>VFQQ010002010.1_pt1 | contig 25204 bp, 35 predicted proteins | sample 3512341 | NCBI WGS metagenome assembly VFQQ01 (sample SAMN10412373, study PRJNA504923) | tailings metagenome | isolation source: Relicate 2 Philex TSF1 revegetated site | place: Philippines: Tuba, Benguet | collected 2017-08-29 | reverse complement strand
GCGCTGTCCAATTTCACTTGGTGTTGTCTGTTTGTGAGGCTGGGCAGACGGCAGAAGTGGAGGAGGTGAGTTGGTGGGAGGCTGTAGCAGTCCGGTTTGCGTTATGCTGCCTCGCTTGCTGCATGCATCAGCATTCTTATTGCCTTGATATCTTACCGCTGTCTTCCCATTCCCGCCTGCCTCCCCACCCACCATCTCTCCCTCGCAGCTGCTCCCCGACCTGCACCGCCGCACGCTCGTGCTCAAGGACACGCAGCAGCCGGCAGTGCAGCCGCTGGCGCCTCAGCAGGGCCAGCAGGGCCAGCAGGCGCAGCAGGCGGGCCGCATGCGCCTTACGCACTACCACTACTCTGCCTGGCCAGACCATGGTGTGCCCTCCTCGCCGCAGCCGCTGCTGCGGTTGTGTGAGGAGCTGCGGGCGGCCGGGCACCACGCCGGCCCCGTGCTGGTGCACTGCTCAGGTGGGGGGGCGGGGCGGGGCATGGTTGAGCAGCAGCAAGTGGTGGCTGTGCTGCCGGCTGCGCTGCTCGTCTGCTCGTTGCCTCTTGCTGCAAAGCGCCCTGCCCTTGTCGCCGATGCATGTGCAAGGCCCCAGCCTCAATTGTGCTACCGCAGCCGGCGACACCTGTCCTGTACTGCCCCAGCGGCAACAATTCGTCTGCTCCACACCCTGCCCCTTGGCCCTGCCCTGCAGCCGGCATCGGCCGCTCCGGCGTGTTTTGCGTGCTGGACATTGTGACTCGCCGCCTGCTGGGCCTGCTGGGCGTGCACGATGCAGCGGCTGGCGCGGCTGCTGTGGACCTGGCGGCACTGGTGGCGCACCTCAGGTGGGATTGGCTGCTATTTTGGGGCTTCCGAAAGATGTCTGGATGTGGTTTGGTTGCTGAGTTCAAACGACAGCCAACGCAGCTGCTGTGGACTTGGCGGCGCTGGTGGCGCACCTCAGCTGGGGATCCATGCTGCGAAGTGGGCGAATGCAGCAAGCACACAAGGGTACCAAGCTCAGTGTGCCATGCTCTCCGGCTGTTGCATGACAAGTGAATGGCGAACACTGCACCTTGAAGCCTGCCTGCCCTCTCCCCCTCTGCCCCTGCAGGCGGCAGCGGCTGGGCATGGTCCAGACGAGGGATCAGTACCTGTTCTGCCACACCGCGCTGCTGGCCTTTGTGCGCCAGCTGGCGCAGCAGCCACAGCACGCCACAGCGCAGCAGGCGCAGCACGGCGCAGCGCAGGCGCAGCCCTAAGCACCGCGCGATGCGGCAAGTGCCTAGCGGACTCGCGGCGCCGTCTGCTGGCCGCGGCTGCCAGCTGCAGCAGCGGCAGTTTGCCTCAGGCAAGTGCATATAGAGGTGGGGCCCGCGCCCTGCACACTGGATCCCCAGCCGGTCGCAGCGGATGCCCACTCCATACACGCTGCCTGCTGATCGATAGACACCGCCTTGGAACCGAATGAAGCCGGCAGCATTTTCCTTCCTGGCGCCTCTCTAGCTCCCGCATATCTGTTGCTCGTATCTCTTCTCTGCTACCAAGTTGTCTCTCCCCCCCAAGCTCCCTCTCTCTGCGTTTCTGCTCATTTTTTGGCCCCATTCAGCCCAGCGCCGACCTGTGACGCGCTGCTCTGGTGTAATGTGTATGCTCTTGAGGCTGCGAAAGCTGGGTGGCAGTGCTTGGTTTGGGCGGGGAGCGAGCGCTGCGTGCGGGCTGCATGCCTCGCCCCCAAAGTGCAAGGAACGGACCCAGGTCTACTGTGGGCTAAGGTTGGCAGGCATGCAAGGCAGCCCAGGCTGCATGCAGTGGACCTGGCTACATCAAGTCTGCGCTACGATGAGGGCAGGTGCGCACATGCCGCTGCTCCTGGGAGGCGGCGCGCCTTGCAGCTACCTTGCCAGGTGATGCATCACTCCCACCTGCATTGTGAGCAGACTTGGAGCCCACATCCCGCAGCGCTTAACCTGCGGCGGCTGACTGTCTGGCGCCGCCTGCCGCTGCCTGGCGGCTCGCATCCTGCCTGACACCGCGCTGCATACATTTTCGTCATTAATCCAACCACCGCAACTCCTCTACGAAGCTGCCAGGTTAGGTCAGCGTGCGGTGGCCCGCGGCCCCTCGGCCTATAAATGGGAGCGTCCACACATGCCGTCCACCCATCTTGCAACCATCCCCTGCACCTCAACCACTCTACTCCGACCTTGCAAGCCGGCGAACAGCAGCAAACATGCGCGCCCCAGCCTTCTGCGCGGCACTCTGCCTACTGCTCGCCTGCAGCGTGCAGGGCCGGCGCCTGCTGGTGGATGAGGGGGTGAGTACACGACTGGGCTGGGGACGGGGGCTGCCCGGCCGCCCGCTGAGGGTACCCAAAGGCGCGTTCGGGCCGAACATGCTTGCAAGCGGGGTTGCGGCCCGCCACCGTGCCTGATCAGCAGCCCCGAGCGGCGAGCAGTGGCGCACTGGGGTGGGAGAGCCCGCTGGGGGGTGGGACGCGGGACCCACATGTGGGCGGCTCCGAGCACGCGGGCTAGAGGTGGAGGCCCTGCCTACACGATGCTGCTCAACCGATGTCTCGATCGGCAGGCCGCGGCGCCGGCTGATCTTCACCCTCCTCGCCCCCGGCAGCTCCCGCCGCCGCCGCCGCCTTGCGGGCATCTCACCGAGTGTTGACACTGCCGCCCTCCGCCCACCACTGCAGTGCGCTGACCTGTCCGTCCTGAAGGGCGTGGCCAACACCACCGAGATCCAGAAGCTGATTGCTGGTGAGATTGGTCATCACGCGCCAGTTGTTCTGGTCCGGACATCGCCGGGCTGCCGCCGCGCCGTACCGCTTGCTCTCGAGCCGCCCCCAGCGGCATTAGCCTGCCTGCCTGTGGCTTCGCCAGTACATACTGCTGCCTGCTCCAAGCCATGTTTAGACTTGCTGCAAGTTACTCTCGCACTCAATTCCTCCGCTGCTCGTCTTCACGAACTGCAGGCATCAAGCTGCTGCCCAACGGCGTGCCCGCCGACCGCACCATCTTCCTGCCCAACAACGACGCCGTGGCGGCCCTGCTGGCCGAGGTGCCCATCCCGGTGAGGCACACGAAGTGCACGTCACAGCAGCTGCATTGAGGCAGTGGCGAAACCAAGCAGATGGCAGCTGAATGGCTGCGTCCAGCCGGCTGTTGGAGCAAACAAGAGTGCAGGCCGCCGTTGGCAGCGACCACCCGCTGCGTGGCCCTTGACCCGACTGCTGACTGTTTTGACCACTACGGCCTGCAGGGCATCACCCTGGACACCCTGCTGCCCATGCTGCCCTCCCTGGGAGACATGATCACCAACCGGGTGAGCACGAGCGCCGCGCCGCTTACAAGAATGCATGCTGACCGCTTTGCGGCCCTGCCCTGCTGAACCCCCAGCCCTGCTGTCCCCGCCCTCACGCTGATCCCTCTCTGTTCGTGCCACTCTTCCTGTTTTCCCGCAGCTGGTGTCTGCGCTGCTGTACCACATCGTGCCCGGCAGCCAGACCGCTGAGCAGCTGCTGGCAGAGGGGACCCTGGCCACCGAGCTGTCCAACGTCACCCTGTCCGTGAGTTTGGGGGGGTCGCAGCTGGGCCACGCAGCTGACACTCTCTTGGACCAAACGAGCCAGGACGAGTCCCCCGCAGCTGGGGACTGCAACCTATTTGCGAGGTGCTCATGCAACATTGTTGGCTGCCCAGGCTTCTTGCCGCGGCTGACCCGCACCCTGGTGCCCCCGCTGCTGCCCCTCACTGCCTGCAGTTTGCCCAGGGCGCGGCGGCCGGCAGCTACACCGTGACTGATGCCACGGGCGCGGTTGCCAACGTGGTGGGCGAGCCAGTGACCGCCTGCGGCTCCACCGTGTTTGTCATCGACCAGGTGGGTGCTGGAATGGGCTGGGAAGAGCTGGGGAGAGCTGGGAACAGCCCCGCTGCAATGGTTGTTTTGCGGCAGTCCTTGCCTTGCGGCGCGCTGCCCCATGCTTGCACCGCGATCTGCCCTGCTGCCCAGCTTCACTCAGCATTGCCCATCCGCTTCCCACCCGCCCGCCCTGAAAGCAGGTGCTGAAGCCCGCGGAGCTGCTGTCCCCCGACTTCCCCCTGACCTCCCTGGACGAGGCTGTGGCCATCCTGGCTGAGGGCGGCGCCGCGGCTGCCCCCGCTCCCGCGCCCTAATTGGGCCACGGAATGCCGCACAGGCATTCGCCGGCTGCCAAGCGCATCGAACAGCCAAGCGCATCGCACAGCCGCGGCCCGACTGATGCAGCATCTGTGCGCGGCGGCGCGCAGGCGTGCAGCATCACCCAACATGTGACGTGCAGCAACCCCACAATGTGACGCATCCGCTACCCAATCTGTCGGCGGGCAGCCATTGAGCCGCAGCCTCGCCCCGTGCTTTTCACTCTACTTCGCTCCGCTTTGCACTGCACCCTTCGGATCTGTTTTGATGCGCCAAGTCATGTGCACCCACCATCATGTCAATAGCGACAGCTGGTACCAGGATGTGGGAGCTAGGGGGATGTGGGGGGAAGCCTCGGAGTGGAGCGTGTTCGGTTGTCCGCCCGCATGGCGGCAGCCAGCTGGCCCCAGCTGCTGGCGCCTGCGCGCGCTTGCAACGTGCTTTCCGACGTCCGCAACTGCCGTAACGCCTTCTGCGGCTGCCGCTTGAGCAAAATGCGACGAGCCGCGGAGCTGGTTCTGGTGCTCGCGCTCCTGGCGTGCGGTGGCTGCGCGCAGGGCCACGCCCGACGCCTCGCTGACCAGGCACGCTCGTCCAGCCCTGCAGGCCGGGCCGCGTGCTGACTCGCCCTGCCGCCGCCTCCCACCTGCCGCCCACCCGCGCCGACTTCTGCCGCCGCTGTGCCCTGCAGTGCTCTGATCTGTCTGTACTGTCGGAGGAGCTACCACAGGCCTCAGACATCCTTGCAGTCATCCAAGGTTGGTCAGGCACTGGCCGCAGAGCCCTGTGGGCCGCAGCACGCCCCCTGTGGGCGGCCACACCAGTTGCCACAATTCAAGTACCGCCGGCCCGCATGCGTGCCCTGGCTGCCTACCCTCCGTGCTGTGCCTTTGCCAGTCGCCTCCCTGCTGCTCCCAACCTGTGATACTGCAGAGCTGGGCGTCTTCAGAGGGGGCATCACTCCTGGCACAACCTGGCTGCTGCCCAATAATGAAGCGGCTGCCTTGCTGCCCCAAGACCTGCAGCTGCCGGTGAGGGCACCGGCCTGTGGGCGGCAGCCAGGCGGTGGGCTGGAGGCAGATTTAGGGCGAGTTAGCTGGCCGATTTCATGCTGCAGCAGGGTGCTTTGCCTCAGCCTCAGCTGTGGAGGGCAGACCTGGAGCACCTGCCTGTTGACTGCCCTCCACCCCTCGCCCGTGCAGTTCAAGCTGGACACGCTGGCGAGCGCGATGCCCGCGCTGGGCCCCGAGGTCAAGTGGCGGGTGAGGGCCAGCTGCGGGATAGCATCAAAGGCGCGGATTGCACCATGAGCCGCGTGTGAAGTGCCGCGGGCGCCCTCCACTCCACAGCTCAACAAATCAACAGCACATGCCCTTGTCCCCCTCCCCACGGGACAGATTGTGAGCAGCATCACGCACCACGTGTCCACACAAGCACCCCCTGCGCCACAACTCAACCAGCTCACAACATTGCCCAGCATCAACATTGCCCTCCCCTCTTCTTGTCCCCAGATCGTCAGCACCATCATGTACCACGTGTCGACTGTGGGCGCCCTGAACGGCACGCAGCTGGCGCAGCGCGGCGACCTGCCCACTGTGCTCGAGGGGGCCTCGCTGCTGGTGGGTGTGCACTTTTGAGGAACTGCTGTTTACTGTTCAAATCACCGCGGCGACCTGCCCGCAGTGCCGGAGGGGGCCTCCCTGCTGGTGGGTGGCTTGCATAGTGTGTGGAGTTTGATTGGGGGGCTGCTGCGCTGTTCAGGGCATGCCCCAAATTGTTGGTGGCCACTGTAGGGTTGCTCTTGGCGCAGCTCTTCATCAACTGTATCTGCCTATCTATCTACCCAGGCCACTGACAACCAGCCAGTCAGCGCATGGGCGGTGACCGACGGCAGCGGGCGCAAGGCGCTGCCGGTGGCGGGACCCTCCCCCACCGCCCTGGCCCAGTGCGGCGCTGCTGTGTACGTTATTGACACGGTGAGAGTGTACCGTGAACGTATTTTGCTGATGGCTGATGTGGTCGGCACGGGTTGGGAGGCGTGGCAGGGCCCGGCTGCACCTGAATGCCTCCCGCCTGCTACCCGGCTGTTTGCGCCCAGTTCTCCTTTGATGCACCCACCACTCTCTGATCTGTTTCCTTGCCCCTCAGGCCATGCTGCCCGCCCCCGAGCTCTGGGCCGTGCCCAAGACCACTGTGGCACAAGCCGTCGATGCCCTGGCAGTGGTCAGAGTAGAAGCCCTGGCCGCCGCAGCTGAGGCACAGGCGCTGGAAGCAGCTGCAGCGGCAGCCCCAGCCCCAGCCCCAGCGCCGGCGCCCGCTGGGGATGCTGCAGCCCCGGCGGGAGAGGCGGCTCCCGCGCCCCTGGCTGCGTGAACTAGCTGCAGCGCGGGGTGCTGACCAGCACATGACATTCCTGACCGACCCTGCACAGATGCTCTCGCACAGGCCACATCCCGACCGCTGATGTGCGCGTTGCATGCCCTCTCTTGTGTATCTGCCCACGCCGCAGCAAGGCAGGCAATCGTTTCTGTGACATCCCAGTGGCTTTCCCAGTGCCACATGCACAGGGTCGCATGCACATGTATTGAGCGTTGGTATATTGCATGGCGAGCGCCAGGGCGCCGCTGGGCAGTAATGCAATGGGCCGGCTGCGCAGCCAGCGCTCAACAGCAGGGGAGCAAGTTGCATTTGCAAAACGCACGGGGTGAGAATTGCTGTGAAGCAGGAGGTAGTAAGCATGGGGCAGGCAAAAGGGCAGCCGTGGACTTTCAAAGTGCCTGCACCGGCTTGTCCTGCTGATGCGGGAGCCAGCCCGACAGGCACTGGGCCAGTGCTGTGGGTTGGCATGTGCACGTGTGGCCGCTCCTCTGCCGTGCAGCAGCTGGCCCACTGCATCTGGATGGGGCGGGCGGCTGTATCTGATGTGGCCTTCAACATGTGAGACGCCACACGCCAGCGGTACACACATCTGGACTGGCATGCAGCTGCCCCCTGCCTCACCGTCTCGCACCCTCGCTCCCGCACCGCGCTGGCATGCAGCCTCTCAGCCTAAAGCCGCACTGTGGGAATGTGCTTGACTGCGCACTTGAAGTGGTCCTCGCATCCAAACCAACGGCCAAGCCGGGGTGTGTGCAGCAGTCCCTGGCCACACACTGTGCTGCACCAGCTGTGTTGGTGAGGGCTGGGCAAGCAGCTGCAATGGCCCTGGCGGATAGTCCAGTTCACTGCACCTGATTCGTGTTCCTTGTCCCTGTGCTGCAGCTGAACACGAGCCCGCGTGCCTGTAACCGCTATCCTGCACTGTTTGCCCTTGTGCTTCCAAGCAGACCTGCAGCAGGCATGCCACTGGTCCTTGGTGGCGGCGAGCTCGTACCGGCAGATTGCTGTTCTGCCGCGCACCCCTGTCCTGCAGACCAGCAGGGTGGCTTGTCGCTAGCGGTCTGCTGCTCGGGGTGCTCAACGCATGACCACAAGTGGGCAGGCAGGGACTGCGAGGGGCCCAGCTGGCGGCTACGCGCGGCATCCGCGCCCGCTGTGCTCTTGCGTCGCCGCGGCGGCAGGACTGCGGCCCTCGGCACGCTGCAGGTGTAGTGTTCTGGTCCCTGGCTTCCTTCGGTACAAGGATCTGAGTCTGGCGAGCGGCGCAGCGCACCGACAGAGGCAGCAGGGCAGTGCACCCAGCGCTGCGAGCGTCGCCGGCCCCATGGTGGCGATCGGCTTTGTGGCAACGCTGGGCACGGTAGCTCAGCAGGGCGCAGGTGCGCTGAGAGCCGGCGACGGCGCCAGCTTGACTTGCTGCCCGCCGGGGGCTGCGCCGTCCGTCCCTGTGCCACCAATTCATCTAGCATCGGTCGTGGAGCTGATATGAGGCCGCTGGACCCCTCCCACGTGCTCGGCCCTCCCCCTCCCCGCTCGCAGACCCCAAGCACCTTGCAGCAGCGGCATCGGGCCCCAGCAGCCGCATGAACGGGTAAGGGGCGGCTCCCAGGCCTGCCGCCAAAGCCCTCGGTCCGAGGGACATCCTCCTGCAGCCTCCCCTTGCGCCCTGAACCCAGCCTGCATTGCCCTTGCTGCCTGCAGAGAGCGCCCCGATGAGCAGGCGGCCCAGGCGGGGCGCCCTGCCCCAGCGCCGGCGCCCAGCCCCGCCAAGACGACGCCCGCTGCCCTGCCGCACGGCAGTGCGCACGAGGAAGCAGACGCGGCCTCCAGCTCCCCCACCGAGGTCACAGCTCTGCACGCAGCCGCAGAGTCGCAGCAGTCGAGCTCGGGGGCAGCCACGCCGCTGACCGACGCGCGCTCGGCTGTGTCGAGCGGCGGCGACGAGCGGCAGCGGCCCGCCTCCCCCACCCTCTCCCTGGGCACAATCTCAGAAGGGTCGGGTCCAGAGGCGCTGCAGGAGGCGGCCAGCGTGGGCACATCTGCGGCCGCCAGCCCCCAGCAGCAGCAGCAGCAGCAGCAGCAGCAGCAGCAGCAGCCGGCGGGTGCGGCGCCGCGCCCCAGCCCTGGCCGAGCCGCCTCGGCGCCGGCGGCCAGTGCGCTGCTGGGCCGCCCCGCAGCAGCCGGCAGCGCAGCAGCCGTGGACATCCCCTTCCTCGTGCAGCGGCTGAAGCAGCGGCCCATCAGCAGCCAGGTGGCGGCGTGGGGCTGGGATGCCGCGGCACGTGTGGCGGCGGTGCGCCGCACGCTGCCCGCCCAGCTGTCCTCCGCGCTCTGGCCGGCCACCGAGGCCTGCATGTGCCGCATGATGCCGCAGGTGAGAGCAATGCAGGGTAGAGGACAAAGTGGATGAGGAATTAAGGGCTGAGTGTGGGCCGGAGAGCACGGCAGCGGTGTACTGGCTGGGATGGTGGGTGTGGTGCCAGACGCGCTGGGCCCCGGCAGCAGGCTGCACCGGGACAGCCCTCCAGTTTGATGATGTTGTGCAGCACGGCCTTGCAATGTCAGCCACCTCCAGCGCGCAGCATGCCAGTCTGCACCAACCGCAGCAACCCAGTCTGCAAGCCAATCCTGCGCCTCTTCCCGTTTCCTCCCTCCCAAGCAGGACGTGCTGGAGATTCTCGAGTCCTGGCTGGCCCTCATGCAGCACTGCCCCCGCCACTTCCGGCTCAGCCAGGGCGCGCTGGAGGGCATGGCGGCGTATGCCCTGCCCGCAGCAGGTCGGTTTGTTGGGATTGAGTCCACCATGCCTCCCGCTTGCATGTACACCGGGGACGTCCTGACTTCAGCCTGCAGCCTGCGACCGCCCGGCTGCAGCCTGTGTTGCCCGCGTGGCCTGCGGTTGCGGCGCACCAGTGCACTCATGGGTGTGCATGTCCTGTGCTGACACAGTGCTTGCACCCTTCTGTCTGCCGCCTGTCGCCCGCCGCCTGTGCCCCTGCCGCCCCACCTCTCCCCCACATTGCTTCGCCCCGCCCCTTGCCCTGCTGTCCCTGCAGTCAAGCGCATGGGCGAGCGGCAGCTGGCGCAGCTGGCACACGCGGCACGAGACATTGCGCTGCATCGCTCGGACGCAGACCTCATGCATGTGAGTACCCGCTGGGGCTGGTTACTGCTGTAGTCCGCAGGTGCTGTTGCTCTTTGTACCGCAGTTAACTCTCTTGATGCGTCTATCCTGGCGGGAACGCACACTCGCATTTTAGGACTGTGCAGCGCAGCTCATGCCGCAGCACTCAGATGCATCTCCTCCTGCAGCACTGGGTTACATCGCTGACCAATGCACCGCCCCTCCCCACCCCCGCCCTGCCTCCACGCTGCCTGCTGACGCACCGCCCCTCCCCACTCTCTATTGCTGCGCAGGTGTCAGGGACGACGCGGCAGGGCGCCTCTGCGCGCGACCTCATGCAGCCCTTCTTTGCTCTGGCCGCCACCGAGGTGGCGTGGCGGTGCAACAACCCCGCGCGATATGTCTCGCCCGAAACTGTGTCGGCGGTCATCACCGCAGGTGTGTGACGTAGTGTGGTGGGCAGTGGTGCACAGGGTTGTGTGCAGATCGGCTAGCTGTGGGACAGCTGTGGGAGGAGCTTGCCTTGGGTGTTGTTGGCGGGTTTAAAGAGCAAGGAACAGCCTGCCACCTTGCCTCCTCCCTCACCCACGCGCACCCACCCCTCCACCCGCAGCCTCTGCTTGGAGCTGGCGGGTGGTGCGCCACCGCGACTCCCAGGCGCTGGCCAGCCTGAAGCTGGCCACAGCGGCAGCCCTGGAGGAGCTGCGCCCATTCAGCCCCCGGGACCTCTCCCCCTCCGCCTTCCGCAAGCTCACCCATGCGGGCGGCAGCGGGCGCGGCGCCAGCAGCGTGGACGGCAGCAGCATGGGCGGCGGCAGCGGCGCCACCACGCCGCGCCACCTGCCAGCGTGATCGCGGTGAATGGCAGCCTGCCAGCTGCCTGCACAGCAGCCATGAGTCGGTCGCTGGCAAGCTCAGCTTCATAAACACACACCACACAGCTTTCATTCTTTGTGTCGCGAGCCGGTTGGCACGAGCGCTCCCTTCCCCCTGTACTGCCCTGCGCCTGCCCACCCTGCCCCTGATTTTTCGCTCCCGCCATTTTTCCCCTGTAGCACCCTCACAACACTCCCCTCTTAGCTCTGCTTAGCTCTACTATCGGCTCTGACTCCCCCTGCTGCCCTGAAATATGTGGTGTTGACAAGGCAAGGTCCACATTGGAAGGAAGCGAGTAGAGAGAGGGGTTCAAAGGGCCCGCCCTGGTGGGAGGGCACGACAGCACAGGCACTGCCATGTACGCGTTGGGGCAAAAGAGCAGCATGGGAGGCAGCCCCAGGGGGGCAGCAGCAGGTCGAGCACGGCATACAAAGCAAGGGAGCACAGACGTGAGTCAGGGAGCAAGAGTAGGCAGAAATGTGTGGTTTCAGTTTCAACCAGGAGGCGCGCCGCGTGTGCGCCGCCGCCGTGCGCCGCTATCGCCGCCCGGCGGCGCGCGCCGCGCGGCTGCTGCCGGCGCCGCCGCTGCCGGCGCTCACACCAGGGTCTTGGTGACGCCGGCGGGCTCCACGCCTGCCCCCACGAACACCCTCAGCCCCGAGTTGTTGCCTGCAGGTGGAGAGGTGGCGACCGGCCGCCGGCGGAGCTGCTGAACAAGGGCAAGTCAAACGCAGCTGCGGCTGCGGGGAGGACGGGAGCAGGGGCAGTCTAGCGGCGTGTCAGCCCCAGGGGACTGGTGCGGTGCATGTGTGCGGCGGCGCACTCACCTGTCGCTCCGACGCAGCACGCAGCACTGCGGCGCAACCCTGATGGGGCTGCAAACAGGCCGCCTGGCGCGGCCACGGCACGCATTCGACATTCAATAGGCAGCAAGCAAGTTGCTGCCACAGCACGCATTCGGCAGGGGGCAGCAGCAGCAGCACGGAGCGAGGCAGGGCAGCCGACGCACTCACTGTCCAGCTTGTCGCCCAGGGCGGCCTGCGCCAGCAGCGACTGCTTCTCCGCCTCCTCCGCGCTCGGCGTGTGCGCCTTGACCTTGATGGCCGGCTTGGCTGCCTTGGCGGACGCGGTGCCGTACCTGCGGGCGGCAGGAGCGGCGGCAGGACCTTGGGTCAGTGGCTGCCGGATGGCTGGGGGTATACAGCTTTGCCAACAAAGCGCAGGACATGCCCTTGCCACCCAGCAGGAGAGGCACACCCAGGCGCCACGAGCGCTTCCCAGCCGCAGCCTGCCTCCAGCTGACAAGTCCACATAAGAACACCGCCATGGCGGCAGCCCAAGCCCATTCACAACCCCACAACAGGGCACCGTCCCCAAGCCCTGTTGCGCGCACCAGACCATGCCGGACACCGCCAGCGCCATGCCCGCAAACTTCTTGGAGGTGATGGTGTCGCCCAGGAAGGCCCAGCCGCCCAGCAGCACCAGGATGGTCTTGCTGTGGCCCAGCACCTGCGGAGCGGGGCCAGTGACAAACCCTCTCAGGCGGTGGGTGCGCTTTACACCGACCAGAGCTTGGCTGGCAGCAGCAGCAGTGCTTACCGCCGCCGCTCGGCCTGGCATGCGCGGCAAGCCATGCATACACCGGCTGCAGCCCCAACGCACTAAGGCAGAGGCTCTGCCCAAGGGCGGCAAAGGCGATCGAAACAGGCCAGCCAGTTGTGTGCACCTGGAATGAGACCGCGGAGAAGCGGCCCAGGCACATGAACTGCGAGACGTTGACCAGCACCGCCAGCGCGCAGGACGCCGCCATCGTGATCGCGGCGCCTGGCAGGCAGGGAATGGAGGTGGGAGGAGGGTGGGCGGTGGGGCAGGCTGGGGAGGTCTGCAGGAAATTCACTGCTGCAGAGCAACTGCTGCTGCTGCTAGTATTGCCATGTGTGCAAGCAAGCAAACCCGCCCTGCCTGCTGCCCTGCCAGCAAAGCCACTCCCCAAGCCCCCGCCCCGCCAGGCGGCGCACCCTGGGTGAAGGTGTAGTTGAACACCCAGTCGCTGCTGGCCAGCTTGTCGATGAAGGGGCCCACCAGCAGCAGCGTCCACGCCTGGGGGCACGTGAAAGGCACAGGGGCACGGTTGGGTGAGTGCTTCAGGCAAGTGCTGTTGCTGGCTGACAAAGCGCAGGCAGGCTGCCACTGCGGATGGGCTGTGAAAGAGCAGTACCAGGCACTGCCAAGAGCAAAGCACAGCAGAAGCGGCTGCTGCACAGCAGGCCTACTGGCAGCACAGCCGGCTGGGCAGCGCGCACCTGCGCGGGCGCGGTGTTGGACAGCAGCTCGTGCGCGCTCAGCTTGTGCTTCTGCTGCATGGTGCGCACAAAGATCTGCTGCAGGCCGCTGGACACCACCGACACCGCCGCGATGACCATGCCGCCAAAGCTGATGTCCAGCTGCAGGTCTTGCACTGCGGGGCAGCAGAGGAGGGGCGGGGGCGTACCAGCGCATGAGCGGCACGCTGCCATTTGGGTGGCAGCTGCCCAGGTGCTGCCGCCACTGCCAGCAGAGCGGCAGCTGACGCCAGCCAACAGCAGGTCATGAGCGGGGATCAAGCAGCAGCAGTACAGGCCTGCCTGCAGCTCAGAGCTGGGCCCCACCGCCCACGTATTGTACCGCCCCCCCTGAGATTCAAACCAGCACGCACCGGTGACGACCGCCACGCCGGCCACCACCAACACTATTGAGGACAGCACCTCGCGTGTGAAGGTGCGGCCCAGGAAGGAAGACTCAATGAAGCAGACAAAGGGGATGATGAGCAGCTTGGCAATCTGCGGGGGCAGGGCAGGCGGGCAGCGGCGGGCAGGGAGTGAGCAGTGTTGATGTGCAGTCCGCATGCTGAGCATAAGCAGCGGGCAGCGGCAGCGCTGATGAGGAAAAGCAAGGCAGCACGAGTTCTGATGGCAGCAAGGAGTAACAAGCAACCATCTGCAGCAGGCAGGGACCTGCCGGCGGCAGGGCCAGCGGCATGCACATCCTTAACCGCCGCCCAACCGAACCGCATGTGGCCGCTGGCGTGCCGCCGCACCTGGTAAAAGCTGACGGTGTTGAGCATGAGCGAGAGGTTGAGGGTGAGGATGGAGATGTCGGCAACAATGGTGAACAGCATGAGGTCTGCATGGCGGGGGTGCAAAGGGGAGGCCAAGGTTGGTACAGCGTCAGCTGGGCACACCGCGCGTGATCGGGCAAGGCGAGGCCGCCGCCACCCCGCACCATTGAAGGGCATGGAGGTCTGCTTGATCTTGCCGGCACGTTGCGCAAACCAGATGGCGACGGCGCAGACCAGGAAGTGCAGCGCAGTCTGCGGGGAGCAGGGTGGAACGTGAGTCGGCGGGCTGGCGGGCGGGTCGAGCGAGCGTCAGGTAGCTGTCGGCGGCGGCAGCTGGGGGCGTGCGGGCCGCCATCGCCCGCTCCTGCCCATCCCGCTCACCAGCGTGGTGGCAAAGTGGTAGCCAAACGTCTTCATCAGCATCTTGTTGACGAAGACGATGAACACGGAGGTGCTCACGTTGCCCGCCCAGGCCCCGATGTCCGCCAGCATCTTGGTGCGGGCCGCCTCGATCTCCGAGACGGCGGGGTGGTGGCCTCCCATCGTGGGGCGGGCCTTCTAACCCTGCTGCCTGCCGCCGCCTGTACGCCGCGGCTGGGGCCCCGCCCGCCGCACAGCCGAGCTGCTCTGAGGCCCGCGAGTGGTTGGGCAGCGCGGGCAGGCCGCCGGCGCCGCTCCCGCCCAAGTCACTTCAGTTAAAAATATGGGAGGCTCCGAGCGCCCCGGCCGTCGGCTGCTGATCCAAAGGGCTGCTTGCTGGCCAGGGAACGAGTGAGGGCGCCGCGAGCAGGCCCCTGCAGCACATCAGCACACTGCCGCTCACGCTGCGCGTCCTGGACCCATGCGTCCCTGCAGGACTGCACCTTCCAACCACCACTCTGCCAGCAAGGGCGCCTGGGCCTGACTGAGGGCTTTATTGTCACAGACAGTTGAAATGGGTGGTCGAGGCAGGTGCCAACGGCGCAAGACGAGCGGTCACGAACAGGGAGCGTCACACATTCAAGCTAGTCCGGGACGCCGGCCGCAGAAGCGGCCTGGCCAAGGTAGGAGAGACAAAGCAAGGGATGGAAACTGCAGCACGCCACAACGGCAGTGGAGCTTGCTGCCACCTGGCCTACAAGCCGCTACGGCGCCAGCAGGGCGGCGGCACGCGCCGCGCCGCGCTGCGCCGCCGCCACATTCGCCACAAACAGCAGCGAGACGCCGCCCACCGCAACGTGGCTCAGCGTGGGCAGCGCCGCCGCCTGCCCCTGCTCCAGGCGCTGGCCGTTGACCCACATGGGCCGCCGCCCCGTGCAGCGCAGGCGGAAGCCGCCGTCTGGCTCCAGCCACAGCTGCGCCTGGTGCCGCGACACGCGCTGCGCCGCCGCGCCGCCCTCATGCGCCAAGTCAACATCCACCTGCGTGATAGGGGCCGGCAGCAGGCAGGGTGTGTGAGGCCTGGGGCATGGGCTGTGCGCTGGCACTGGGCCGCCCCTGAGCGGCAGCAAAGAGGCAGGACTCAGCCCCGGGCAACCTCTACAGCAGCAGCAGCAGCAGCAGCAGCCAGTTGCGAACAGCTGACCGGCGGACAGCCACAAGCGCAAGGGAACTGCTGCCAGCTCATGCATCACCCGCCACAGACAGCACCCCAGCAACAAAAACTACACTAGAGCAGCCACACCAGCAGCAAGCCGCCCAACCACCTCGCCCCCCAGCCCCTCCTCACCTTGCCCTGGCTCCCCGAGGAGCGCCCGATGGCCACCGCTGATCGGCGCAGGATGTAGCGGCAGCGCCGTCCGCACAGCAGGGCCAGGCCGCCGAGCGCGTCCAGCTGGCGGGCCGTGGTGCTGAGCGCGCTCTGCTCCAGCCGGCCCAGCTGGTCAAGGCGGCGCACAAAGCGCGCACGCGCCTCCACTAGCGCCGCCTCGTCCACAGGCGGCAGGCCGGCTGCCGCCCCAGACAGCAGCAGCGCCTCCACGTCCTCAAACCGAGGCTGGGGCGGCAGCGGCGGCAGCTGCTCAGGCGCCGCAGGTGGCTCCGGTGCCGTGCCCGCTGCTGCCACACCCTCCGGGCCAGCCTCTGCAGGGGCAGCTGCCTGCTGCGTCGTGCCCTCGCCGGCAGGTGCATTCTTGGATGATGGCTGCTTGCTGCCCGCCGCCTGCTTGCCAGCCGGCTTGCCGCCTGCTTCGGCGCCCGCCGCCTGCTTGCCGCTTGCCGCCGCCGCCTTGCCCTCTGCACCCGCCTGCTGCTTGTCTTTTGCTGCTGCCGCCTTGCTCTCCGCCTTGCCTGCCTTGCTGCCGCCCTCTTTTGCTGCTGCCTGGCCGCCTCGCTTGGTAGCCGTTTTGTCACCGGCGGCAGCGGCCTTGTCACCCTTCCTGCCAGGCTTGCCATCCGGCTTGCCCTCAGCCTGCTGCCGGCCCGCACCCTGCTGCGGCTGCTTTACGTCTTGCTCGCCGCCCCCCTGCTGCGCCTCCTGCTGCGCTGCTGCGCCTGCACCCTGCTCCTGCTGCTGCCGCTCCTCCCACAGCGCTCGCAGCGCTGCCCCAGGCGCCGCCGCCTCGCCGCCTGCTGCTGCGGGCTGGGCCTGGCTGCCCCCTTGCTGCTGCGGCTGCTGCTGCGGCTGCTGCTCTGCTGCAGCCTGGCCCTCAACGTCTGCGTCTGCCATTTCTGTGTCCTCATCCGCCCGCTGCTGCTGCTGGCCGCCGCCGCCGCCGCCGCCCTTCCACACCGCCTGCTCGCCGCGCTGCGCCACAAACTGGGTGTGCCGCAGCCGCAGCTCCTCGGCCAGGGCCCACAGCTCGGTTTGGTACAGCGAGGCCAGCTGGTCAGTGTGTGCCAGCCGCCGCTCAAGCAGCTGCCGCTGGCTCAGCGGCTCCTCGCCGGCCGCCGCGGGCAGCTCCTCTGCACAGCAAGGGCAGTGGGAACATTTGCAGCTTTGGGTGATGAACCAGTTGGAAAATGGCATGACGGTGGCAGCGGGAGAGCAGGCGGGTCTGTTTCAGCAAACTGCAGGCAAGCAGCTTGTCTCGAGCTTGGATGAGCAGGGCACCAGCTGCAACGCAACACAACAAGGCACTCAGGCAGTCAGCCAGCAGGCTAGAGGCCCACAACAGCAGCACTTTGCTTACCCTGCTGCTCCAGCAGGTCGGCTGTCAGGGCATCAAACAGGCCGTCGCACGGCAGCACCACCACCGGAGCGGCGGCGGCGGCGGCGGCGCCTTCCGCCGCCCCGCCAGGCGGGCCCAGCGGCAGCTCCAGCTCGTCGTCCTCCGCCCATGTCACCGTCTTCTTGCGCTTCAGGGGCGGCGCCAGCCCTGTAGGGGGTGCACAGAGCGCAGCGTGTGTTGGCAAGCTGCTAGGGGCGCGTTTGGGACACTGCAGGTGGTGAACAAGCGCTTGCATGTGGCTCCTAACCTGTCGGTCCCGCCCCAGGCTCGCGATCGTCCTCCATTGCGCCGCTCGAGGTGCCAAGAGCGGGGAGGGAGTCGCAGCGCGCCCAGCGGGCTGTTGGTGTTATTGGGTAGCTGGATTGGGTTGCGGGCGCCGCCTTGGCATGCTCGAGGGGCCCTGCATGGGCCGCCGTCTTTCTTCCCGCGCCCCAGGCGACCAACTGCGGGCCCCTGGCCTGCCCCGCCCTCTCTGCAACTTGTCCTCACTTACAGGCTTCACCGAAGGAAGCGTCTGAGTCGGGACAAAGGTGGGCGGGCCATGCACGGCCTGTAGGGGCGGCCAGCCGTGCATGTGGGCTGCCGCAGCAGTGCATCATAGGGACACCAGCTCAGAGCAGCGGTCGCAGCTCTGTGCAAGCGCCTGGAGGCGCGGGCATGGCCCGCCGCCCCCGCTCAGCCAGGCTGCAGCACCTGGCTGCTGCGCTGCTTGTATTTGGCATACGTCAGTCAGCTATGCGGCGCAATGGCAGCGGCGCCAGGCGCAGGTGGCCTGCCGCTGGCGGCAGCGGCGGGAGGCAGCGTCGTTTGGCCGCCGCTCACATCGCCCTGCTGCCTTTGTTGATGCTGCCGCTGCAGATGGCGACCGCTATCAAGCCTGCCCAGAAGCCGGGTGTGGAGGAGGCCGAGGCCGCCCCCATCCACCGTATCCGCATCACCCTGACCTCCAAGAACGTGCGTTTGGAACAAGGGGTGGTCGGTGCAGGACTGAAGAATGTGCCTTCCTGCTGCTGGGGCTGTGTGCATGGCTGGCATGGCTGCTGCGCCGGCCCTGCCTGTCTGCACAAGTTGTGGTGCTGCCGGCGTTGCACCCGGCTTGTGCTGTGGCTTTGCTGCTGGCAGAGCAGCGGCGGCGGCATAAGCTGGTGTTGCCCTCCCCCACTCGTTGGGCCGCCCCATCCAATACGTGCACTGCTGTTTGCTTACTTTGCCTGCAGGTCAAGAGCCTGGAGAAGGTGTGCGCGGACCTGGTGCGCGGCGCCAAGGAGAAGCAGCTCAAGGTGCGCCCCACAGCTTGCCCCTTGTATGTGCGCCTACGCAGACGCAGCCTGCATGCGTCTTGGCAAGCTACGGCAGCAGCAGTGCGAAGCGCCAGAGAGAGCAGCTTGAGGCCAGGCTGTTATGGACACATTCACTGTGTCACAAGCTTCAAAAGCAGCTTTGTGCAGTGCCCCACCAGCAGCCGCAGCAGCGTGCGGCGGCAGCAGGCGTGGGGCGGGCGCCAGCGCGGCAGGGCAGGCCCTGCGGTGCAGCCTGCTGCTGGGTTTTGTGTCCCCCTACTGCCACATCCGCAGCGGCTGCTGCGAAACGCGGCCAGAAAGACGCCAACCCGAACAGCACCTGCCCAACGTGTGTGCCTGCCATGTTTTGTGCGCAGGTCAAGGGCCCCGTGCGCATGCCCACCCGCGTGCTGAAGATCACCACCCGCAAGTCCCCTTGCGGTAACGGGTGCGTGCTTCTTAGGGCTGAAACACCGTGCTGGAGGGCAGCAGCCAGGGGCTGGTGCCCTCCTTTTGCAGCAGGGGCGTGCAGGCAGGGGGCGGCGGTGGCGCCGCTCGGCCTGCATGCCTGCTGCAGCGGGGCAGCCTGGTGTGCATGCACCTGGTGCAGCCAATGCCGCTTTGGTAGCACCGGCACCCGCAGCTGCTCCCATTTAGCCATTTAGCCATGCCTTCACGCAGCAGCGCCGCCGATGGTGTTCGAGCACACACGCATGCTCACAAATGAACCCTCCCCCCACCTCTGTGCGCAGTACCAACACCTGGGACCGCTTCGAGATGCGCCTGCACAAGCGCCTGATCGACCTGCACTCCCCCGCCGAGGTGGTGAAGCAGATCACCTCCATCAGGTGGGTGCAGGGTGCTACTCAGGGTGGCTTGAAGTAGGGTGGAGGAGCGGGTGCCGGCTGAGGCGGTTGGGGGCGGGCGGGCGGGCAGCGGCGGCGGGCAGTGGCAAGCCAATGCCGCAGCATACAAACACATTGCAAACATTTGTTGCAGAAGCCAAGCAGCCCACACAATGCAATGCAGACTGGGCGCAATTGCAAAAAATGCGCCCTGAACGGCTGCTGACTCACCCACGCGCTTTCCCGCCCGTTTTCCCACCCTTGCAGCATCGAGCCGGGAGTCGAGGTTGAGGAAAGCGATTGTTTGTCTTTATTTTGTCGTTTTTTAATCATTGAAGTTGCTGTCTGCAGTGTGGAAACTTCACTGGGCTGTCTGGGAGTGGCACAGGGTGGCAGCCGGGTGTGCCGGACGTCGGCACCCCCATGCGGGCGGCCCCATGCGACCGCTGCAGCTCATTGGTTGCCCTGTTTTACTCTCCTACCTGCAGGTCACCATCGCCGACGTGTAAGCAGCCATTTCAGCTGTGGAAGCTGGTCGCACGGTGCGCCCCTGACCGCCGCTGGCGGGCGGGTCGGCCCTTCGGAGCCGCGGTCGCCGCCGCCCGCCACGCACCCCACTTGCCCCGTTCCTTGCCATGCGCTGCTTTGTTCTTCTTGGACTGGCTGCTCCTGGCATTGTAACATGGGCAAGCAAGCAGTTTCTCAGATGTGCAGATGGGGTGGGGCAGCAGACGGGCAGGAAGGAAGTGCTGTAGCGAGCGGGGTGGGAAGTCGGGGAGGCGCCCCCTGTGTCGGCGACCGGCGGCGGAAGTGTATGCAGGTTCATATGCACTAAATCGACCATGCACCTCGTGATCATGTCTAGCAGCTACTCTAGAACAGATACGATCATCAAATTGTGCGGCGAGAGGAGTCCTCTCCCACCCTCCCACGGCGGCCGCTGTGCTGGCGCCGCATCGGCGGCCGCGCTCAAGTGCAGCCCACCCTTACGCTCTGCCTCCTCTCTGGCGTCCCTGGGATTGATCGGGAGCCCCTCTGGGTCAGCTGGCGGCCTCTCCAACCGGAGGCCTCCACGCACTCGCCCCTGCCTGCCCAGGCAAGCCTGCAATTGCGTGCTGCTGGGCTGCTGCACTGCCCAGAGGGCTGAGGCGGCTGCATGCACACCAGACGGCGCCGATCAGCCGCAGCCAGTCCTGTGCAGCAGTCTCGGAGTCCGTGCACCTCTCCTGAGCCAGATCTGTGCTTTGCAGCAGCCAGTCTGCCCCCAGGCATCCAGCGGCTGTGCCTGCGAGCGCCGCCGCCGCCGCCGCCGCCGGCCCTCGTCGCCCGCTGCGGTTTGCCATTTGCGGCCACCGGTGCTTCCCTTCCTGCAGACTTGCTTGGCGCTTGAGCCACCATGGGCACATACGTCAAGCCCGCAGGTGAGGCACGGGACGGTTGAGTTCTGAGTCTTAAACGTTCACCCGGCATGCTAGGCGCGGTGCTGTGCTGAACACCACAACGATCGGCAGCAATCACGTTGACGGTCAGCTGCGGGCCGGTCACACCAATGGTCACCATTGAGTTGCGAACACATCAAGCCATCACCCATTCCTGTGTGCAACCATCTTGAACCCTGCCGCCCCACTGCACCTGCCTGCAGACCGCGCCGGCGGCAAGCCGGGCGCTGAGGAGGGCGAGGCCGCTCCCATTCACCGCATCCGCATCACCCTGACCTCCACAAAGGTGACCCTGCCACCTTCAAATGCATTAGTAAATGCTGTATTTAGCGCCTAGTAAAGGTTTTGCACTGGACCGCTGCACAGCAGCGAGGTAGCTGGGAGAGCTTGCGGCTCGTGCACGCTGGCACCAGCAGGCGGCAGGGCGGCAGCGTGCAGCGTCGCGCACAGTGCTGCGGCTGTGCGGCTGTCCAGCACAGTCGGGCATGTTATGTCGGCATGGCATGCCGGTGTGGAGTTGACAATGCGCTTGTGCCATTGGCTACTCTTGTTCTAACTGGCAGGTCAAGAGCCTGGAGAAGGTGTGTGCAGACCTGGTGCGTGGCGCCAAGGACAAGCAGCTCAAGGTGCGCTTAATCTGTGTATCATGGCAAAGCCAAGGCTGGATATTGGCGCTGCTCGTTCATACTGGGCCCTTTCAAGCCACGCGCTTCAAGCCAAGCGCTCAACCCCGGCTGCAACCCGCCGTGTGCGCAGGTCAAGGGCCCCGTGCGCATGCCCACCCGCAAGCTGGTGCACACCACCCGCAAGTCGCCCTGCGGCAACGGCACCAACACCTTCGACAGGTGTGCACCAGCGGCTGGCTGATGCTGCGTGTTGGCTGCATTGGCGCTTCAGCACATCAGCTGTGTATGGCCTCACTCTGCGGCAATACCACTTTTGACACATGTCCTCGAGTGTCACACCCGTGCTTGCTGCAATCCCTGCCTTGGAACCCACCGCTTGCTGCCCCCGCTGCATCAGCGGCCGCTCAGCAGGCTGCTGCCGCTGCCGCCCGCCGCCTGCAGGTTTGAGATGCGCATCCACAAGCGCTTGATCGACCTGCACTCACCGGCTGAAGTGGTCAAGCAGATCACCTCCATCAGGTGGGCAAGATGGTGGGGTCTGTGCTTGATTGAGGGTAGAGAGGTGCGAGCTGGACAGGTGGCGCAGCGGCGGCGGGAGGGCGGCTGGCGCATGCACACTCTCACGTGGCACGCTGCGCCCACAGCGCTTGTCGAACTTTGAATCTAATGATTGCCACTAGGTAGCAGCAGCAACAGGCATGGACGAACAACTGAGCTATATCGCGTTTGCCGGCTCACCCCCGCCCATCCCTGCCCGTTGTCCCGCCCTCGCAGCGTGGAGCCGGGAGTGGAGGTGGAGGTCACCATTGCTGATGTGTGAGGCTGATCCAGGTCCGTGCTGCTGCTGCTGCTGCAGCTGCCTGGGGATGTGATGCAGCAGCTGCTGTGCACAGCTTTTTGCAGCGTGTTGGTTGGCGCGCCAGCTGCTCCGAGCTGAGTGAGCTCTGCCTGGCCCTGCCTGGCCCAGCCGCTGCTGCACGCTCAAAGTCAGTGCTGCCCATTTGGCATTTGATTACTCTGGAGCTTACTGGACTGTCTCACTCATTCTGCTTTTCCACAGCAGCGGCAAGGTGCACAGCGGCAGCGTGGAGCAGCATGGCGCAGCATGGCGGGCGACGGCTGCGGGTTGAAGCTGGTGTGCCACCGCATACGGCGGCGGTGACGTAGCCACATGGGAGCGGGCGCCCTTCTCCTTTGGTTTCCAATCCATGTTCTGCTTCCTGCATTCAAACCGTTGGCTTGTCTGTCCTGCACACGTTTTGATGCACTTCAAAACGAGCTGACGGGCAGCGCACTCAGCGGGCGGCGGCGGCGCGGCGGGGTGTGCTGGCGCGGGTTCAGCCGCCTCACGGCTCACTACAACGCCATGTCTTATCGCCGCGCCTCTGCCCAACCCTGCCGGCGTCCTTTTCTCGCACCTCTGCCAGAGGACGCCGCGTTGCTTGAGCCCGCCCCGGCCTCACCGCTGGGGCAACTCCGCACGCCTCTCACCACTCGGAGGCGACGCTCCAACAGGTGCCTGCAGCGCAAATCCCTGTGCCGGGAGGGTCGAACCCTACCTGCATGCCGGCGCCGCTAGCGAACATTCAAAACCCTACCCTGCAGAGGAGGGGCAAAGCATGCCGCAGTCTGCAAATGGCCTGCCGCAGTCTGCAAATGGCCTCACATCGCCTTTTGCAGCTTTTCCCTTGCAGAAGAATGAGCGGGCAGAATGCAAGCACAGACAGACAGACTGCGAGGGTGGCGGAGCTGAAGCTGCAGGTGGTCAGGCTGACGGCGCGGCTGGAGTACACGGAGCAGGCCAAGGCGGACCTGGTGGCAGAGCTGGCAAAGGTGAAGGGCCAGCTAGACAAGTGCCAGGACGACTGTGCCGAGCTGGAGATCCTAGTGAGGCATCTGAAGCGGCAGCATGGCAGCAGCGCCGGCAGCTCGAACGACGCAGAGGCGCCCGCAGCGGCCAGCGCGCTGCCGCAGGTGCCAGCGGTAGCTGGGGAGCAGCGCCAAGCAGCTGCAGTCCCAGATCAGGCTGCTGGCAGGGCCGGCGAGGAGCTTGTTGCCAGCGCTAGCACGGCAGCAGTGGCCACCATCCTGCCGGAGCAAGATTTGGGCGCCGAGCTGCCGGCCCGCCTGGCAGGTACGTCGGGCAGGATGCTCGCGGTTTGGATGTGCACGTCGAAGGAAGAGGCGGCAGCTGCAGCGTCTACTCGTTTGACATGCTCCACGTTGCACCTCCTGCTGCAGCAGCACACACTGTCCACAGTGGCACACATGGCACGTCCGAGACGCCGCCAGCGAGTGCTGGGCCCTTGCACGTTAGCCAGATGGTGGACCGGCGGTGAATGGCAGAGTTGAGTGATGCCGCAGCTGTGTTGTTGACAATGCAGCAGTTGAGCCGCTCTCTGCTTTCCGACTCGGAGAGCTGTGACAGCGGCCATTGGCAACGGCGCATTGCGGCAGCCGGTCACATCTCCAGTGTGCTGCCTCAGCATGTTGCCACAGGCAGAACAGCGCAGCTCACTTCACCACTCTGTTGACGCGCTGCTTGCAGATAACCGCTGGCGATGCGTGAGTAGATTGGAGGTTGCATCCGTAGCCCAGCTGGCGCACTGTGCCACAGCCAGCGGCCGGGGTGCTGCCTGCTGCACAGGTGCAGCTTGCACAACAAGCGGCCTGGACGTGCATACCGTTTAAGCTGTTTGCCATGGATGGCAGCATGCCGGCCTATTGTAATCAGTTATGGATGCCTCAAGCAAATGCCAGTTGCCTGGTTGTTGAAGAGGGAGGGCAGCCAGTGCACGCGAAATAATTCAGCCTGCTGCAGCGGCGGCGACGTAGCGCCATGCCATCATGCAACGGCTCGGCAGGAGGCAAGGTGACATGCGTTGAGCAACAGCCTGTATGCGCAAGCTGTCATTTTGGGGGTTGCAGTCGTGGGAAAATGCCAGGCATGGCCGCTGCACCCTGCTTTGGTCGGCATGCTGTGACACGCTGCGCTGCCAACGCGCTCGGCCGCCACGCGCGTGCGGTCCGGTTCCGGGCGCTGCAGGCCTACAAACGTGCAGCATCTTGCACCAAAGCCACCAATCCACCTCCTGCTAGCAGCGGCACGGCCTCCTGCACGCAAGCACATCCCGTTCGTCCTCCAGGCACCACCACCATGCCTTCTTCCTCCACCATGTGCTTCTACAGCTCTTCCAGTGAGTTTGACGCGTTTCTCGGGCGTGCGCCGCAGCTTCACCGCCAGCACCTCTCCCGCCTTCTTCTCCCTGCTCACGCGCTGCCGCCCCGCCCTCCCTCCCGCAGTCGCCCCCAAGCTGGGCGTGCAGCCGCGCGACATTGCCGCGCCGATGCTTCGCGCACAGGCAGACAAGGTGCGGGCCGCCGCCGCCCTGCCGCCGCTGTCGTCGCGCTCGCCTGCGTTGTGCCCGCCTTCCCGAATGGATTGTGTCTTACCGACGTTTTCTCTGACCTCTCCCCTCGCAGAAGGATTATGCCCGCGCCCTGTCCCACTGCAACAGCGGCTGCATTGCCGCCGTCCACCCCGACCAGGCGGCCGAGGCTCTGGCCGCTGCCGACGCCTTCACCGCCCTGGGCGGCAGCGCCCCCGCCGCCCCCGCCGCCCTGCTCGGCGCCTGGGCCGCACGGCAGCTGCCGGCAGCTTGTGTCGATGTGTCCGCTGACGCTGAAGATGTGCTGCCCAAGGCGGCCGCCCCCGCCGCCCTTTACATGCCTCCTGCTCTCTGCCCCGGCGCCAGCGCGGCCACCCTGGCCGGCCGCCCCATGCCGCGCCCCGCCCTTCCCACGCCAAGGCCCACACCCGCTCCCCACACTGCTCCGTACGTGCCGCCTAACCGCCGCACCGCTGAGCAGCAGGCTGCCGCCGTTGCTGCTCCCCGCCCTGGGCGCCCGTGCGCCTTCCCCGCCCTCACGGCTGGACCGCAGGCGGCGCCCCTGCCCACCCCGCTGCCACTCTACCGCCTGGCCATGCTGTACCCCAGCCAGCCCCTGCAGCGCGCCTGCTAACTGCCCTGCTGCGCAAAGCAAGGCCGCCGCTGCACCTAAGCGGCAATCGCCCTGTGACTGCCCCTTGCGATGCTGACTGATTTCCCACCCCCTGTCCATCCCTCTCCCTCTCGGCAAGTCTCCTTTTCCTTTGTATCTTGATGTAACAGCAACAACGGCAACAACTACGGCAGACATCAGCAGTCTTCGATTGGAA
>VFQQ010002009.1_pt1 | contig 25206 bp, 45 predicted proteins | sample 3512341 | NCBI WGS metagenome assembly VFQQ01 (sample SAMN10412373, study PRJNA504923) | tailings metagenome | isolation source: Relicate 2 Philex TSF1 revegetated site | place: Philippines: Tuba, Benguet | collected 2017-08-29 | reverse complement strand
TGAAAGTTATGATTGACCTGAGCAGCTGGTGGTGGGGGCGCGCAAGGCCCTGGAGGCAGGGGGTGAGTCGCATGTTGCAGCTGATTTGAAAGTTGTAGGGTTCTGGGCAGCTGGTGGTGGGGGCGCGCAAGGCCTGGAGGCAGGGGGCGAGTTGCGTGCTGGTCTTTACAGAAGCTTTTGCAAGTGCCGTTTTGGTGAATTGCTGAGCAGCTGGTGGTGGGGGTGCGCAAAGCCCTGGAGGCAGGGGGTGAGGTCCTTTAGGCACTTTTAAAGTGTTGAAGCTGGCTGGTTGCAAATGGGCTCCTCATCCCACAAACCGGATGCAGCCCGAAGGTCCAACGCTTCAACCCAGCAACCACAGCAGCAACGTTTCGTTTCAGTTGCTGCGAATCGTCCTGGCCCTGCGCTGCAGCCAACAATGACGATCCAGCGCTGGCAGCAGGCACCACCGCACCTCGCTGCTGACGCTACCTGACATGCCAAATTGCTAACTCAGCGATTCGATCACCCTTCTTATTTTCCAGCCGACAATGACGACCCAGCACTTGCGGCGGGCACCACCGCTGCTTGGGCGCTGTCCAACGTGCTGAAGGGCGCGGGCCGGGAGGTCGGAGAGGTGCGGTAGAGACACAACTTGATTTGTGTGCGGCACGGCTGGTTGTACGGTGTGCTGAGATGGGCGGGGCGGGCGGTTTGCTGAGGTGTGGTTTGACCGTGTGATGTCGGGCCTGACTCTGCCCCACAACTACCTGATTGTACACTGCAGGTGATGGGAGTGGAGGGAGCTCCGGAAGCGATTGTCAAGATTGTGGCTGAGGGGCCCGACCACCTGGCCACTGAGACGGCCTGGGTGCTGGCCTACATAACAGGTGACGAGGGGTTGAGGGTTGAGCTTTGCGGCTGTCGATGACAGCCTGCTTGCATGTGTATGGCGATTGAGCAGGCAGGAAAGAGGTCTGCCTCGCAGCAACTGCCCAGCTGCTCTGTTCGCCCCTGGCGCGCGCTGTAGGGTTGCGTTCAATCGTGACCTTGGCACTTACCTTGCCACCTCCCAACAATCCTCCTACCTCCAACCTTGCCCTTCCATGCAGCCTCTCATGAGGCGCACCTGAACCATATGGTGCACAAACTGCATTGTGCGCATTACACCTGAGCCTGCCTTCTAGAAACTGATAAGCCCTGTCTTATGTCGCTGTTCCCCCTGTGCAGCATCTCATGAGGCACACCTGAACCGCATGGTGCACCTGGGAGTGGTGCCGCCCATGCTGGCCCGCATCGTGTCGGCAGTGGATCAGGTGTGGCTTGATGCTTGCACTGGCTGCAGGGAACTGCGTGCCTTGTTGCAGGGGAGTCATGGTAGCGTTTCCATGGTCATCTGCTCCCATCTGGTGCCGATGCACGAAAACGGGCTTGCCTCAGTACTACCTCTCTCAAACTGGCATCCCAATCGCAGAACCGGCAGGACGGGCAGGGCGGGCGCGGGCTGCCGTTCCCCCCCCCCATTCCCTGGGCAAACAGAGCCCTCTCCGCACTACTATACCTTTCTACCGCAGACCCTGCAGGACGAGCAGGAAGGGCGCGGGCTGCTCATCCCCCTGCTGCGCTCGCTTGGCAATGTGGCGGCGGGGGGCGGGGCGGCAGCGGTGGAGCAGCTGCTCAGCCCGGATGCCGCCCCCGCACTGCAGGCCCTGGTCACATGTGCACAGGTGCGGGGGGCGGCAGCTCCTGCTTGTTGGGGACACACGCTGTCAACATGCTGTTTGGGGTCTTGAGCCTTGCATGCAATTCATGGGGGCGCACTTGCGCTCTAGGCTGCAGGGTCAAGATGCGGCTGCATGTTTCCCTTCAAACTGCCGCAGAGCCACCACCACGGCCTGCAGCGCGAGGCCTGCTGGGTGCTGAGCAACGTGGCGGGCACGCCTGGGCGCGGCGGCATCGAAGCGCTGAAGAGCGTGGGCGCTGTGCCGGTGCGTGGTGGCAGGCTGGGTTGCAGGCATGCGCTCAGGTTGACACCAGGCATGCCTGCACATGCCTTGTGGCACTATGATTTGCAGCATGTGCAGGCTGCAAGGCAAACCAGCAGGCGTAAGCAGGCCGCTGCGCAGGCCATCACCCCGCTCCCGCTATGCACCCTGCTACCCTCCTGCAGACGCTGGTGCGCCTGCTGAAAGGGCAGCCCACTTTCGGATGACGCTTTGCTTCACCAAAATTTTATAAATGCCTTGCCGCCTGCACCCCTCAATACCCTCCTGCAGACGCTGATGCGCCTGCTGAAGGAGAGCCCCTTCCAAGTGCGCGCAAGGAGACTGCTTTGCGCATTCAGCACAACTGAGGGTCATGCCACGTCCCTTCCCCATGCAGACGCTGATGCGCCTGCTGAAGGAGAGCCCCTTCCAAGTGCGCGCAAGGAGACTGCTTTGCGCATTCAGCACAACTGAGGGTCATGCCACGTCCCTTCCCCATGCAGACGCTGATGCGCCTGCTGAAGGAGAGCCCCTTCCAAGTGCGCAAGGAGGCCGCCTTTGCTCTGGCCAACGTCTGCGCCGACGGCGGCGGCGGCACGGGTGGGTGGGCCATGGGAAGTGAGGGCATGGAACGGAGGGCTGATGGAGATGGGTGGCAGGCGTGAAGTGTGGGCCCTTGCAGTGCACTTCTGGCCATGCATGCCAACGTGCTCAACACGGGACTGGGCGATATTGTACCAACCACGCAGGCAACCCCGACACCCTCAACTGGCTGTTTGCCGCCGACCGCGACGCTCTGCGCGCTATGGTCTCCCTGATGCGCTCTGCTGACATGGACGCAGCGCGCCTGGGCCTGCAGGTAGGAAAAGGTTGTCGTGATGGGCCTGCAGTTTTGATACCAGACTGCTGCCCAATGGTGTGATGATTGCAGCTGCTGGTCCTGCCTCCAACGGCTGTCGCGCGTCTACTCAACATCAGAGCATTTTGCGATCTCCCCCGGTGCTGTACAAACAATTTCTCCTGCCCCTTCCGTTTTCACGTGTTGCAGTTCACCGAGATGGTGCTGAGGCTGCTGGACACTGGGGCTGAGGCGATTGAAGAGGTGGACGGCATTGATGCCATCGAGGCCGTGCAGGTGCCTGTCAAGCGGTTTGGTTAGGTTGGCTGCCTCATTCGCATCGACGCCATGAGGCTGTGCAGTTGCACTTGCTGTCCATTTGTTGCATGGTCTTGCTTGTGCAAAGCAAGGGCGGGTGAGCAGCCCGCAATTTCGAGGCCCATCGACTTGCAGTGCGCTGGCCAAACGTGTGCCTTCATTCTCACCTCCGTGCGCAGTACGGCGCAGCGCCGCCCGAGCTGCAGCGCATGGCTGCGGCCCTGGTTGACAGGTACTTCGGAGCAGACAACGAGCCTTGAGGTGCAATCGATGGATATGACGCCAGCATGTTGGATGGATGGATATGCTGCCAGCATGTGGGCCAGCCTAGCTGCTGCAGGGGCGGCCAGCCAGCCTGGCAGTTGGGCATCACTGGGGCGGTCAGCTCTTTCTACAACTGCAGCACGCGTCTTTTCTACTAGCGTGCATGCATGCACTTGCCACACCACACATCACCTGCGTTTTTCCCGCCGACCTGACAGTTTTGCTCTGTGGTTCTCCCACTTGCATCATTTTTGGTTCCAATAGCAGCATTCAACAGCATACAGCCGACAGCAGCAGCCGATTGACGTTCCCAGCCAGCGCACTGTGACAGCACTGTATCCCCGTGTAACATTGTGACCAAAGCACAGCCATACCAAAGCACAGCCATACCAAAGCACAGCCATATCGATGCGACCTCTGCGTTTACATGGGTTCACATGGGTTCACTCTACCCCAACACTGCCAAAGTGCAGCATGCGGCAAGTCGCAGTCGCCACTCCCAATGCACGCTGCTGTGCGAACAGTAACAACAGTGAACGACGGCAACCAGCAAACCGCAGCTGGCTTTCTTGTTGTGCCGCAGCACCTGCCTCACGCCCGCGCGCTCTCTTGAGGCACATACGTTTCGTGGATGTATGCAATGCGGTAGCTGTTGCCCGCCTGCTGCCGCAGCACGGCGCTGGCCCAGCGGCCGCTGCGCTGCGCCCCGCTGTGCTCGCCAGCTGGAGACGGGAAGGGTAGGGTTGGGGAATAGTCCGTTTGGGTAACACGATGCAAGTAAGGGAGGGCGGCACACAGCACGGGTATGCCAGTGGTACAGCCATGGCAGCAGCGGCATGCATTGGCAAGCAAGGCAGCAAGCGTGGCAGGCAGCGGATTTCCGTGATCTCCACAAATGGCAGCTCCATATACCGCACAAGCCACACCGCTGAACATACAGCATCATGCAGCAAGGGCAGAAATCTCTGCAGTTCATCACTCACCCACAAAGGGCTGGTGCAGCTCCATATAGCGAACCAGCCACACCCCGGGTGCAAGCTCCTTCTCGCTCCATCGGTCCACCCACATGCGCGCCCTTCCACTGCTGCTGTCACCGCCCGCAGCTTCCCCGGGGGCAGCTGGTGCCTCCGCCTGCTCTGCCGCTGAAGCGCCGCCGGCGGCGGCGCCGCCGCCGGTGCCGCTGCCGCCGGCGGCCAGGGGGGAGGAGGGAGACAGCGCCTTGCTGCCGTAGCCCTGCGGTGCGTGGTGGGAACATGCACAGGCTGGCTGGTGGCAGGGAGCAAAGGGGAGCGCGGTGCAAAACAATGCACAGCCTGCAAGAATGCAACAATGCGCAGCCTGCAAGAGTGCCCCGCCTGCACAGCAGCAGAGCGCCCGACGCTGCCGCATGTTGCACACATCAGCTCCCAGCCAAATATGTTGCCACTTGCACAGTAACGCACCTGAGAGGTCAGCCAGTCCAGCGGCGCCTGGTGACCGAGAATGGCAGTTACGTGTTGCCAGCTGCCTGCTTCTCAACAGCTTGCCAGCGCTCACTCACAATGATACAACCGCATCCTACCTGAGAAGTGAGCCAGTCCAGCAGCGCCTGGCGGCCAAGGATGGCGCCGCTGGGCTGCACGTACTCAAAGTCGCTGTCCAGCACCTGTGCAGGGAAGATAGAGGGAGGAGAGCACAAGGTGGAGTCAATGCTGCCACGTGCGTGTGCAGGACAAGACCTACTATCCAGGCCGCAGATGGCTGCTCAGCCAATGTGGCACAACCCACCTGCCTGCCCATCCAACCAGGCAGCGCACCCAACCCACCTCCATCTGCCGGCTGCACTCGGCGGCATCGTTGGGCACCGCCGCGTTGCACCAATCTTCCAGGTAGCGAACGCTGCCCACCACCGCTTGCCGGCGGTGCACAGTGTCGGCCTTCGCGGGGTTGGGGAAGCTGCGACAGGGAGGAGCACAAAATCGGCAGCTCAGCAGTTCGATTTATTGTGCCCGCCACTGCCTGCCGGCGGTGCAAGGTATCCGCTTTAGCAGGGTTGGGGAAGCTGCGGCAGCGAGGGGAGGCAGGGAAGCAGCAGGGTGTCACTGGTGTGGTGTGGGCGGCGAGTGCCGGCGGTGCACAGTGTCTTCCTGGGCGGGGTTGGGGAAGCTGCAGCGGGGTGCACCCAACAGGTGGATCAGCACTGCAAGCATGAAAGGGCAGCCGATGCGGTGGTGCACAAACACAGATGCATTCGGCAATCCAGGGTGACCGAGTGCGGCAGGCCGAATCAATTGCTACAGCGCTGATGGGCGTGCGCACCTGAAGTGGTGCAATGCCTTGTAATGCCTGTGCAAGCAAAACGAGCTGGGCGGGCATGCCCCCGAATATTGAGAACCTATTAAGCTCAATGTTACACAAACCTGAAGTGGTGCAGTGCCTCGTAGATGCCGCCGGGACCATCCTCTGTTGCCATGTAGATCCTGCGGACAGAGAGCCAAGACATTGTGAGCGCTTCCACAGGCAGGCATTTGCTGACCGGCGGCCGCACAACAAGGCCAAACCACGTCCATCCACTGGAGTGCTGAGCAATGTCCTGCGCGGTTCTAGGTTCCCTTCCGCTGCTAAAGTTATGGCGAGCACTCCATATTAAATCTGTGCACTCTCAGGCAGGAGAGCATGATCGTGTGTGTTAAATCTGTGCACCCACCTGTCGTGCATGTTGGCGTCCGCCCAGTCTCGCAGCTCCTTGTGTGCATTGGCCACCACGCAGCCGTGCACGCCTGCGGTGAGGGGCAGGGGGGAATGGCAGTTTGCGCGCAAACCGACTGACCTCTAAATCTCGTATGCATTTCAACTGGGTGTGTTTCCCATGTCGCCATGCCTGCCTGCCTGCGCCAAGGCCCCCGGTTTGCAAAACTCCACACACCTGGCACTGCAAACAGCTCAACGTCGTTGCCGCTGTCACCGCACACCATGACACCCGCCTCCGGCAGGCCCGGCCCCGCCTCCAGCTGCAGAACAGACCAGAAGAGCGGAGATAAAAAGGAGTGTGAGTTTCCAGTAATGTCCCATCATCACACCGGCGTCTGGTAGGCCCGGCCCCGCCTCCAGCTGCAGAGAAAGAGGAGCTACGGAGAAGGATGAGCAGTTTTCAACCCTGACGGGCACACCACCAGACCGGCGTCCGGCAGGCCTGGCCCCGCCTCCGGCTGCAAGCGAGAGGAGACAGCGGGGGCAAAAACGTTCCGACTACGCTTTGCAAGGTACAGCCGCCGTACAAGGCACCCCTTAACAGCACTTGGCCGTGTAGGCGGCTGGCTGGGCGCTGGCACAACTGCACAGCCCGTGCTGATGCTAGATCATGCTTGCAGGGTAGGTCTGGGCACGCAAAGCACACTTGCCTGTTTAAGCAGGAAGGACAGGGCCTTGCCCTTGGAGCCATGAGCCAGGTCGCAGAAACATTGCAAAATGCCCAAATAACAGCCACTTGCCTGCTTGAGCAGGAAGGACAGCGCCTTGCCCTTGGAGGCGCGGCTGGGCAGGATGTCCACGTCCACGCCGCCGCTGAGGAAGGCAACCAAGTTGAAACAAGGAATTGGAATCCAGTTAAGTCTAGTGCAACCAGGTAGGGCACCCACACAGGTGGGCAACGGTGGCGCCTCAAAAGCTCCTACCAACGGTACACGAGTGAGCCCACCTGAAAATGACGTTGCAGTCCAGCCCCACGGCTTTGAGCCCGGAGCGCAGCTGCTGCAGCACGCCCTCGGGGTCGGCCACACTGCGTAGCAGGAACACGTGCAACCACAGGAATGGTGTAACCGCACGAGGACACGGTTGGCTCTGTCGCGCAGCGGTCGTGGCAGTGGACAATGCTTGTGGGCAAGCAGGTAGACAGATGCTATCTGCCGTCGCAGCAGGCACAACAGCAGCCGCACCTGAGCTTGAAGCTGATCTTGTGCGGTCGCTGCTCGCTGTCGCGCTGCAAATGCGTACAGGGGAAAGGCGGGAGCACGTTGGCCACTGAGGGGCAAGGCGGCAGCATGCAAGCGGCGCAGCGGCAGCCCAGATGCATTTGCAGCAGCGAGGAGGCAGGGGCAGGGGCCATACAGGCAGGCCTCTGGACAAGCACTCAACATCGCTGAGACTAAACCATCGTTGCACAGCGATTTTGCACCTAAACTACGCAGCACCTCCCACCTGCAGGGCGAGGTCTGGCAGCTGGGCGGCCACCGCCTGCGCCGCCGCTCGGTCCCACCCCTCGTTCAGATGCTCCTCCCACTCCTGGTCCGGCTCGCCTGCAATCAAGTTAGTGGATAGAGTGCAATCATTGGTCGGGATGCATGGTAGGCACCTCCCCTCGTTCAAGTATGCCTCCCACTCCTGGTAGGGCTTTCCTGCATGTGGTCGTTACCGGTTGCTTTAGCGGCATATCCAACGATTGAAGGCAACTGCTGCTGTGCAGCTGCGTCCCCCGTGCAGGCCATAATGATCCAGCCTGTGGTTTGTGCCCACCGCAACATCACTCTCACCATTGATCAGGATTTCAGTGCCCACGGAGCAGACCAGAATGTCGGGCGTCAGAAGCGGCACCTCTCCCTGAGAGCAAATTTGAAGGCAGAGGAATCGATGTGGGGCCAGGAGGCAGCAAGGCGCCAGCGGCGGCACCTCGCCCTGGAAAGCAATGAGAGGGGGGAGGCGAGAAACAAAGCAGGGACAGGAGCCAGTGTGGACAAACGCTGGCGCCAACAGCGGCACCTCGCATTGCGCAGCGGTGGTGCGGGAAGGTTCCCGACAAGATTAGCCTGAGTGTGCACTGCGGCGAGCCGGCCGCTGATGCACCCAGCACGTGCAATGCAGGCAATAACGGCCGCTGCTGGCCAATGCGAAGTACGGGTCCCATCACCGTCCGCCGCTCCGCCGCCTCGCCAAAGGCGCGCATGCAAGCCGGGCCAGGAGTAGCATCCGAGTGGGTGGTCCATTATGGCATGAATGAATAAAAAAAGGCAGCGGGAAGACTCACCGCGAGTTCGTGGAAGAGCGGCGGCGAGCGGCCGGTGGAAAAGACCAGCAGGGAGTCGGGCGCAAACTCCGTCGTCCAGCAGCGGTTGAAGCGCAGCAGCTTCTCGTGCGTCGCGTCGGCGTGGTCCACCTGGCGGGGAGGACAGGCAACGGCAGAGGGTGTGGTCGGTGGGCCGGAAGCTTGCCCCCGCCGGCGTGTGTGGCGGCGGCGGCGGTGGAAGGTGCCTTGGACTGCCCTGGCGCGCGCGCCGCCCCCCGCCCCGCCTGCTGCCCTCCTCACCATCGTCCAGTCCAAATCCGACACCAACATGAAGCGGAAGCTCCTGTTTAGCACGTCGCAGGGCGCCGAGACCACCATACTGCCTGCTGGGCGGCGAATTCTCGCTGCCGGGCGCTGCTGCAACTGCAGGGGTGCGATCACAGGCCTGATCAAGCGCGGGAGCGCGGGGGGGCGGCGCCACAGCTCTGCATGAGCGTGCTGCCCGAAATGCGGTGGTGCAGGGGACAGAACGCGGCCTGTAGCGCGATCCAACACTGCTGCTGTGCTCTAGATTGCTGCCATCAAACGGCGAGGCCCCGATCGCCCGTTTCGTCGCCACCAGTTGCACTCGGCTTCCCAGCAGGGCCCAGCGCAGCTCAAAAAGGCCAGCTAGCACATCAGCAGCGGCGTAGACAGCATGGCAGGGGAGCTCACGCAGCGGCGGTCGACTGGAGGCGCGGTCACTCGCCGCCGCAGCTCTGGTGCGCGGGCCACCCTCCCCTGAGGCCGGGGCGATGTAGATGGGTCGGTGGTGGCCGGATCGCCGCCACGCGCTGTCCAGCAGGCACCGCCGTCGGCTGCCGCCCGCCACTGCCAACCACGCTCTACCTTTTCTTCCCTTGCTCTGCAGCGGCTGGCACGGCGGCGCGCGGCAAGTCTGCCAGCTTCTTCTACACTGACGACTCGGCGGTGATCAAGCTCTCGCCGGTGTGCTGCTGTTCCCTTGCCGTTGGTGCCCGACTGCTTTGATGCGTGCCACGAGCTGTCGGTTGGCCTTCCGCTCTCGCTGCACTCACCTGGCAGTCTTGATCACTGCTGCATCAGGCTCGGTTAGCAGCCATCGGGCGTTATGCTGCAGCATTGCTTGTGTACTGCAACCAGCGGCGGTGTTACCAGCCTGCTGGCCGCTGCGATGCCCTTACTCCCAAGCGACACACCGGGCCTGCATGCGCACTAATCGATGCTGTCCCACTGCCCTCTCGTGCGCTGCTGCAGCAAGCGGTGATTGTGGCGGCGATCTCCTTCATCGTGTTTGTGTTCATCCTCCACATCTTCGGCAAGCTGCGCTCGTGAGCACGCTGCACAGCGGCTTGCCGCACAGTGGCGAGCCAGCACATGCGGCACGCTACCAGCGCAGCGGCAGGCCCCCAGCAGCAGCAGCAGCAGCAGCAGCAGCAGCCACCGCCTTTTCCCGCCCTCTTTGAACCCGCCACCAGCACTGACGCCTGCGCTATGATCCGTACACCGCACTGAGTGTAATGTCGAGCCTGCCGCATTTGAGCAAAGTGGGCGGCAGCCAGCCACGCATTGGGTGCGGCAGCGCTGGCCCGGCCATGCTGCTGCCCTAGCAAGGTGCCAGCGTCGCTGTGACATGTGAGAGTTTTTTCCTGTGAGTGGGTTTTGGGAGCTCAGCTGCAGCTGCAAGGCCAGGCGGCGCCGGCCCAATGACTGATTGATGAAGACGAACCGGCTGCGACGGGGGCGGCGGCTAGCTTAGACCGGGCCACCAACCGACCCGTTGCGAAATCTCGTTCCGCACACGCCTAAAATTCAGCTTGGGGTGCTCGCAAGCCCCGCTCGCGGGGAAGAGTATGCAGCAGCGGTGTAGCCGGCTGGGCGTGCCCTCTGCAGCCCACCCGAGCAGCAGTAGAGCCGGTAGCAGCGTGGGGAGGCACTCAGCATGCCACGCCTCGGCCCAGGTGCGCCGCCAACCCTCCGAGCTTCCGGCCCACGCTTGTGCGCGACCTGCCGCCTTCCCCGCTGCTCTGTTCGCGGAACCTGGGTGCTGATGTGCTCGGTTCCCGTGCCTGCAGGCCCGCGGCGGCCTGCTGCCGCTCGCGGCGCGGCGGCGGCGGCGGCGGCAGCAGCGGCGGCTGGTCCCCGCCGCCAGCTGCACTTCGGGGCCCGGTTGGGATGACTGGGACGATGGTGATGGCGACCTGGTGGCCTCGACCAGCTCCAGTACCGCGGCGGCTGTGCCGTGGGGTGGCTGGGGCCAGCAGACGCGGCAGGCGCAGCAGCAGGCGCAGCAGCAGCAGCGGCAGGCGGGTGCACTCCGCGGCGGTGCAGAGGGCGAGGCAGCTCGGCTGCAAGCCTCTGCCAACGGCCGCGTGGAGGCCGCCCCTGCGGGCGCTTACCAGGTGGCGGTAGGGGAGCCCAGCGCGGGTCTGTCCACCTCAGCTCTGGCCCGAAGCTATCGGCAGACGGTGTCGCACCCCATTGCGCCGCCGCCGCCGGCGCCGTCGGGCGTGGAGGTCCGTTACTTCACTTTCGGAGCCATTGCAGCCGTGCTGCTGCACTACCTAGTCAACTACGCCGGCACGCTGCCCGTGGTGCGATCCGTGTTCCGAAACTTTGTGTGGTGGAGCGAGCGGCCTCCCGGCCCCGGCCCCGCGCCGCCGCCGTCGGCAGCGGGCGAGGGGCGGAGCGACGTCGCCCCGGGCGGTACAACAGCGCTGGCTGTGCAGTACAGCGAGGATGAGGAGAGTGTGGAGTGGGTCAACATGTGCTGGCGCAAGGTGGGTGCTGGGTGCAGGGGTGGCTGCTGGTTGCAAGGTGGGTGCTGGGTGCGGGGGTGGCTGCAGGGTGCAAGGTGGGTGCTGGGTGCGGGGGTGGTTGGAGAGTGGGTGCTTGCGAGACTGGATGCTTGCATGAGCGCACCTGCAGCAGAGGCTGGGCAGTGCAGCAGCCGCCGCGGGCCCAGCTCGCTGCCTCAGGTGCATTGGACTGGTGGCGCATGCATGGCTTTTGTGTGGCTTCTGCTGCAGGTGCTCATTCACTACTTGTGCCATGCCGTCCTGCAAGCCTGGCGCGTGTGTGTACCACTGCGGCATCGAGCGCTTTCAAGCCTCTGCGGTTTGCGCTCAGCTCTCTGCGCTAAATCGCTGTTTATTATCGACTTTGTTTGCAGGCCTGGCGCGTTTACCAGCGAGGCATCGAGCGCTGGCTGGCCGACATGCTGCAGCCGCTGTTTGACATGCTGGTGGCGGAAAAGATGGTGCCCTCGTTTGTGCAGGTGGGTAGCAGTTGCTGCTGTTGCGTTCACCTGTAATCGTTGGTGTGTGCTCTTGGGGGCCTGGCTTGCTGGTGGCGTGTGCAGTGGCTCTTGTTTTGGAACAGGAAAGCAGCGGTTGCTGCTGCACTGCTGCTGCTGTGCACTAGATGTTCTTTCTTGCGCTCTCTGCTGCTGTTCAACTGAGATGGCATGTGCATGAGCTCATCGCTCACTGCTGTTCGTACATGTCATATTGTTTTTGTGCCCTGCAGGGGCTGCTCACCATGGAGTTCGAGCTGGAGACCATGAGGCGTCCTACTTCTCAAACACTGCCAATCGCAGATGCTTGTTCTGATAGCCTATCTGGCTGTTCTTCCTCTGCTGCAGCGGCTTCGAATCATGGAGTTCACCCTGGACCACGAGGCGCCCTACTTCTCCAACATGCGCCGCCGCACCAGCCGCAAGGTAGGCTCCACAGCGACGAGCATGCTTGCCTATCAGCTGCGCGCGCGGGATTCTCACCTGCATGCCATCAGAGACCTCTGCTGCATGGGCGTCGCTCTGTGGGTTTGCATGCGTTTACGCCATTTGATCGATTGATACCCTGCTCCATTTGCTGCGCAGGACTCTGATCTGAACGGCGTGGTTGATGTGCGGTACACTGGTGGCGCGCGCATGCTGCTGCTGATCGAGGTTGGCACGGGGCGCTGGCGCATCAAGATCCCCGTCATGGTGTCTGGTGAGTGAAGATGAGTACCTCAGTTGTGGCTGAAGCGACCAGTGGGGCTGCCATGCATTCAGATGAGACATGGCGATGAGGTGACCAGAAGCAGGCGATGCAGGACGGGGCACCATTCAGCAGACTGGGCCTGAAAGGCTGCCACCCCACAAGCGGTGCCCTGCGGACGCTGCAGGCTGGTCTTCTTGATGGCGTGCAAGCGCATGCCCACCTATTTCCTGCCCGCTCAATTACGCCCAGTTTGTCTTGCCCATTTGCAGACCTGGACCTGGAGAGCAAGCTGTGGCTGAAGATCCGGCTGGCCCCCATGTGCCCCTGGATCGGCACCCTGGGGCTGGGCTTTGTGGGCTCGCCATCCAGTGAGTGTGCAATCGTTCAAGCCTGCGTGCTTTTGCTTTGACTACTGCCAAATGGGATGATGCGCTCTGATGGAGGGTGCTTGTGAGTTGCCGCTGCCAGCCAGTGGAGCACCTAGGCACCGCACGCTCCCTGCACGGGCTTGCAGCATACATGCCCGCCACATGCCAGCCCCCATCCACCCACCCGACCACCCACCGACTGATCGCTCGTCTCTGCACCACTCGCGTCTGTTTCCCTGTGCGCAGTCAAGGTGCAGCTGCGCCTGTGCCACCCATCTATCAGTGACCGCTCAGCTCTGCACCCCTCCCGGCCGCCCCTTCCCCTGCGCGCAGTCAAGGTGCAGCTGAACCCGTACAACCGCATCCGGCTGATGAAGATCCCCATCATCCAGGCAAGCGGCGTGGTGTTGGTGTTGTCTGGTGTGTAGGTACCCTTCATGCAACTCGCTGGTGTGTTCTGTCCCGGGTGGCCTGCTGTCGATGAAGATCGCCATCATCCAGGAAGTGGCTCCATTGGTGGCGTCTGGTGTGGTAACGGGCACACGCAAGCCAGGCGTGTCTGCTGCATGCCCTCCAGCTGCTCCAGCCAGCCCTTACCTTGCTGGAGCTCCCTGCTGGTTAACCCTGCTGTTTGACCCTTCTTCATTCTTGCATGCCTTTTTAACCCAGCTGCTCACAGGTCGACCTGCCCGCCCTGATTGGGTTTGCCCCGACTTGCCGACTCTCATTCGTACCTTTCGTTTCACCTGCAGGCCTTCCTGACCAAGCTGCTGACCGTGGATCTGCCCGCCCTCATCACGCTGCCGCCTGCCTGCCGTTCAGCATGCTCCCTGCTTCTCTTATTCCTTCCCACTTGCAGGCCTTCCTGACCAAGCTGCTGACCGTGGATCTGCCCGCCCTCATCACTCTGCCCAAGCGGCTAGAAATCAACATCCCGCCCGCCGTCACGGCAGGTGCGCTGCTTGTCTGCTCTGCATGCTGTGCACGCTGCTGCCTGCTGAGCATGCTGTTAACGGTTGTGCTGGGGACATCCCAGCTGTAGCACGCTGGCTGGTGCTGGGCACGCAAGGCAGTGGTTGCAGATGCTTAGCTGAAGCTTTCTGCACCATGGCTCTGATCTGTGGTACCAGCCTTATCACATCCCATGTCCGCCCTCCGCCTTGCCCTCTTGGCGCAGTGGCGGAGGCAGCCGTGGGCCGCGATGTGGTGATGCGCGCAGTGGCATCGGCGGTGCTGCAGGTGCGAAACGCACTGCATGAGCCCAGCGTGCATGCGCCTGGTTGCCGCCGCAGCTGAGTGGCTGTTTTGGAAGGCGGCCGAAGCTTGCTGTGGCTGGGCCGCTGATTTGTGTGCCCCATTGCACACAACTGGTGTTCTGCACTTGCAATCCACTCCAGACTAGGGTTTGATTCACCCCTGCTCCTGTTTGCCTGTTTCCTTCTGCACAGGCTGATGCGCTGGAGCATGCGTTGCTGGCGGCGCTGCCGCTGGGGCCGCAGGGCGCGGCCGGCGGCGTCAGCCTGCCCGACATGTTCACCGGAGAGCTGTCGGTGCGGTGCTGCTGCTGCAAGTCATTGATGGGGTGCAGCTAGGTTTGGATAGTGTCTAACATTAAGAGCGGGGAGATGTCGGTGACCAGTTGCTTTTTCCAGCCTGGTATGTGCATGTCGCTTTGCAGAGAGAGTGTGCTTCCAGACAGTTTCTCCATTGCTTCAATGCCCACGCAGGTCACGCTACACGAGGCACGCGACCTGCCGGTGTGGGGCTTCCCCTGGCAGAGCAACCCCTACTGCCGCATCACGCTGGGAGCGCAGGCGGTGCAGGTGCGCTGTGTGCTGTGGCGCTGCACTCGCTGTGCTGCTCGCGGTGGCGTGCCTGCTTGCGCAGTTGCACGGCCCCTCATCCCCTTCCCCTTCCGGCCGGCCTGTTGAGCACACCCTGCCCCGCTTTATGGCCCTGCGGTGGCACTTGCGGTTCTCAGCATTCAGCCCCCTCCCTGGGTGCTTCTTGTGCCCTTGCGCCACGCAGTCGCGGCGAGACGACGACACCAGTCATGCCGGGCACCACCGTGCGCCGGTCTGGAACCAGGTGAGGCTTGCAACCAAATGCAACTGTGCAACCTGGCATGCTCTCTACAGTATGGCATGCCAGCTTGCAGCTTTGAACTCCAGCTGGCATGCACTGGCTTGCTGGCCACCAGATCAGTGTGAAATGTCTGCGCCGTCTGCGTCTGCACTTGTAAAAAGCCCCTTCATTGTAATGCTCTTCAGTTCTGAAATGCCCCGACATAATACTTCCTGCCTTTTCAGGACTTCCAATTCCTGGTGGAGGACACGAGCAACCAGGTGGGACGCTTTACTTGGACATTTTTGGACATTTGGTTGAAGTTGGTGCTGGCTGCAAGGGTGGCCAGGGTCGCTTGCACACACACATCTGCAGTGGTCCCTTGCAGCTGTGCCTGTGCGCCCCGGCGAACACCGCATTTCACAGGGCTCAAGTGCACTTGCTGCTGCGCATACGCAAGTGACCGACCACCCTCCTACACCTCGCATCCCCAATTCCGTCTCTCTTCTCAGGTGCTGGAGATTTGGATCGGCGACAGCCCCATGACCGGCCGCACCGAAGTGGGGCGGGCCACGTTCCCGCTCTCACAGCTGGCGGCCGATGGCACGGCGGACGTCTGGCTGCCGGTTGAGTCGTCCATGCCAGGTGTGCTGCGGTTGTTCGGCCTCCTGCTGTAATGCTGTTGCATGCCGTTTGGTGCTCCTTGGATGTTGGGCTGCTGGTTCAGCTGTCTGTGGCCAAGTGCGCTGCTGGCTTTGTTCGGTGTCGGGATTGCACCGCTTTGCTCCGCATGCTGGTACGTGCACCATGCAGCCCGCTACTTATTCTGCGTGTACACTGCGAGGCATCAACACTTCGCCGCCTCTGCTTTGCTTCGTTCTTCCTTGTCCTGCAGGCGAGCGCACGCAAGGTGCGGTGCGGCTGTCGCTCTCATACAAGACCTTCCAAGACGATGCGCCCGACTCTGGTTAGTGTGGCCTCCATGAATTGAACTCATGTATCACTCTTTTTACTTCAGAATTGCTGCTTGCGGGCAGCCGGTGCTGCTGCTGGTGGTGCTGCGTGTTTTGCGGTTACTAATTGCTGCTTGTTCCCCCCGCAGTCAGCCCCCAGCGGCTCACCGCCTCTCCATGTGCTTTCCTTTGCTTTCCTGTGCTCCGCAGGCTACCGTGCGGCAGAGGCGTTTGGTGTGCTGAGCGACCAAGAGACGTCCCTGAGCGGAGCCATCACAGACGTCAAGTCAGCAGCAGATGCCAGCTCGCGTGCAGCAGTGGCTGCCTCTGCAGCAGCAGCCGCTGTGGCAGTCACAAAGGCGGCGGCGGCACGTGCGGCGGCTCGCATTGCCCGTGGCGGCAGCAAGCCGGAGGATGCAGCGCAGCAGGCACAGCAGCAGCACCAGGCGCAGGCGCAGCAGCAGCAGCAGCAGGGCGCGGCGGCAGCGGCAGGGCAAGGAGGCGCAGGTAGCAATGGCGCAGGCAAAGCGCCGCTTGCACTGCCGGCAGCCAGCAGTGCCACCGGCAACGGTGCGGCGGCGGCGGCAGGCAACGGCAGCGCGCCTGCAGCAGCTGCGGCGAGCGGTGGCGCAGGCAGCGACGGGGCCAGCACCAATGGTAGCTTGGCAGCCAATGGCAGCCGCCCGGCGGCGGGCAGCAGCACAGTTGAGCAGCTGACTGCCATGGCGGAAACCATGCAGAAGCTGACTGCTGAGGTGGACGAAATCGTGCACAGCGGGACGTCCGGCAGCAGCGGCACGGCAGCGCCTGGCGGCGGCAGCAGCGGCGGCAGCAGCCTAGCCATTGACACCGAAGTCAAAGTGGCGGCAGTGGAGGCGGTGGCAGCAGCAGAGGCAGCAGCCATCACTGCTGTGGCTGCTGGCGACCTGGCTGGAGCAAACCAGGTGCTGCAGGATGCGGCCGCGGCGCTGCAGAGCACCGTGGCCCAGCTGGCAGCAGCGGAGAGTGCGGCGGCAGAGAGCGCGGCGGCAGAGAGCGCGGCGGGCGGCGCGCCGGCGGCGGCGGCGGCGGGCGCGGCGGCGGCGGCGGCGGCGGCGGCGGGCGCGGCATCGCCGGCGGCGGCAGCTGCGGGGGCGACGCAGCAGGGTAAGCGTGCGCTAACGCCCCACGAGCGAGCAGAGGAAGCACTGGCTGCGGCGCACGCCGCGGCCAAGCAGGCGGCGGACGCGGCGGCGGTGGCGGTGGCGGCCAGCGCAGCGGTGGACGCTCGGCAGGAAGCAGACGACGCAGCAGAGGGCGAGGCAGCCGTGACCTCTTCCTCAGATGAGGCGCCCGTGGGGCTGGACGCCGCGCCGGCAGCAGAGGCGGCGGCGGCGCGCGGCGCGGGGCTGCCATCGGTCGACATTGAGGCCGGCGGCGAGCAGCACCCAGATTGGTGGCTGGCTGCCACTCAGTTCATTCCTGGCCCGCCCCGCAAGGGCGACCAGGAGGCAGCGGAGGGCGCAGCGGCAGAGGCGGACGGCGGCGCCGGCTTCCCGGCTGGCACAGCTGAGCTGGGTGCTGAGGACGCGCCTCGCTGGCCGCCGCCAGGCGCCCCCGGCGCAGGCAGCGGCCAGGCGCCGGTGTCAGAGGTGGTCATTCCCCCCGACCTGCCTCTTGAGGAGATCACTGCCGAGGTGCTGAAAAGCTGGAAGCTGAGGGACACACATGTGGAGACGCTGGTGCAGAAGGTGGGTGCTCGACGTTTGGGGGGTTGCATCCTGTTGAGCTGTTGAGGTGTGTGCATGCTGTTGCGCTGCTGGGCCTGGTTGCGTGATTCTCTGCGGCCAGGGCTGCCTGCCACACGCGGTTTGTGTACTGTCAAAGGCATGAGATGCATGCGCATATGGCATTTGACTTCAGTCGGGCATGGCCGTGCCATAGTTTCGAAGCACCCTTGCACATTGCCCTCATACCTTACGCTGCCCATGTGGCCACCACCTGCGCAGGCAATGGAGGCGCGCCAGAAAGAGCGCGAGGTCTCATTTCGCAACACCCCAAGTTGAATGTGTCACACCCGCTGTTCCCCACCTGTGCAGGCCATGGAGGCGCGGCGGAAAGAGCGGGAGCGGCCTTGGAGTCGCATCATCCATCTTCCCTCGTCCACCTGCCCTTCTCCCAACCCTATCTCGCCTTTGTGCTCCCCACCTGTGCAGGCCATGGAGGCGCGGCGGAAAGAGCGGGAGCGGCCCTGGCTGCGCCTGCTGGCCATCACGACCGCCGCCTCGGCCGTGCTGCTGGCCGCGGTGCTGTGGCGGCTGGAGCACATGCCGTGAGCGCTGCGCACGCCGTGCATAGCGTGCAGCGCAGCGGCCGCATAGCGTGCGCGGCCGCATAGCGTGCAGTGCACATGCCGTGAGCGCTGCGCACGCTGCGCCATGCTGCGGCTTCCTCTCAGCAGCAGGCTCTCATGCAGGCAACTCCCGCTGTCATTGGTATCCCTGTTCCCTGTCCAATCCTTGCCTCGTGCCTCGCCCGTTGGTGCCCCGTTCGGCGGTTGTTGAAGCCCCCGTGCTTGCTTCCCCCGTTATTCTCCCCGGAAAAAACCTCTGATATATATACTCTTGTGCTTGCAAGATCCTTCTTGGCTGCTTGCCACCCGTACCTGCCACCCGTACCCGTGCCACCCTGTTTGTCGCCCTCTCAACTTGGTGATTCGCCTTGAATCAGAACCGCCCTGAATGCCTGAGTTTTCGCGCTGGCCCGGCCGCCGGCGTGTATGGACGTGCATGTATTGCAGGCAGGCAGGCGGCAGCTTGTTGCGCCGCCTTGCCCTGCTGTGCCTGCTGCCCATCCCGCCCGGCGGCCGGGCCCTGTGCCTCTGCCACAACCCCAATTCTTTACTGCCGCCCAGGCAGGCCCTTCACGCCGGCAGAACCGCATCGTTTCGTAAGTTCGTTCCTTAGCACAGTGGCGGCACGCAGCTACCGCCTTGCCACATTCGGCAGGTGCAGCTCGCTTTGTAAGCACTACAGGTACAGCTGCATCGAACGACTCAGGCTGGAACCAGGTGCAACAATTATCATGCATTGCGTTCAGCTAAGGCTTGGAATCGGCTGAAACAGTTAACATGCTGCAAAAGACTGCAAGGTAAGAAAGCGTAAAGAAGCAGAGATTTCAAGAGTGCAGTGCATGAGCAGCACGCCAACATTCAGGTGCCGCCGTCTGCTGCCGCCACTCCCTTGCTGGCAGGGCTGGCGCCTCCTGCGCTCGCCGCATCTGCCACCATGCCCCGCACAATTTTCAGCTGCGCAGGGGACGTGATCGGGAGGTTAGTGCATGACTAACAGCATTCGCAGCGAGCCACAGCAGGAGCGGTGCATGTTTGGCCACCCACCCACCGCTGCCTGCACTTTCAATGCCTCCAGCGCACCGTGCTGTTGCTGCTGTAGCCGCTGAACAGCTGGGCAAACTCCTGCTTCGCTTGATCCATGCACAGCTTGGCAAGGGCGTCGTGCCTGCAGGCGTGGACAGAGAAGGGCGTGCAGTCACTCCTCTTGTCTGCATGCGCAGACGAGCGGTGCTCAACAGGCTGCACTTCATTCCTAGTGATGCGCTGATGTCCATTCTGTGATATTATGGTGCATGGGTGCAGACATGTGAACCGTGTGCATGGCTGGCGGCCATAGGGCACCTTCACTGTGCACCCACCTGAAGGCCGCCTGCATTGCCTCCACATCCGCCAGCCACTGCTGCTGCTCAGGCGGCATGGACTGCTTCAGTTCACTGGCCGCTTCAAAGGGTGGTGCCACTGCACCCGCAAGTTTCGGAACCGCAGTTTGGAAGCAGGGTGCTTGCAAGCAGTTGCTGCCGCAGCAAGGATGCGCCTCTGCACAGAGGACCCTTATGATTCGAGGCCTGCAAGTTGCTCGTTGAATTGAGCACAGCAGGTCCCCACCTGTGCCCCCTCCGTCCAGCCGCACTTGCCAGCCGTCCCAATCGATGTGGTCACCCACAGTAGCCCCCCAAAACAGCGCCCCAGCGGCCGGACTGCTGGCGTTGGCGGCGCGGGACGCCCGAAACGTGTCCTGCGCAGGCAGATGCCAGCAGGTGCAATGTGAATCAGTGCTGGGCAGCCTCGTAGAGACAACTCAGTGGTAGGCCTACTGCAGTGTGTCGGTCTTAAAGACCAGGCTCACCTGCACCAGCTGGAACATCTGGTTGCGCTGCTCCTCAGACCACTGCTTGCCCCACTCCTCCAGGACAAAGGGCTTGCCCACTGCCTCGCCGCTGGCCTCGATGTGTGCCTGCAGCCACTGGCCAAACCTGCATGTGCAGGCGTGAAACGGCAGGTGCGGTGAGGTTGATGTCAGCGCTGGCCTGAATGCGCGCCTGCAGCCACTCAGTGCCGCAGTTCAGCCGGGACGAACCTGTCCCATGCATGGGTTGCAAGCTATTTGCGGTGAGTTCGGGCGGGCCATAGCCTGATGCCAATGGCCCTGCAGGCAGCTCACAACGTGCAGTGCTGCGCTTACATGAGTTTGCCTGATGCGCAACAATGTGTATCCCCCTCACCAAGCCATGGCGCACTCCCAGCCGCACTCGGAGCGGGTGGCATCATCCCAGGAGCCGCTGCAGGGGCCGGCGGGGAGCGGACGCTGAAGCTCAGCGGCAGGGCACTGCAGCACACGCAGCTGCCCACCAGCAACATGTGCAAAGCCGCCGCATCAGTGGGCGAGGCCGGCCGGCCCAGGCTTGAGCTGCAGGCACAGCCCTCTGGGCATGATAACTTACAAGTTACAAGTAGCCTTCACATTAGGCCATTCAGCGGCACGCCCTACACTGCTTGCGTGAGCAAACCGACGCAGTCCTAACACTGAACAGAATCGCGAGCGCACCTGGCATGGACGACTCGACCGATTTGTTCCCTGCTTCGAATTGACATTACTCGCTCACTGCATGCTCTGGTACATGTGCGCCGAGCCGTACCCAATGTGCGGCAGGCGGGCTATCTCTGCCCAGTCCTGGCCGAAGCAAACCGGCCACGAGCCGCCGTTGGCAGCCAGCCACTGCAGCACGAGGACGCGAGCAGAGTCATTTGTGGCATTGCAGCAGAGCAGGAGCAACCATGCGCAAGGGCGAGCAGCCATGTGCAAGGTCCCATGCCCGCTGGTGCATCATATGCCAGGTCAGCTCGAGCATTAAAATGAGTGCAAACCTTGCCTGAGGCGTGCTCTCTCCAAAATGGCCCTCCATGCCGACACCCACCTGCACATTGCAACATGCAAAAGTTGAAAATTGCAACGTGCTGCAGCTCATTCAGGCAGGGTATGCCAAGGCTGCACAACCTCAATGCCAGTTGCTGAGCATCATCCAGCATGACGGGTCAGCAAACACTGAGCCTCAAACTCCCTAACCAAGTGGTTTGGGTCGATGCATCGCATGAAGGAAGACATCTCATCCACCCAGCCGCTCAGCGCCGCGCTGCGGTTGGGCCCCGGGCAGGCGGGGCACCTGCGGCATGCATGAGGGGTCAACCCAAGTTGGTGCAGCGTGGTGCAGCGCGTCATGATTGAATTCGCTGGCGTGCAGCGCAATGGGACAGCTCCAGTGTCTTACACGTGTGCACATAGCAGGCACAAAGGACCACTCGGCAAGGCCCACATCGCCAGTTCAGTTGCAGCGCAAGCGCAGCAGCCACCTTTTCTTGCCTGGGCTCCGAAAGCAGCTCCCAGGCAAGCACGCCTTGCAGTGTCGCCCGCCCAGCAAGCAGCAAACGACGTCAGAACCAGCTCGCCTGGGCTCCGAAATCAGATCCCAGGCAAACACATTTGGCATGTCCTTGTATTTGACGCCGCTCCGGCTGCTCACTCGGTTGGCCAGCTGGCACAGGTTGAGGCGGTACAGCAGCTTGACCCGTTCATCCGAGTAGAAATCAGAGACCGACACGTCTGCAGGTTGGGGTGGCAGGGTCACCCAAGCAACTACTCGGTCAGTAAGGCGGTACAGCAGCTTGACTCGTTCATCCGAGTCGAAATCAGAGACCGACACGTCTGCAGGGTGGTTTGGGCAGCGCGTTGTAGCGAGCACACTGGCTGCAACGTGTCTGAGGCATGCCATGCTCGCGTGCCGCGCAATATCTCCAAAGCATGCAAGAGCTCTAGCGCGCCAAGGCACACACATCCAAGTCGGCCCATCCGGCAGGTCAGGCGACATGTGCGCGCATTGCATGTGCGGGAATCTGAAAGAAATGGCATGCGGGGAGCTGAGGCACTCGGCAACTTACCTGAGAGGCTGAGTGACATGTGCACCCACTGCATGTACGGCTCTATGCCGGCTGGGCCACTCCCAAATCGGGCGTGATAGTCTGCAGAGCATAGGGCGGCATAAGGGGGCGGCCTTGACCTCAAATAGGACTGGCATTCACTTGCAAAGGCTCAGAGGCGTATGGCTGGCAGGCGCGGCATGCACAGCGCGAGCCGCGCATGCCAGCGGACTGCTACACGTTGGGCAGCAAGTCGGGCTGCGATGCATGGCGGCACGTGCCAGGCCTGCGGCAGTGCCTGCCTCCGACTCCCAGCCTGCCATGGCCACACCTGCCAGGGTGAGCACCAGCTTGACTCCGTTCTGCTGCGCCAGATCCAGAATGTGGTCCAGCGCCTGCAAACCATGGCCACATTTCAGGCATATGCATGTGTTCAGTGATGTGACACATGACCAGCATGTGACTCACGAATTGGCACAAACAATGGCTCCAATGGCTCAGGGGGGCCTGTCGGAGAACACAGATCACTACTCTGTGGCATGCACATGGCGGGCGCATAACACCATGGGCGGCTGTGCCGTGGACTGCTTGCACGCTTGGCTGCTTCGAAGCATGGCTGAATGCCGAACTGCTCGCAGGCCACGCACCTGCAGCACTGTCTCATTGAGCACTCCCGGCTCAGGCTGCAACGTGACCCAGGGAGGCTCCGACATCTGCGTTTGATAGACCACACAGTGGGAAGCCTTGAAGGCGAGATAGCAGGAATTGGCATGCCATGCACATCAGACAGCTGCGAGACCAGGTTGGTTTGGCGTACGAGGAGCAGAGGGTGCAGCAACTTGCAGGCCATACATGTGGCTGACCAGTGGGCAACTGATGCGGAAGGAAGGCCAGCGGGCACCGCCGTGCACAGGCGGGCAATCAACTGCCGCACAGCCTGGCAGCCATACCCAGCTGGCTGCACGATACCGCCTGAACCGCTCCTCTATCTGTTGCTGCTCAAGTTTGCAGTCTTTCAACTGGCTGGGCAAGCGCTCTCACGTTTGTGGGGACCAGCTGCTCGTTGAAGACGTCCAAGAATGGCGGCCGCACCTTGGGCCCGTTGGCTGTGGCCCACACGCGGCCAACCTTGGGGGACGGAGGGGCGCAGAACAGAGGACAGGTGTAGGCGTGGGTTCAGCATGTGACTGAGTGCTGGGGCCCACTGGCCCATTGTGTTCATTGGCAGGAACTGCCTTGCGTTTCGGCTGCAGCTGCATGCACGAAATGGCTGCCCCTGCCACCACCTTGAGGCCCAAGCCGGCGGCATCCGCAAACAGCTGCTCCAAATTGACCAGCAGTCGGGGGTCGCCCGAAGCAGCCCAGGAGAGCGCCTGCATGATGCAAAGAGCGCAAATGTTGCCCAGGTTGCACTGTTGCATGCCTGCGACTCGCAGTTCCTGAGCTTGGCCCAGGCAAGCTCAGCCGTGGCATCGCACTTGCACGCACACAAGCCACCATCCCCTCACCTGGGCTGCGTTGAAGCCGGAGAAGCGCAGCGGCTTGCCGTGCAGCACAAACCGGGTGCCGTCTGTCTGCACAAAGTGCTGCGGCGGCTGGTGGGTGCCCGCCGGCCCCTCCAGGCTGTCCAGCACACACTCGCATAGCTCCTCTCCCAACCGCCGGTAATCTATCGGGTGGAAGGTCACCACCTGCCCCCAGGGCAGCGTCACGCTGCAGGGGCAGGAGGGCAGCAGGGCGGTGGAAGGGAGGAAGCGGTTGAAGGACCGGCCGGCAGCGGCAGCGGCAGTGGGAGCGGCAGCGGTAGTGCTGGCGGTCAGCTCGCCTGCGGCTGCCGTTGGCCTGGGCGGTCCACTCGTCCAAGGGCAGCTCCAGCCAGGGGCAGTCGAAGCAGTCAGTCGGCGCTGGAGCCGCTGCTGCAGCCGCCCTGACCCAGCCAAGCGACAGGGCCAGCAGCAGAGCTAGCCATGCTGATGGCATGGAAAAGGTAGCAAACGGCAGAGCTGCACACAGCTGATCGAAATGCTTCTAAAAGAGCAAGGCTGCAGTTGGCCCCGGTGACGAGGCGGCCAACCTCCACCTCATGCTGCCGCAGCGCTGACGCAACCCTTCCAACGCTGGGTTCACATTTGGCAGCGAGGCGCATCGATTGATGAGAGAAATGTTGATTCAATTGTGTTGAACGGTACATGCATGATACACGCAGCTGCAAACATTGTAATCGGTTCGCACATGCAGCATGGATTGCAGCGTTGCTCAGCAGGCTGCCGAAGACCCATGGACGCATGCACAGAGTTGAGTTTGGGGGGTAGGGAGCTTCAAAACCGAAGCACATGCCAGGGGGTACAGATGGTAGTGCGTCGCTGGTGTGTGTGTCATTCCATGACAGCCACCAGCTACGTCACCCCGCTGTGGCCCCGCCGCCGGCTCAGCCCCGGTGCCAACTGCATAGCGCTTGCCTCTACCCCCTCTGCAGCTTCGCTGCCGTGTGCGCCGTCGTCTGCAGCCGCCTCTTCGCTGCTGCTGCTGCTGCCACTGCCGCCGCCGCCTCCCTGGCCTCTCTGCCCGCTGGCGCCGCCTGGCGGGGTGTCGGGCTGCACTCCGCAGGCCTGGGCAGGTGCCGAGGGCTGCGCTGGCACAGCCGCTTGTGCAGCAGCCGCTGGCGGGTCAGTCGGGCCTGCAGGGCAAGCAGATGTGCAGGCGGGAAACGTGAGCAGTGGCCAAGGCCAGCCAGTGCTGAACCGTGGCAGGCAGTGCGGTGCCCGCTGCAAAACTTCGCCAAACGTGCAGGCGGGCTGCACACCTTGCGGTGGCGGCATCGTGGTTTGCAAGGGACGGGCGGTTGGCTCGGGCATGGGCTTTGACGGGTCGACTGCAGCATGAGAAGCGGGAGCATGCAGAGTGGGTGCACGCCAGGGGGGAGGGATGGCCACCGGCAGGCCATGCACGCAAGGCCCCAGGGGCGCAAGCTTGCGCTGCAACGCCACCAGCAGCTGGGTGCACGAGTGGCCACTTACGCATGTGCTGCAACACGGCAGTCTGCTCAGCCGTTACTCGGCGCCACTGCCTCGAGGCGGCGTCGCAAGCTGCCTGGGCGCTGCCGGGCGTGGCTGGGACGCCGGCTGCTTCTTCATCAGCCGCAGGCTTACGCAATTTGTCCAGAAGCTCAACCGCCTGCCTGTCCATAGCATTGAGTTCAGCCAGCCTCTTG
>VFQQ010002008.1_pt1 | contig 25229 bp, 41 predicted proteins | sample 3512341 | NCBI WGS metagenome assembly VFQQ01 (sample SAMN10412373, study PRJNA504923) | tailings metagenome | isolation source: Relicate 2 Philex TSF1 revegetated site | place: Philippines: Tuba, Benguet | collected 2017-08-29 | reverse complement strand
GCCCGCCACGCCTGCGCCCACAATGATCATGTCCCACACCTGCGCCAGCAACCAAGGGTTCAAATTGACCAAGGGGCTGAGCACTGCCTCACACAACTGCTGCGATCAGCAGCAGCAATATCACTGTTCTCAAGCTAACCCCAGCAAAGAACCAGCGAAGCTCAATGAACTTGCTAGGCTGCGAGCCGCAGCAGCAGCCCACAATCAATGCCGCCAGCGCGCACCGCGGGGTCGTTGGACTGGTCGTCCTGCGAGGGCACCGGCGGCAGCACCATGCCCGTGTCCTCCCGCTCCGGCTCATCCACGGCCTTGGCCGCCGACCGAGTGCGTGCCATGGCTGTGCCTGCTCCTGCGGCAGATGGAAAGGTGGAGGCCACGGTCAAAGGTCGGCGGCTGGTGGCGCCGCCTGCCAACGCTGCCAGCAGGCCAGTGCCGGCGCCATCGGGCGGCTGCGGCCGCATGCTGGGCTGCCCCTGATGCTGGGGTAGGCGCGGGACGCCGGGGCGCGCGGGGCGACCGGCGCAGCCAGCAACTGCGGCGGTCCGGCGGGGCCGCGACCTCCTGTCGGGCTGCCCAGCTAATTGAGCGCTTGATCACCTTGCTGGGGAGTGGTGGGGCGCGGCCGGGCTGGGCTGAGTGGCGGGTGGGTGCTCGCGCAGCGGCGGGGCGATCGCAGCAACTTGCAAGCAAAGCGGGGATTGCTGCCGGGTCAATGCAGCGGGCCAGGGCGCGCGGAATTCGAAACTGCGCCGGGTACACGTCGCCTCCTCATGGCCACTGCCTGGTCACGCTGCTCTTCAGCTGCGCTTCGCATTCTTCATGGCACGCTGCCACATGTCGATTGCGCAATACGGGCTTGGGCAATAAGGGTGGGCCACATCGGGGCGGGGCGGGCGGCGCCGCCGGCGCCTCAGCGGCAGCGGATCCGCCGCACCCAGCAAAGCACTGCCGCTCCGGATTTGCAAGCTAGTGTTGGGTGAGGTGGTGAAACAGTACTGGCAGTGCTGACGACCATCGGTTGTGGCAGGGTGGTGGGGCCCCTGCTATACGCGAGTGCCCAGGACCCGTGCCCCCAGTGCCGCACAACCTTGGCGGTGCTGAAGAGCGTGCTGGCTCCAGTCCAGGCCGCTCAAATGCCTGCAACCTATCAGGCAGTATATCACCACAGCTTCAGACAGAGCCCCACGGTACCAACACACTGCCGTTCGAGCCTGGAGACGAATGGTTGCGACGTGCTTCTGCGGCTGACGTGGCGGCGGCGGTGGGCGCTGTCACAAGGGCTGATCAGAGCAAACCCGGGCTGCGGCCGACCATCGACGCCATGAGGAGCTCCTTGCTGCTGTCGCTGCGGGCACTCACGGCCTCCAGCTCTCTTTCACTGGGCAGTCCCGCCGCTGGCGGCCTGTGCGCGGCCTGGCGGCCGGCTAGCCTGACAGAACTAGTAGTACCCACGTCGTGCTCAGCGCCAGCGGTGCTGTGCAGTGCACGAGGCTTCAGCGGCGGCGCCAGCGGCGGCGGCGGCGGCGGCGCCAGCGGCAGCCCAGCGGCAGTGCAGGACCTTGACGCATGGATGCCCCGGAACGTCGGCGAGCTAGACGCGCTGTTGAAGCGCAGAGACAGTGCCCGCCAGCGGCAGCAGGGCGGGGCGGCAAGGCCTGGCGCCAAAGCCTGGATGTCTGCTGCATGGACCGCGCTGGAGCTGTCAGCCATCAAGAACTTAAAAGTAGAGGACGAGATTGGGCTGCTGCTCAGCAAGGCTGAACGCCTGCGGCGGCAGGAGCAGGAGGCAGACATTGACGCTCTGTTTGACAAAGGTGCGGTGCGGTGCAGGAGCAGCAAGCCAGCTGTGCTGCCTCAGCAGGGCCGGATGCAGCACTCCCAGCCCTGAGCAGGATGGGTGGCGCGAATGCAGCTGCCCTGTGCTGGCCCCTGTGCGCGCCATCGTAGCTGCTTTGTGGAGTGTGCGTGTCGGACCGTGTCAGCTGTCAACCCCCGCTCTGCCCACCAGCACTGCCACTGCTGCCTCCCACTTACCTGCAGAGCTTGCCCGCCTTACCAACCTGCCCTTCGCTACGTTTGACATCCTGCCGCGGCTGCTGGCTGCTGGGTACTGCGATACCGCACTGCGCATGGCCCTGGCGGCTTACGACAAGCAGGCGAGCCCTGCCCTGTTCAGGAGCTATTGGGCAGGGCTTGCTGTTGCTGTGGCTGTGGCTGTTCGTCTTGCAGCCCTGGTGCCGTTCCGTGCAGCCTGTGTTTGCGGGCGGCTGCGGGACTGCGCTTGTGTCGGGCCGGCCGAGTCGTGTAGCATCCTCCGGATGGTTTCAAACTTGGTTGTGCTGCCTGCCGTGAGCATAAGAGTGTCTGTTGAGCTAGCTCTGTGTTGGTGGAAACTGCTTGCCGCCCTGCAAACCACGCTGGCTGCAGGTTGGGAGCATGGGGCGGTCCGACGAAGATGCGGTGGTTGCGGGGATCCCGCTTGGCATTGCGCTGGCAGGTGGGCTGCAGGGCGTGGGACTGGCAGGCGAGCTGCAGCGTTGGTGTGCCTCCGGCCTGCCAACTGCCTTTCGTTGAGAATGAATGAAGACGCCTGTGCGGGAAGTTGCCGGCCTGCCGCCCAGTGCTTGGGCTCACCAGCACAGCCCTTGAGCCTTGCAGACCTCACTCCTGCCCCTGCTGCGCGCCCTGCCCCTCCCCTCACAACCCATGCCCGCAGCTGCCCACCGCCACAACGAGGCGCGGCCCCTGCTGCACGATGGGTTGATAGTGGCTTATCCTCGCACGCAGCAGCTGGCGGCCATCAAGGCCTCGCTGTTCGACATGTCTGGCCGCCGCGGCTGGCGCCAGACACTGGCAAACCGAGCCTGGGCAGAGGTGCGGCAATCCTGCTGCAGTGGGTGGGCAAAGGGGGACGGTGGGAGTGGCAGAGCTGCGTTGGCGGCTGGGTGCGGTGCAGTGCTTGGGTTGGTTGCACGTGGTTGAACGATGCCTACAGAGCGGATCATGTGGTGGCATCGCCTGGCGCCTTGCAGGGCCAGATTGCTGCATCAACGCCTGCAGCCGTGACGCGCGCCGTGCCTGGGCTGCTGTGCCTGCTGCGTCCTGCTGCCTCCTGTGGGTGCAATGTCACGCAGTGGAGCCGCTCCTTACGCCATGCCGTGCGGTCGCCTGGCAATGCAACACGCTGCGAAGGCTGCCATGCCTCCCTGTGTGTGCAGCTGGCACCCGTGTCCAAATTGTGGAATGCCATGTTCTCAGAGGCGGGCTTCTACCATGTGCTCAGGTGCGCCTGCACAGGGAGTGGACACGCACGTGTTGCAAGTTGGGGAGCGCCAGCTGCCATCAATCGCATGGCAGCTGACAGCCAGCTGCTGCCGATGCAAGCGTGCGCTGTCCCTACACGCCTGCCATTGCCAGTAGCCAGCTGTGCAGGCCGCTGAAATGATATGCTTTGACAGACTCGGAGCTCCGACTCGTTTACTCGGTACTACTATTAGCCCAGCCCTCTGCCTCCACCCTTTCCTTGCAAGCAGCCAGATCATGGAGAGCCGGTATGAGTTGGAGCGCACCTGGAAATCATCAGGCTGCCAGGCCGAGGTGAAAGCCAAGCTAGACTCTTTGACACGGGCGCTGAAGGGTGCGCTGGGCAAGCGGGGCGGCTGGGTGGGCTGTTGCTGAGTTGATTCCCGGCGGCAGGGTGGCCTGGGTAGCAGGCACGGTGGCACAGCATGGACAGAGCGAGGTGCTGCAAAGTGAGCCGCGGGCAATAGTGTTGCTGGTTGACCAGTAGCATGTGTGGAAGGGAGGTGAAACGAGCGGGCAAGGTGCTGCAGGGTGAGCAGCAGTTCCTGGCATCATCAGGCAACCTATTGAATGTCGCCCAGACTTGGCAAATGCTTGCGGGCCCCTGCTGCAGGGCTCACAAACGAGCTGGGGCCGGAGCATGTGCGGGTGCAGTGCGCGCTGCGAGAGTATGGCCGGTGCGAAGCAGCGGGGTGGTTGCGGATTGCCGCGGCAGCATTGCTGTGTCCGCCATGTGTTGAAGCGTGCCTGTATGCCCTCGCAAGTGCATCCTGCACAGCACAGGGCGGCGCAGCGCAACACGAGGACACGTCATCCCGCCCTGCCACCCACCCTGTGCAGGGCTGTGGCATCGCCGCAGCTCAAGCGGCACCGGCAGCTGCGGCAGGCGCTCAAGAGTCGTGGCAAGGAGCTGCAAGGGGTGGTGGAAGAGTCCAGGAGGGATCAGCAGGCTTTGGAGGCGCTGACGCGGCAGCTTGGCCAGGCGCTTGCAGCCAGGCAGGAGCAGCAGGTGCAGGATACGATGCAGCAGCTGTTCCAGTTGCACATGCGCAGGCAGGGGCTCAAAGTTTGAGCTGTGTTGTACGCATTCATTCGCTTGTACGTTGCACTGCGGATGTATGTAGACTAGAACACATTTGATTGGTAGGCAGCCGCCTTCGGCCAGCAGGTCTGGCAGGGCACGCAGGCTTGCACTCGGGCACCGCACTGCCTGGCCAACTTGGCCCTGTAAGCTAGCAGATAGACGACGGAGTTTCAGTGCGCAACTGCCAGTCGTGCTTCATTCACTGATGCTGAGGTGTGCTTACAGTGCTTTGAAAACAGCACGTCCACTGATGAAACAGGGGTGTCGATTAGACAAGTGGGTGGGGGATGAAAGGAAGCAGCAAGTTCGACTAGAAAACAACAGTATAAGAGCAGCAGCTGTGGCATACGCTTATGCGGCGCTGCCCTGCAGCTGCATGCTGGGCGCTGGCGCTGCTGCTGTGCCCGCTGCCGCGCTGCCCTGGCTGCCATTGCTGCCCGCCTGTGTGCCGTTGCTGGAGGCATCAGACGAGCCCTGCAGCGGGAAAGGCAGACGGCAAGAGGGGTGGTTGGATAACAGCGGTGCAGTCAGGCGTGGACGTGGGTGCCCATGAGCCCGTAGTGCGTTGGTACACACTACGGCAAATCGCCCAGACTGTGCAGTTTGCGCAGCATGCATCGATAAGGCCAGTTGGGGTGGCCCTTGCCGGTTTGCAAGCAGCACTCGACCCTATGCAACATACAGGCCCGCCCGTGGTTTCAACCAGGCATCCCACCTGCTGCTGCTCCTCCCACTGCCGAATGAGATCAGGCGACACGTGCTCCTCAGGCTCCCAGGTCTCCGGGTAATCGTCCGACCACCTGGGCAGAGCGAGTGGGAGGTGGTTTGATGGGAAGGTTTGACTTCCTTGCTGCCAGCTCGCAAACCGCGCCAGCAGCGAAGCGCAGCAGCGGCGGCATAAAACAGCCCAAGCTCAGCACAGCGCAGTGCAGCACAGCGCAGCACCGCAGCACAGCCGCCTCACTTGATCAAGTACTTGCGCATCGTGCCTCGCTGGCGCATGCCAATCACCGCCTCCGCCTGCAAGCGGGTGGCAGGCAGGGTGGTGCAGGTTTACAGCTGCGGTCAGCATCACTGGTGCCTGGCGTGTGTCTGCTGACGGCACAACATGCCAGCCGTACCTGAAGTGCCCAGCTGCGGAACAGAGTCATGCAGCTGCGGAGCAGAGTCATGCAGTGGGGCAGCAGGCGTCCGGAGCAGCAGGCATGCCATCCGATTTAATCAGCACCCACCTGCGCGTACTCGAGCCCGCTCTCGTAGTCCTCCGCCACCTCCTGGCTCACGTACTTGGCGTCCACCCAAATGGGCTGCGCGGCAGCAGTGTGAAAGGAAGAATGGGTTCAACACAGGGATACTAATGGGAGCGGTGCGTACTCGGCGTCCACCCAATCGGCTGCATGGAAGCAAAAGGAAACAGCTGGTTGACGAGGAGATGTCAAACACGGTTATTGGAGGCGGTGAGTACTTGGCGTCCACCCACACCGGCTGCAGTGAATATGAGATTTGCAAGTGTGCAGTTGGGGACTTGGCATGGAGATTGCATGCCAGCGGTTCAGGGTGCATTGGAAGGCGTTGGTGATTGGACCAAACCCTCAGCAAACCCTCGGCAGAAACGCACCTCCTCCTCGTCCTCAAACTTGACCAGCCACTCGGTGTGCCCGCTCTCCTCGTTCACCCGCTTGTCCAGCACCGCCGCGGGGTCAACATCCTCAAACATGTTGGCTGCAGGGAGAGCGGAGTGCATTGGCAGAGAAGAGCAATTGGGTAGTAGTGGGGACGCTGCCGAGCCACGACTTCGGTCACGTTGGTTCCGGTGAGGTGAGCTACTTGTGACGGAAAGTGAACTGCAGCTGTTCTCACCCGTGAGCATCTGGATGACGTTTTCCAGGGCCATGCGCCGCTGCACCGTCATGGGGTTGGTGGCGGGCAGCGCCGCACGCAGCGACTCGACCAGCTCCAGCGGGCTGCATGGGATTTGACGGACATTCATGTTTACAAAGAAAGCAGCAGCAGCAGCTGCAGCAGCAGCGGCAGCAGCGCTGCGCCTGGCCCTGTGCTGCATGTACCCGCCATCCATGCACAACAAACCTCAAAGCGCTCAAAGCGGCCGGCATGTGTGCACCGCACCTGCGCCCCTGCCGGTCCTCCTGCTCCGGGTCCGCCCCGCCTGCCAGCAGCGCCGCAATGGTGGATGTGTGCATATAGCCCGCCGCCATGTGCAGGGGCGTGTAGCCTGCAACAGGGGCCGTGCCACACCCTGTCGAGGCGCCCTGCTTGTCGACCGCTCTCTACATGGCCCAAAATGGCCGCCGTCTGCAGCAACACAGCCCCCACATCCTGGCCCAGTGCAACCAGATAAATCAACGGTCCAAAGCTAAAAAGTGCCACGCACCCTCCTTGTCCGCCAGATCCACCTCCCCGCCCGCCGCCAGCAGCCGCTGCACCAGTTGCGCCTTGCCCATGGCCGCCGCAAAGTGCACCGCCGACCGCCGGTTCTCGTCGACTGCGGGCATTTGAACGGGAGGGGTCCAGGGCAGGATTTCAGGGAAGCGGGTGTTTGGGCCGCGGCAACAGCATCGGTGCATGTGTTCTCAGTTGCAGTCTGGATTGCATGAAAACAGGATAGTAAACTTCGAGTAAATGCACGAGCCGAGCAAAAGGCATGCATGTCAATCGGCAGCAGGCACGCAGGCCGCTCCGCCCAGGCAGCAGGACGCACCTGTGCGCGCCAGCACATCGCAGCTTATGACTCATTGCAAACCACCAGCAGCTGCAGCATGTCTGCAGTGCGCACCTGTGCGTGCCAGCACATCAGCGCCGCCCTCCATCATTGTGTTGACCATCTCCTCGTCGCCCTGCAATAATAAACATCGTTTCCAGATGTCGCCTGACCTCCTTCCAACCGGTTCCGGGCAGCAGCAAAGCCAGCAGCGGCTGGCAAAGCAGCCAACCGCCACCCAGAACGCCACACTCGCTGCCCCAAGCAGCCGCTCTGCTAGACTCAATGTGCACAGCTGTGGCCCAGGCAGCCGCACCTTCTTGACCGCGCCCCACCAGCGCTGCTCGTAATCGCGCAGCAGGTTGTCGGCCAGGTTGGTGGCCGGCTCCCTGCACAGCCGCGCGGCAGTGAAAGGAGCAGATTGTGAGCGGGCTGCAAGGCAAGCCAGTAAGGTCTGCGCTCCCCTTGCAGGCTGGGCAGCCAGGTTGGGCAACTCTCCACTACTGGCAGTGCTTGCATGCGGGCTGCAGTGGCACTGATGAGCAGCTTGCCCGTTGCAGAGCACGCCACTGCGGCAATCTCACTCCTCACACGTGCAAGCCACGATCAATCGCTGCTGCAGCACAAGCGCACAGCTTTGGCAAGCGTCACCGTAACCGCAGCAGCGCACCAGGTGTCGGGGGAGCCGTCCTTCCACTCCACCAGGTACTCCACCCGCGGCGTGTCGTCCTCGTTCTTCAGCACCCGGATGCCCTTCAGGTCCTTCACCTCAACAATCTCGCCCGAGCCAAACAGGCCGGCTGCCACGGCCAGCCCGCCGCGGCGGCGGCGCCGCTGCCCGGCACCGGCGGCGGCAGGGGCGCCTAGCCGCGCCTGCTGCAGCTGGCTGTCGGTTTGAAGCGATGCCCAGCGTTGAGCACGCCGCCTGGATCCCGCTGCAGGGGCCTGGGCCGCCCAGCGCCCGCTGGTGGAGGCCCCCGCGCAGGTACGGTTGCCTGCAGCTGGCATTGCCGCTGCCATGGTGCACGCAAGTGCTACCATGGTGTTGGATGCCGGGAGCCAAAGGAGCGCGCTCCGCAGCGGTCGGACAGCGGCTGCGCGGCTGGCGCTGTTTCGCTGCCCTCCAGGCCCTGCTGGGAACTGTGGAACACTGCTGGATTTCAACGGCGCGATGGCAAGGCCGCTGCAGCTGGGCACGATCGGGATTGAGCGACAGGCTGTCACTCTGGCCCAGTCGTGTCAGCGCCTTCTGTGACGTCTAGTAGGCTGCACGCGTTTGCGCACGTTCCAGGAAGCGGTCTCGCCCCTCCTAGCATCAGGTTCAGCATGGCCCAAACCCTATCAGTTCGCCCGCGCTTCCAGAGCGCCTGCAGGCCCCCCAACCCGCTTGTGCGTGTTTCGACACGTTTCGTGCGCCCTGCGCTACGGCCCTGCGCGCCCCCGGCGAGCGGCGGCAACGGTTGCTGTGGCGGCGGCGGCGGCAGCGAGCAGGCGGCGCAGCAGAGCCAGGTGCGGATGATTCCAAGCAGCTGCCATCTTGACTCATTATGAGTTTCCCTCCTCAAAGCGCAAACACTGCACTGCAGTCAGGCAGCTGCCCAGGCTGCCGCTGCTCCCTGTGCTCACGTCACCACCTGCCTCGCCCCTCCCGCCTTGCACAGTCGGCCGGCGGTTGCGGCTGCTCCGGCAGTTCGGCAGCCGCTGCGGCCCGCGGCGAGCAGGCTGCTGCCGCTGCTGCTGACCACCAGCTCAACGGGATGATGGACAGCATGGAGCGGGGGCTGAGCCGGGACGAAATCATGGACGCGTGGGAGGCCTCGGGCCCGCGCCAGGCAAGCCGGCTGGCTCTGTCCCTGGGTTGCAAGCCTGCTGTTGTCCTTAGGCAACCTGGCTGCTCGTTGCTTCTCACCGCTGCTGCTGCTGCTGACCACTCCCGCGCAGCTGGTCATGCACCCAACGCATGGCAACCCCGGCACACCTGCTGCCTATTTACTTATTTCCAACCCCCGCAGGTGCACCCCGAGGGCGCGGGCGAGCGTTTCCTGGACGTGGCGGCCATCCTGCGCAGCAGGCAAGCATTCATGCACTCATGCACTCATAAACGGTTGTGATGTTTGACCGAGCTGCGGCAGGGGGTGGGGACGGCCATCCTGCGCACCAGGCAAGCATGAAGAGATGCGATTGGCGTTGAACGAGCTGCGGCAGGGGCCTGGGAGAGGTTTGTGCTGTCTGCAACGAGTCCTGAACACTTGGAGGTGCACTGTGCACCCCATATCCGCTGGCTGGTGGGGCACAGCGCCTGCAGACTGCTCTGCTTCGCGCTGCAGCCGAAGGCGAGGGCAACCCACTGCTGACAGACTGCTGCTGCCCCCTGCCCCCTGCAGCGGCGTGGGCGGAGATGAGGACGATGAAGATGCAGACTTGGATGCCCTGGTGGTGTGAGGCAGCAGGTAATGTGGAGCGGTGCATTGGACAGCACCCTTCTGTCGGAGCGAATGCTCTGAGCAACGCCAGCCAAGCTGCAGCTGGGCGCGGCGGCGATGAAATCGCTACTGCAACCATGCAGTGCCTGCAAGGTTCAGTTGCAAGCCCTTTTCTGCTTCCCTTTGTTGTTGCCATGTCACCTGAAGGCAGGGTGGCAATTCTATGTACTTTTCACCAGCTTTGAATGCCAGCTGCAGCGCACGCTTCTCCATCTACTTGACTACACCCCGTTTTGCCTGCTTCCCTGCTGCTTTGGCCACAAGCGCCTGTGTTTCCTGCCCAGCACGACTTTCATACCGCACCAGATTCTTCAAATGCATGCCCATTCTCACAACCGCCATCAACGCTTCATGTGCCATGCCTCTTGCCTGCCCACCCGCCTTTGGCAGTGTGCACAGCGCTGCCACCAAACAAACCGTCACTGCAGTTAACTGCCCACTCACATGCCTTCACCTGTAAGCTACGCACGCACACACACACACACACACACACACACACACACACACACACACACACACACAGTTTGCATCGATTTACAAGGCAGTGGTGTACAGCGTGTGTGTGTGCAGTCAGGTCAGATGTGTTTGGGTCACGAGGCGTCAGGCAATTTGCCGCTGCGCACTCTCAAGTGCAAACTGGAAGTCACTTGAAAGCTGGCAGTGTGTCAAGCGCCAGCAAGCAGCAGGTCAGCAGCATAATGCCGTGTCAGGAGCAGCGATGCCGCATTTCGCTGTCCAGAGCAGCAGTCGGCTATAAAAGGCAGCAGTCGGCTGCCAGGCGCGGCAGCCACAGCACGTGGCAGGCTGCAGACTGCGGCTCCAGCTCGCCGTCAGAAGCAGCAGTCGGCGCTCGGATGCGGCTGCAGTGTGGCTGGCTGCAGCTCCAGCCGGCCGTCAGAAGCAGCAGTCGCAGTCGAAGGGGCACTTGTCCGTGTCGCCGCCGCTCTTGCCAAATCCCAGCTCCGCTTCGCTGTAGATGGCAAACCCCTCCTCCGTCCGCCTGCGTTCAAGGTAGAAATGGCACGAGGGAAAGTTAGATAGAGTTGGATTGGAAAAGGAGTACCTCTACATGTGCTGTAGATGGCAAACCCCTCCTCCGTCCGCCTGCGTTTACACAAGGGGAATAGGGGCAGCAACACCCAGCTGAATGAGAAGAGACTCAGGAGGAAAGCTGTCGATGGCGCACCCCTCCTCCGTCCGCCTGCATCACGATGCTAAGTGAGAGGCAGCCGACGGTTGAGCATACCTGCACCAATGGCGAATCGTACAGCTCGGCAGTGCAGATCTCCTCGTGCACACAGCGGCAGCAGGACGCAGCATCCACCCAGCAAACACTTAGGGCTCACTTGCGCCCCGCGGCGGCCTCGGTGCCAAAGATGTCGTCCTTGCTGCCCACCAACGCCTTCTCCTTCTGCGGAGAGGGGTTGGTGTTTGCGAAGCCATGCAAGGAGCGGTTCAAGGGTCCAGCAAGTGTGGCTGTGACGACGATAAGCATCCATGCCTGGCCCACAGCTGCATCCTGCAACACCTCCACCGCGTGCAAGCGGGCAGAAGGGCGGCGGACACAGCGTGCGACGAAAACAGCACCCCAGCCGTCCGCACCTTGCCCGCCTTGCCCTTGCCGCCCTTGGTTGGCGACGCAGGCGCCTCTGCCTTGGCTGCCGCCTCTGCTGCCGCTTTCTTCTTGCCCTTGAGCTGGCCGAAGAGGTCGTCAATCTCTGCCGCACCGCCGAATGCCGCCGCTGGCTTGGCGGCAGCCGCCGCCGCCTTCTTGGTGGGGCTGCCCCCCGCCGCTGCTGCTGCTTCGGCTGCTGCTGGCGCCGCCACCTTTTTGGCCTTCTTTGTCGGGCTGGGCCCCGCTGCAGGCGGCACTTCCGAGCCGCGCTTCTTCGCTGCGGGCTCCTTTGCCGCTGACTGCTTGGCCGCCTGCTTCTTCGGCATTGCTGCGGTGCCTGGGCGGGTTACTGCTTGCCGAGCGTGCTCGCTGAACCCTGTTCGCGCTGGAGGCTCCCTTGGTGCCAGCAAGCTGCTCAAGCTGCTGTGAGAGTCAGCAGAAACAATGCATGCAAGCTGGTTGGCCGCCCACTGCGCTCAGCGGGCGTAGGCCACGGAAGAAAGTCGGCGAAGGCCAATTGCGGCGCTTGGTGGTCGCGATCGGCCGATCAATCGCTGAAGGCACACTGCAACTGGCTGCACAGCACTTCACTAGCCTGTTCCAGCCCTGCCCAGCGCTCGAAGGACGGCGCTGCAAGGATGGCTGGCCGGGGGCGCGGGGCGGTGCTGCCTGCGTGGATGCAGGGCGCGCAGGCCATGGTGATGGCGGCTCCAGGAGGTGAGGGGCCGCCCTGCGCCACTTCGCTCTGCTGCCGCGCGCTGCGGTCTCCCTCAGTCTCCCCGGGCCCGCTGCAGCTATTGCAAGTACGATGCGCCGCTCATTGCTCCGCCTCGCGCCCGCCTGCAGTGCCGCGGCCAGCGGCGCCGGGCGCACCGCCGCCGCTGCCGCCAGCGGCTGCCGGTGCGGTGGACGAGGCGGCCGTGCAGCATGCTGTGCTTGCGCAGCAGGAGCGGGAGGCGCAGCAGATGATGCACACAAGGTGGGCAGCCCTGCTGGATGGTTGGGCACGAGGCAGCCAGCTTTTTGCGACCACTCCTGCTGCTTTGGTGCACGACGATGCGCTGCCCTCTTCTGCCCTCTTGCTGCCCGCTTGCTCTCTCTCACCTCACACTCTTACTGCTGCTGTCTCGCAGCGGCGTGAAGCGGCAGCACGAGGAGTCGGCAGCGGTGGACCCCGATGCAGCGGTGGCAGCGCCGGGCGATGCACACCTGATGAAGGAGCGCCTGCTGCAGATGGAATCTGAGTTCCGCTCGGGGCGGCAGGCAGCGGCGGCAGAGGCGGCAGCCGCGGCAGCCAAAGAGCGCGGCGCCGGTGACTGGGCCAACTACCAGCCGCCCTCGGCAGTGCTGCAGGCGGTGCAGCAGCGGCAGGCGGCGGCACCCGCAGCTGTGGCGGCTGCACCCGCACCCGCAGCGGCGGCGCCTGCCTCTGCTGCTGCCGCCGCTCCGCAGGCGGCGGCGGCCCCGGCAGCGGCGCAGGGTGGGCAGCGTGAGCTGCCGCCGGCGCTGCGTGCGCGGCTGGCTGCCCGCGGCATCCTGCCCAAAGATGAAGGGGCCAACGGCTCAGCGGCGGCAGCAGCCAGCGAGGATGCGGGACCGCTGCCGCCCGGCTGGCACCAGGCGACCGACCCCACTTACAACACCGTCTATTATTATTGCCCGGCCACTGGGGAGCGCTCCTGGTCGCGGCCCCAGCCCGCGGTGAGAGCGAGCGGTTGGTTGACCTGGCAGGGGCAGGTGTTTCCTTCCGGGTGGGCAATGCGTCCGACTCCTGCTGGCTGGGTGGCCAGGCTTGGCACGGGAATGCCTGTGCTCTGCCGCCCTGGCGGCGCCTGACTAGGTGGCTGCAGCCACTAGATTTGACCGCTTTTGTGCCAACCCCTGTTGCTGTCCTTTTCCGCCCGCTGTAGCTGCCGCCCGGCTGGACGGAAGCCAAGGACCCCGCCAGCGGAGCAACGTACTATTACAACGCAGCCCTGGGTGAGGGCCTGCACACGTGCTGCACTGTTTGGAGCAGCTTCAGTATTGCAACATCCACACCTGTTTGCCTACCAACTTGGGCTGCCGCCGCTGCTGCAGGCCAGACGCAGTGGGAGCGACCCACGGCGCCGGCGGCCGGCGCGCCGCCGCCGTGGCAGCAGGCGCAGCACGCACAGCAGGCGCAGCAGCAACCACAGCAGGCGCAGCAGGAGGAGCAGCTGTATCTGCCCGCCATGCAGTTTGGAGGCGCACGGGCGGGATACGGTGCGTGGCGTGGGGCTGCGTTGCCCGTTGACTGCATGCATCAGCACTGCTGGCTGGCTGCTGCGTGCATTATGGCTGTGTGCGGCCGCTTGTCTTGCCATATTCCCCTCTGGCTGCGCAGCTGTGCTTGCTGCCCCGAGTGCTCCTGCCTTGGCGGGCATGTGCATCACCTTCCGCAAACATCCGCATCCATTGTTGCTTCTGCAGTGTTCAAGACTGGCCCGGTCGGGCTGGGCTACTATCTTGACAAGCCCTGGGTCAACCGCAAGCTGGGTGAGGTGGCAAGTTTAGGGTTGTGCGCAGCATCCTTGGTCTGCTTGTTGAGCCAGGCCCTGTGGGCTGCCAGCTGATGCTCACAGAATGCATCACCATTGTCTTTGTCGCAGGCGAGAAGGAGGTGGCGATTGAGGTGCACGCCCCTCGCTCAGCAGCGGCGGGCCGCAGCGGCGGGCGGCCACCCATTGGCGGCGGCGGTGGCGGCGGCGGCGGCGGGGCAGCCAAGCGGGGGCGGTATCAGCGGCCGGACGATGTGCTGGACCCAATGGATCCGGTGAGCTGGCTTTTTGTCACTGTTTTTGATTGCTGAACTTGAGCAGAGCAGGAGTGGATGTGAGCTGCCGGACGATGTGCTTGAGCCAATGGATCCGGTGAGCCGTTTATTCTGCTGAACAGATTGCAACAAGGTGTGCTAGTTCTGACTGCTCAGCCAGCGCTGAGGAGCAGCCTTGTTTTGCCAGCGATGAACAGCTGCCTCTGCCTCTGCGATGAACAGCTGCCTCTGCCTCTGCCTCTGCGATGAACAGCTGCCTCTGCCTCTGCCTCTGCGATGAACAGCTGCCTCCGCCTGCCCACCTTGCCAGTCGTCGTACTCGGATGCGCCCCGCGGCACATGGAGCACTGGGCTGGAGGGAGCGCAGCCGCGCGCAGCCGACACCACCGCTGGCGGGCCCTTGTTCCAGGTGAGCATAAGCACACATCTGTAGCAAAGCTGGCGGGCAGGATGCATTGCCACAGTTCCCACCCTGCTGCCCTCTCGCTTACCATTGTGGTATGTCTCACCTGCTGCGCTTCCCTTCTGCCATCCTTTCCTGTTGCAGTCGCGGCCGTACCCATCGCCGGGCGCGGTGCTGCGGGCCAACCAAAAGGTGCTGGAGCAGAGCTGAGCATGGGCATGCCGCTGCTGCTTGACTGACGGATGCTGCTGCACCACACACATGTAATGTCCCACAAGAGGCATGGTTATGTGCAGCAAGCTGCAACCCACCCTTGCAGTCCAGCCTGCAGCCTTGGGCCTACCCTCACTGCCGTTGGCATCAGCGGGGGACGATCTGCACCGGTGTGCATGCGTTTCCTGCTTCTACAACATGCTGATCAGCACCTGGATGTGGCGCCAGATCGCTGCTGCATCTTGCTCTCGCTGCATTGCCGAACCGCTGCAGCGGCGGCAGCGGGCTCCGGCGGGTGGGCTGTCCCGTGCACCGCAGCCGCTTTGGACCCGTGCCACGTGAATTGGAGATCCTGCGACGCCAGCTGAAGGGCCGCAAACGCTGCTGCAGCTTGGGCTCCGGCGGCTAAGACGGGCAGGGTGACCATGCAGTGCTTGCAAGCGCTGCGGAGCGCAGCGCCCGCACCCACGCAGCAACAACATGCCGGCAGCAGCGGCAGCAGCAACGTGCGGTGTGCGCCGCCGTGCCTGCGGTCGGCACAGCGGCGCTGCAGCCGGCGGCCCTCCCGGCTGCAAGCAGCGGTAGTGGACGACGGGCAGGCCACGCAGCAGCAGCAGCCGGGCGGCAACGGCGTGCCGCCGTCGCCGCCAGCAGCGGCACAGGTGCAGGCGAGCGCTCCCATCGTGGCGCTCCCTGAGGAATTTCAACTGCCGTCTGGCCAGCTGAGCCATGTGGAACGCAGCAAGCCGCTGGCAGCCGCTGATGCCTTCCGCTGCGCAGCCTGCACGCGGCCAGAGTGCCAGGTGAGGCCCGGCGGGGCGGCCGCCGCCTGTGGTGCCCGCTCGCCGCCTGTTCAGTGCATCGTTGCAGGGCGTGCATTTTGTAGCCAGCCTGGAGCCTATTGCAAGGTGTTACAGGTTACTACTGCTGCTGACGAATCACAGCATCTGCCTTTTACCATCGCTCGCCTCTGTCTGCCCGCAGACACCATCGGGGTGCGCGGCCATGCAGTGGCGGGCAGCGCCGGGCGGCTACCTGCGGGAGATCCTCACAGCCAAGGTGTATGACGTGGCGGTGGAGACGCCGCTGGAGCGCATGGACATCCTGAGGTGCGCTGTGCTGTGCCTGCTGTGCTGCTGTTGTGTGAGTGGGGCCGTTGCTGCTTTGGCCAACCGTGCCGAGCGCTGTGGCCAGCCGTGCCAAGCGCTGCTGCTGGCATCTGCAGCACGCGGTCCACTGCAGGGGTGGGTTAGCAGGCGGTACCGTGCTGCCAACAGTGTCACTTCCCATGCTGTGCTCTGTCTGCAGCGAGGCAATGGGGAACAACATCCTGCTGAAGCGCGAGGACCTGCAGGTGGGGGCTAGCTTGCTGCTGTGTTTGGCAGTTGGCTATGCGGTGCTGTGCAGTCTGCTGTGCTGCGCATTCATTGTGCAGAATGCTGCTGTACGCCAGCCTCGGTGCTCCACCACTGGGCTGCTGTCGCTCCTTCGCACCCATTCGCTGCAGCCTGTCAAGTCGTTCAAGCTGCGGGGAGCGTACAACAAGATGGCGCAGCTGACGCCCGAGCAGGTGCGAGCACCGCGTGCGCTGTGCTGGCATTCTGGTAGTGCATGCCTTGCTGCACCCAGGCTGTGCTGTAGCCATGCAGGTGCTGCGCCGTGCACATCCCTCCGCTCCCAGGCTCCCCTGCCACTGCTAACGTGCCTGCTGCCCGCTGTTCATTGATGCTCGCAGCTGGCGCGCGGCGTGATCTGCAGCTCAGCGGGCAACCATGCACAGGGCGTGGCGCTCGGGGCGCGCCAGCTGGTGCGTTTGTGTGCCCCAGTGAGCTGGGTGTTGTGTCGTGTCAAGTGGCTATAACTGACCACGCTGCGGGCATGTTTCAGGCTGCATGTTGTGCCATCACCTGCTCACCCACCGCCATGCACAGTCCCACGGCGTGGGCAGGGCTGCACGGCCACGCCATTGTAATTCCTACCAGCCATCCAGGTGGCTGGTTGTAACTCACATCCTACTTACATCCGGAGTTGTACCCCGCTTCCCACAGGGCTGCGCCGCCACCATTGTCATGCCCACCAGCACACCTACCATCAAAGCGGCTTGTTTTAGTGCTTACACGTTTCTCTCCGTACACTTCCTGCCTGCCAGGGCTGCGCCGCCACCATTGTCATGCCCACCAGCACGCCCGCCATCAAGGTGGCGGCGGTGCGCGCGCTGGGCGGCATTGTGGACCTGCATGGGGAGTCGTACCAGGAGGCGCAGGCGCACGCGCAGGTGAGAGGTGTGGTGGTTTTGGGGTTGCACGCTTTCACCTGTGCAACGCACATCCCTTGAAAGTGTGCTGCATGGGGAGTCGTACCAGGAGGCGCAGGCGCACGCGCAGGTGTGCTCTGGATTTGCTGCTAATGGCATTCACACCTCAGCGCCGCTGTGCTGGCCAGTAAACAGTTGGGGAGCTGCGAGGCATGGCTGCGTTCCCAAATGCAAACCAGTGGCTCTCTCGCTTTCACTTCCAATCGTACACTGCAGGCACGGGCAGCAGCGGAGGGCATGGTGTTCATTGCGCCGTATGATGACCCGTACGTCGTGGCCGGCCAGGTGGGGCGGGGCGGCTGGCCAGCAGGCACTTGATGGTGCGGGTGGATGCTGGGGCGGCGGTGCGGATGTTGGAGCACGCATCGGCCGTGATAATCTGGCGCATTGCTGGGCACCGCTAGCCGAGAAATCCGCAGGAGACCCCCGCCCTGCCAACCGCCGTCCTTCGCCCTCGCTGCTTGATGAAAGCCCTGCTCCTCGGCCTACACTTCCACTGCAGGGCACCATTGGCAACGAGATCCTGCGGGAGACCGACATGGACAAGCTGGACGCCATCTTTGTGGCCGTGGGTGAGATGTCATGAGCTGCTTTTATGTGCCTCCCAAGCATTCTAGCAGGGCCTGCTGGGCAGCATCAGGCCGGCAACTCAGCTCCCTGGCAGTCATGCCACAGCACAATCTGCCATGCCAGCATATACCTCCTGTGCATGCACGGCTAGGTGTAGCCAAGCTGCCTCCCTTGTCTGCCGCGTTTCCCGCACGTTCCAGGTGGCGGCGGCCTGGTGGCGGGCATTGCCGCCTACATCAAGGCGCTCAAGCCGCACATCAAGGTCATTGGTGTGGAGCCGACAGGTGCGGGCAAAACGTTGACATTAGGAAGCTGCTGCAGCCAATTCGAGTCCACTCTGTGGGGTGGGGCTGGGGAATGCAACTGCCCATGGCTGCCTCTGGCCTGTTCCCGCTGCTCAGCATCTCCTGCCAGTTGCATGCTTGCTGGACAGGCACAGGCTGTGCAGCGCTGTTTGCTCACTCCGCTCCGCCCTGCCGCTCAACGAGCGGCCCAATCTGCAAGTTGCCGTGCCCCAACAGGCGCACACGCGATGGCGCAGTGCTGCTTCCTGTTTGACAGCTCGCTCATACCTGTCTGCACTGCTTGTTCACAGTCAACGGGATCTGCCACCCCCTCCTCTCAGGCGCAAACGCGATGGCGCAGAGCCTGGCGCGCGGCGAGCGCGTGACACTGTCCAAGGTCGACGCCTTTGCGGGTGCGTGGCAGCGGCTGTGCCCTCCCCGAATTGTGCTGCAGTTGCTATGTACCTCGGGCTGCCGCTGCGGACCGCTGTCAAGCACCCCCATCGTTTTGCGACTGCAGATGAAGTGCCGGCCACTGCGCGGCCACTGTGGCGTTAGGACCAACTCCTCACATGTTTTGTCCCAACTAACTGACCGCAGATGGCGTGGCGGTCAAGTATGTGGGCGCCGAGACGTTCCGGCTGTGCCGCGACCTGATTGACGGCGTGGTACTGGTGGATAACGCCGCCACCTCGGCTGCCATCAAGGTGCGGCCATGGGTCAACTTGTCTGCTGGGATTCATGCTGGTATGGTCTGCTTGGCCGCGCACAACTTGGCCATCGCTCACTTTGCGGTCGATGGGTTGGAGCGGCGGCGGCTTGAGGAACAACCCTCCATTTGCAACATTGGCTGCCATGTTGGCCACCACCAGCGCCGCGCAGGCCAGAGGCAAAGGCGTATGCAGGCTGATCAATCCAACGTGCGACCCTTTCAATGCGCAGGACGTCTTCAACGAGACTCGGTCCATCCTTGAGCCCGCGGGCGCGGTGGCTGTGGCCGGCGCCAAGGCGTACCTGCAGGTGGGTGATGTTTTTGCAGTCTGCATCCACCTCTCCTCTGGCCTGCTTTACCTGCACACAGCGCACCTTGCTTGGCAGCTGCTGCCAGTTCTCCCTCCCCACCCCAGCTGCTGCTGTGGCCGCCAACCAACTGCCGCTGCCCTCACCCCTTTGGGCAGCACAGGATTGTGCTGAACGGCACGTAAGCCACGCAAGGTCAAGTCAGTCCTCACCCCTCCTCTCCCTCACCTCCCTCCCACAGCACTACGGCCTCACCGGCCAGACGGTGGTGGCGGTCACATCGGGCGCCAACATGAACTTTGACCGCCTGCGCCTGGTGGCGGGTGAGCTGAGGGGTGGCATTGCTTTGCTTTCCGCTGGAAAGCTCTGCTTTGCTTTCCGCTGGTCGCCTGGAGCTGCCATTGCTTTGCTTTCAGCTGGCGCCACAAAACACAAGGCTGTCGAGGCCGGCATGTCTTTCGGCTGCCGGGCCGCTGCGCATACACTGCACCCTGCCTGCAAGCAGGTGTGCGGTTGTACTTCGGGCGCCTCACCTGCCTGCCCGCCCCACTTCCTGCTCACTCCAGACCTGGCCGATGTGGGCGGCAAGCGCGAGGCGATGCTGGCGGTGACCATCCCAGAGACGCCGGTGGGTGCTGCACGCCGTCTCTATGCCCCTTGCATCGCTTTGGTGCCTGCAGGCCGCCGCCACCTGCGGCGCAGCTTGGCCTGCCTCCTCAACCACCAACACCCTATTCACATTTCCTGCAGGGCGCGTTTGTGGACATGGTCGCCACCGCGCTCAACGGCACCGACATCCAGGTCACCGAGTTCAAGTACCGGTGAGAGGCAGGGCTGGAATGCAACTTCCTGGTCCCCTGCAACCCGCTCCGGTTTGTACAGCGAGCATGCGCTGTACTCTCGTTGGCCGCGGCGCAGTGGTTCCGCTCATAAGTTGCCCCTCAACTGCTGCCGACACTACCTCCCACTGCACGGCTGATCCGCAGGTTTGAGGCGGGCAGCGAGGCGCACATGCTGCTCTCCGTCGGAGTGGCCCCCGGCTCCCCTCACCCTCCATTTCCCATCACCACTACACCGCTTTTCTGCCTCTCCGCAGGTTTGAGGCGGGCAGCGAGGCGCACGTGCTGCTGTCAGTGGGCGTGGCCCCCGGCTCCCCCGAGTGCCTGGGGGTGATGCAGCGGCTGAGCCAGCGGGGCTACCCCACGGCAGACATCTCAGACATCGAGCTGGCGCAGGTGCAGGCTTTGGGGGGCAGTGTACAGGGGTGGGAGGGCTGCTATGCCGAGGGAGCCATTGTGGGTGGACAGTTGGACTGCCACTGTTGTGCTGCCGCCGCGCCTGCATGCTTGTGCACGCGTCTGAGATTGATGGAGCAGCGGCCATGCAGCCTGCACTGCGCCGAGCGCTTTGCTGCAAGCTGGCGCAAGTGTTCGCACTGCAACTGGAATAAAACAACCAACTCGTCCCTGCAGGTGCACCTACGGCACCTGGTGGGCGGGCGGGCGCGGGGGCCGCAGGGCGAGCTGCCCAACGAGCGCATCTTCCAGGTGTGGAGATTGGGAGTTCTGTGCCGCTTGTAGAGGGTACATCTTAAGCCATGCCTGCTCGTCATTTGTTGGCTGCATTTGGCACCTCAGTAGCAATCCTGAGACGCTGCTGTCTGCAACATTTGGTGCACAGCCGCAAACCCTCAGTGGCCTCACTTGTTCAATGTGCACGTGGACTTTGCTGAGCGCCCTGCTGTTACCATTGTGCTCGCTCAGCTCACCCCAACACGACTAACGCCCCTTCTGCAGGTCAACTTCCCCGAGCGCCCTTCTGCTGCTGATGTGTTGGCTCAAAGGTCGTCCCCAAACTGACCAACACCCCATACTGACTAACACCCCTTCTGCAGGTCGACTTCCCGGAGCGCCCTGGCGCGCTGCGCAAGTTCCTGGGCCCGCTGTCGCCGCGCTGGAATGTCACTCTGTTCCACTACCGCCGCACAGGTGGGCTGGAGCTGCTGATGGGCACAATGTGTCGCGTGTGCCGCTGCCCCTGTTGCCCCTGTTGCTGCTCCGCCGTCGCTGCTGTTGCAGCAGCAGCTCCCGGCTGTGGGGTTGGAGACGCCGGCACATCGGCATGGCAACGATGCAGGAGCTTGCAGGCTGCCTTGCAGGCTGAGCTGCTGCTGCATGCGCTCCAGTGCCACCCTTCCATCCAAGCCATCCAAGCCCATCCTGATTCGCAGGCAACCAGGCCTCGGGCGTGCTGCTGGGCGTGCAGGTGCCGCCGCAGGACGAGGCCGAGTTCCAGGCAGCAGGTGTGCTGGGCACGCTGTGGTTGCAGCAGCAGGCACGCTGTGGTTGGCGGGTGGTACGCTGTGCATCAGCCTGAGGCGCGGCGCAGCGGCGTGCAGTGCGGCGTTATTTTTCGGAATGCATGCTGCTGCGCTATTCGGTGCCGACTGCTGCAGTGCATGTGGTTATTCACCTTGCTACTTCCTCCGGACCTGTACCACCCTGCAGTGGCGGGCCTGTCGGGCGACTTCACTTTCACCGAGATGGGCGACCGCGCGCGCGAGGTCTTCAAGATGTTCTGCAGCTGAGCTCAGCCACGCAGGTCTCAAAGCGCACGGATGTGACAGTAGCAGCAGCAGCAGCAGCGGCGGCGGCAGCAGCAGCAGCAGCAGCAGCAGCAGTCTTTTGCGTGCTGAGGCGGCAGCGCCCTGTGTGCGGCCTTACAGTACCAGCAACGAACTGCACACCTCCAGATACAGCGGCAGCAGCAGCAGATTGGTCGAAGCCAGCAGTGACCCCTTTCTCCTTGTTTGCTGTGGAACAACATTCTCAATGTGTCCACCCGAACTGATTCATCATATGTGCTCGCTGCATGCGCGTGAACACCGCAGACAAGACCATGTGAAGCACCCGACGTGTGCTGCGTGGGCTGGCAGCAGATGTGTCACGCAGACGTGTGGTGAAGGCACGATTGTGGTGAAGGCATCTCCATGATGATCGAGTTGCCCAGTTTCAAACAAGGGTGACCTCACATTTTGGTCCCAGCATCCGCAGAGATGCATGCGCTGTGGCGGTGGCGCGCATGCCCAGCTGCAAGCCTCTTCGGTCCGCTGGATGGCGCAGCTCGTGTTCTACAGCACTGCAAAACGTGATTTCCCGCTCTACCGCTGCAAACTGGGGGGAGAGCGGCCGGCATAAGCGGCCTGTGGGCTTTGTCAGCCTTACCCGCGCGGAGTGCGGCCGATAACACGCCCCGCAAGTACATCTTTGAGTGTGCAAACACAAGGTTAAGCCCGCATAAATCGGGGAGCCCCGGCCCCGCGGTAGGCGCTTGCGGTTCCCCAGGTGGGCTCCCCGTCTTGGCTGAGGGCCAGGCAGCAGACCAACGCGGGTGGCGGCCTGATTGCCACCCTTCCGCCGCGCCGCTGCCGCCGCCACTGCATCGGTCACTTTCTCAGCCGCCAGCCCTTAACTTCGTCTGCTGTAGGCGGCTGCTGAGCCATGTCGCTGCTGGGCGCTCCTGATTTGCCCTTTGGGCAGCGGTTCAACCTGACCTACTCGGCCTCACTGTCAGTCATCATGGACACCCTCACCCTGGTGCGCATGGTGGGACCGCCTCTGCCGTTCATGTATGTTGGGGCTCGCTGCGTGGGGCCAACTTCTTCCTGCCTGCGGGGCAGCAGTCAAACAACCATGCTGACGCTGTCTAAAGTGGCGTCCCGCCTGTCTCCACCTGCCAGGCCGTCACCGCCCTCTATTGGGGGCGGGTGGGGCTGGCGGCGTCGCCCGCCCTGCACGCCTTCCTCGCTATCCACATCCTCGGCTGCAGCGTGGAGCTGGCCTGGCGCTGGCAGTGCCGCAAGGCCAGCGACGGCGGCAGCTATGCTCGCTTCCGCGAACTGCCCTCTCTCATCATGCGGCTGAATGACGCACTGCTGGGGCCGGTTGTGCTCTGGCCCCGCGTGCTGCTCGACCGCCTGCCTGCGGCCAACGGCAGCGACGCTGATGGCAGCACACGAGCGGTGATGGCAGCCGCGGCCCGCCATGCATCGCTGCTGCTCTTTGGGTCGGCGTCCACGGGGCAGGCGCTGGCATGGGCCAAGCCGCTGCGGCTCTGGTGAGGGGCTGTGGCAGTAGGCGCTGTGTGTGGACCTTGACTGCATGAACAGCTGTGACTGCCAGCTTGCCGACGCTGTCGCACAGTTGCTCCACACATGCGTGACGGCATTACGCTGCCCCTCTGCATCCCCTGCCCTGCCGCAGCCTGGCCGTACCCATCCATCTGCTGATGACGGTTCAGATGGCGCGCAAGTTTCCACAAGTCTGCGCGGCAGCCTGCCTGTCCAGCCCCGCGGCGCAGCGCCACACCAGCGCCGCCTTCCGCCTGCTGGGCACGCTGCGCTACGACATGCTGCGCGTGCTGGGCTCTGACGCCCAGCCCAAGCTGTCGCCGCAGAGCGAGTGCACCGTGGTGCTGACGTGAGCGGGGGCAGGGGGCAGGGAGCAGAGTTGGGATGCACCAGTGGGATGTGGGGGGCAGAGAGCTGGGTCTGGGTGCACGTGCGAGTAGGGGCCGCAGACGCAGGCGGCGTGGGCATTCAAGTCACGTCACACCGCCTAGCTGGTTCTGTGTGCGGTGGCATGCGTTGAACCTGCTGCATTCCTGAGCAGATTATCCCTGCCACTCCCGCCCTCACAGCTACCTGGACCTCACGCTCGGCTGCCTGCTGCCGGCGCTGGTCCAGGCGGCGGCCGAGACGCGGTTATACGTGCAGCACAGCGCGGAGCGGCGGCGCTTAGGTCTTCCACGCGAGCGCGGCTGGCAGGCCCGCGTGCACGATGAGCTGGCGGAGCTTGCGCAGGCGCTGTCCTGGCCGCAGGCGGCGATTATGCTGTGGGTGACTCTCGGCGTTGCGTTTGACCTGGCCCTTCTGGCCGCCAAATGAGTCGCTGCATGCGGTTGAAGTAGCCTATTCTTTCAAGTTTCCCTATTTTCCCAACAATGTGTCGGGCCCCAAGTGCTGTGCCCGCTTGAGAGCAGAAGGCCGGTGGCAATGGGGCGCTTTTTTGTTTCTTCCTTGGCTCACGTTACACGCTTCACGCTGAGCATGGCCATTGCTGGGCTTCGTGAACGCTAAAGCAGCACACACACATTGCACAAGAACACAAGAACTTGAACGCACAAGAGCAGGAGGCTGGGGTGGCGGCAAAGCAAGGGTGATAGGCAGGGCAGTGGGCAGGAGTAGCACAAGGCGAAGGGCAGGGAAATCACACACAGAGGAGGGGCAAGGCACTGAAGCCTGTGGCAACGGGGCGCTGGCGCCTGCGGACTGAGCGAGCGCTGTGGTGGCGGCAGCGGCGGCAGGCGGTCATGCATGCGACGTCCCATTCAGCTTTCCAGCCGACTTTGCAGGTTCTCCCTACCGCTGAGCGGCGCTCTCTGTGCGTCCCCGGCCGGCGCCGTTCAGCTGCAGCCGCCTCAGTGGGCAGCCGTCCCTTGCTGCCCTAGGAGCAGCGCCAGGCACGCATCGAAGGCGGCGCAGCCTCCCCCTGACCCGGCGGCGCTCGCAAAGAGGCGGCGCATTCGGGGAGCGGCGCTGCGCCTGAACCAGAGCGGCTGCAGCCTCGTTGACACCTCACCATGGCCAAGGCCAAGCCCAAGAAGCACACGGCGGCCGAGGTCGCCGCCAAGGCCAAGGCGGCGACGCAGGTGCGCCCTGCCGCCGGCGGCTAGCAATCGCGACCTCGCTTGCAGCTGGGCAGGTGGCGTACGTTGTGTATTAATACAGGGGTATTGCAGCGCCTGCAGACAGCTGCACTGAGCTGTCAGCCCGGTTGCTCCCTCCCCGCCGCAGAATGTCGGCGGCGGCAAGGCGGGCCTCGCCGACCGCAAGGGCGGCTCCGTGGGCCATGCCAAGTTCAAGTGAGCCGGGTGCAAATGCAGTGGAGCCCAGCGTGCTGCAGTGTGCTGGATGCAGCTGTGCGGCTGTGTGCTGATCATGGCCGGCCCCTTTCCTGCTGTGCATGTGGTTGGCTGGTGCATGAGCTCGCTGCTGCGCCCACCCGTCCTCGCAGGTGCCACATCTGCGCACAGGCTGCACCAGACCTGAAGACCATGCAGGTGGGCGGCAGGACTGGAGGATTGGAACGCTGCCAAATGGCAAAGCGGCTCATGTTGTGCATGGCATGTGCTGGTTGCGGGGCTTGCCTGCTCCGTGCTTGGCCACCTCGCCAGCACGCTTGCTGCTGCTGATTGCTGCAGCGCATTCATTTCCCACATGCGACCACACAGTGTTTGCCCGCTCGCAGATACACCATGAAGCCAAGCACCCCAAGCTGCCTTGGGAGCCGGAGAAATGTGAGGGGCGGTTGTCTGTGCAGCAACCAGTTTTTAGGCTTTTTGTTAGCAACCAGTTTTTACTGGCCAG
>VFQQ010002007.1_pt1 | contig 25237 bp, 22 predicted proteins | sample 3512341 | NCBI WGS metagenome assembly VFQQ01 (sample SAMN10412373, study PRJNA504923) | tailings metagenome | isolation source: Relicate 2 Philex TSF1 revegetated site | place: Philippines: Tuba, Benguet | collected 2017-08-29 | reverse complement strand
CGAGGTATTCCAGGCGCAGGTGCTTGCCCACCAGCGGGTTGACCGGCACCTCCTCGTCGCCCAGGCGGAAGGCGTACTGCACCGGCGCGTCCAGCCGCGCCTTCATCTTGCTCAGCGAGCCACGTCCAAGCTCAGCCATCAATGCAGGGTATCCGAAGACTTGAACAGCAGGTTGGGTACCGGCTCGGACTTGGACTTGCACTCCTGCAGGCCCATATAGCCGGTGCGCTCTTCTTCCGGCAGGTTCTGCATTTCCCAGGCGATCATTGCCTGCAGGCTCAGCTCCTTCTGCTCCTGGGTCAGCTTGCGGCCATCGGGCCACTTGCCGATTTCCACGGCCAGCTTGAGGCTCTCGTAGATTTCCGGGGTGATATTTTCAATCGCTTCGAGAAAGGACGACATGAAGGTCTCCGTTGAATCATAGGGCGGATGAAACCCGCCGAAACGCTGAGATGGCGGGTTTCACCCGCCCTACAGGCCAAAATAGTCAGATTAAGCAGTTCGTCGAGCCAGCATACCGCCAAGCAGCCCGGTCAGGCAGCCGGCGAGCAGCCCGCCGACATGCGCGGCATTGGCGATGGCGCCGAACTGCAGCAGTTCGAAGATGCCGGTCATGCAGATCGCCAGCCAGGCCAGCATCATTACCAGCACACCGGGCGGCAGGCGATACGCCGGGTTCGGCGCCAGGCGCTGGTAGATCCAGCAATGCCCGAGCAGGCCATAGAGCACGCCGGACAGCCCCCCGAACAGCGAAGGCCCGGCCCACCAGTATTGGGCAAAATTCGAGGCGAGGCCGAACAGCAGGGTGAGGCCCAACAGGCCTATGGCGCCCTGGCGAAACTCGATACGCCGGCCCAGCTCCCAGTACCACAGGCTGTTCATCGCCAGGTGCAGCCAGCCGAAGTGAATCAGCATCGGCGTGATCAGGCGCCACCACTGCCCGCTATCGAGCGTGGCATCCAGATAGGTCAGGTAGATGTGCTCGCCTTCGATACGAAAGTCGACAAAGCTCAGCCAGCGAATGGTGGAAAAATTCTCGCCCGCCAGGGTCACGGCGAAGACGATGAAGGTCGCCAGCAGCACCAGTACCGTGACCGGGCTGCGGCGCAATTGGGTGAAGAAGCTCTCCCGCGCAGGAGCAAGATTTACCGGCACATCTGCGCTGGCATCGCCCTGCGGGTGACGCGCATAGAGCTCGCGCACCTGCTCGGCGAGTTCCTGCCCCGGCACCCAGAGCACCTGCTGCCCACCCTCTTCCGCTACCCGGTGCGGCACGCGCAGGCGCTGCAACAGGCCGACGAACCCGCTCAGGTCAGTCTCCAGCGGCAGGCGCAGTACTTCCACTGGTGTCATCGCGGCGCCTCCTGCGGGTCGACATCGACCCAGACGAACTTACCCGCGTCCAGACGCGTCTCCTGATCCAGGCGGTAGGCCACCAGCCGCCCCCCGACCACTGCGCTGTAGTCCAGGCAGGCCAGGTTCGCCCGAATCGGCGCCGGCTTGCCACGCCGCCAGTAGTGCCCGACGAACAACAGCGGCTCGTGCGCGCCGTACTTGAGCAGCTCGTCCTTCTGCAGCTCGGTCAACGGCGTCTGCGCCGCCAGTTCCGGCAAGGCATCGGGCTGGAAGACGATATCGCCATAGGTCTTCGGGTCCTCCTCCCAGAACTTGGTGCGGAAATAGGAACGGGTGAAGCCGTCACCGCTGGTCAGGGTCAGGCCGTGCGGCAGGCGCATGTCGGTGCCGCGCAGCAGGCGATCGAGCGCCATGTTGGCGAAGCTGCCTGGCACGGCCGAGGCCTGCAGGAAGTGCTCGTCGATGCAGCCATCGGGGAACTGCGCCTTGAGCGGCGTGATCAGCTCGTCATCCCAGCAGGCATGCACCACGCGGAAACGTCCGGCATCGATGAACAGTGGCATCTCGTAGAACCAGCGCAGGAACTCGCGCCACTCCTGCGGATGGTCTTCGAACTGCGCCAATGTCTCGCGCATCAGGCGCTGATGGCGCGGGCTGTGCTCGCGCACGTACTGGCGGCCGCTGCCCGGCGGCGCCGGCGTGCTCCAGCCCAGTGCGTTGAACTCATGGTTGCCCATGATGCACAGCGCCTGACCGGCACGCACCATGTCGTGCACCAGATGCAGGGCCTCGCGAATGCCGGGGCCGCGGTCGACCAGGTCTCCGAGGAAGATCACCATGCGCGTCGGATGGCGCCACACGCCACTGTGCCGGCTGTAACCCAGGCGTTCGAGCAGGCGTTCGAGGGTGCGCGCACAACCGTGGATATCACCGATCAGGTCATAGCCACGATGGGGGTCGAGGGACATTCAGTCCTGCCCTCCCAGGCGGCTGCCCCAACCGAGCTTGGTACGGCAGACCTCGTAGTAGTTGTGATCCAGCGGATGGATCAGGCGCAGCTTCTGCGCCTTCTTCGCCACGTGCAGGGTGTCGCCCGGCGCGCAGGTGAAGTGGTTCTGGCCGTCGCAGGACACCTGCGGGTAGATGGTCATGTCCGGCGACACCACCACCTTCAGCTCGCTGTTGCCGTCGACCACGATGGGCCGGCTGGACAGGGTGTGCGGGTACATCGGCACCACCACGATGGCATCGAGCTTGGGATGCATGATCGGCCCGCCGGCAGACAGCGCGTAGGCGGTCGAGCCGGTCGGCGTGGCGACGATCAGGCCATCGGCCTTCTGGCTGCAGACGAACTGGCCATCGATGTACAGCTCGAATTCGATCATCCGCGTCGACTTGCCGGGGTGCAGCACCACGTCGTTGAGCGCATCGCCCTGGCCGATGGCCTCACCCTGCCGGCGCACCTCGGCTTCCAGCAGGAAGCGATTCTCGGTCAGGTACTGGCCTTCCAGCACCTGCGCCACCTTCAGTTCCAGTTCGTCGGGGCGGATATCGGTAAGAAAGCCCAGGCTGCCGCGGTTGATCCCCAGCACCGGCACCTTGTGCCGCGCCAACGCACGCGCCGCACCGAGCATGCTGCCGTCGCCGCCAACGACGATCACCAGATCGCAAACCTCGCCGAGCATCTTGCGCGAGGAGGTCTGCAGGCCGTGGCCCGGCAGCAGATCGGCGATGGTGTCCTCGAGGATCACATGCAGGTGGCGGTCGATCAGAAAGCGCTTGAGGCGGCGCACGGTTTCCAGCACCCGCGTGCTACCCAGGCGCCCGATGATGCCGACATTGCGAAACTGCTCCATGGGACTCCCGCCAGACAGATAAGAAACGAAGGCTGATTATCGGCCAAAGGTCTGGGCCGCAGCAAACCAGCACTGTTACTGGGCTATGCTCGCGGTCATGACTGCTCCCAACTCGCTGCACGATCTACTGCTGAACTTGCGCACCCCGGCGGTACGCGACCTGGCCTGGGCACTGCTCTCGCCGCCCCTGCTGGGTGAGACCACGAAAATCCAGCGTCATCCCCTGCAAGCCAGTCGCTGGAGCCGGCAACCGCAGTGCCTGGCAGACTGGCTGATGCAGCAGGAGCGCGACGCCAGCGCCCTGTACGCCTGGCTGGCGGAAAGGCCGGTACGACGCCTCGGCCTCTACTACGAGCGCCTGTGGCAGTTCGCCCTGCACGCTGCACCGGATGTCGAAGTGGTCACCGCCAATCTGCCGATCCGTCACGACGGCCAGACACTGGGCGAACTGGATCTGCTGCTGCGCGACGACGAGGGCGAACACCATCTGGAGCTGGCGGTGAAGTTCTACCTGGGTACCGGCGGCAGCGAGGCCTCGGATTGGCTGGGCCCCGGCAGCCATGATCGACTCGACCTGAAGCTGAGCCATCTGGCACACCATCAACTGCCCCTGTCGTCACGACGCGAAGCACGCGGGAGCTTGAACGAGCTGCAATTGCGCGAGGCGCGCGCGGCCTTCTGGCTCGGCGGCTATCTGTTCTATCCCTGGCCCGATGGCTGTCCGTCGCCTCGTGGCGCCATGTCCGGGCACTGTCGCGGCGGCTGGCTGCATCGGCGCGACTGGGAGGCTTTCGCCGCGACGAGGCCGGATGCTCGCTGGCAACCGCTGCCCAGGCTGGCCTGGCTGGCGCCGGCGCGGATGAACGCAGACGAGGCCTGGTCTGTTGAAGCGTTCCGGCAATGGCTGAATACGCTGCTGCCCGAGGCGAATGCGCAATTGCTGGCGAGACTGGAGCAGGATCAGACGGGAGACTGGCGCGAGGTCGAACGGGTATTTCTGGTCAACGACCAGTGGCCGACGCACTCGTAGCCCTTGTGCGATCCGGGATGCATGCATCTGCAAACCCCGGATTTCATCCGGGCTACGCTTACCCCAAAGCCGGCGCTGCTCAACGACTGCGCTCGGTACGCCCACCGGAACGCGCCAGATACCCGGCCCCGCTTTCGCAAAGCAGCGCATCGCGTTGCACCGCCGGCAGGCCATCGAGCCCCTCACGCAGGGCGTAAACGCTGTAACCCAGTTGCGCGAGGAGAAACACCGCGCTGCTGCTGCGTTTGCCACTGTCGCAATAGCACAGATAGGTGCGTGACCGATCCAGCAGGCGCGCCTTCAGGCGCAGCAGTTGCAAAGGCATGTGCAGGGCCTGCGGCGCGTGCGCCTTCTCGTACTCCTCCAGCAGGCGTACATCGAGCCATTGCGCGCCCTGTGCCAGCAACCTGGCGGCCTCGCCCAGCGATACCTCGGCCACCACGGGTGCCTTGAGCAGGGCGAAGAAATCCTGACGATCCAGGCGCAGTACGCTGCCAGCCTCGACCATGGTCACCGTGGCATTGCGTGGCCGGTCGGCAAGCAGCGCCTCCTCACCGAAACAGGCGCCCACATCCAGCTCCGCCAGCACCTGACGATCACTGCCGGCACTGCGGATCACTTCGGCGCGACCACTTTCCAGGAAATAGCAGCAATCGCCACTGGCGCCCTCCTCCAGTACCTGACTGCCAGCTGCAAGCTCGACCCGCTGCAGGCGAGCGAGCATGCTCTGCACGTTGGCCGGCGGCACCTTGGCGAATAGCGGGTTCTCCAGCAATCGCTCCAGCCACTCGATATCGGCTCCGCCCTGCTGCAGCGCCAGCAACAGGTCCTGATGCGCCAGGCGCCAGGTCAACAGGCGATCGAGGGTGGCACTGTCGATCGTCAGCACGCTGGCATCGGTCAGGGCGCGCGCATCATGCAGACGCGGCAAGCCGGGCGACAGCGGATGACAGCTGATCTCGCTGCCGGCCCGCACCTGCTGGACACGCCCTTCGGCGTCCTGCAGCTGCAGCTCACCGGCCAGCAGATAGCAGGTCAGTCGTGCCTGATCCCCCTGGCGAAACAGCAACTGCCCGGCCAGCAGGGGCTGCGGCACCAGTTGGCTGCGCAACTCGCGCCATTGCTGCTCGGAGAGCACATTGAGCGGCGTCAGGCTGCGCAATTGTTCGGGAGTGAGGGGTTCGCTCATTGAGGTTTCCAGGCTCCGCTGGTCAGACCTGAGTGTAGTTGGCGTCTGCGCCCATCAGCGCCCGACGTCCCTGCAGGCCGCCAGTATGAATGAAGATCAGCCGGCTGCCGCGTGCTAATTGACCGCGCTCGCAGAAATCGCGCAGGGCCATGAGCGCCTTACCGGTATACACGGGCTCCAGCGGCAGGTGGCCGATCTGTTCGGTTTGCAGGATGAACTGGCGCAGCGGCTCGTCGAGCCGGGCAAAACCGCCACGCGCCGCGTCGATCAAGCGATAGCGCCGCTGCGCCTCACCCGCCTCGTCCAGCAGCGTGGCGATCTGCTCGGCGACGCCATGATCGCGCGGCACGGCCAGCGCTCCGAACACCCTGCGCCGTCCGTCTCCCAACACCAGCCCGGCCAGGGTGGTGCCGGTCCCGGCAGCCAGCCACCAGGCATCGAAATTGTGCCAGCCGATTCTCGCAAGTTGCGCCTCGGCCATCGCCACCAGAGCGCTGCAACCTCGCGCGCCCTGCAGGCCCAGACCGCCTTCTCCTATAGCCTGAAAACCGCTGTAGCGGGCCAGCCAGGGCGTCCAGAAATCCGGCCGATGGCGCGCACGATAACCGCCATAGCCCAGCCAGTGCAGCGCCATGCCCATATGCTGCAGATCATCGGTGGTCAGCGTGCGCCGAGCCTCGCCGCGCAGCAGGCCGACGGTGGCGAAGCCGAAACGCTGTCCGGCGGCGGCCAGCGCATGCAGGTGATTGGAGTGTGCGCCACCGAGGCTGATCACGCCCTGCGCGCCAGCTGCGGCGGCCTGCTCGAGGTAGGGCGCAAGCTTGAACCATTTGTTGCCGGACACCAGCGGGTCGACGAGATCGAGGCGCAGACAGGCAAGCTCGACGCCGGCTGCCTCGAGCCAGGGTAGCTCCAATACTTGCAGAGGCGCCTGAGGGCGCCAGTGAGCAATGCGGATCGGCAAAGTCAGCTGACGGTACGCAGACGACCGCTTGCCTTGTGCCGTGAACAGCAGTTCGAGTCACCCAGCGTGAAACGACTGGGCGTATCGATGCGGTCGATGGGGATGGCGCAGCGTTCGCCGCTGGGCAGGGTCGCCTCGCAACTGGGTTGCTGGTAGTGCGCCAGCCAGTGACGGTACTGCTCCTCGGAAACGAAGCATTTGCTTGCGGCGTATGCCATGGGGTTGTCCTGATAACGGGCAACGTCCTGCAACGGAATGGTCAGGTGCCCGGCACCGGGATGGTACACCACGAACACCACGCCGAGCTTGGCCAGCCGCTCCAGCACCTGATCACCGCCCTGGCTGGCGAAGGCATCGCGCTCACGCTTGAGGCGCTCGATCTCCGCCTGCAACTGCGTGTCCAGCTCGTTGCGATAGGCCAGCTCGACATCGCGCACGGCGATCTGCTCCTTGTACTCGGCCACGGCCGCGGCGACCTTGGCGCGCACCTCGCCGTCGAACTGCGCGCGCAGGATATCGCCCTCGGTACGCCCATGGCGCTCCAGGGCACGCAGTTGCTGGGTCATTTCCTCGCGGCTGCTCTGGAAGCTCTCGGCCTGGGCCGCCAGTTGCGCCTTGAGACTGGCGTTGAGTTCCTCCTGCTGGCGCAGCGCCTGATGCAGGCCGTGCAACTGCGCCTGCAGGTGCTTGCTCTGCTCCTCACTGGCCAGCTTGAGCTTGGCCACCTCTTCCTCGTGCTGCTGGGTCAGGCTGGTGATGCGCAGGCGCTGCTGCTGAATCAGCTGCGCGGTCTTGGCGCGGTGTTCCTGATCCATCTTCTGCGCCAGCTGGTCGGCCACTTCCTTGGCCGGATCGGGGGCGTACCATTTGTCTTCGGAGGCCACCTGCAAACGCTCGGCAACCACCGCCTGGGCACTGTCGTCCTCGACCAGCAACCCGAGCTGATTGCGCTTGACCGCATCACGCAGCAGCACCAGGTCGTTCTGCCCGGGCGCCAGGCTGGGGTCCCAGAGGTGCATCTGGTGCCAGGACACCGGGCACTGGCTGCGACAGGCCAGGCGTATCGGCCCTGCGCCGAGATCCGGGCCACGGCCTGCGCGCTCGGCCAGATGCTGCAAGGGAATGTTCCAGCCCTTATCGGGGCGACCGTCCTCGTCGAAGTCCAGAAAGAAGAACACCGCCGCCCTGACCAGCAGCCGTGGGTTGATCACCACGAATACCGCGCGCATCTGCTCGTCGGCGAACTCCGGCATGTTCACCACCCCGTCGAGCAGGGCTTCGAATTCTGGGAACATCATCTGTTTGCAGATACCGCGTTCACTGAAGAACATCACGGCTTCCACCATCTGCGGCTTGTTCTGCATGCTCATCGGGTTCCCTCTGGACCAACGCGGGTGGAATCTGCGCGCGCGAAAGGCGCCCGCAGCCCCTGCCGGAGCTGGCTGCGGGCACCTTCCTTGTTTCAGCCAAGTCTAGGGGAAAAACCCGCCGCAGCAATGTGACGGGTTTGGCAGTCACCGGTCGTCGAGCAGAGTGAGACAGACCGCAAAACGAAACTGTGATGAGTTTGGTATCGGCGCTCAGCCCTTGCCGGCCGCCAGGAAAGGCGCCAGGCGCTGCGCCATTTCCGCGCCGAGGGCCTGCAGCCCGCTCATCGGACGCACCATGACCTCGAACTCGACGATCCGCCCCGACTCGTCGAAACGGATCATGTCGATGCCCTTGAGTTCGCGCTCGCCCACCCGTGCCGAGAACTCCAGCACGACATTGAGGCCGTCGGCCGAGGCCAGCTCGCGGTGATAGGCGAAATCTTCGAACACCTTGAGCACGGTATTGAGGATCAGATTGACCGCGTGCGCCCCCGGATAAGGCGTATGCGCCATGGGCGAGCGAAACACCGCCTGCGGGTGCAGCAACTCGGGCAAGGCGCTCAGGTCCCTGGCGGCGATGAACCGGTGCCAGCGCGCCAGGCTGGCTGCGGCGGATGGGTTGAGTTGAGCATCGAGCGACATGGGCTTCTCCTTGTTATTGTCAGCCACTAAGCAGACGCCCCGCTCAAGGCGGGGCGTCGGTTCGATCAGAGCTCGGCCGCCAGGCGCGAGCCCTGGTTGATCGCGCGCTTGGCATCGAGCTCAGCGGCGACATCCGCACCGCCGACCAGGTGCACACGCTGACCGGCGTTCTCCAGCCCTTGCTGCAACTCGCGCAGCGGATCCTGGCCGGCGCAGACGATCACGGTGTCGACCGGCAGCACCTGCGGCTCGCCACCAGCGATGCGGATGTGCAGACCGGCATCGTCGATCTTCAGGTACTCGACGCTGTTGAGCATCTGCACGTTCTTGTTCTTCAGACCGGTGCGATGGATCCAGCCGGTGGTCTTGCCCAGACCGTCGCCAACCTTGGACTTCTTGCGCTGCAGCAGGAACACCTGACGCGCCGCCGGATGTGGCTGCGCCTGCACACCTGCCACACCGCCACGGGCCTCAAGCGCGGTGTCGATGCCCCACTCCTTCCAGAACTCGTCACGGTCGAGGCTGGTGGCCTTGCCCTGGTGGGTGATGAATTCGGAGACGTCGAAACCGATGCCGCCGGCGCCAATCACCGCGACTTTCTGGCCGACCGGCTTGCGCTCGAGAATCGCATCCAGGTAGCCGATCACCTTGGCATGATCGATCCCCGGAATCTCCGGGGTACGCGGGGCGATACCGGTGGCCAGGATGATCTCGTCGAAACCGCCCTTCACCAGATCGTCCACCGACACGCGGGTATTGAGACGCACCTCGACACCGGTGGTTTCCAGCTTGCGCTTGAAGTAGCGCAGGGTTTCATAGAACTCTTCCTTGCCCGGCACGCGCTTGGCCACGTTGAACTGGCCGCCGATCTCACCGGCCGCATCGAACAGGGTCACGCTGTGGCCACGCTCGGCAGCGACGGTGGAAGCAGCGAGGCCGGCCGGCCCAGCGCCGACCACGGCGATCTTCTTCACCGTGGTGGTGGGGATGTAGTTCAGCTCGGTCTCGTGGCAGGCGCGCGGGTTGACCAGGCAGCTGGTCAGCTTGCCGCCGAAGGTGTGGTCCAGGCAGGCCTGGTTGCAGCCGATGCAGGTGTTGATCTCGTCCGCGCGGCCTTCGGCGGCCTTGTTGACGAAGTCCGGGTCGGCGAGGAAGGGGCGCGCCATGGACACCATGTCGGCATCGCCCTCGGCCAGCACCTGCTCGGCCACTTCCGGGGTGTTGATGCGGTTGGTGGTGATCAGCGGAATCGACACCTCGCCCTTGAGCTTGGCGGTGACCTTGGTGAAGGCCGCGCGCGGCACCTTGGTGGCGATGGTCGGGATGCGCGCCTCGTGCCAGCCGATGCCGGTATTGATCAGGGTAGCGCCGGCCTGTTCGATGGCCTTGGCCAGCAGCACGATCTCGTCCCAGGTGCTGCCGCCCTCGACCAGGTCGAGCATCGACAGGCGATAGATGATGATGAAGTTCGGCCCGACCGCCTCGCGCACGCGGCGCACGATCTCCACCGGCAGGCGCATGCGGTTCTCGTAGCTGCCGCCCCAGCGGTCGGTACGGTGGTTGGTGTGGGCCACCAGGAACTGGTTGATGAAGTAGCCTTCCGAGCCCATCACCTCGACGCCGTCGTAACCGGCCTGCTGGGCCAGCGCGGCGCAATTGACGAAGTCGGCGATCTGCTTCTCGATGCCCTCTTCATCCAGCTCGCGCGGCTTGAACGGGTTGATCGGCGCCTGGATGGCGCTGGGCGCCACGGACTTCGGACTGTAGGCATAACGGCCTGCGTGGAGGATCTGCATGCAGATCTTGCCGCCGGCCTCATGCACGGCCTGGGTAACGATCTTGTGCTTCTCCGCCTCCTCGACCGTGCTCAGCTTGGCCGCGCCGGCGTACACGCCGCCCTCCTCGTTCGGGCCAATGCCGCCGGTGACCATCAGGCCAACGCCGCCACGCGCGCGCTCGGCGAAGTAGGCCGCCATGCGCTCGAAGCCGCCCGGCTTCTCTTCCAGGCCAGTGTGCATGGAGCCCATCAGGGTGCGGTTCTTCAGCGTGGTAAAACCGAGGTCGAGCGGGGCCAGCAGGTGCGGGTAACGAGCAGTCATGGAATTCTCCACATCGCGGTGCAGTTCACGGATTGCCGCGGTCTCATGGGCACGCGGTCGGTTATGCAGCCAGACGATAAAGAGGCTTCCAGTCAGTCTCAATGATCAAAACTGACAAGATAATGATCAAAAATAGCAAGATGACTTGGCAGCCCGGCCCTGCCGACCTAACCTGCACGCAAGGAAACCGAACGCCCTCGACATGCGCCGACTGATCACCCTCCTGTTCTCGTTCGCACTGCTGGCCGGCATCGCCAGCTACGCCCACTGGATCGAACAGCGTCCGGGCAGCCACTACCTGTCCGACCTGCGCAGCCAGGTCGCGCTCGATCTCGGCCAGCCTGGCCCGCGCGGCAACCTGCTGGGCATCCAGCCGGAGCTGTTCGCCGCCGACTATCAGAGCCTTGCGCGCCTGCGCCTGAAACTCGCCGCCTATCTGGATCACGCCCGTGACCAGGGCCTGCTCAACGAACGCACCATCGTCGTGCTGCCCGAGCACATCGGCACCTGGCTGCTGGCCGTGGGCGAGAAGCAAGAGTTCTATCGCGCCAGCGAGCGCCGCCAGGCCATGCGCTGGCTGGCGGCGCGCAACCCCCTGGACTTTCTCGGTGCACTGCTGAATGCCGGGAGCGACGCGCGTCTGGACGACGCCCTGCTGCGCACCAAGGCAAGAACGATGGCGCGTGATTATCAGCAGCTGTTCGGCGACCTGGCCCGCGACTACGAAATCACCCTGGTGGCCGGCTCCATCGTCCTGCCCGAACCACGGGTGCAACTGGGACGCCTCGAAGTCGGCCGCGGGCCTCTGTACAACACCAGCCTGGTATTCGACCGGGCCGGCAACCCGCTGGGCCAGCCGCAACGCCAGGCCTTCGATGCCGGCGCACTGGCCAGCCAGGCAGCAGAGCGCCTGCAGGTAGTGGATACGCCCGCCGGGCGGCTCGCCGTGTTGCTCGGTGGCGACATCAGCCAGTTGCCACAGACACATGACCGGGACGGCGAAAACATGGAACTGCTGGCCATGCCCAGTGACCTGGACGGCCAGCCGGACGATGCCGGACTCGACGAGCGACTGCAGGCAGAGGGCATTCGCGCGGCGCTGAAAGTCCATCTGCGCGGCAGACTGTGGGAGCACAGCGGCCAACTCCAGGCATTCGCGTTCCAGGCCGGCAGCAGCGAGCGAAGCGCCAGCGAACGCGGCGCGCAGCTGATCAACCTGTGGCTATGAAAACCTCACGCGTTCGCCTCGGCGACCTCTCCGTCGGTTTCACCCAGGCCCTGGCAGATGCCTTGCGCGAACAGGGGGTGCGGCCCGAGCCGCTGCTCGAGCAGTTCGGCCTGGATGCAGCCCGCCTGAGCGAGCCACGGGCACGCCTGTCGATCCCGCGCTTCATGCGTCTTGGTCACAGCGCCATCGTCCTCAGCGGCAATCCGGCGCTGGGCCTGGACATGGGCCGTCACAGCCACCTGAGCCAGATCGGCCTGGCCGGCATCTGCGCCGCGCAAGCGCCTGATCTACGCGAGGCGGCGCGCACCCTGACCCGCTTCGAGCCACTCTATGCCGCCAACTACCGCGGGCGCTCGGGCTTTCGCGAGGATGCCCGCGGCGCCTGGCTGCATTTCTATTCCATCAGCCCGTACAACGCCTACAACCGTTTCGTGGTGGATTCGGTGCTGGCCGGCTGGCAGAGCAACCTGGGCCAGGTGGTCGGCCGCCCCATCACTGCGGAGAAGGTGGAAATCGAGTTTCCCGCGCCGGACTATGGCGAGCGCTACGAGGCGCTGTTCGGCTGCCCGGTGGAGTTCGCCGCCGGCGCCAACCGCCTGCGCCTGAACAGCGAAACCCTGGCGCTGCGCAATCGGCAGCACTGCCCGGGCACCTGGCGCCATCTACTGGAATTGTGTGAACGCGAACTGGAACAACTGACCCGCACGCGCAGCCTGCGCGAGCGGGTGATCCAGCTGCTCGGCCCACTGCTGCACGGCCACGAGCCGGACCTCGAGGAGGTCGCGCGCAGCCTGCACCTGCCGAGCTGGACGCTGCGGCGCAAGCTGGCCGAGGAAGGCACGCAGTTTCGCACCATCCTCAACGACACCCGCCGCGACCTGGCCACGGCCTACATCCGCGACACCGAACTGGCCTTCGGCGAAATCGCCTACCTGCTCGGCTTCGCCTCGGCCGAGGCCTTTCAGCGCGCCTTCAAGCGCTGGCTCGGGCAAACGCCCGGCGACTATCGCCGCGCACAGCGCAGGGCCGGTGGCGAGGCTCAAAGTTCGGTGGCGTCGTCTTCCACATCGGCATCGGACGCATCCTGAACCAGGGCGTCACGCTCGAGCAGCTCTTCCTGATAGTCATCCATCTGGTACCTCGCGGGGTCATCTCGTCAGTTTCATAGCAAGCTAGGTTGCCGGCATGAAGGCAAGATGACGAAAGGCCGCAGGCGGACGAACTGCCGAGCAAAGGTGACAGGCAATAAAAAGGCTCTTCGCATTCTCGCGGGGAAGATACGCTTGACACCGGACTGGCAAGTAAGAGTTAGCTGTCGGTAACTTGGCACTATCCGTTAGCGTGTCGTCTGATCTGATGGGTTTCGCCCCTTACGGGCGACTCACTTTCTTTGCTTGTGCAAAGAAAGTAAGCAAAGAAACACACCCCTGCATACGGCCCCGGCTGCGCCGGGGTTCCCTCGCTCCATCACCGTTCAGGGGCACGCCGTGAAGGGCCATCCCTGGCCCATCACGACTCTCGCGGCATCCATGCCGCTCAACCCCTTCCACGGTGATTCCACTCGGCCTCCTGAAGGGGACTTGGGCGTCGTCTGTTCCATCGCAGTTGAAGAGCACAGGCAAAAGCCAGACGCCGCCAATTTCAACTTCGCAAAGATTATGCAAGCTCGCGCCTCGGTCCCGTCAGGAGGCCGAAACGTAGCGCAGCGGAGTAACAAGCCGCAGGCAGACCCGAAGGGTGAGCGCAGCGAATCAAGGTGTGGCGCCCGTAAGGGGCGCAACCCAAACGCTCAGTACACTCGGTAATGGATAGTGCTAAGTCAGCAAGCGATACGCAAACAAACCTGCCAGTCCGGGGCCAACCCGCACTTTCCCCAAAATATGCGAACAACCAATAAAAAACCCGCTGATCTTGCGATCAGCGGGTTTCGTATATGGCGCAGCGGACGGGACTCGAACCCGCGACCCCCGGCGTGACAGGCCGGTATTCTAACCGACTGAACTACCGCTGCGTGTCGGTTGGACTTGCGTCCAGAGAACTCTTGCAAACGTCGGATGGCACCCTGGAGGGTTTGCCATCTCAGACCGACGAAAGGTCGGGCTGGGAAATAATGGCGCAGCGGACGGGACTCGAACCCGCGACCCCCGGCGTGACAGGCCGGTATTCTAACCGACTGAACTACCGCTGCGCGTCGGCCGGACTTGCGTCCGAATTCGCTATGGTGGGTGGTGACGGGATCGAACCGCCGACCCTCTGCTTGTAAGGCAGATGCTCTCCCGGCTGAGCTAACCACCCATGTGCCTTAGCGAGGCGCGCACTTTATGCAGGTGGCGAAGCTAAGTCAACACCCTGCTTGAATTTTTTCTGAAAAAAGCACGCCGCTTCAATCCATCTCGCCGCACAGCTCGGCGGCTCTCAACAAGGCCGCCGTCAGGCTGTGGCGCTCCCAGTCGGCCAGGGCCGCGAAACGCTGGTTGAATTCCGGCGGCATCAGCGAGGGCGCCTGCTGGATCAGGTCGCGCCCGGCATCGCTGATCAACAGCCATTGCCGGCGGCGATCGCGATCGTCGCGCTGGCGCTGCAGCAGGCCGCGCTCCTCGAGGCGATCGAGCAGGCCGGAGAGCGTCGCCGCCGTCAGGCTGACGCGACTGCTGAGCACGCTGGCAGTCATGCGCGTCTCGCTGGCCAGCACCTGCAGAACCATCAACTGCATGGGCGTCAGTCCACCAAAACGCGCCAGGCGCTTGGCATGCACCTCGCCCGCCTGCTGCAGGCGCCGCAGCGCCTGGAATAGTGGCATTTCAAAGGCCATGACAGATGACAAATCAATTTCAGCAGGAACTTTTTTAGCGCTCATAAACACCAATTAATAACAATCAAAGCTTTGACATGAAAGCATTTTCTTGTTTTGGTGTAAAACGGCTCGACCACGAGCCACTCCCCAACGGCAACACCGGTAAGGAACTATGTGCGGAATAGCTGGAGAACTACGTTTTGATCGACGCCCCGCGGACCTGGCGGCAGTCGAGCGCATCACCCACCACCTGGCCCCTCGCGGCCCCGACGCCCACGGCTTTCACAGTCAGGGCCCCATCGCCCTGGGCCACCGCCGCCTGAAGATCATGGATCTCGCCGAAGCCTCGGGCCAGCCGATGATCGACAGTGACCTCGGCCTGTCGATGGTGTTCAACGGCGCCATCTACAACTACCCGGAGCTACGCAGCGAACTGGAAGCGCTGGGTTATCGCTTCTTCTCCGGCGGTGATACCGAAGTGCTGCTCAAGGGTTATCACGCCTGGGGCGAGGCCCTGCTGCCCAAGCTCAACGGCATGTTCGCCTTCGCCGTCTGGGAGCGCGACAAGCAAAGCCTGTTCATCGCCCGCGACCGCCTCGGCGTCAAGCCGCTGTACCTGTCGCGCACCGGCGAGCGCCTGCGCTTCGCCTCCTCGCTGCCGGCCCTGCTGCAGGGCGGCGACATCGCCGGAACGCTCGATCCGATCGCGCTCAACCACTACCTGAATTTCCATGCCGTGGTGCCGGCGCCGCGCACCATCCTCGCAGGTGTCGAGAAGCTGCCACCGGCCACCTGGATGCGCATCGATGCGCAAGGCAAGGTCGAGCAACAGACTTGGTGGACACTGCAGTTCGGCCCACAGGGCGAGGAAGTGAACTACGGCTTGGAAGAATGGCGCGACCGCACGCTGCAAACCATGCGCGAAGCGGTGGAGATTCGTCAGCGCGCCGCCGTGGATGTCGGCGTGCTGCTCTCCGGCGGCGTCGATTCGAGCATGCTGGTCGGCCTGCTGCGCGAAGCCGGCGTGGAGAACCTCTTGACCTTCTCCATCGGCTTTCAGGATGCCGGTGGCGAGCGTGGCGACGAGTTCCAGTATTCGGACCTGATCGCCCAGCGTTTCGCCACCCGCCACCACCAGTTGCGCATCGGCGAGCACGAGATTCTCGAGCAACTGCCGCAGGCCTTCCGTGCGATGAGCGAGCCGATGGTCAGCCATGACTGCATCGCCTTCTATCTGCTCTCGCGGGAAGTGGCCAAGCACTGCAAGGTGGTGCAGAGCGGCCAGGGCGCCGACGAGCTGTTCGCCGGCTACCACTGGTACCCGCAGGTCGACGGCGCCAAGGATGCCTTCGCTGCCTACCGCGCGGCGTTCTTCGACCGCGAGCACGACGAGTACGCCGCCTGCGTGCGTCCCGCCTGGCTGACCGGCGACATGGCCGGCGAGTTCGTCCGCGAGCACTTCGCCATGCCCGGTGCAGAGGCGGCAGTGGACAAGGCGCTGCGCCTGGACAGCACGGTGATGCTGGTGGACGACCCGGTCAAGCGTGTGGACAACATGACCATGGCCTGGGGCCTGGAGGCGCGCACGCCGTTCCTCGACTACCGCGTTGCCGAGCTGTCGGCGCGCATTCCGGCGCGCTTCAAGCTGCCCGAAGGCGGCAAGTACGTGCTCAAGGAAGCGGCGCGCAAGGTCATCCCCAGCGAGGTGATCGACCGGCCCAAGGGATACTTCCCGGTTCCCGGCCTCAAGCACCTGGAAGGCGCCACGCTCGGCTGGGTGCGCGACCTGCTGCTCGACCCCAGCCAGGATCGCGGCCTGTTCAATCCGAAGATGCTCGACCAGTTGCTGACCAACCCGCAGAGCCAGCTCACGCCCCTGCGCGGCTCCAAGCTGTGGCAGCTCGCGGCGCTCAACCTGTGGCTGAGCGAGCAGGGTCTGTAAAACCAAACGGGGGCGGACCTAGCGCCGCCCCTACAGGATCAATGGTCGTAGCCCGGATGAATCCGGGGTTGTCACGACACCACACTCGATCCGGCCCAGACCGGAGGTAGAGATCAAGGACAACTCATGCGCTCCACTGCCTACAACCAACGCCTGCTGCGCGGCCAGGCGCCCTCCTACGAACGTCTGCAGGCGCGCCTGGCCGAGGATCATGCCAGCCAGCCGAGCCAGCCGCAGGCCATTCATTGCGGCTGGGGCCGCCTGCTGATCGGCCACACCTATCCCGATGCCACGACGCTGGCCGAAGCCCTGCTTGCCGAGCAGCCCGGCGAGCGCGATATCGCGCTGTACGTGGCCGCCCCGCATCAGGTGCTGGCGCATGCGCCGCAGCAGCTGTTTCTCGACCCCTCCGACACCCTGCGCCTGTGGTTCAGCGACTACCGCCCCGCGCGCCGCATCTTCCGTGGTTTCCATATCCGCCGCGCGCAGAACGATGCCGACTGGCAGGCCATCAACTGCCTGTACCAGACCCGCAACATGCTGCCGATCGATCCGACCAAGCTCACCCCCTACAACGAAGGTGGCCCCACCTACTGGCTGGCCGAGGACGAGGACAGCGGCGCGGTGATCGGCAGCGTCATGGGCCTGAACCACCAGCGCGCCTTCCGCGATCCGGAAAACGGCAGCAGCCTCTGGTGCCTGGCGGTGGCGCCGCAGTGCAGCCGCCCGGGTGTCGGCGAGGCGCTGGTGCGTCACCTGATCGAACATTGCATGAGCCGCGGCCTGAGCTACCTCGACCTGTCGGTGCTGCACGACAACCGCCAGGCCAAGAAGCTCTACGCCAAGCTCGGCTTTCGCGAGCTGCAGACCTTCAGCCTCAAGCGCAAGAATGGCATCAACCAGACCCTGTTCCTCGGCCCCGGCCCGCAGGCCGAACTCAACCCCTACGCGCGCATCATCGTCGACGAGGCGCTGCGCCGCGGCATCGAGGTGCAGGTGGACGACGCCGAGGCCGGGCTGTTCACCCTCAGCCATGGCGGCCGCCGCATTCGCTGCCGCGAGTCGCTGTGCGACCTGACCAGCGCGGTGAGCATGACCCTGTGCCAGGACAAGCGCCTGACCCACCGCGCCCTGTCACGCGCCGGCCTCAGCGTACCGGCGCAGCGCCTGGCCGGCAGCGCCGAGGACAATGCCACCTTCCTCGCCGAGCACGGCTCGTTGGTGGTCAAGCCGGTGGACGGCGAACAGGGCCAGGGCGTGGCGGTCGACCTGCGCACGCCAGGCGAAGTACAGGAGGCCATCGAGCGGGCCCGCGTATTCGACCAGCGCGTATTGCTGGAGAGCTATCACCAGGGCTTTGATCTGCGCATCCTGGTGATCGGCTACGAAGTGGTGGCCGCCGCCATTCGCCGTCCGGCCGAGATCATCGGCGATGGCCGGCACAGCATCGGCGAGCTGATCGACGCCCAGAGCCGCCGTCGCCAGGCTGCCACCGGTGGCGAAAGCCGCATCCCCAAGGACGCCGAGACCCTGCGCACCCTGCACGGCGCCGGCCTCGATTACGACAGCGTGCTGCCGGCCGGCCAGCGCCTGGCGGTGCGCAAGACCGCCAACCTGCATACCGGCGGGACCCTGGAGGACGTCACCGCGATCCTCCATCCGACCCTGCGCGACGCCGCCATCAAGGCTGCCCGCGCCCTGGAAATCCCGGTGGTCGGCCTCGACCTGCTGGTGCCTGCCGCCGACCAGCCCGATTACGTGTTCATCGAGGCCAACGAACGTGCCGGCCTGGCCAACCACGAACCGCAGCCGACCGCCGAGCGCTTCGTCGACCTGCTGTTCCCGCTGAGCCAGGCAACAAGCTGAAAACCTCTCCCCCGGCCCTCTCCCGTACTCGGGAGAGGGGCAATCCGAACGCGAGGAGCCTACATGCAACAGTTACCCGAACCCGATCTGGACTACATGCAGAAGGTGCTGCTGGAGATGCTCGCCATCCCCAGCCCTACCGGTTTCACCGACACCATCGTGCGCTACGTTGCCGAACGCCTCGAAGAGCTGGAAATCCCCTTCGAGCTGACCCGCCGCGGCACCATCCGCGCCACCCTGCGCGGGCGTCAGAGCGAGTACGAACGTTTCGACCGTGCCGTTTCCGTGCACCTCGACACCATTGGCGCCATCGTCCGCGAGATCAAGGACAACGGCCGTCTCGGCCTGGCACCGGTGGGCTGCTGGTCGAGTCGTTTCGCCGAAGGCAGCCGCGTCAGCCTGTTCACCGACAACGGCGTGATTCGCGGCAGCGTGCTACCGCTGATGGCCTCGGGGCACGCCTTCAACACCGCTGTCGACACCATGCCGATCAGCTGGGATCACGTCGAGCTGCGCCTGGACGCCTACTGTGCCACCCGTGCCGATTGCGATTCACTCGGCGTTTGCGTGGGTGATTTCGTCGCCTTCGATCCGCTGCCGGAGTTCTCCGAAAGCGGTCATATCAGCGCCCGCCACCTCGATGACAAGGCGGGCGCCGCCGCGCTGCTGGCGTCACTCAAGGCGATTCGCGATCAGGGCCTGCAACCGATGATCGACTGTCACCCACTGTTCACCATCACCGAGGAAGTCGGCTCCGGCGCTGCCGCTGCCCTGCCCTGGGATGTCAGCGAGTTCGTCGGCATCGACATCGCACCGGTCGCACCGGGCCAGCAATCCAGCGAACATGCCGTGAGCGTGGCCATGCAGGACTCCGGCGGGCCTTACGACTATCACCTGTCACGCCAGTTGCTGCGCCTGGCCGCCGAGCAGGAAATACCGGTGCGCCGCGACCTGTTCCGCTATTACCACAGCGATGCGCAGTCGGCCGTCACCGCCGGCCACGATATCCGTACGGCACTGCTGGCCTTCGGCTGCGACGCCACCCACGGCTACGAGCGCACCCACATCGACAGCCTCAAGGCCCTCAGTCGCCTGCTTACCGCCTACATGATGAGCCCGCCGGTATTCGCCAGCGACGCACAGCCGGCGCAGGGTTCGCTGGAACGCTTCAGCCATCAGCTGGAGCACGATGCGCAGATGGAAAGCGATACCCGCGTCCCACCTGTGGACAGCCTGGTCGGGCAACATGATCGCGACCCTTGAAGGCTTCGGCGCATAAGGGCAAAGTGACCAACGAACCACAGGGGAGCAGCAGCTCCCCTTTTTCTGGCCTGCCTCCGGCCGGCCACCCTAGGGACGTCGCCCCGCGACGTTTGAAGAACGACTGACGGCCATGCTGCATGGCCCACTGAGAGGGAGTCGGCGAGGCAGCGAGGGAGGTCAGGCAGGCGGTATCGCTGGAGAAGACGCAATGTTCGGCGGCAATTGCACATCTTCCCGCTGGTTTCACGCCCGATGGCCACACGCAGCAGTTTGCAGACCCCTTCTGAGGTTCACGGATGCCTCGTCTTTGCCTGGCTTTGCTGTTGTTGTGGCTCGCCTGCCCGACCTGGGCGCTCACGCCTGTACCACTCGACAGCGACGACCTGCGCCTGTCACTGGGCCCCTACACCGGCTATTACGAAGACGCGAATGGCAGCCTCGACGTCGAGCAGGTACAGGCGCTGGACGACAATGCTTTCCGCGAGGTCGGCGGCGAACATGCCAACCTCGGCAAGAACGCATCGGTCTGGTGGTTCAAGGTGCGCCTGGTCAATGCCCTGACGCATGAGGTGGGCGGCTACCTGGAAGTGAATTACCCGCTGCTCGATCACCTGGAGATCTACCTGGTCAACCCCGACGGCGAGCGTTTGCGGCAGGAAAGCGGCGACCGCTTCGCCTTCTCCCAGCGACCGGTACAGGTGCGCAATTTCTGGTTCCCCATGCAACTGCAGCCCGGCGTCAGCACCCTGCTGATCCGGGTGGAAACCACCAGCACGGTGTTCGTACCGCTGTTCTTCGCCACCTACGGCGCCAGCGCGGCGGCGCAGGAAAACCTGATGGGCTTCAACGGCGCGTTCTACGGCGTGCTGTTCGCCATGTTCTGCTACAACCTGTTCCTCTATCTGTCGCTGCGCGAGTCGGCCTACCTCTGGTACCTGGCCTACAACCTCAACGTCGGCCTGCTCGCCGCCTGTTTCGACGGTATGCTGTTCAAGCTGCTGCCCGAGCATGTGGCCTTCCAGTCGGTGAGCATCTACATCCTGATGTACGTGCACTGCCTCACGGCCATCCAGTTCAGCCGCCATTTCCTCCATGCCCGTCAGTACTTTCCGCGGCTGGATACAGGCCTTCGCCTGCTGATGCTGGCCTGCCTCGGCTGCCTGCTGTCGGTGCCGCTGATCGGCTTTTCGGCCTGGAACATCCTGGCCAGCGTCACGGTTTCCCTGGTCTCGCTGATCCTGCTGCTGACCGGCATCTACGTCTGGCGTCGCGGCGTGCGCTACGGGTCCTACTACACCCTGGCCTGGGCCATCCTGCTGTTCGCCTTCATCCAGGCCACCACCGGGTCGCTGGGGCTGGAAGTGTTCGGGGTGTTCGGCGCCACGGTGGTGAAGATCGGCGTGACCATCGAGCTGATCACCCTGTCCATCGGCCTGGCCGACCGCATCAACCTGCTCAAGGAAGAGGGTTTCCAGTCGCGCCGCGCGGCCGAACAGGCGGCGTTCGAAAGCCAGGCCAAGAGCCGCTTCCTGGCCAAGATGAGCCACGAGATCCGCACCCCGCTCAACGGCGTGCTGGGCATGCTGCAGCTGCTGCGCGAAACGCCGCTGGACCGCAGCCAGCGCTTCTACGTCGACACCATCTCCAGCTCCGGCAGCTCGCTGATGGCGGTGATCAACGACATCCTCGACTACGCCCGCATCGAATCGGGCAAGCTCAGCCTCGAGCAGATCGAGTTCGATCTCGAGAACATGATTTCCGAAACCCTCAGCCTGTTCACCGGCCAGGCCCTGGACAAGCGCCTGCGCCTCTACATAAGCCTGGAAAATGGCGTGCCGCGGCGCATCCAGGGCGACCCGACACGGCTCAAGCAGGTACTGATGAACCTGCTCAGCAACGCCCTGAAGTTCACCGCCGAGGGCCACGTGGCGGTCAGCGTCACCCGTCGCAGCGACAGCCATGGCGCGCCGCATCTGGTCTTCGCCGTCAGCGACAGTGGCATCGGCATCAGCGAGCAGGCCCTGGCCCAGCTGTTCGAATCCTTCGCCCAGGGCGACTCCAGCACCACGCGCCGCTACGGCGGCAGCGGCCTGGGGCTGGCCATCAGCAAGGAGCTGGTGGAGATGATGGGCGGCCGTATCGAGGTGCAGAGCACCCCCGGCCAGGGCACACGCTTTGCCTTCGACATCCCCCTGCTGATCGAACAGGACAGCACCGACGAGCTCAACCGCCTGCTGGCAGGTCGTACCGCCCTGCTCGCCTCGCTCGATGGCCTGGGGTTGGACGCCATGAGCCGTCTGCTCGGCCGCTGGGGCATGCGCACCGAACGCTGCCAGACGCCGGAACGCCTGCAGGACTATCTGGAGGATTTCGCCGCGCCGCCGCTGCTGGTGCTGATGGCGCCCTGGCCGGGTGGCGTCAACCACTGGCTCGACTCGATCAGGCCAAAGCTGCAGACGCAGCAGCGCGTGCTGCTGATCTGCCCGCCCGAAGCCTGCCAGCAGCTACCGGCGAGCCAGGGCCTGCGCCTGCAACACCTGGCCCAGCCGGTGGCGATCAACGCGCTGCGCCAGGCCCTCACCGGGCTGTACGAAGAACCCAGAGCACAGGTACATCAGTTGGTCAGAGACATGCGCAGCGACAGCAGCAACGCCCCCTGCATCCTGGTGGCGGAAGACAACCCGGTGAACCAGCTGGTGGTTCAGGGTTTCCTGAAGAAACGCGGCTACAGCGTACGCCTGGTCACCAACGGCCAGGCCGCCGTGGATGAATACGAGCGCGACCCCGCAGCCGTGCAGTTGATCCTGATGGACTGCGAGATGCCGGTGATGGACGGCTTCGAGGCCACGCGGCAGATCCGCCGCCTGGAGCGCAGCCGGCAACTCCCCGCGGTGCCGGTGATCGCGCTGACGGCGCACATCCTCGAAGAGCATCGCCAGCATGGCCTGGATGCCGGCATGGACGATTTCCTTGGTAAACCGCTGGATAGCGGGCTGCTCTACAGCACGCTGGAGCGTTTTCTGAAGCGCCCCGGCAATCGCGCCTGAGCCCGCTCGCAGCGTGGTGCCCTCTGGCTCTATCATGGGCGCCAACAACCGGAGCCCATTCGCCGTGCTGATCCCCGCTCACCTGCTGCAAGCCGACACCCTCACCGCCCTGATCGAAGATTTCGTCACCCGCGACGGCACCGACAACGGCGACGAGACCCCGCTGGAAACCCGCGTGCAACGGGTACGCCGCGCCCTGGACAAGGGCGAGGCGGTGATCGTGTTCGACCCGGACAGCCAGCAGTGCCAACTGGCGATGAAGCGTGACGTGCCCAGGGAATGGCTGGACGCCCTGAACGACGCCCTCAGTGATTGACCGTGTGCGCCAGCATCACCGATAGCTGGCACAGCGGCCGCCCGCTCTCGGCCTGCCACTGGTTGAAGGCGGCCTGCACCGCAGCCAGGTCCTTCTGGCTGGTGGGCGCCTTGTCGATGACGCCCTGCGCCTTGAGCGCCGCGACCATATCGTCGGTGGGCACGAAGGTGTCCTTGCCCACCATGCGCAGAAAGCGCGGTGCCGACAACCCGCCGAGCTGATTGCCGTGCTTGGCCAGGTACTTCCATAGACCGACGATGTCGCTCACCGGCCAGTCGGCGATCAGGGCGCCAAAAGAAAAATCGGCCGCAGGCCGAGTCTGATGGCCTTCTCCCTCTGGGAGGCAGCTCCCGCTCCCGGCGGGAGTCCTGCATTCACCACATCCCTGTGGATCAAGGTGGCGCGCAGCGCCGGAAGAGGGACTGCCCGACAAACGCCCCGCCCGCACGTCGAGAATGAACTGGGCATTGCGCGGCACGCTCTTGAGCTTGCCCAGGTGGCGGATAAGCCGCGCATCCTGCATCAGGTTCTCCAGGCGTTCGGCGCCCATCAGCACCACCTTTTCCGGGTCGAAGCCGAAGAACACCTCCTCGAACGCCGGCCACTTGGCATCCACCAGACTGTGCTTGAGCCCGGCGCGGAAGATGCGCAGGCTGATCAGCGACAGGTAGCGGTCATCGGAGAGCGCACGCAGCTCGGCATCGCTGCGCGGCTGCGGCAGCATGGCCTCCAGCACCTTGGCCGAGCCGAAGCGGTTGAGGCAGAACTCGTGCAGCCACTTGTAATCACGCATGAATCGAATCCTTGATGAATCGGATGACGAAGCCTGCATGCAGTAAGCCGAGCACCGCAAGCCCTGTAAAACCGTAGGGCGGGTGAAACCCGCCAATCGCGAACCGGCGGGTTGCACCCGCCCTACTCGCGCAACCGCTCGGCGGCCTGGCGCAGCGCCGCCTCGGTGCCGCTCCAGCCCAGGCAGCCGTCGGTGATCGACACGCCATAGCGCAGCTCGCCGGACAGCGCCTGGCAACCATCGAACAGGTGGCTCTCCAGCATCACCCCGCGCAGGCTGCTGTCGCCGGCCAGGCGCTGGTCGATCACGCTGTCCAGCACCGCGGGCTGGCGAAGCGGGTCCTTGCCGCTGTTGGCATGGCTGCAGTCGACCATGATCCGCGGCGCGATGCCCTGGCGCTCGAGCGCCTGCCGCGCAGCCGCAACGCTGGCGGCATCGTGGTTCGGCGCGCCGTGGCCGCCGCGCAGCACCAGGTGGGTGTCCGGGTTGCCGGCGGTATGCAGCAGCGCCGGGTGGCCGAGGTCGTCGATACCGAAATGCTGATGCGGGTGCGCTGCCGAACGCATGGCATCGCAGGCGATGCCGATGCTGCCGTCGGTGCCGTTCTTGAAGCCCACCGGCAGATCCAGACCGCTGACCATCTCGCGATGCACCTGCGACTCGCTGGTGCGTGCGCCAATTGCCGCCCAGCCGAGCAGATCGTCGAAGTAACCGGCGGCCATCGGTTGCAGCAGCTCGCTGGCCAGCGGCAGGCCGCGCTCGAGAATTTCCAGCATCAGCTGGCGCGACAGGCGCAGGCCTTCGGCCATGTCGCCGCTGCCATCCAGATGCGGGTCGTACAGCAGCCCTTTCCAGCCCACGGTGGTGCGCGGTTTCTCCACGTAGGCGCGCATCACCAGCAGCAGCTGGTCGTCGACCTGCGGGGCCAGCTCGGCGAGGCGCTCGGCATATTCGAGGGCGCTGCTGCGGTCATGCAGGGAACAGGGGCCGACCACCACCAGCAGGCGCGAATCACGGCCATCGAGCACGGCGCGGATGGCCTCACGGTCGGCGGCGATACGTTCGGCAAGTGCGGCGGATAGCGGCAAGCGCTGGCGCAAGACAGCAGGGCTGGGCAGCGGCTGGGCGCTGCGGCGGGCAATGGTGGTAGCGGGGCAAGCGAGTTGAGCGGAGACGGATGCATTCATGATCTGGCGGTTCCTTGACCGGTGCGGCCTGCGCCGCAGCGGCGCTAACTGAGTGTTCGTTGCAAAGGCGTCAGGGCGGTGGTGACGTTGCTAAATCGCCAGTCGTAGCGGTAGTTGCGGTAATAACGGTTCATCTGTGAGTCCTCGATCTGTGGCCGTTTTCGGCCGGAAAAACAAAACCCCCGGTCGGGTTGCCGACCGGGGGTTTTCTGAAAAACGTCTCTGGTGGCGACCCTGGTTTCTCAGGCCGCCTGTGGGGTATCAGGCGCGCCTGTGGCTAAACCAATACCCAAAG
>VFQQ010002006.1_pt1 | contig 25256 bp, 15 predicted proteins | sample 3512341 | NCBI WGS metagenome assembly VFQQ01 (sample SAMN10412373, study PRJNA504923) | tailings metagenome | isolation source: Relicate 2 Philex TSF1 revegetated site | place: Philippines: Tuba, Benguet | collected 2017-08-29 | reverse complement strand
CAGCCGTCTGACGACGGCTGCTACGCCAGTCCCGGCCAGCGTGATCTTCGCGGGCCGCGGCTTCACGTAGTTTGCGCGCTTGCGCGCAACTCCGAGCGTCAAGGCGGCACCGCTGCCCGCATCACGTCCGCGTGGCGCGCAAGCGCGCCACCTACAAAGGGCCGGACGGACACGCCGCGCCGGACGTGGCCACCTCTCCCGTCGTAGCAGCCGACGTAAGTCGGCTGGCGAGCGCGCATGAGGGCACGATGCGGCCATCGCTCCAGCCGTCTGACGACGGCTGCTACGCCAGTCCCGGCCAGCGTGATCTTCGCGGGCCGCGGCTTCACGTAGTTTGCGCGCTTGCGCGCAACTCCGAGCGTCAAGGCGGCACCGCTGCCCGCATCACGTCCGCGTGGCGCGCAAGCGCGCCACCTACAAGGGGCCGGACGGACACGCCACGCCGGACGTGGCCACCTCTCCGGTCGTAGCAGCCGACGTAAGTCGGCTGGCTTGGCGGGCGCGTGATTATTCGCGGCTCGGGGATGCTCTTCGCGGCGGTGGTTTTTTCAGCCGTCTGACGACGGCTGCTACGCCAGTCCCGGCCAGCGTGATCTTCGCGGGCCGCGGCTTCACGTAGTTTGCGCGCTTGCGCGCAACTCCGAGCGTCAAGGCGGCACCGCTGCCCGCATCACGTCCGCGTGGCGCGCAAGCGCGCCACCTACAAGGGGCCGGACGGACACGCCACGCCGGACGTGGCCACCTCTCCGGTCGTAGCAGCCGACGTAAGTCGGCTGGCTTGGCGGGCGCGTGATTATTCGCGGCTCGGGGATGCTCTTCGCGGCGGTGGTTTTTCATCCGTCTTACGACGGCTGCTACGACGCACCGGTCGGCTGCTACGACTCATCGGTCGGCGCTACGCCGAATCGGTTGGTTGCTACGCCGCACCGGCCGGCGCGGTTGCCACGAAAGCGGGGCGCGTCCGCTCTCGGCCTCGATCGCGCGGTTGCGCTCCGGGCGAAATCTCCGCGCCGAAAAGCTTGCGGCGCGAGCGGACCCGCTCTCACTCTTGCCGACCACCCCTCGCATGAAAAATCCCCGTGTTTCGCTGGCGGCCCTGATGGGCGCGCAGGCTCAGGTGACTTTTAACGATTGTGCGGCCAAGTTGATGCTGATCTCGCTCGCGCAGCAGCTGGCACAGACCGAGGGCTGGGACGCCAAGCTGGTCGTCGCCCTCATCAGCGCCCTGCTCGTCCTGCCTTACATCCTCTTCGGCCCGGTCTGCGGCTGGCTCGCCGACCGCTACGCCAAGCGCGATGTGTTCAACGCCGCCCTCGTCGTCCAGGTGGGCGTCATGCTCGGGCTCGTCGGCGCCCTGTGGCTGCAGTCGTTCGCCGCTGCGATCGCGTGCTTCTTCCTCCTCTCGGTGCAGACCTGCCTGCTCGCCCCGGCGAAGCGCGGCATCATCATCGAATACGTCGGCACGGAGAAGCTGTCCCGCGCGGTCGGCCTGATGGAGATGACCACCATCACGTCGATCCTCGTCGGTTCGTTTGCCGGGGCGACGCTGTTCTCGGTCTTCCTCGGCGCGGGGCACGATGTGTGGGCCTCCTCGCAGTGGGTTGCGGCGGTGCTCACGGTGCTGTCGGTCGTGGCGCTGGGCATCTTCCAGTTCGCCGACCGCACGGTGGCGCATTCGCAGGAGCCGTTCTCGCCGAGCCTGTGGGTCCGGCATTTCCGCGACGTCGCGGAGGTCTGGCGCGAGCGCGAGCTCTGGCGCGCGACGATGGGCATCTGTTTCTTCTACGGCGTCGGCGGCTACGTCTCCGCCCTCGTGCCGCAGGTCGCGTTCGAGCACCAGGCCGGCGGGCCGCAGACGGGCGCCGTGCAGGGCCTGATGCTGCTGATGATCGGCGTCGGCACGATGAGCGGCAACCTGCTGGCCGGGTTCTTCTCGCGGCGCGGCATCGAGATGGGCCTCGCGCCCATCGGCGGCGCCCTGTTGGCCGGCTGCCTGGCGGCGCTGAGCATCGCCACGCCGCCGGCGACGTTCACGTGGGCGGAAATGTGGCAGAGCCCCTACATCGCGCTGCTCATCGGCGCGGGTTATTCGTCGGGCCTGTTCCTCGTGCCGCTGTATGCGTTCATCCAGCAACGCGCCGGCGACCACCGCCGCGGGCGCGTCCTCGCCGGCGTCAGCCTGCTCGACAGTGCCGTCGGCCTCGGCGCGGCCGGGCTCTACTGGTTGCTGGCGACCGACGCGATGCTCGGGCTGTCGGTGAAGACGCAGTTCCTTTTCCTCGCCGGCGTCACCGTGCTGATGGTCGCCTACGGTCTCTGGCACCTGCCGCACCAGACGGTGTGCACGCTGATGCGGTTCTTCGGCCCCATCTTTTACCGCGTGAAGACGCAGGGCCGGGCCAACCTCCCGTCCACCGGCGCGCTCATCATCTGCAACCACCTCAGCTACGTCGATGCCGTCGTCCTCCAGATCGCCTCGCCGCGGCCGATCCGGTTTGTGGCCTTCGCCGGTCTCTCGCGCAGCCCGATCGTGCGCTTCCTCTTCCGCACCGCCGGCGTCATTCCCGTCTCGTCCGACAAGCCGATGAAGGGCATCCGCCTCGCCGTCGACGCCATCAAGGCCGGCGAACTCGTCTGCGTCTTCCCGGAGGGCGCCATCTCGCGCACCGGCCAGCTCATGCAGCTCAAGCGCGGCTTCGAGACCATCGCGCGCCAGGCCCACGCCCCGGTCGTGCCGGCCGTGATCGACGGCCTGTGGGGCTCGGTGTTCTCCTTCGCGGGCAACAAATACCTCTGGAAATCCCCGCGCCTGATGCCGACGCACGTCTGCGTGATCTTCGGCCAGCCGATCGCGCCGGCGCGGATCGATCTCGGCACCGCCCGCCGCGCCCTGCTCGACCTCGGCGAAGTGGCCTTCCAGGAACGTCCCTCGCTCCGCCGCCACCTCGCGCGCGAATGCGTGCGCGCCCTCGCCAAGCGCCCGCGCCACGTCGAGGTCATCGACCGCACCGCCGAGCGGCGGGCCGTCTCGGCCGGCCAGCTGCTCGCCGTCGCCGCCGCGCTTTCCCGCCACCTGCGGAAGCATGTCCCCGAGAAACGCGTCGGCATCGTCCTCCCGCCCGGCGCCGGTTCGCACATCGCCAACCTCGCCGTCGCCTGCGCCGGCAAGATTCCCGTCAACCTCAACTTCACCGTCGGCCGCGCCGCCGTCGAGGCCGCCCTGCGCATCGGCGAGATCAAGACCGTCATCACCGCCGACGCCATGCGCGCCAAGGTGCCGAATTTCCCCTTCCCCGAGCGCACGCTCGACCTGAAGAAGGAAATCGAGGCCATGGGCGGCAAGAAGGCCATCCTGCCGTGGCTGCTCGCGGTGTTCCTCCTGCCCAACCAGTGGATCGCCGACCTCCTCGGCCTGCCGCGCGAGGGCGACCGCGAGGAAGCGGGCCTGTTGTTCACCTCGGGCAGCTCCGGCGAGCCCAAGGGCGTCGTCCTCACGCACCGCAACATCCTCTCGAACTGCGCGCAGATCTCCTCGCTCTCCATCCTGCCCGACACCGCCACGCTCATCGGCTGCCTGCCCGTGTTCCACTCCTTCGGCTTCACGGTCACCGTGTGGTATCCGATCCTCCGCGGCTGCCGCGTCGTGACGCTGCCGAGTCCGCTCGACACGCGGAAGATCGTCGAGGCCATCCACCAGGAGAAGGCCACCGTCATGGTCGGCGCACCGACCTTCATCCGCCCCTTCCTCAAGAAGGCGACGAAGGAGGAACTCGCCTCGCTCGACCTCGTCGTCACCGGCGCGGAGAAACTGCCGATGGATCTCTACGAGGACTTCCTCGCGCAGTTCGGCATCGAGATCCTCCAAGGCTACGGCCTGACCGAGACGACGCCCGTCGCCAGCGTCAACCAGCACCACCCGCCCGTCACCACCGCCACCGCCGAGCACCAGGACGGCAAGCGCACCGGCTCCGTCGGCCGCCTGCTCCCCGGCATCACCGCGCGCGTGGTCGACCCCGACACCGGCGACGAGCTGCCGATGTCCTCCACCGGCATGCTGTGGCTCAAGGGCCCGAACATTTTCCCCGGCTACCTCAAGGACCCCGAGAAGACCGCCGCCGCGATCAAGGACGGCGACTGGTTCATCACCGGCGACCTCGGTCGCATGGACGACGACGGCTTCGTCTACATCGAGGGCCGGCTCTCGCGGTTCTCGAAGATCGGCGGCGAAATGGTGCCGCACGGCACGATCGAGGCCCGCATCGCCGAGCTCTTCGGTTGGGACCAGAACGAGGGTCCGACCGCCGTCGTCACCGGCGTGCCCGACGCCGCCAAGGGCGAGGCGCTGGTCCTGCTTACGACGATGGAAGTCACCGCCGAGCAGGTTCGCGCGAAGCTCCTCGAGGCCGGCCTGCCGAACCTCTGGGTCCCGCGCATCATCCGTCGCGTGGAAAAGATCCCGATGCTCGGCACCGGCAAGACCGACCTGAAAGGCTGCCGCACCCTGGCGCTGGAGCTGACGAAGAATGAGCCGGCGTAAGCCGGCCGGCGCGAGCGCCGGCCGGAAGGAGCAGGTAACAAGGACCAAGTAACAAGGTTGTGGCCTGGAGGGCGCGGCTACCGCCGCGCCGCGATCTGGATGCCAGACGCAATCGCGCAACGGCGCGGCAGTAGCCGCGCCCTCTCGGGATGCGTGGGGCGTGGCGCGCAAGCGCGCCACCGACATTCGCGGCGCGATTCCAACCCTCTGCTCGCAGCTTTGGCGCTTGGACCTTTGGCGTTTGGGATTTCGCCGCGCCGTCTGCGGCGCGGCGACCCTTGTTACTTGGTCCTTGATCCTTGTTACTTCTGTTCCCCCTCGTCCCCGCACCGCCCTTGCGCAACTCGGCGCATCCGCCTATCTCTGCCGGGCACATGGCTTCAGACTTCTCCTCCGCCACCCGCGCGCTCAAGCGCCGGCTCGCTGCGCGCGTCGACACCTCCGAGCGCGGGCGCTGGGCGGCGTCGTTCGACAGCAGCAAGGTCTCCTTCCTCCCCGCCGCCGTCATCACGCCGCGCACGGAGAGCGACGTCGGCGTCGTGCTGGCGTTGGCGAACCGCCACCGCGTGCCCGTCACCGTGCGCGGGCGCGGCACGACGCTCATGGGTTCGGCCGCGCCGGTGCGCGGCGGCTGGGTCGTCGACCTCACCCGCCTCACGCGCGTCAAGATCGACGCCGACGCCGGGCTCGCCCACGTGCAGGCCGGCGCCACCACGCTCGCCGTGCAGGAGGCGGCGGCGAAGCACGGCTGGTTCTACCCGCCCGATCCGTCGTCGAAGGCGTATTGCACCATCGGCGGCAACATCGCCTGCAACGCCGGCGGCATGCACGGCGGCAAATACGGCGTCACGCGCGACTTCGTCGTGGCCCTGCGCGGCTACCTGCCCACGGGCGAGTTCGTGGAGTGGGGCACCGCGACGAAGAAATTTTCCGCCGGCTTCAACCTGCGCGACCTCTGGATCGGCAGCGAGGGCATGCTCGGCATCGTCACCGGCGCCGTGCTGAAGCTCATCCCGCAACCCGCCGCACGCTGGACCTTGCTGACGTCGTTCGCCGACGAGGTGTCCGCCCTCCGCGCGGCGAAGGTGCTGTTCCGCGCGCGCGTGCAGCCGGCGATCTGCGAGTTCCTCGACCGCGAGAGCGTCGTCTGTGCCGAACGCGCGATGCGGACGACCATCTTCCCCGGGCAGGCGGGGCGGCCGGTGATCCTGCTCGAGTTCGCCGGCGGCGTGGCCGAGGTCGACGATCTCAAGGCCGACGTCCTCGCCTGGGCGCAGACGCAGGCGCTCGCGTTCCGCGAGGCCCGCACGCGCGACGAGGCCGAGCAGCTCTGGGCCGTGCGGCGCAAGTGCTCGGGCGCGATGTTCGAGCTCGGCGACGCGAAGCTCAACGAGGACATCGTCGTCCCGATGCGCGCCTACGAGAAATTCGCCCGCTACCTCGCCGGCCTCAAACGCCGCGCGCGGCTGCCGATCCCGACTTTCGGCCATCTCGCCGACGGCAATCTGCACGTGAACATCATGTATCACCGCGCCGACGCGGCGGAGACGAAGCGGGCGGAGGCCGCCGTGGCGGACCTGATGAAGACCGTCGTCTCGCTCGGCGGCGCGATCTCTGGCGAGCACGGCATCGGCTTGGCCAAGACGCCGTTCCTGCGCCTGCAACATTCGCCCGCGCAGGTGAAGGCGATGCTCGCGGTGAAACGCGCGCTCGACCCGAACGGCATCTGCAATCCCGGGAAGATGTTCGACGTCGTGACGCTCTGGAAGTTCCCGAAGGTCGCGGTGTCGTTCCCGTGGGATCACAAGTGAGGAGCGCGCCGGGGGGCGGTGCCCCGCGGCGCGAAGTGACAAGTAACAAGTGGCAAGTAGCAAGGGTCGCCGCGAGCGGCGAAATCCCCAACGCCAAAGGTCCAAACGCCAAATCGGGCATGAGGGGGAGGGCCCGCGGCCTCGCGGGCCGATCCGATCTGGAGGGCGCGGCTACCGCCGCGCCGCGAACGGGATGTCATGTGCGATCGCTCCACGGCGCGGCAGTAGCCGCGCCCTCCAGGCCGGTCCGTGACCGGCCGCAAGGAGACGCGCTTGCACCGATACGCACCAGCCCATGTAGCAGCCGACGTAAGTCGGCTGGATCGAACCACCGACTGCGGACTCAACCAGCCGACTTACGTCGGCTGCTACGTAGGTTGTGCGCTTGCGCGCAACTTTCCCCCAACGCCAAAGGCCCAACCGCCAAATCGGGCATGAGGGGGGCGGCCTCGCGGGCCGATCCGATCTGGAGGGCGCGGCTACCGCCGCGCCGCGAACGGGATGTCATGCCCGCGTGCGTTTCGGCGCGGCAGTAGCCGCGCCCTCCAGAGATACGTGAGTTGTGGCGCGCCAGCGCGCCACCGACACTCGCTGCGCGATGCAACTCCCGCTCGCCGCTTTGGCGTTTGGACCTTTGGCGTTTGGAATTTTCGGCGCCGCAACGCGGCGCCGCTTCAGCGCGGGCGCCCGGGCCACGCCGGCCCCTTGCCGCTCCACGTCTGCTTCTCGACCGGCACGTGCGCGATCTCGTTGAACTGCTGCACGCGCACGGTCCCGTCGGCGCGGATCTGGATCATCGTGAGCGAGCAGTTGGCGATCTCCATCCGCGTCCATTGCTTGGTGTCGACACCGAGCGCACGGCAGACGAACCAGCGGATGACGTTGCCGTGGCAGACGAGGAGTTCGTGTGTGTCGCCGCTGGCATTGGGTGACGTGAAGTGCTCCCACGCCGCCGCGAGCTGCGCCTCGGCGGGGGCGTCGATCTGTTCCGGACGAAGGCCGGCGCCGGGCGGGGTCGTTTCGTTGAGGCGGGCGTCGCGTTTGCATTCGAGGCCGAGGGCGGCGGCGATGAGGTCGCCGGACTCGCGGGCGCGGGTGAATTCGCTGCTGATCACGCGCGTGAACTTGACCGGATAATTGGCCAGCCGCGCACCGGTGAGCTGGGCCTGTTCGCGGCCGAGGGCGTTGAGGGCGTTGGCCGTGCGGTCGTCGGCACCGGCGACATAGTCGTAGAACCCATGGCGCACGAGGTAGAGCGTGCGGACGGCGGAGGCCTCCGCCGCGAACGCGGCCGGCAGCGCGGAGAGGAAGGCGAGACCGAGCCAAAACCAGCGGGGCAGGGGAGAAAGCATGGGCGCGAGGTTGGACGAAGGACGCGCCGCGCCAAGGAACAAGTAACAAGGATCAAGTAACAAGGGCCGCCGCGAGGGGCGGAAAAATCCCAAACGCCAAAAGTCCAAACGCCAAAGGTCCGAGACGCGGTTTGAATCGCTCAGCGAGTGTAGGTGGCGCGCTTGCGCGCCACGACGAAAAGGCCCGGGTCCCCCTCGTAGCAGCCGACGTAAGTCGGCTGTCACTGTCGCCCACGATCTAACTCATCGTCCCCGCGACATCGCGTTCGCGGCAGGGCGGGAGACCCCGCCCGACGATTCTCCCCAACATTAAACGCGGAGGTCGCGGAGGAAGCGGAGAAGGCGGAGGAGACTGGGATTGCCTCCGCGCTCTCCGCGGCCTCCGCGTTTCAATGCCTTGGCCCGGGCCTGTCTCCTCCTGTTGGGGCGCAGAGTCCTGCTGCCCCCATCTTCCGATTGCGGCCTCACGTGCGCGGGCTTCTGCCGGACTGAGTGAGCCGCGACCGCGCTTCAGGCCGGCTGAAGCCGGCCCTGCCGCCGAACCCGTCCCTTCAACTTCAACTTCCCGCTGCAACGGGCGGGTTTCACCCGCCTTGCCGCCGCCCTTGCCCTTGGCCAGCGAAAAACCGCCCTTGCGAACAACTTTTCAGAGCGGAAAACCATGTTTTTTCCGTTGCCCCGCCCTTCCGCGCGGCCTCACTTTTTCGCTTTCCTGCTCAATGCATCTCCGCGCGCTCAAGCTTCACGGGTTCAAAAGTTTCGCCGACCACACCACCCTGAATTTCCAACCGGGCGTCACGGCCATCGTCGGCCCCAACGGCTGCGGCAAATCCAACATCGCCGACGCCATCCGCTGGGTGCTCGGTGAGCAGAGTGCCAAGGCCCTCCGCGGCGGCAAGATGCAGGACGTCATCTTCGAGGGCGCCGACACGCGCAAACCCTCCCAGATCTGCGAAGTCGCCCTCCACCTCACCGAGTGCGAAAAGGCGCTCGGCAGCGAATTCCACGAGATCGAGATCATGCGCCGCGTCCACCGCGACGGGCAGAGCGAGTATTTCTTCAACGGCGCGCCCTGCCGCCTGAAGGACATCCACAAGCTTTTCATGGATACCGGCATTGGCCGGACCAGCTACTCGATCATGGCGCAGGGCCAGATCGACCAGATCCTGTCGTCGAAGCCCGAGGAGCGCCGCGTCGTGTTCGAGGAGGCTGCCGGCATCACGAAATACAAGGCGCAGCGCCGCGAGGCGATGAACAAGCTCGCGCTCACCGAGCAGAACCTCGCCCGCGTTTCCGACGTCATCGCCGAGGTCGCCCGCCAGATCGGCTCGCTCCGCCGCCAGGCCGCCAAGGCCATGCGTTACAAGCGCCTCAGCTTCCGCCTCCGCCACCTCGCACTCGCCCACGGCAATTATCAGTGGCGCCAGCTCTCCACCTCGCTCGCCGACCTCGACGGCCGCGTCGCCGGCCTCCGCGCCGAGGCCGACACCCGCCGCGCCACGCTCGACGGCAAGACCCGCGCGCTCGACGAACAAAAGGCCGCCCGCTCCGCGCTCATGCAGCGTGTGCAGGATGCGCAGCAGGCTGTCTTCGACCTGCGCTCGCAGAAGGAACAGGCCGAGAACGGCGCGAACATGGCCCAAGTCCGCCGCCAGGGCCTCGCCGACCGCCTCGGCGCCGGCCAGGAAGACCTCGCCGAACTCGAGATGCAGCTGCGCGAACTTTCCTCGCAGGTCGACACCGGCGCGCAGGACAAGCAGATGCAGCTCTCGCTCCTCGGCAGCTCCGACGCCGTCTTCCAGGAGCGCAACCGCGAACTCGCCGTCCTCGAGGGCGAGCTGACCAAGGTCGAGCAGCAGCTCAACCAGGACAAATTCCACCTCCTCCAACTCGAGAGCGCCGTCGCGCGCCACCTCACCGAGAGTTCGTCCACCGAGGTCGACGCCCGCACGAGCCAGAACAAATACGACCAGGTCGCCGCCGACCTCGAGGAAGTCCGCGCCGCCGTCGAGTCCGCCGCGCAGGCCCTCGCCGAGGCGCGCTCGCGCGTCGAGGAGGCCCGCGCCGAACAGAGCCGCCAGAACAACGAGGCGCAGGCCGCCCACGTCGCGTTGCAGGAGGCGACGAAGAATTTCCGCGAAGGCCAGCGCCGCCTGCAGGAGATCGACCGCAACCTCGCGCAGAAGACCGCCCGCCTGAAGCTGCTCCAGCAGCTCCACGAAAAATGGGAAGGCTTCGGCGAAGGCGCCAAGGCCGTCCTCCAAGGGCGCTTTGCCGCGCTCCTCGGCGAGCAGAAGGTCGTCCCCATCACGCAGGGCCTCGAGGTGAAGGCCGAGTTCGCCAAGGCCGTCGAGGCCCTCCTCGGCGCCTCCGTCGAAGCCATCACCGTCGCCGACCTCGGCACCGCGCAGAAGATCCTCGCCCAGCTCGAAGCCGACAAGATCGGCTCCGTCTGCCTCAGCCTGCCCGTGCCCGGTCCCGCTGCTGTCGCCGCCGGTGATTTGCCGGCGTTCCTGCGGCCGGCCACCGACGCGCTCACGCACCTCGACACCAATCACCCGGCCGCGTCGCTGCTCTCCGCCTGCTACCTCGCCGACGACCTCGGCGCGTTCCTCGATTTCTGGCACGCGAATCCCGGCTTCGGCTTCCTCCTCGTTGCGACGCCCAAGGGCGACCTCGTCGACCGCCGCGGCCTCGTCTACGGCGGCCACCACAAGAAGCCCGCCAACTCGATCGTCCAGCGCGAGGTCGACCTCCGCGAGACCGGCAAGGCCGTCATCGCCGAGCAGGCCGCCCACGACGAGCAGCGCGCCGCCATCGAGAAACTCAACGCCGCCCTCGTCGAGGCCGAGCAGGCCCTCGAACAGAAGCGCAAGGACGTCCTCGCCGCCTCGCAGCACGCCGCCGCCCTCCACACCGAGGAGAAGAATGCGCAGCGTTCCCACGACGACGCCGCGAACCGCCTCCAGCGGATGCAGAACGAGCTGGCCAACCTCAAGCGCGACCACGACGAAGCCGTCGCCCGCCACGCCAAGGCCCAGGCCCAGCTCGCCGAGGCCGCCGCCGCCGTCGAAGCGCAGAAGCAGAAGATCGCCGAGACCGAGTCCTCCATCTCCTCCCGCCGCACCGAGCGCGACCTGAAGAAGGAATCCCTCGCCCAGGCCCGCCTCGAGCTCGCCGAGCGCCGCCAGAAGGTCGAGGTCCTCGACCGCGGCCTGAACGAGATGGAGAAGCGCCGCGTCCAGCTCGCCGACCTCCACGACCAGCGCCAGATCGAGATCGAGACCTGGACCGAGCAGATCGCCACACTCGAGCGCGAGGCCGCCGACCAGCGCCGCAACGCCGAGGAGATCGCGACCACCCTCGGCATTGCCCAGCAGAACGTCGAATCCGTCCGCCGCGACCTCTCCGAGATCGAGCAGCAGATCAACGCCGTCGAGGCCGGCCTCAGCTCCATCCGCACCGAGGCCGAGACCGCGATGTCCGAACTCTCGCGCACCGAGGTCAAGGTCGCCGAGACCCGCGCCCGCCTCCAGTTCCTCACCGAGGAGATCACGCACGAATTCCAGGCCGACCTCGCCGCGCTCGATTGGAGGCACCTCCTCTGGCACGCCGACGACGAGCCCGAAGGCATGAAGGACCTCGACCTCGACGAAGAGGACGAGGGCAGCGGTCAGCCGTCAGCGGTCAGCAGTCAGCCCGTGGCTCTGGCCGCATCAGCTGAGGCGAGCACCGATTCTGGCGTTCAGCCTTCCGCGTTCAGCGTTCCGCCCGGCGCCGAAGCGCCCAAGCCCACCCGCCGGAAGAAGAAAAAGGAAAACAAGGGCGACCCGACCGAGGCCGATTTGGCCGCGCTCGACAACACCGACTGGGCCGCGATCAAGGCCGAGGTCGACGCCCTCCGCCAGCGCCTCGGCGCGATGGGAGCGGTCAACCTCGTCGCCATCGAGGAATACTCCGAGCTCAAGCAGCGCTTCGAGTTCCTCAAGACGCAGGTCGACGACCTCACCAACGCCAAGGCCGCGCTCCTCAAGGCGATCGACGACATCAACCACACGTCGCTTGAGCAGTTCAAGGTCACCTTCGAGCAGATCCGGAAGAACTTCGCCTACACCTTCAACATCCTCTTCGGCGGCGGCCGGGCCGAGATCGAGCTCGTCACCGCCGAGGACCCGCTCGAGTCCGGCATCGAGATCGTCGCGCAGCCCCCGGGCACGAAGCTGAAGGGCATCACGCTCCTCTCCGGCGGCCAGAAGACGCTCACCGCCGTGGCGCTGCTCTTCGCGCTCTACATGGTGAAGCCGTCGCCGTTCTGCTTGCTCGACGAACTCGACGCCCCGCTCGACGAGTCGAACATCCATCGCTTCACGAACCTGCTGAAGCAGTTCGTCAGCAACTCGCAGTTCATCATCATCACGCACAACAAGAGCACGATCGCCGCCGCCGACGCGATCTACGGCGTGACGATGCAGGAACGCGGCGTGTCGCGGACGCTCTCGATGAAGTTCGACAAGGCCACCGGCGAAGCCGAGGCCGTCCCGACGACCGTCGCCGACTCCGTCCGCAACGCGAAGCCGCAAGCGCCCGTCGGCGCTTGATGGCGCCGCCGGGCGAAGGAACAAGGAGCAAGGAACAAGTATCAAGTCTTCAGAGCCCGCGTGCGCGCGGGCTTTTTTCATGCGCGCATCGCCGCACGCAAAAATTGTAGGGCGGGGTCTCCCGACCCCGCCGACGTTCGAGCGCGGCATCCTGTTCGCGGCGGGGTCAGGAGACCCCGCCCTACAATCTGCCAATCGATCAAGCCCAGCACCCCGTAGGTTGCGCGCTTGCGCGCAACTCGACCGGGTTATCCCCCGCGCATCACTTCGCGCTCCAGCGCTCGAACTCGCGCAGCAATTCCGGCCACATCACCGATTCCGGGCTCACGAGGTCGAAATGCCCCGCGCCCGGCCACACGCGGTGGCGGATCCGCGGGTCGCGTGACGCATAGCGGTCGCCGTAGCTCGCCGGCACGATCGGGTCGGCGGCGCCGCTCCAGAGGGAAATCTTTGCCCCCGCTGGCACCGGTTGCTGCTGCGGGTCGGCCTCGGCGACTTGCGCCTCCGTCACCAGCGCGCGGGCTCCCTCGGCGCAACTGCTCTTCTCCAAGCGATACGCCGCGAGATCCGTGATCGCCGCCAAGCCCACGACCCCGCGCACGCGCTCCTCCCGGCCGGCGAGCAGCAACGCGAGATGTCCGCCCGCGGAGTGGCCGACCGCGACCACGCGCTGCGGGTCGACACGCCACTTCTTCACGCCCGCGAGCACGGCCGTCGCCGCGGCCTGCACGTCGTCCATGCTGCCCGGCCAGCCGCCGCCGGCGTCGCCGAGCCGGCGATACTCGACGTTGGCCACGACCCAGCCGCGTTGCCGCAACGCCTCGGCGAGGTGCGAGAAATAGTGGCGGTCGAACCGGTTCAGCCAGCAGCCGCCGTGCAGCAGGATCGCCAGCGGACGCCGTAGCTCGGGTTTCGCGGGCAGATAGACGTCGACGACCTGTTCCGGCGCCGCGCCGTAGGAAAACGTGAAATCCGGCCCCGGCGGACGCGGCAGCGCCTGCACCTGCGCCCAAGTCACCGGCTGCGTCACCGGCGTCGGCGCGAACGCCTCCGGCGGAGCCGGCCGATGACCGCAACCGCCGAGCACGAACCCCAACGCAGCGAACGCGACCGGGCCGACGAGACGTTTCATGCGTCCGACGCTGCGCACCGTAGAGGACGATGCAACCTCCCGGTTGCGAGCCTTTCGTAGCAGCCGACATAAGTCGGCTGAGTCGACCAATCCTCCCAAGCATTAAACACGAAGGACTGTAGGTTGCGCGCTCGCGCGCAACTTGGTCGTCCCTTCGTCCGCGCGGCAACCTGTTCGCGGCGGGGTCGGGAGACCCCGCCCTACAAAATCACACCCGCTCCAGGCTCACGACCTTGTGGTTCGCGTCGACGGTGAGCACGAAATGGCCGACCACCCCCTCGGAGGTGACGAACCTCTGCAACAGCGAGGCGGGAAACTGCACGTTCTGTCCGGTCGTCGCGCGCGCCACCACGTGCCGCACGGTGCCGCGGTAATACTCGACGTATTTTGCCGGAGGGATCGCGAGGTGGAATTCGTAGCTCGTCACGCTTCGAGTCCTAAACCCGTGTGCAGCCGGTTGGCACGGCCGATTTTCACCGCCACGGGGCGGAGACCGCATCAGCCGCCCGCTTGCGGGCCGGGAGCGGACGGACTCAGCCGGCGTCCCGCTTCCACTGCACCCACAGGGCCTCGACCTTGGTGCGAGCCCAGGGGTTTTTGCGCAGGAAGGTGAGGGAGGACTTGATGCTCGGGTCGAACAGGAAGCAGCGGATCTCGATCCGCCGCCCCAGCTCCGCCCAGCCGAAGTGCCCGACGAGTTCGGTCAGCAACTGCTCCAGCGTCACCCCATGCAGCGGGTCCTTGGATTGAAAAGCCATCGCCCGGACTGTGGACCACGGATGCCCCGGAAGGCACGGATGAATTTCGAAGCAGGGAAGGGCGGGAAACCACTCAACACACGAAATACACAAAAAGAAGCGCACCCGCGAATCACGGGCAGGGGTGCCTGCGTGCTGGCGACGACGCTCAAAAGGCGGAGCGCGTTGCCCCCAACGCGCTGAATGATGCCCGCCGTCTCGTAGCAGCCGACGTAAGTCGGCTGGGATCGGGAATCGCCTCCCCGATTCGCGCCCTCCCTGCACAGCCGTGAAGACGGCTGCTTCCACCCCCGCGAACGAAAAAAAATGTAGGGCGGGGTCTCCCGACCCCGCCGATGCTCGAACGCGAGATCGCATTCGCGGCGGGGTCAGGAGACCCCGCCCTACAGAATTTCCCAGCCATTAAACGCGGAGATCGCAGAGGACGCGGAGCACGCCAAGGGGCGCGAATAAGTAGGGCAAACCTAGTCTTTCGCGGACGGCCAGGCGCAGCGCTGATCGAGTTGATGGCAAATCCGTTTGCGCTGTTCCGGGGAGAGCACGTCTTTGGGTTTCGCCAGAAGGAATGGACGAATACGCGATGGGTTCCACATGGCGAGGCCATCAATCGGAAGTGCGTCCGGGACATACCAGCCGGGCGAGGTGATGATCGCTTCGACGCGAACGGACTCGCCCGTGGCACTGGTGAGCCATTTCCCGAGGTCCTTGGCATTCATGCGCGCCTGTTTCACGGCATCCGTCTCGACGAAGTCACCGAATTTGATGCTTCGGCCATCGAAGGTAGCAGTTGCCCTCTTCTCCCATCGAGAGCCAGCCCGTTTGCTCCGCGTCTTCGTTTCCACGACAAACACACCGCAAGAGCCGACAATGACGTGGTCGATGTTGTAGTTTTCGAATGGCAGATCGTGGTAGATGGCGAAACCGTCAGCTTGGAGTCGGTTGAGCATCTCGCCAATCAAGCGTTCTCCTTTGTATCCCAGCCGGTGAGCGCGGAGTTGCTGTGCAACTGCGCGCATCTTGGGCGCGGCGTAGAGGCAGGCGGCGGCATTTGCAGCGAGCAATCCGGTCAAAAGCTTGGCCGTGACGTTCGGCTGCGCCCCGATCAGCCAGCCTGCGGTCATCGCGCTGACCAATGTTAGCACCAGCAGGTAGTCATCAAATTGCTCGGATAGCTTTTCGATCTTCGTGCGCAACGATTCTCCGGCAGGGCGTAGTGGAAAGTCGGTGAACGGTTCGAGCAGCTGACGACGCTGCGACTCGCGATCGCGCATCAGCCAAAACCCGATGGTGATGATTGGGGCGAATAATAAAATCACGAACGCAATGCTTGTGGCCGCTGACCCCAAAATGTCCTGAAAAATATCCATGAGAAACTATGCCCCTCGCTTGCCAATGAGCTCGCGAATTTGGACCCAATCTCCCGGCGACCGCTCGTAGTGCCAGAACCGGCGGCCATTCACAGAATGGCTGCAAATTGCCCGAGCTGCGCGCGAGAGCGAGGTGTAGTCGCTCCCCCCTCGGATGGTCACGGTTTTGTCGGGCCAGAGGCGTGCCTTGAAGAGTTTACCTTTGTGCCAGCCGCGCAGTTTAATCGATTTCCTAGAGGTCCTTGGTTTCAGTAGGGCGTCCTGCTTTCCGAGCACACGCAATGCTTCGCGTTTCCATTTTTCTTCCAAGGCGCGCTGCAAGGTCTTGGTCAAATTGTCCGCTCCGGCGATTCGCCCGATCTGCCGGTTGCCGGCGGGTCTCATGATCCGAATGGCGAGAGACTCCAGCTCGCGGAGATGCTGCTCGCCGATCGTGAGGTAGACACTGAAACGATCCCATGAATCGGCGTGGCGGTCTTTGAGATGGTGTTTCAAGCGCCAGCGAAGGTCCTTCGCCAGCCCTACGTAATACAGCCGATCCTTTCGGTAGAGCGCATAGATGCCGTTTCTACCGTGCACGAGTTTCCGCACGAGCTCCGGATGGTCGGCAAAGGCATCGCGGTGAACGCGCTCGAGAAACTGGGTAACGAGCTTGGGGCGGCGGGGCATGATGGATCACTCCTTCAGGTCTTCCTCAATCGCGCTGAACTGCTCCAGCGCCGCCTCGAGGTCGGCGACGATGTCGGCGGCGATGATGCCGGGGGCGGGGAGGTTGGCGGACTCCTCGAGGGCTTCATCCTTGAGCCAGAAGATGTCGAGGTTGGCTTTGTCGCGCTTGGCGAGCTCGTCGTAGCTGAAGGCCTTGAAGCGCTCGGATTCCTTCCGGTTGTGGCGGTTCTTCGGGTGGTAGCACTTCAGGAAGTCGGCGAGGTCGGCCTTCTTGAGCGGGTTCTCCTTGAGCGTGAAGTGCTGGTTCGTGCGGAGGTCGTAGATCCAGAGTTTCTGCGTCCAAGGCTTCTCCTGCGCGGGTTTGCGGTCGAAGAAGAGCACGTTGGCCTTCACGCCCTGGGCATAGAAGATGCCGGTGGGCAGACGGAGGAGCGTGTGGACGTCGGCCTGCTTGAGGAGTTCGCGGCGGATGGTTTCACCGGCACCACCTTCGAAGAGGACATTGTCGGGCAAAACGACGGCGGCGCGGCCGTGCTGTTTGAGGATGGTGAAGATGTGCTGGAGGAAGTTGAGCTGCTTGTTGCTCGTCGTGGCCCAGAAGTCGTCGCGATTGATGGTGAGCGATTCCTTGGACTGCTCTCCGTCGGCGCCGATGACGGTCACGCTGCTCTTTTTGCCGAAGGGAGGATTGGCGAGGACCAGGTCGTATTCGCCGTGTTTTCCGGCGAGGGCGTCCTTGGTCATCACCGGCAGATCGGTGGCGTTGGCGTCACCGCCGATACCGTGCAGGAGCAGGTTCATCGCGCAGAGGCGCGTGACGCTGTCGACCAGCTCGACGCCGAAGAGCGTGCCGTTGTGCAGCTTCTTCTTCTGCGCACGGTCGAGTTCGAGCCTCGCAAGATGGCTGTAGGCGGCGAGGAGGAAGCCGCCGGTGCCGCAGGCGGGATCGCAGATGGTCTGGCCGGGCTGCGGGGCCATGGCCTCGACGATGGCGGCGATGAGCGGGCGCGGCGTAAAGTATTGTCCGGCGCCGCCCTTGACGTCCTCAGCGTTCTTCTGGAGCAGGCCTTCGTAGGCGTCGCCCTTCACGTCGGCGTCGAGGGAGGTCCACTGCTCCTTGTCGATCAAGTCGACAATGAGCCGGCGCAGCTTGGCGGGATCCTGAATCTTGTTCTGCGCCTTGCGAAAGATGATGCCGAGCATGCCCGGCCGCCGGCCGAGTTCCTCGAGCGTGTGGCGGTAGTGAACCTCCAGATCGTCCCCATCGAGCGAGCGCAAGCGGTCCCAACCAAACCCCTTCGGGATCGGCGAAGGCTTGTTGAACGGCGCCCGGCTCTGCTCGTCCGCCATCTTGAGGAAAAGCAGGAATGTGAGCTGCTCGACATAGTCGCCATACGACAGGCCGTCATCCCGCAGGACGTTGCAGTAATTCCAAAGTTTCGAAACGAGTGTCTCTGCCGTCATTGGAGAATTAGCGTTACCGGCAAAATGCCCGGGGGATTCCAGCTTGCCCGGCGCAGCCTTGGCGAAGTCGGTAGCTTGGAGGCGAGGATTTCGGCGGTCATCGGAGATTCATTTCTTCCAGGGGGAAAGCTTGGGATGTTTTTCCTCCAGCCAGGCAACCACGGCTTCCCGGAGCTCGGTGGCGAATTCGCGCAGCTCCCTGGCTTCACTGGCGCTCACCTTGCCCGCAGCATCGTATTCGAGGCCATTGCGCTTGGCCCGGCAGGTGTCCAGGTAATCGGCCCCGTCCTGCCAATCTGCGCCAAGGATTTTCGGCAGGGTTGCGATGGTCAGGTAGTGCGCTTTCAGTTTATCCGCCTTCCAACCCTCCGCCAGCAGGGCGATGGCGCAAAGCTGGAGCGCAGCGTTGTAGGCAATATTGAACTGGCCGTCGGGCGACAGGTTCCGCTTGGAATCTTCCAAATCGCGGTCCACCACTCCGAAGATCTTCGCGATCTGGTCGCGGGTCGGGGTGTGGGCCTTGAGCAGCTGGGCTTTAACCAAGGCGTTCAAGCTCATCGGGCCCTCCCTTCACGAAGAGTTTTGGCTTGGCGAGAATGTCCACCAACAGCGGATGCTTGGTGCGGCCCTTCCTGAACTCCGCGGCGGTCATCGTGACCGGGTTGATTTCCCGGCCGAGCACTTGTGCGGCGGACCTCAATGGACCGGTCAGCTTCCGCAGACCGGCATCGCCGATGACGAGCAGGTCGACATCACTGGCCGCTTTGCCCGGACCGGAGGCGAGCGAACCAAAGATGAAGGCCACCTCAACCCCGTCGATCGGGGCGAGGGCCCAGGACACCACCTCCCCCAAGCCAGCGGTCTTGAGCACAATTTGCTGCAGATCGACAAAGAGCGGGTGGTGCGCATTCGCCCGGTAGTAGCGCCGGTTGCCGTCGCGCCGGCTGGTGACCAGGTCTGCCTCGAACAGCTTTCCGAGTTCATCCTGCACGGTCTTGATGTTGAGCCCGCTTTGCCGCGCCAAATCCCGGCCGTGCATCTCCCGTTCAGCGTCGGCGAAGAGCAGCCGGAGCAGCTCGGCGCGGACTTGGGGGAAGAGCAGGTGCAGGAGTTTCATTGACGGCTTATTCCCTACATACGACGGCTTATTGCCGTCAAGACAATCTCCCTGGGGAGCCACAGTCGCCATCTTGTCGCGCCGTAGCAGCGCAAAGGAGAGACGAGAGACCGCCGTCCCGCCATGTCCACCGTAGCCTTGGCGAAGGAGGAAAGACGTTGCAGTAGTTCCAGAGCTTGGAGACGAGGGTTTCGGCGCTCATTGATTAGTTGATCCCGAGTTTAGTAAGACACTCAAGCAATGTAGGCTTGAAGCCGACAAGTGCAGCCTTGCGCGCCTCCAGGTTCGTAATTCCACATACATGGCCCGCTAGCTTTTCCTTTTTCTCAAGCAGCACCTTCTTAAGCGCCAAACGGAGTAAATGTTTCTCGGGAAGAACAGATTGTATGTGCGCGTCAAAGGTGATGTCTGTTCGCTCAAATTTATACACAGCGATCGGATTTGGACGGGACTCAAGCCATCCCCTGCCTTCTGCAAAGTCCCAGACGTCTTCCGGAAATATTTCCTCGGTGGCAAACGGAACAGATATTTTCCTGCTATAACAGAGCTTTAGCTCATCTCCCGGAGATAGTGAAACCGTGAAGGCCATTTTTCCCGAAGGGGCGACGTTCATTTTATCTTCCGCATTAGATTTCGACTTTTTTGCATCTGGATCTCGGTCGAAGACACCAACACACTTTGCCGTTGGCCGGCTAAACGACCACGCAATTAGCTTTTCCACCACCCATGTATGGCCACCTCCGTGGTGACTGCTGCATTGGACATTAATTAACTCCGCTTTGTCCGGAAAAAATAACTTCAAGGATTCCTCGATAACAATTTTGTCGCTAGGCCCCTCACAGAATATTGTTGGTTTCCCGGTATCTGTAAGATTTCGGACAGCATTTCGTAACTGCCTAAGCTCATCGTTGGCTGCGTTGAAGTGCGGCTCTAGCAAAGCTAGTAGCCCCATTGAGCTGTCAAGTGAGGCTACACCTGCGCCGTCTACGATGGGAGATATCCGTGTAGTAGGGACGGGCGTGTCTTTGGTTACTAGGAACAAGCCGACGGTTCCGGGATCGCTATGCCTAAAGACTGAATAGAATGCGGGGGAGTGGGTGGTGACGAATGCTTGTATTTCGTCACTTCCATCTACGAATTCTTTGGCGAGTTCGAAACAGCGGCGAAGTTCGAGGTTATTTTCGGGCTCTTCGTAGCCCCAAATGGTAACTGTTTTTGGACGGCCCGGCGCTGATAGATGGTTTGCTTGCTCAGCAAGCCAACGAAGAACGATGGGAATATGCCTAACTTTCACACCATCGCCGCGTTGCTGGAGTGAAAATGGTTTCGATCCTGAAATCGAAGTAAACTCAAGCTGCGCGAATAGGTCGCGCAGGTTAGGGGGAAGCTGAATAGAGGTTTGGAGGCCCAGTCTCACCAGAATTTCGTCAAGAATCGGCTTAGTGTTGTCGTTGATGGTCTTCGTGAACGCACCAGAAGCGGAGCGGACTTCCTCCTCCACAGTGGCTTCCAGCATGTCGTGCAGTTTTGACATCAGCGACTGAAAGTAGTCTCCACCCTTGATCGCAGGGACGTAGTCAAAACGCATCGCCTTGATGAAAGGCAGAATTTTCGACGTCGGCTTGACACTGGACTTATCGGCATGAAGCAGGGTGTCAGAGTGCAGCCCGGACTTACGCCAAACCTTCTTCCACAAAACCGGCGTCTTGTTTGCGAAAGACGGCGGAGGAGTAATTTCAAGCGTAATCTCGATTTCTTCGGCTTTGCCCACACGTTTTGGAGCAAAGCAGCAATAGTCTCTGGACCAATCGATCGCGTATCCGTTGTGATTGCCATGGTTGAAAAACAAATCGAGGGCCCGAAGGACATTCGATTTTCCCTCGTCGTTTTGGCCGACGAATATGTTCACATTCCGTGTTTTCTCGCTCAGCGAGATAATTGATCGGAAATTCTTAATCGAAACTGCGGTTATGCTCATGTGGGAATGCTCGGGAGTTGGTGCTATGTTGCTGAATGTCCATCGAACGCTTGGCGTAGCGCAGCCTGCCGGAGGCGAGTGGTGCGGGCGAGGTTGGCGGTGACGATGGTTTCCAGTTCGTCGATCACGCTTAGGCGACGCTCCACTTCGGCGACGATGCGATTCTGTTCGGCGAGTGGAGGCAGGGCAATCGGTAGCGGCCAGAGATCTTTACCATAAACAGCCGCGATGTTGGTCGTGGCCTTCTTGACCAGCTCCATACGCTGCCGGAAAGCATGAGAGCACATCTGCAAACTCAAAAACGCTGGATTCACGCCATTGGATGTGCGGATGCGCATTAGGTTATTGTTATATATGGCTCCTATCGGCGGAGAGCGAACCAAGCCAACTTTCCCCACGAGTTCCTTACTGTTGCGGGTGTTGAAAAGTATATCGCCATCCCAGACAGCAAACGTGGCGGCCTCCTCTTTGTCCGCCGGAACGAACATCATGTCATCGAACAGCACCCGGCCATCCATCGTAATATTGTTCATTTTTATGTAAGGCAGACCCGTTGCTGCATCCTTACTTTGCTGCGCGCGCCCTCGGTCGAGTCCAATCATCGATTCCACCATGAGCTGATCGATACTAGCCCAAGCCCAACCACTAGGCGCTTTCGGGAGATTGGCCGTATTGGGTGAGACAGGCTCTTTGTAGCTTCCCCGCCTAGTCCAGTTTTTGCGGCGGTGGGCCAGGATGCGCTGGAGGAGTTGTTCGCCGGTTTCAAAGGTGCGGCCCTCCTTGCGGGCGAGTTCGGCTTCGGTGGGGACGAGGCGGCCTTCGCAGGCGGCTTTGAGGACGGCGGCGCGGTAGCGTTTGAGGTTGGCTAGCACGCGGCGTAACGCGGCGACTCCGGCGTCCAAGCGCGTGAATTGCTTCTCGATCTCCGCCACAATCCGGCGCTGCCGGACCAAGCTCGAAGGAAGCCATGTTTTGAATCTCGAAATCTGCTCGAAATCTACTCGCGGTCTATCGCCGGCGTTCAAACTGTTTGCGAACGAAACGAAGTCAGGCGAATTGAGCCGGTAGCGGAGGAAGTCGGGTTCAATAGTATCATTACCGGGCAAGACAATAAACTCAGAGGAACAAAGGCCTTCGCGGTCGGCACGCCAAACTTTGTTCAGATAGGGGCGAAGTCTCGAATAAAGCACGTCCCCCGGCAAAAAATAATTCGCCGCGCTCTTCATCTCCGTCGCCTCGGAATAGCCGATCAGCCGGCTCGTGTGCGCCTCGACGTGCTCCAAACCGATGTAAGGAAGACTTGGAAACTCTTGCGGAGTGACTTTTTTGCGTCGCGGGCGCACGACTTCGCCCAGTTGTTTAAGGTCGTCCGTCATGCGGCCAAGATAGTGTTCAGTTCATCGACCAGCTTTGGGAGCTGGTCACCGAAGAGCTGGTGCGCGCGGCCGAGGCCGCCGCGTTGGGAGAAGGGGGCGAACTCGAAGTCGTCGGGCTCGACCGTGACACTGGTGGCGATCTGGTCGCGCATGAGGCGCAGCCAGGACAACTGCTCTTCGCTGAAGGCTACGCTGCCCGGGGGCTGCGAGTTTAGGTTGGAAGTTGAAGTTGAAGCGGAACCCGCAGCGGAGGCGTCTTTCGCGCGGAGCCAGAGGTCGAAGCGTTGCTTCACCGAATCCGCGAAGGGTTCGAGGACGGGTTGTTGTTCGAGGGCGAAGCGCACTAGCGCGACAAGATCGGCGAAGCGGCCGGGTTGCGAGCGACCTTTGACGCGGTCGGGGTGTGCGGCGGCGAAGGCGTCCCAAAGGCGATCCTCGGTCCAGGCGGCGTGGTTTTCGCGGAGCTTCTTCTCCAGCTCCTTGAGCATCGGCTCGGTGAGGCGCTGGGCGTAGGGACGCGAGTAGAGAATCTGGAGCGCCGTGATCTCGGCCTTGTGCTGATCGACGTAGTCGCGAAACGAACGGATCAGGCCGGCGGCGGTTTGCTTGGCGGTGGCGTCGTAGCCGCGGGCGATGACGCGGTCGACGGTCGTGACGTCGATGGTTTGTTCGGCGTCCTTTTTGGCTTTGGCGAGGGCGTCGCGGAAGACGGGATTGTCGAAGGGGGCGCAGGCGGTGGAGACGAGCTTTTGGCGGGCGGTGGCGAAATCGGCGGGTGGAATTTCGTCCGCGGAGCGCGGCGGGCCCAGCGGTCCCGCCCTACCGGCGATGACGTCGGGGTCGACGACATCGAGGAGGGCGCCGGCGAGGTCGGCGAGGGATTTGCCGCCGGCGAGTTGTTTCAACTCGGCGGCGGTTTCGCGCGAGATGGCACGGTCGAGGCGCGCGAGACGGGCGGCGAGGGTGGTGAGCGTGTCCTCGTCGCGCTTGCCGAGCGCGACGCCGAGGAGGAGTTGCGGGAGCGGCGTGCCGGGCTCGCGGTCGAGCGGCCGCGAATCGGTCTTGTCGCTTTCGCAGACGCCGACGGCGTCGACGATGACGAAGTGGGTCTTGGCGACGGCGTCGGCGCCGCTGACGGATTGGAGGTCGGTCGGCGTGAGGACGCGCGTGCCGCGGCCCTTCATCTGCTCGAAGTAGACGCGCGAGCGAACGTCACGGAGGAAGAGGAGGCACTCGAGCGGCTTGATGTCGGTGCCGGTGGCGATCATGTCGACCGTGACCGCGATGCGGAGCTGCGGCGAAGTGCGGAACTCCTGGATGAGTGTCTCCGACTTCTCGTAGCGCTTCGTCTCGGGATTGTAGGTCTTGTAGGTGATTTTCTTCGCGAAGTCGTTGCCCTTGCCGAAGACCTCGCGGACGAGATGCACGATGTCCTCGGCGTGGGAATCGTCCTTGGCAAAGATGAGCGTCTTCGGGACGAGGGTGCGGCCGGGGAAGAGTTCGGGCAGGCTGTCCTTGAAGGCGGTGAGGACGGTGCGAATCTGCGACTTCACGACGACGGAGCGGTCGAGGTCCTTGCCGTCGTAGACGAAATCCTCGTCGAGGCGCTGCCAGCGGATGGCGCGCGTCTCGCGGTGGCGCTTGTCGACGTAGAGGCCCTTGTCGACCTTGCCGCCGCGCTCGGTGACGTCGGTGCGGATGCGATAGACGCTGTAGCCGACATTGACGCCGTCGGCGACGGCGCGCTCGTGGTTATACTCGGTGACGAGGTTCTGGTTGAAGAAGCCGATGGTCTGCTTGGACGGCGTGGCGGTGAGGCCGATGAGGAAGGCGTCGAAGTATTCGAGGACCTGCCGCCAGAGGTTGTAGATGGAACGGTGGCACTCGTCGGTGACGATGAAGTCGAAGGCCTCGATCGGCACGGCGCGGTTGTAGGCGACCTCCTTGGGGCGCGCATCGGCGGCGCTCAGTTCGTAGGTGGACTTTTCTTCGATGTCCTCGTCGAGTTCCTCGCCGCGGAGCATCGAGTAGAGGCGCTGGATCGTGCAGATGGTGACGCGCGAGACGTCGTCGAGCTGGTTGGAGGAGAGGTGCTGGACGTTGTAGAGTTCGGTGAACTTGCGGCCGGTGTCGGGCGTGACGAACTGGTCGAACTCGGTCTTCGCCTGGCGGCCAAGGTTGGCGCGGTCGACGAGGAAGAGGATGCGCTTGGCGCCGGCGTGCTTGATGAGCCGGTAGATGAAGGCGCAGGCGGTGTAGGTCTTGCCGGCGCCGGTCGCCATCTGGATGAGCGCGCGCGGATCGCAGCGGGCGAAGGAGGCTTCGAGGTTCGTGATGGCCTCGATTTGGCAGGCGCGCATGCCGTCGGTCGCGAGCGGCGGGAAGACCTTCAGGCGGGCGCGCAGCGGTGGCGGGTTGGCGAGCCAGTGCGCGAGGGTTTCGGGTTGATGGAAGGCGAAGACCCGGCGCGAGCGGCAGTCGGGCTCACGTTCGTCGCGGAAGAGCGTTTCGACCCCCGTCGATTCATAGGCGAACGGGAGTGATTTCGTGCCGGGCAGGAGGTCGGCGAGGAAATCGGGCAGCGCCTCGGCGTAACCGGAGGATTGTTCGGCGACGCCGGAGAGCGTGGTGCCGGCTTTTTTGGCCTCGATGACACCGAGCGGGATGCGATCGACCAGCAGCAGGTAGTCGCAGGGGCCGGTGGTTAGCGGGACTTCGCGGAGAGCGATGCCGCGCGCGGCACTCAGGTTGAGCTGCTTGTAATCCTGCACGACCCAACCGGCAGCGACGAGCAAGTCGTCGATCTTGGTGCGCGCGAGTGCTTCCGGGGTGGGCATGAGGTAACCTGCGAACCAATCGGCTTGGCCCAGCCGAAGAGTCGTGCGCGGGGTAGATTTGTGAGCGGGCAAAAAGCGGCAAGGCGGAAGTGGGCCGCGTAAGCGCACCGCCGGGCGGCGTTGCGACGTGGTGGGATTGGGCCCGGGCGGGCGGGGGCGGCCGCGCGGAGCTTGGCCCTCCAAGTTAGAGGGGCGGGCGGGGCTCAGCGGAGCTGGCGGCGGAGTTCGGCGAGGTCGGACTCGAGGCGGGCGAGGAGGGC
>VFQQ010002005.1_pt1 | contig 25262 bp, 27 predicted proteins | sample 3512341 | NCBI WGS metagenome assembly VFQQ01 (sample SAMN10412373, study PRJNA504923) | tailings metagenome | isolation source: Relicate 2 Philex TSF1 revegetated site | place: Philippines: Tuba, Benguet | collected 2017-08-29 | reverse complement strand
CCTGGTCCAGGAAAAAGTGTGCCGAGCGCATAGGCAGTGTGAGGTCACAGACGTGTGGAAAGTGCACCAACCGCCATTGCTCGTTGCCTGTTGTCAGTGTGACGCAAGCGGCAGAGACTGTTCTGAGCGTGTCACCACTGTTCCACTGTTCTGAGCGTGTCACCACAACACGATGAGCGAGCCATTCCAGCCACCTTGACACGGCTCGGGGTGCGCCCCCAACAGCAGGATGTCCTGGACCAGTGGTTCTCGCGCATGCGTACGAGTGCGCCTACTCGGTGCTTTAGGTACCTTGTAGGTGTGCTTTTCGGTTCCTGGACCGTGCCGCGGCGCCACCTCTTGTTCTTCTGCATTCCATGGCATGGCCATACATTGCTTGTGCTGCTGGCTTCTTGTGTGCTTGCTTTGTCTTTTCCCGAGTCTGCTGGGAGCTGAGTGTTAACTGGCACGGTGCAGCAGGCTCTTCTCCATTTTACGCTGTTGCTTTGCGAGGGCACGTGCAGTCGGTGCTTTTCGCGTCTGGAAGACTCTGATGTAGCCAGGGAAACTGTCAACTGGCTGGCTTGAACGCGAGAGCTGGTCACAAGAACATTCTTACATATAGGCCGGCACTGTGAATCACATCCGTACTGCGACTACGTTGAAACGTAACAGTTTCGTTGTAAGCATGTGTACCTTGTCACGTGGTTTATTATTATTAATTGCGGATAGAATCATAGAAGTCGTGCTTCTGACTGGTCCAGGACATCCTGCTGTTGGGGGCGCACCCCGAGCCGTGTCAAGGTGGCTGGAATGGCTCGCTCGTCATGTTGTGGTGACACGCTCAGAACAGTCCTCTGCACGCTGCGGGCTTGGCTGCTTGCGTCACACTGACAACGGACAATGGCGGTTGGTGCACTTTCCACACGTCCCTGTCTTTCCGCGCTGCCTATGCGCTCGGCACACTTTTTCCTGGACCAGGAAAAGCCGCGGAGAAAACATCAGTACACAGTCTACAAGCAGTGCACCAGAAGCCAGCCAAGGAAGACGTGGCACGCTGCAGGCAGGGTAAAGCAAGCTGCAAAGAAGGAGAACAATGCTTGGATCACCTGCGATGCATTGCATGAGATAAGAGAGCCATTTAATGAGTCTTGAAGGCGCTTGACAGAGAACTGCATACTGTACAGCGATATGTCTGCATAGGTCACAGTGCGGCCTTTGTCGTCACACATCCCATACCCACGCATATGTCTTGCCACGCAATTTGAAGCGCGCACACCGCTGCAGATGACAAGCGCTTTGCTTGTTGCAACGTCTCGTACCAAGCGCGCATGAAGCCGCACATTGGCCCCAATGCAACCTCAATCACATGATAGCATAAGCAGTATCCTAACATCTTGTCCTAGATCTCTTGAAACGTGTCCAAATCAACTGTGACGCCAACAAGAATGAAGATACATGCGTATGCAGTACATGCATGCGTATGCAACACAAGCTACGTCCTTACCGCAGTCTAAGCACGCAGTCTAAGCACGCCCGGGTGCTATTAGCATCTCTGTGAGTGACCCCCTATGACCCGGTGAGTGACCCTCTATACAGACGTGCCCTCGGCTACGGGCTGTGCAGTAGTGCTGCTTGGCATTGCTTGGCTTGGAACTAAAAGTTTTGGGTTTGTACTACTGGGTGTGTGAGAGGAAAAATGCCATGACCCTACTCAAACATGTCTTGTCTGCGGCGCAGTTTAGTCGCATATAGAGCGCCGATGACACTGCCCGACCTTCAGAATGGATGCCATCGGACCATGTTCATGCCTAACTCATGCCTAATGATGCATTTTCACTGATCTCATGTGCATGGACCTTTGTTTGAAGTAATCAGAGCATACGAATAACTACCCATGTGATCTTCTGAACAGCATCTTGGTTTGGGGGGAGCATGCGCTGCTTGCTTGGCGGGAGCAGCACCGAGCACTGGGCCAGGGGGACGTCAGCAGAATGTGCCCACATGCCTGCACTGGAGCATTACCGAGCACTGGGCCAGGCTGACGTGGTCTGGAAGGTTGTCGTGCTTTCCAACCCTGTCGTGTTGTACTCATCTCCAACATGCTGTGCGAATCTCTGACTTCTCGCCAGATTCTCCGCCACCATGACTGTCTCAAGCGTGCTCACTACACTGTGGAAGGTTGGCCTTGCCTGGGGATCTTCTGCCCAGCAAGACGTGATCAGATCGTGAATATCTTGTGGGATGCGATCTGGGATACTCGGCCTGCGTCCTTCTAGCACGAACCTTCTCACCATGTCCCGATTCATGCCTGGGTAAGCTGGCCGGCCGGTCATGATCTCAAGCAGGACGATGCCGAAGGCGTAGACGTCGCCGGAGTCTGTACGCGGAGCGCGGGGGTCGAGCAGCACCTCGGGTGGGCTGATCTGCACTGTCAGCGCGCCGCTGCGGACTGCCTCGCCCGTCATGACGGATAGGCCAAAGTCCGTGATGACAACACTGCGACCATCGTTGTCTATCAGAAGGTTGGAGCACTTGAGGTCACCGTGAATCATTTTACGATCGTGAAGTGTGCTCATACCACTTGCCACCTGTAAGCACACACACACACACACACACACACACACACACACACACACACACACACACACACTTGCAAACATATGTAAACACGGACGCTGATCTTAACATGTGCGCATACACTGCATGTGTCAGCCTGACCATGCATGCTACATCGGTAAGCGCAGGTTTGCCCGGTATTACATTGCCACATGTACAGACGGCCGGACCCCCGCGAAGGCGGCATGGATTACAACTGACCTGCATGGCCATTCTGAGGCGCCCGGCCAACGGTACTTCAGCGTACTCGGCCCGATTGATTAGCGCTGACACAGTGCCCCCCTTGTAGTACTTCATCACAAGCGCACAGTTTGGACCATCGTCCACAAGACCTGCGCGAAGGACAGCATGAAACTGACTACTTGAACCATGCACTATGCATGCAAGGGCTGGCGTGGCAGGCTGTGATACGAGCATTGGATTTGCCAATCACTGTGCGCACTGTTTTAATGCGTTGTGTACGTATGTATCTGCAGGCCGTCGCTTGAAGTAGAGTGGGGATGCACGGGACCGAGTCGTCTTACCATATACGTGTGCAATACAGGGATGCCGCAGCATGCTCATGGCAAGGGCCTCTCGTTGAAAGTCCTCTCGTGTTGCTGCGCTGATGTTTTCGAAAACTTTGACAGCTACAGAGTTGCCCTGCACACAGCATGCCAGGAGAGTGACAGTCACACTGGCAAGGTGCACTTGTAATGCCTATAGCAGCCCATGCAAAACATGACATGCCATGGCATGTAAACACGTGGCGTGCCATGCAATGCCATCTTCTGCGTGCCAGTTGGCAAGCGGAACAGAGAGCAGCATGCAGAGTCGTATGCAATCCACGCCACCCACCTGCCACTTTGCTTGGTACACCACACCAAAGCCACCTTGTCCCAGCACACGGCCGAGCTTGATGGCACTCCAAGACATCTGAAGCTGGTTCAGCATCTCACGCTGCACAAGGACACAAGCAGGCAACAGAGACAAGGAAAAACAATCAGACTTCTCGCTAGTCGCCCGCAGTGTCCTTGTGGCCTGGTGGTCGGACATGCGCATGCGAACATGCACCACATCGACCCTGCTCTTGCCTTGAGTACCGTCCCAAACCCACCTTGACCAATGCACTGCTGTCTGCAGTCGCGTAAGACGTCGCCTGACTGGTTACAGACACACTGCCCGGCGAAAACGCATCAGAAGACATACGCAGCGGGCCCAGGTTCTGACTGAGTCCCCTCACCCCCGTGCTCCCCACCTCCTGCGACCCATGGCTGCCCAGCGTACCCTGCGTCGCAACCTGTTTGTCCCCCTCAGGAACAGCCACCTCAAGCATCGCAACCGATGTAGTGTCCTCATGTAGACGAGGCTGGACTGCTTGAGGCGACAAAGCGGGAGACGGCATGCTACCCTGTGGGCTTTTCACCGCGATTGGTAGTGCCTCTGACGGCGATTTGACCAGCTCGCCAGGAGCCTCACGGGACTTAGCACTTTGGTCGTTCTTGCGTTGTTTCTTCTTCTTGACTAAAACAACGGCCAGGAGAGCGATGAGTGCGAGGAGAACTGCACCACCGACTGCACCGCCGACAATCGCGCCGATGGGTGCGCTCTTTGATTGGGGTTGTGGGGACGGGGAGGGGGTTTGTGGGAACGGGGTTTGGCTAGGGATGGGGGTTAGGGATGGAGATGGGCCGGTGGTGGGCGGTGGTGGCGGGCGGAAGACTTGTACTGGGCTGGGCACCACCCCTGCGAGCAAACAAACAAACAAACAAACAAACAAACAAACAAACAAACACACGAAGGACAATCTTTCCATGGGAGAAAGGCGTGCTTGGAAGGCTCAAATGAGAAAGCGATGAGTGTGTTTGTTGTCTGCTTCCAGCCTGTTCACTGACCTGCGAGGACAATGCACTCGTTGGCATCCGGTGAGAGTTGACCAGCATTGCTGTTGAAGACTGTGTTTGTCACTACGACAGGCTGCGTGCCGCGTCGATTCTGCAAGGAGCACACAGGGGACAACACACACGAGCATGCCTACCAACCCACGCATGCGGCTACTCCTTGGCATACATTTCAAGCTTGATAGCACGGCACAGGAACTGTGCTGGGGGGGTCAGGCACGTGGAGTGCTAGCTCACTCTTACCATGATTGCTGAGAAGTTGGCAGCCGCCAAGTTGTTCTGCGATAGGCAAAGGCACATACACACAAGCAGGCACACTCTCATGTGGGGACCGCAGACCGCAAAAGCAGTGCCAGCCATGTGCAAAGAAGTCACGCCTGCTGCACTACGTGTCCAGCAGGTAAGCAGAGATGTAGGTCTTAGGCTGCACGCACCACAAAGCTCGAGTCCTTCAGCGTCATGACCGCCGTACTGTCAATCGCAAACACGCCACCGCCAGCCTACGAACAAAGCAGAGCATATACACAAGCACACAACCATACCATGCGCTTAGCACGTAACACGAGTGTAGAGATGCAGGCTCTCGCCACACACGAACCTGTAGCAGCCTACCAGCAAGGGTTAGATACAGCATGTCGACACAGCATGTCGCGGAGTCAACTGTGCACAATATGGCGAGCAGGTTCACTTCCAAGCCACAGACTCGCACAGCCCACAACCTTTTCAAATCTGTCACATGCATGCACTCAGCCAGAGCTACATTCTACAGAGAACACGCCACTAGGTCGTGCATGGTCCACACATCATTTCGCATGACCGCTAACCGCTGGGTATGCCGCGGAGTCGTGATGCAGGTGCAGGGCCCACAACACACCTGGTTTGCATTGTTGCCATCGGTCACTGTCTTATCAAACAGTACCGTACCGTTCTGTCTCTGTAGATAGACCCCGCCGCCAAACTGGCTCGCGCTGTTCGCCACGAATCGGCAGTTTGTAAAGGTGTAGTTTGTCCCGCAGTCACTGAATGCCAGCCCCGCGCCGAAGGCAGCACGGTTGCGCTGCACAGTCACATTGGTTGCCACTAGTGTTTGGTTATATAGCTCCATCTGCGCGATACACACACACACACACACACACACACACACACACACACACACACACACATGAACCCATGGACATGGTCTTGCATCACCTCTTACTGACACGCTGACTGGTTTTTTGATCCACTAGCACTGGTCAAGATCTGGCTGTGGGTCTGACCGGGGGCAGCGTTGTAGATGTGTGTGTGTCTGTGTGTGTGCGTGTGTGTGTCTGTGCGTGTGCGCGCAGCGGTGCCTAGCACACACGAAGCAATCACTCACCCCCCATGCGCCAGCCAGGTCGCTCGCACTATTGTCCTGCGCACACAAGACAGACGCACCTCACGCGATGAGCTGCAGAGTCTTGCTGTTCATAGCCTGCTGGCATGCAAGGGTCCAAAAGCAACGACTACAAAGCCGCACACACGTAGAAAGCACGGTCGACGTCCATGCACATCTGTCAAGGCTTCTGTATGACCATCTGCTGCTGTGTAAGGGCCTGGCAGATGCACGCGTACCTGGAAGACAGTATCAGTCATCTGTAGGGACGCTGTTATGTTGTACGAGTAAATACCCCCACCAGCCTACACACAGAGATTTGAACACACACAGGCACACGCGGCCAGGCATTGACCCATGCACACACACACGCACACGCACGCACACGTGTCTCGTCACAGTCGAGCTGTGCCCTGTCCTTGGCGGGCTGCAAGGCCCATTGGTATCCTGCTGGCTGAACCTAGCAAATGAGTACCAAGTACGCTGGCCGGGCTGTGCCCTCACTGCTCTTTTGCGGGTGTACACACACACACACACACAAATACACACTCACCAGCAGTGCCCTGTTTGATGAGAAGGAGCAGCCCACCATTGTGAAGGGTCCCCTGCTCTCCTCTCGGTACACACCTGCACGCCACGTGGCGTGTGTGATGGACACGACGCTTAACGTTGGCGTACATGAATCAGCTCACATGCAGTACGAACACTGTGCCATGCTTAGTCTGCACACTGCTGGGGTGTGCTGTGCGAGCCTCACCTGCCCCGCTCCTGTTTGCAATGTTGTTCTGCAAGCACAGAAGACACACACACCAAGAGACACACGGATGAGTACCAGAGGTTGTCAAGTGCACCTAAGTACCAGAAGTGCCACACAGAAGTCCCTAGGCTGTTCAGTGGCGCACACAAAAGGCGCACACAAACTTCAACCCTGCTGGACCCCTCCTTGCACGTACCTGGAATGTGCAGGCTGTGACGGTGACCAGGGCTGAGGCACTGATTTCAAAGTAGCCGCCTCCAAACACAGCCTGATTTGCTGTGAACGTGTTGTTCGTGAGCGTGATAGCACCTGTGTTGAGGCCTGCTGCAAGGCCACCCCCGTACTGAAACGCAGTATTGTTCTGTACCAATCCCACACACCCACACACACATACACACACAAGCACACATGCTCAGCTGATAAGGCGAACACTGCTCAACAGCGACCGTACGCAGTGCACCATACGCTCACACATGAGAGGACCAAACAAGTAAGCTACAGGGCGTGAAAACTTGAGAGCCCCAAACAAGTAAGCTACAGGGCAGAAAGGCATGGATAGCCCGCACATGCATGTCCTTACCGTGAACACAGTGTTTGCGATTGCTAGTCTGGACCTGCCGTTGAGGAAGCTCAGCCCACCTCCGTTCAGAGAGCAGGCGTTGCTGACAAAGCGCGAGTCACTGATCTTAAGCGAGCCAAGCACACCGTCAGCGTAGATAGCACCACCGTGGTTGAAGGCAGCGTTGCCCTGTACAGGAGCAGCGGACACACACACACACACACACACACACACATGTGGACAGTAAACCAGAAACAGTGTCAGGCTACTAGGCTATCGGCCAACCATGTCGCATAAGCCCCACCCAGCAGAGCCAGTTGCTGTACCTCTGCCCAGCATGTGTGTGCATGTCACGGTCAGCCTGAAGAGCAAAAGGTACAGAGCCCGCTGTGGAAACCGCCCGGGGTCCCGGGGAGCAAAAGGTACAAAGCCCGCTGTGCGTACAAACCTGCTGTGCAAAAGGTACAAAGCCAGTGCAGCAGTAAGGTGTTGTGTGCAGCGTACCTGGAACACACAGCTTGTGATCTCTATGTCCGCTACGACCTGGAACAGACCGATAGCTGGGCCCCACTGCAGGACACAAAACACATGCAAGAGACAGTCTCAGACCCTGCTTGCTACAGGAGCTTCTGCGCTTGAGCTTGCACTGACGGGCAGCTTGATATCGTGTATTGCACATGTTTGCACATGTTTGCAGCTTGATAGCGTGTATTGCACATTTCTTTGCGATGAGCAGGCCAGGGAGGTGACTGCAACGATCGCTGTAATAGGGACCCTGCTTGCACATGCCAACCGCCAACCCACCTTTGCCACATTGTTTCTGAAGGTGCAGTTTTGAATCTGAACTGTGATGGGCGTGCTTGGGGCGTAGACAGGCGTCTCTATGTTTAGACCTGACCCAATTGATTCGGTAAAGTTACCATGTCGGTTACCTGCAGTGTAAACACAGGCATGGCAACCATGCAGGACCTTCTAGCTGACACCTGCTAAGCTGGCATGCTGCCGCCTGGCTGCTGGCATCTAGTCTTGAGCTTGGGGGCCCAACACTCACCACTGAATGTACACCCAAGCACTAGAATGTTGCCTGTAGCTTGTAGGTATGCTCCGCCCCCACCAATCGCTGCACAGCACACATGCAAGACACGCTCTGTAAAGCTCAATGCCCTCACCTGAGCGCATCCATTGTGGGGTGTGTTTTACAGGGCGCAGTCTAAGGCTCGGCTCAGATTGCGGGGATACGTGGGTGCTGTGCACAGTGTGTCTGCTCTGCGCACCAGGGTTGTTTTCCCCGCAGTTCTGAAAGCCGATGTCTTGCAGGTGTGTGGACGATGCGTTGAAGACCTGCAGCGCTGCCAGCTGTCTGCCTCCGCAATCCAATACTGTGTTTGCTGCGCCCTGGCCCCAGATGGTGACTGTCACTGGCCGTGTGGCATTGACGAGGTTCACAATCAGCGGCTCGGTCACTAAGAATGTGCCAAACCCGAGCTGCAGGACAACCGGCGCGCCTGTGCTGACAGCTGTGGCAACCTGGGCTTTGGCGGACAAAACCTGTGGGCAGCAAGGGAACCCAACAGCGGACTTCACAGCTGAAGCGGCGCCTCTGCCTATTCATAGGCACCTGCTTTGGGTCCTGCTTTACAGCGGGCCTATGCTCAGAGCCTATCACGAGCGCTGTCATACGAGCGTGCTGCTGCTTGCTGCGCCAGGGGCATCTGACTCGGCGGACAAGATACGCCAGCCGGGATGGGACTTCAGTGAGGCTGAGTGAACTCCCATCTGTTGAGTGTTCTTGTCTCCAGTTGCTCACTGACTTACCGCGCTTTGGAAGTCAGGCAGGGACACGGCATCTGTGGGAAGGCTGAGTGCCTGGGTCGCGAGGGCGAGGGCGAGGGCGAGGGCGCAAGTCAAGGCACTTGGCTGGGCCCTTGACCGCCCAGCAGCTGGACGCCTCCGATGCTTGATCATTATAGAGGCCAATGCAGGTGGCACGGGCTCCAAAGCTGAGAGGGGGCGGCCGCTCCGGATGGGTGCGCCCGCCACCTAGCGACTTTCACCTGCCCTCATTCTGCTGTCTGTGCGTGCAAAATGTGCTCAGCAAGCGGTCAGTGGCTCTCCTTTGCCCATTGACACGCAGATGGAGGGGTGCCCGACCCTGGCACCCCTGAACCGAAAACTGTGGAGTCCGCTTGTCCCACAGGGCATAGGTCCTGAGGTGCGCTGTGAGCTGTTGGGTATGGAGAAGCGTGGGCCGCTGAGTATGGAAGCAGCACACACAGTGCCAGCCCGCGCACACAGAACCTCCAGGACGATTACATGGCTTCCCTAACCAGTGTCCGCCGAGCAGCGCCCACGCTCACAATCAAGACCCAAAGTAGTGAGTGAAGGAAGACAGCTGCAATGCACTTACTGCACAGCAACGCAGGGCAATCAGGCGTACCTTGCCATGCTGTAAATTCGCACAAGCACGTACAATCTCCCTCTGTGCCCTTCACTCTATGCCCTTTACCAAAGCGTCACACGCATGAGCGCAGGCGATGCCACTAGCTTGTCGCACACCAGACAGCTACTACTGCCCCTGAAATGCTCCCCAGGTACTGTTGCGTATGCATGGAGAGCCCCTTTGTCACTGCATGCACTCACCACCCAGCCTGGGCGAGGCCCTGCTACCCTTCCAGGACAACACACACACACGCACACGGACAGACAGACGCATCCTTATTTCAGCCCCTGCCGCTCGAGAACACACGCGGCACATACTAGCAAGACACGAGAAGACACAAGCAGCACCCATTAACTACCCTTGCATGACAGAAGTGGAGTGTCGCATGACTTACGCCGAATCCTGAGTAGCTAGCTCCATAGATCTAAGATCTGACCTGCAGCAACCATAGATTGGCACGCGCTGAACCCCGTGGCATGGGCCCCAACCAGGCCCAACAATGCAATGTCAGGGCGGCGCATGACCTGTCTGACCTGCAGCAACCATAGATCGGCAGTCGGCAGTGCAATCTGTCTCTCGGGATGAGGTGAGTATGGGATGATCTTGCTACTGACACAGAAAGAGGAAAGAAAGAGGAAGCATGACGCCTAGCGGCTACGAAGACACCCCACGCAGCAAGATATGTGTGTTGACCAAAGCTACTCCACCCTGCACTTGCTGTACACCTGCACCCGCGTCCGCAAAGGTAAAGCAGAAGGCCATGCACATGCAGGCATAACACTTTCCACTCTCACGCAGCAAGATATGTTAACCAAAGCTATACCCACCAAAGCTATATGTCCACCAAAGCTATATCCTGCACGCGCTGTACACCTATACCCGCGTCCGCAAAGGTAAGGCGGAAGCCTATGCCCATGCACAGCACTCTCTTAGACACACACACACACACACACACACACACACGCACACTGTCCCAGCGACAGCCACACCCTGCAAGTGCTGTACACATGCGTCCACACATGCGTCCACAAGGAATGCCCAAACCCATGCACATGCAGGCACGACGCTCACGCACACCTGCAAGGCACAACACTAACGCACACATACACAGACACTTCTTCTGCGAAGGAGGACGAAGAACAGGCAGTCTATGTGTGAGAGAGACTCAGCTAGAGCGAGCACTGTGATGGTGCCTCACGTTGGGTGCCCTGAATGAGTGTAACACACCATCCGTAGGTTCAGCAGCTTCCTCGCATCACGTCTAAAACTCGCGTTCCATGCTCATAGCATGCCTGGTGTTCCTAGTCGCAAGTGTAAAGTAAGTACTGCAAGCCTTCCTTTGCAGCACAAACACACACATTCGTTCACGAAGAGCACAACCGTTTCAGTCCGAAAAGATGCGTTTTCCTTTGCGAAATGGAACAGAAGGCAGCTTCAGTGCGAATCTGCGGCTCACATCGCGAGACTACGACAACACAACCAAAAGGCCCGCAGCAACCGGGTGGGTTCAGGTCAAGGACATGCATGTCTCATGTTCCGCAATGTTGGTTCTATGTGCATTCGTTTCTATGTGCATTCGTCTCCTATGTGCATTGTATATGCCCTTCACGAAATGTCCAAAGTCAGCCTGCCTGCCTGAGAGACATAAGGCATAAGCAACCCCTGCTTGCAACCTGCCCCCTCCACGCTCAAAGCACCTCTCTTGCGCAAGCAAGACAGACAAACAAGCTCCACGCGTCATCGTCGTGCATGTCTTTGTACTGCAGCGCGTTTGTGCATGGTCTGTTATTACTGTGTCCATGTACAGCCTGCTCCCGAATCACACACCAGGCCTTAACGGTTAAGCTCAGCTCTTCGCAAGCTGCGATCCGATGAAAGGACGCAAAGCCCGGGTCATGCTTTGGGATGCACAGAGATTGGTCACATGGCTATACTTGCGCGGTAAAGATAAGCCGCGTGGATAATGCTACTGTTCATGCATGGGAAAGCAACCTTCCACAGGGGCGGCCACAGGGTACCACATGCGCCGCGGGCTAATCTGCAGCAGTGAAGTGCAACACAACTAGCATGTGTGCGTGAAAAGGTGCGGAACAAAGGAGGATGATAAAGTGCAGGACTCTGCGAAATGCCCCGTGGGTCATAGAGAACAGGCAGTCAAGCACCATGCCATGTGGTGTGCTGAAAACCAAGCAACATGCAGCTCATGCAGCATGTCGCCATGCAACATGGATGCCTCGCTCATGCATTTCGCCGGGACGAGGGTGGGCGTGGGATGCGTGAGGGCTGGGAAGACATTGGCCCGAGCGGGTTGCTGTGAACAAACGAACGACCTTCCTGGCCCTGGTCAGCTTCTTCGCGCTCCCGGTCCTGTGCTTGGGGCGCATGGGGATGTGGTGTGTTCGTATGCATGTCTACTGTGTCATCTTCACCTTCACCAGTTTCACTTTCTCGTAGCGGAGTCAACGGATTCATGTGCATGGTGACGCTGTCCCTCGAAACTGACGTGGCATGCTGACGTGGCATGTCGTCACCTTGGGAAGGGCTGAGGGGGTTGTCGTGGAGGATCGTCACAGCTGTCTCACGCGGCCGCTCCGCACTGCTGCGCTTGCGCGACGACGACACGGCAGGCGCGGTGGCTTGCGTGGCAGCCCCGCCGCGGCCGCCCGCCACGCGCCCACCACGCAAGGGCGACGCCACCTCCGCGTCGCGCGCGCTGCGCGCGTCACGCCGCACCACCGCGAACGGCGACGTACGGCTCGGCGGCGACGCGAGCGGCGGCGCCGGCGCCCGCGCCGTCACTGGCGGCGTGCTTGGGCTCGTGGGCGTTACCTGGTACACGTTCGACGCGAACGTGATCTCGCCTACCGGCATGCCCGTGAGGGCCGAGGGATCTTCTTGTGCGATTATCGTAGGAGGCATGAAAGAGTAAATATCATCAATATCGTCCCCACCGGACGTTTCCAACCGGCCTGACAAACCAACAAGGCCGTTGGCCGAGTGATCATCCGATCGGCCACCTGAGTGATCTTCTTCGAGGGAGGACATGGGCATGGAAATAGGGCTGGATTGGACCGGGGAGGGGGCAGTTTTGGGGTCGGCTGTCTGGGGCAGGACCGCCTTGGGCTCGAGATCGGCTTGCTGTTTTCTTCGAGCCAGGAGAGTGATGAGTGCAACGGCTATGAGTGCGATGAGTGCGACGCCGCCTAACACCGAGCCGATGATGATGCCCATGTTTTTGGAGCTGGGGCCGGAGGATGAGGAAGGTGATGTGACGGTGTTGGGGGGCTGGGGAGGGGTGGACGATGCTGCAGGACACGCAGAACGCACAACATCAGTCAGGCAGGCAGCGCAGAAGGCGCGCATAGGCATACACGGACAGCCAAGGCAGGTGGCGCAGAGCGCTTGCAGACTGTCTGGTTGCACAGTCTATAACTTTGACATTATGGCATCATGACTCGTGACTTGCGAAGATGGTTGCTGTGTGTGTTGGTGTGTCGTGCTCACCAGGCGCAACAACCAGGCAATCAATCGGGTTGGTCGCAACCTGCATGTGTCGCACGAGGACCCGAGCAAACAGTCAGGCTACGCAAACAACGACAAGCTTACTGCTTCTCCTGCGGTGCACTGTTGCTTGGTGTTGGTGGCTTGCCTGACACCTTGCTTGGCCCTACGGTGCGCACATACCTGTCCTGTGTTGCTGCTGAAGGTTGTGTTGGCAACCGACACACTCGTCGAGCTCTGCATGACAGCAAAACAGCAGCGGCTTGAGTCAGTTGATGAATGTCTGTGCATACCCCAGAATCTAGTGCTGTACACCCAGATGCCTGAACTAGAGCAACAAGCAGCAGCCATGGGTGATGTGTGTCCTTCTTTGTGTGTGTGTGTGTTTAGTTGTAGTGTGGGCTCAGGTCACTCACTCTGGCGGCCGGGCATGTCTCTCTGGCCGCGTTGTTCTGCAAGCGTCACACAGGCACACGAGATAAGTGCGTGGTGACACCCATACGCCTTTGCACAGGCACCGCGCATCAAAGGCACGCACAGCGCTCATAACAGGCAAGGTTGCACTGAATGCAGGGGCACGTCGCATCATATGCAGAAGCCACCCAGACGTTCTAAAGAAGCAAGATCGCCTTTCTGGCGCGAACAGAGCTGATAACAGGCAAGATTGCACTGTATGCAAGGCTGCCATCAATGCCACAGGACCACACCTGGAACATAGAGTCTTGGATGGTGAAGGCGGTTGTGGTGTTCTCAGCGTACAGACCACCCCCCACCTGCAGGCAATACAACAAGCACATACATGAGCAAGCATACTATGATGACATACAGCATAGCACTGGGCTCAGCTTGTTGGCACAGGCAGGAGTCGGCCACATTATGGGTGATATTTCTGAGCTGCCGCTACGATCGCACCCACCTTGCTGGCCGCATTGTTGATCATCATGCAGCGCGTGATAGACGCGTTGCCTGTGGTGTCCCTCAGGTAGAGGGCTCCGCCAAACGAGGCCGCAGAGTTGTTCTGCACAGGCAGGAGCAGCAGAGCAGAGCATGCATACATCATACTAGCCATTGCACTGCTGTATAGCACTGCAGCAGCTGCATTAGCTGTTTGCATGTCAAAGGATGACGTTTGTATGCCAAAGCAGTCACACGCATGCAGCACGTACCACGAATAGTGAGTCTGTTACAATGGTACTGACGCCTGTCATCAGAGCCCAGATCGCACCTCCGTCCTGTACACAGCAGACAACACATAGCAGTGTGATCCAAGGCACATGCCTTGTTAGTCTCACTCGGTAGGGCATGTGTATGCGCGCTGCGTCTCCTGCTGCATGTGTCTGCGGGGCGGAGCTGAGCATACCTGGCCTGTGTTACTGGTGAAGTCTGTGTTGATGATCTGGAAGCGACGTGTGGTGGTTTGAACCTGCAGAGTCACGCCACAGCTCACATGCGTGCATCAACAGCATGCATGCAGGCAGGCCATGCAGCCTTGACGCATTGCTTGGGTAGACGCCGCGCAACAATGGCTGGGGGTATGGCAGTAAGTATCGCATGGAGCACCTACCGCGATTGCGCCACCTCCTCCGCTCTGTGCCGTGTTGAACTGCAAGACATCAGTGACAAACGGTATACCAACAAGACATCAGTGACAAACGGTATACCAACAAGACATCAGTGACAGCCCTTAGCAGGGGGATGTGCGTGCCAAAGTAAACGCGGACTTCATGCCGCGGGTAGGGTTGCACGGGCGCTGAACTATGGCACCCACCTGGAAGCTGCTGTCCTTTACAGTCAAGTCCGCACAGTTCCACGCTACCAGACCACCGCCAAACTGCGTGCGCACGCATGCCAGACACACACTCAGACCCGCCTCACATACGAACATGCACTTCCTGTCTAAGGTGTCTGCATGAGCGCTTTAATTGTGCATGGTCTCAACAGCGCGGCCTCTCACCCCGTCGGCTTTGTTGCGTGTGACTCTTAGCTGGCTCAGTGTGACAGGCCCGGAAACGTCCTTGACGCGCAAAGCACCACTCTGGTACCCAGCGTTGCTCTGCGGGTCACATAGCATAAAACGTGAGCCTTATCTTTGCCCGCCATATAGCCTCATGAGACATGAGACATGCTTCGTGGTGCAAGGAAAGGCGGATGCAAGGCCTTAAGCTCGTGTGAGAGACAGCCACAACGACACTTACAGAGAAGGTTGTGTTTGTGATGTCGACACGCCCGTCTGAGCTCACAACATGCACACCGCCAGCGCCCTGCAAACGCACATACCCGCAGGACAGGTACAGCTGAATCAGCCCTCAGATTCTCATACGGGTAGGTAGCTGCAAAGCCTGCAATGGCTGATGTATGCCACAGAAACCTGTCTCTGGGCACTGAGCTGCCATGGCAGGCTAACAACGTGTGACGGGAGTGGCTTGCCTACCAGGACTGCTGTGTTCTCAAAGAAGTTGCTGCCACTGATGGCGATGTTCGCTCGTGTCCTGTCCACGTGGATGCCACTCCCGTACAGCTCTACCTTGTTCCTCTGCAACGTGCCATGCAGCCACACGCGACACCATGCAGCTCTGAAGCACTACAAGCATCGTGCACTGTGGGCGAGTACACAGGGTTGGCGCATCCATTGTGTTAATGCACCGGTCGTGAAGACCCTGCGGCTGCTGTGTACAGCCTGCAAGGCTTGCCCATCTGCTGTGTGCATGCAATGCTACCCAACGCACCCACCACGAACGCACTGTTGACCACCTGAAGCTCCACATTCGCCCCACTGATACCAATACCAGCACCCCACTGCACACACACACACACATACATACATACATGCAGGCCCATAGCACATCCCATGCTTGCTGTACTGTCAATCCGCATGCTGGCTGCAGGGTCGTGGAAGAACGGCTCGTGTCTGTGCCGCACGCGTACCGTTGCATAGCCTCCTTGGAAGGTGCAGTCCTGTACGGTTACACGTGGTGGGACTGCGGGCTCGGGTGCAGGGGTGTCAAGGTACAGAGCGCCGCCTACGCCTGTCGCTGCACTGGCGTTCAACGCGCGATTGCCTGCACGGACAGACACGCGCCGACCAGACGCCGATCGTACAACAGCCTGCCGACCTGGCGCCTGTGCAGTGATGCAGACTGCTGATGCCTGGGGACTAGCATACCTATGAAGGAACAGCTTTGTATCGTCGCTGTGCCCGATACTTGGAGGTAAACTGCACCTCCGCCGGCATCTGCAAACGCGCACCAGAGGAAGCAATGCTTGCACCCATGCTCTTGCTGCCTTGCAACTCGGTCCTCGCACAGCACCAAGCGCGCTGTCCTTGCTGCCTGCGCTTGGCTGGTCGTGTACAGGCTGCTAAGGCCCCTTCTGCGCACCTTGGCCTGTCCCCGGGACTGCGCAGTTCTGGATTGTCAAGCCAACAAGGCTGACATCTTGCGCCCCTCGGATGATGAAGGCCTGATTGCGGCCATTGCAGTCCAGGGTCGTGCTGCCATTGCTGGCAATGCGGACTGAGACAGGCCGCCCAAACCTCGAGACGTCAATGACCACTGCTGCAGAGACTGAAATTTGGCCTGCGGGGAGCTGCCAGTCGACCACGGAGCCGGTGCTGTTGGCTTGTTGGAGTCGCTGGGTCAAGCTGGGCAGCTGCGGCGCAGGCAACAGAAGACACAGGGAGCCGGGACAATCAAGGCACGCTCCAGGCCTGGCAAAGACCATTCTCAGAGCAGTGGCTAAGCCACACACACCCAGTATGAGGGCCCATATAGGTGTGGGCAAGACAGGGCTGTATGCACAGAGCAGGGCTTGTGGGCATGCTGAGGCCCGAGCCGCGAGACCGGTCCAGTGGTGGTGGGCGCTCTGCAAAGATCGGCTGCGCGGTCCTGCGATGGTGTCTGTGAACCTACCAGTGTGGCGATGTCTGTGGCTGTGGGACCTTGCGCCTGAGCACACGTCCTTTTCGGGCCCCCCACAAGGCACATCGAGGCCACCACTGCCACGATGAAGCTCAGCCATCCTCGTGCAGGACCCATGGTCCCACACCCGCGCGAGAGCGCGAGGGCTTTCAGCAGGCTTGGTCTCTCACGGCACGGGCATCAAAGTGCGATTACATGTTACAGTGTCCTCTGCAGCCTCACGTGTCAATGTTCCAAGCTACCAGACAATACAAGCAACGAGCTGGCGGCTTGAAAAGCACATGGCCATCAGTGCCGTTGTCAGATGGGCGTTCGTTTTGGCCCACAGAGACCGCTGCAGCGCTTGCCCGTGCCTTGTTTGCATTGGTGAGTGCAACATGACGGGCTACCAGGCCCCGGAGGCGGCGTCGTACCCAAATTGGGTGGGCTTGTCCCAGCTGTGGCACAACGTGGCCACAGCCAAGAGTTGCGATCGTACGACCTCCACCACCCCTCTTTCGTGTTCTCTCGTTTAACATTGTACGTGCCGGTCTCTCACTGTCCCCGGCCGGTAGCACCTGCGCAACAGTGACAAAGACACTGCTCGTACTGACATGGCGCGCGCGCTGCTGCCTCATCAGAGCGAGCTGCACCGTGGCCCGTCCTAATGCACGGCACGGCACCAGCGTGCGCCCTGGCGGTTCAGGAAGTGTGTCACATACCGGCGAAGAGCGCGGACACTGAGCTGAGGTTGGCAGCAGGCTGTGGAGGCCTTTGCGGCTTTGAAGTAGGCCCAGTCACGTCCTCCATAGCACCCCCGCCCTCGGATGCTTGCCTGTGCATGTGGAACGCACACGATACATATCACAAGTAGCCCGCATGAGTCTGGAACGTACGATCAAACACATGGCTTGGCTTGTCGTTGGTGCGCTAAGTGCATTAGAAGATTCATACCATGGGCGTGTTCAGTCACGTGTTTTTGTGTGCTCTATGTGCCATACCTGTTGGTTGCACCGTCGCCGCCCCTCCCACCAGTGCGCACACCAAGCCCCCGCGCCGGCAGCAGTGTCGGCGCGAACGGCCGGTACCGCTGCGGGGCCACGCCGAACGATATACTCCCAGCCGTGTTCTGGCTCTGCGCGGGCCCTGCACCGCTGCGCACGCCACTGCCAACGCTGCGCGAGGACACCCCGCGCTCCGTGGCGACCGCAGCGGCCGCGGCACGCGCCGCAACACCCGCACCCGTACCCGCACCCTCACCATCAGCACCACCCGCCCGCACAAGCGACCCAAAGCTGAGGGTCGGCGGTGGACCCGCCCTCCGCCCAGCATTTGTCTGTGGGTTTAACACCAATGTTGGTGTGCCTATGGCCGTGTCTGCTTCACGTGGTGGTGGTGGCGCAAAGCTAGCAATGAATCCATTTAAATCACCCAATGATGCCGCGTCCTCACTCATCCCTGTATCCCTAGAGTTTTCGGCTGACCCGTCCCACACACCATCAGTATTCTGATGTACCCGTTTTTCGCCCTTGTCTAACTCATGAGTGGGGCTACCTGGCTCTCCACTAGGGCCGTCACAAGGGACGTCCCACACGCTGTCAGTGTGTGCGCGCTTGCTGCCCAATGCTGGCTGCAGGGACTGCCGCGCATCGCGCGCAGGACCCGCGCCGTGCAGAGCGGCCGCTGGCTCGGCAGTGCTTGCTTGCCGGCGCAGCGCAGCTCCAGCATCGCGTGCCTGGTGGTGGCCACCCCGGCCCTGTAGCACACGCTCGTTACTGTGGACGGCGCCCTGTTGTGCTGCGTCACCGTCGCTGTTTGGCTCGTGTGTGGGCGAGGGGCTGCGTGAGTTCACACGCGCCTGGCCAGCCGGCTTCACAGCCGCAGCATGCAACTGCTGCGTCGCATCCTTCTCCGCCCCCTGCGCCGCCCCGTCAGCGCACACGGCGGGTGGCGCAGGTGAGCCAGAGGTGCCTGCTGGTACTGCCACCGGGGACACCTCTCTGCTGTTTGACCTGTGTTTCGGGTCGTCCTCCCTGTGTGTGTCTCTGTCGGTGGCTTGCGGGATAGGTGGCCGCTGTGTAGTCTCTGGCGCTGGGTGCGGGGTGGTGATCGGCTGGGTGCGAGGAGCAGGGCTGCTACGGCTGGGCTGTGGGGCCATGGTTTCTGTTTGCACTGCTCGAGGGCTGCGGGGTTGTGGGGACGGTGCGCGGGGTGACGCTGGTGCAACCGTCTGTGCGCCTTCTGACGGCCCAGATACCTGTGCCACACACAAACACACACACACACACACACACACACACACACATGCGCACACACACGAAAACACATGCACCAAACGCCCATACCTCACATGAAAGTGCAGGTCACAGCACCAAGTATGGAAATGCATAGCGCAACTATAGCTATGTCGTGCTACTGGCTTCCTTTGCTGAGGCTTCTGCTGTGCTTCTACTGCATGCGACTTTTGCCTAGCCGGTGTGTGCTTATGTAAGCACTTACAGGGAAGCCCTGCAGCATGCGCTGGAATTCTTCGTCAGGGTCTTCGAGCCAGCTGGGCACCAGTGCTTTACCCGCCGCACTAATGAACGCATCGGTCGCCGCAGTGGCGGGCGCGGCAGCGGGCGCAGTGGCGGGCGCGGACGCAGGCGGGCGTTGCATCAGCGTGAACAGCGCGCTGGTGACCTGCTGCAGGGTTGTGGCCTGCGCTGGTGCACCAGAGGGACGGGGACTTGCTGTCCGCAGGTCCTCCTGTGGTGTGGGCTGCAGTGCTGGCTGCGGCGCGGGCTGTGCTTGGTGCGGCCTGTCTTGGCCTGGGGCCTGCAGCGGGGCGTGCTGCTGTGGTACTGTTGTGTGGGCAGCTGAGCGCTGTGCTGTCTTCTGTGCATCCAGGATGGTATACTCCAGGAGCTCAGGCTGCACACACGCACACACACACACACACACACACACACACACACACACACATCGATGCTGCTGTCTGGTTTGAACCCCACATCTGCACACGCGCATGTGGGCTGCCGCGTGTAGGCGCACATAGATATCCGCAATCAGTATGCAAACCTTTTCTGAGAGAGAACTACCCGTATCCATGGTAGCTACAGAGCACACACATGTTTGCGTGTATGCTGCTATGTGCAAGTCACACCACTCACGTCGCCTTGCATGAAGGCCATGGCCACACTTGACATGGCCTGTCTGTCTTCAGGGCTGAGCAGGGAGGGGTCTGCGTTGGCTAAGTGCGGCATTGCCCTGTGTAGCGCCCTTAGTAGGTTTGTGCCCAGCTGCGTGTGGGGCTGCGCGACTGAGTCGCGAACTGCGCTAACTGTGTTGGTGGCATCGTTGTGGGGGCGCGTCTGCGTGGGTGCAGCATGGAAGAGATGCGGGGAAAAGGTGGCTGTGGCCTCGGCCACAATGTTGCTTGTGTGGTGCATTGGCAGGAGAGGTGAGGCTGGTATGGATGAACGCTGGCGCGGTTGGGCAGCGAGCTGCGGCGGCTGCAGCGCGCCATCCGCGTCCATTGGCGTGCCGACGGGCCCATGGGCACGGTGCATGCCCTGCGCGAAGGGAGGGAAGTAGACACTTCGCTGGTCAACGCATCTAGCGGTGTATGCTGCAATCATGCGTTGTCTGCAGTATACACAGAGGCACTGAGGCAGGCAAAACTCAACACACTTTTTGACGTGCGCTGAAACGCCTTACCGCGTGTGTTGTCTGGGGTGTGGGCAGGGATGACCCAGGAGCGGGTCTGCGCAGCACCACCTCTGGAGTCGCAGCCTGGGACCAGCCTGTGAAGCCCTGCACTGTTGCACCCTCGTCTGTCTGCAGCACGTGTGGTTGGGGTGGCGCGAAGGCGAAGGCCGCTTGATTGGCTCCAAGGGTGGGTGCGGGCGAAGGAGGAGGGGTAGTCAGCGCCGCCTGCAAAGCGTAAATCAATCACAAGGAAGCATACACACATACAGAGGGGCGCACACGGTACTCATTCGCTGAGCGCAAGTGTCCTCGTGTGCCTTACTACCAAACTCTCGCACCTGATTGACCAGCTGTGGCATCAGCAGAGCAGCCGCAGTAGCCGCGCCGGCCGGCGCCGGCGCCGGCGACCCCGCTGTGCGCTGCCTGACCCTTAGCCTCGGATCCCTATCCCTACCCTGCGGCTCGTCTATCATGTGCTCGGTAGCCGCTGTGTGGTCGCCGTGCTCTTCAGGCGTGTGTCCTGGCAGTACTGTTACGTTGGTCTCCCTTGATGCTACAGCCTTGACCAGCGCTTGTGGCGCCCCTGGGAGCTCGCACAAGTACTGCAGCACGTCACACACTGGCAGTGTGTCTGCCGCTGCACGCAGCGCGCTGTACAGGCGGGGGTGCTGGAGCTCGGCCCAGGCCATGCCCAGCTGCAGCCACGCCTGCGACTGCGGGTCGGCTGCTGGAGCGCCAGCCGCAGCTGGCATCGCCCTAGCCAGCGCGTGTGGCTGCTGCTCCTGCTGCTGCTGCTGATGGCCTGGCCCCAGCACAGGCTGCGCAGGCGTCTGCAGTTGTGGCTGCACCTCCGCCTGGGGGTGCGGCTGCGGCTGCAGCTGCAGCTGTGGCAGCGGCTGCGCCTCCTGTGCAGCATGCTGTGCCATGGCTGCTGTATTGTGAGGAACAACAGGGTCAAGCAGGCTACCTGGTCCAATGTGTGGTAGGTCTGCGTGTGCAGGAGAAGCAGCCTCGTCTGGCTGGGAGTCAGGTGGTAATCCGTTGAGCACACGCATACTCCTACAGGCACAGGACACAGCACACAAAACACATCTTGTCTCTGAGCGAGCGCATGTTGCGTGCACGCGCGGCGCGCCCGTCTGTACGTATGTCCCTTCCAAAGTGTGCCTACGTGGTAAGTGTCTCCCACGTATGCATGCAGCTGTGACCTATGCATGCTAATGTGTGTGTATATGCGTGTGTATGTGACTCGTCTCACTTTCGCTTCGCCCGTTCTGCAGCCTCCTTGAGAGCAGGGTCCACCTCGGGTACGCTGATCGACGACACAGACTGCCCACTATCAGGCAAACCCTCTCCCGTGTCACCACTCGACCTATGCAACAAGATATCAGGCATGGGCAGGCCCGCACGCAGCGCGGCCAATGAAGGCCTGCCCACTGGCAGCAGCGGGCTGGGCTCAAGACCAAGTGAGAACCCACACCCATCTGAGTCAGCCCCGTGCTGATCTGTTTCCATGGTATGCTGTGAGTCTGCACCACGGCGGCGCTTGGTGCGCGCGCTGCCGATGGTTTGCGGCGCGTCGGCGTCGCCCGGTAGCGCCGCGTCCCGCGCGGCGGCGTTCGCCTCGCCCGACGACGGCGCGGCGTCGGCCACGCCGTCCGCTGGCTGGCTTGCGCCGGCGCCACGCCGGCGGCGCCGACCCGTGCTCCCCGGCACCGTGTCTTGCGACAGTGCTTGTGAGGGCATGGGTGCGTCTAATGTCTGCATGGGTCTGTTCAATACATTTGTAGCATGCTCGGGCGCGCCTAAAACACCCACTGCACGGCGCAGTAGCCGCTTGAGTCCCTGCGGCGTGCGCGCTGGGTGCGAAGGGTCCTGGGCTGCAACAGTGGCCAACACTACTTGTTGCAACAACATTGCCTCCTCCTGAGGATCAAGATCAGGTGTAGGAGCACCCATGCTGGCGTTTGCAGCACACCCTGCTTGCTGGGGTGCGACACCAGGCTCGGCTGCAAGCTGCTTGCCTGGTGTTTGCACACAGCCTGTCAGTGTGTCGGCGAGGTGTGTAGTGGAAGTGTGGGGTACTGCGGCCTCGGCCTGCTCTGCCGCATGGGCCATGCCTGTGCCTGCCACGCCGGTACCCTGACGCGTCGTGGGTGTCATGACCGGCTCACTGGGCGCGGCAGCAGCGGCGCCTGCATTCTGCCCGGCAGCACCTTGCCTGACCCCGCCTGCGTAGGCATTGTCAGTGCTGCCAGGCTGGGGGGCACCAGTAGCGCGCTCGCGCGTGTTGTGTTGTTCCTGCAATTGGCGCATGGCCTTCAGCAGCTCTTGTGCAGTCCGCCTGGGCGTGGCGCCCAGCGCAGCTGCTGCTGGTGCGGCTGGCTGCGGTATGACGGCAGCTGCGCGTGTGTGTGCTGACAGCGGGGCTGTGCTGGGGCCTGCTGACGGTGCGGAAGCAAGAGCGCTGGGTGCTGCCTGTCCCTGCTGCTGCTGTGGCGGAGCTGTCTGACTCTTGGAGGGGGCAACGCCGGCATGCGACCTGTGGGCGCAGGCAGAGCACAAATGCATACTGTGTTACGAAGCAGTCTTGCATCCACATGCGTATGGTTTAGAAGAGCAAACATGGCAAATACAATTTCAAACATGCACAGTGTGTACTGGGCGCCACATTGCCACCCACCTCTTCAAGCCTGCCTTGACTTTAGCCGCAGACTGCAGCCGCAGCAGGGACGCTGCACCCCCTGTACGCTGCTCAGCTGCCAGAGACATCATAGAAAACGCAAAGTTCTCCACTGGCCCCAGCGGCTTCCTGTCTCGCACATGCTCCGCTACCTGCATGCTTACCACCTTCGGCTGCCCACCCTCAGCCACCGCGGCAGCCGGCCGCAGCGCCGGTGTGTCCCCAGCAGCAGCAGCTACATGCGGCCCGTTGGATGCCGACGGCTGCCGGTCGGCCGACCCTGCCAGCCCCTCTGAGGCCTCGCCCTGTGGCTTGCCAAGGCCGTGTCGGTGTGGGGACACACCGTAGGGCTCTACGACAAAGGCGGCTGTGGGATCACGAATCAGCCCCCGCAGCTCGCCTGAGTTGCGTAACGGCCTTCTTGGTCTGTGTGTGGCTGTTGCTGCTGCTGCTGCTGTGGCTGGCTGCAGTGGCTCGGCTGCGGCTGCCTGCAGCGGCCCGGCTGCAGGATCTAGTGCCTCAGCTAAGCCAGCTGCATCCATATGGGGGCCGCTGGGTTTGACCGCGGCGGCTGTGCCTGCTGCAGCATCGTTGGCCTGCCGTGTCTGTGGCACATCAGCAGGGCCAGGCCGCGCCTCACTAGCCAGCACGGACAACAGCCGGCGCTTGACTTTGCGCTTGACCACGCCTGGCTGCTCCTCGGCGAGGCCGGCGTCAGCGTGCGCACCGGGCTCGGGGGTGTCGGCGCGGCGCTTGCGCGGCGGCTCACCGGCTACACCCGCATGCTGCTGCGGTGGCTGGCGGCCGGCACCTGTCTCGGCAGCCGGCTCCGGGCCGCCTGCTACAGCTGTGCACTGCTTGTCAAGACGCCTGCGTGCAGGGCACGCGACCTGGCCCACCTGCTGCGGGTGCGTTTTGTTACGCAGCCTGTCCTTGGCCGCAGGCAAGGGCTGCTCATGCTGCTGTGCGAGCTGCCCGTGCTGTGCGTGCTGCGCGGCAGCGTTCTGCGCCGCCAGCCATGCATCCAGCACCCGGCCCTCAGCGTGTGTCAGCAGCCGGCTGGGGTTACGCAACTGCCGTTGGTAGATCTCTGCACCGTCGGTCAGCACAGGGCCCTGGACAGCCACTTTACCATTCAGCATGTCCTTCAGCAACAGCATTGCCCTGGGCCACTGCACCCGCCACTTTGGCTTGACCGCAGGGGCCTCCTGCGCGGCCGCAGCGGCAGCTTGCCCTGTGCCACCCAGCTGCGGCTGGCTGACTGCGGCGGCTGCAGCGACTGTGCCTGCTTGCACGGTTGGCTGCGGCGGTGTGGCATCCTCACGCTTGTCCGCCACTGCGCCCCTTCCTTGCGGTCCAGCCGCCCTGAGCTTGCGCGGACTTCGCCGCAGGGCGGCATTGGCGGTGCGCGGCGCGGCTGCTGCAGCGGTGTCCTGGAGCACGGCTTCGGCCACCCTGCCTGCTGCCTGCTGAGCAGCTACGTCAGGAGCAGAGGGTTTTGCCACGCCGGCTGCAAACGCAGCAGTATCGGTGCGCCCCGTCGCAGCGCTGGCAGCCGTGTCTGCCACCGCGCCGGCCTCCGCGGGGCCCCTGCCCTGCAGCACGCGCTCGGGGTCTTTGGGCTGGCCCTCAGCCGCATCTGCAGCTATGCCTGCCTCCTGTATGACAATGGACGTCAAGCGTGGGCTGGTGCGTTTGACCACGGGGCCCGCGGCAGCGGCAGCGGCAGCGGCCGCGCGGCGGCCAGCGGCGCTGCTGCGCTTCTTTGTGCTTGGCGAGCGGCCGTCGGCAGGGCCCTGCATCGCAGCCGTCTCTGGTGCGGTCTGCTTGTGGCCTGCGGCTGGAGAGGCGGCTTTCTTGCCTGTGCCGCCAGGCCCACTTCTTTTGGCAACGGCACCGCT
>VFQQ010002004.1_pt1 | contig 25292 bp, 45 predicted proteins | sample 3512341 | NCBI WGS metagenome assembly VFQQ01 (sample SAMN10412373, study PRJNA504923) | tailings metagenome | isolation source: Relicate 2 Philex TSF1 revegetated site | place: Philippines: Tuba, Benguet | collected 2017-08-29 | reverse complement strand
CGGCGGGGCCCTTAGGGGCTGGCGAAAAGTAACGAGACTAGACTAGACTAGCATTGGGGAGCAGGCTTGGGCGGCATGCTTTGCTGTTGGGAGCTGGGGGCTGGATGGGATCTGCTCCTCTCCCCCGCCGCCGCATGGGTGCAAACTGCCTTGCTGCCCAACTCAGAATGTGCACCCAAGCAGCCAGACGGCAGCAGCAGGTTGCCACGAATGGAGCCTCCAAGCCACCCACCTGCTGCACCACTCTGTCCTGCAGGGTGTTCTCCCAACAGCACACCTCACGCAGCCAAGTAGCAGCACCGTCTGACTATTTGGCAGCAAGCCCACCCACCTGCTGCACCACGGCATCTTGCAGGGCGTGCACCGGCAGGTCCACGTGTAGCATGGGCAGGCAGGCAGGGTCTGGCTGCGGCGCGGGGCGCAGCAGCACAGGGCCTGCTGGTGCCTCGCTCAGCATGTTCTCAGTGATGTCCATTCCATTGGCGGGGCCAAACTCCAGTGCCGTCAGCTGCAGAGGAAAGGCAGGGCAGGGCGAGCGGCGGTGTGCAGGAGTGGGCGCCTTGCACAAAGCAGCAGGTGGCTGTATCGCCCCGGGCAGCCCACTGGCCAGTCCATCAGCGCCACACCCATCGGCGCAGCGCACCTCGTCCCCGTGCTTCACATACAGCACGGCGTGGTGGAACACCGACCCGGCGGCGGCCAGCAGCGCGCCGCGCTCCGTGCCCTGGCCTGCAGTCAGCCAGCCGATGTGATTCAGGGCAAACCCAGGGTGCAGCAGTGCGCAGAAGCAACTTCCTGAGCAGGTCTCAAAAACCACTTGGTCACCATGCGCCTGCAAGTGCCAGCAGCGGTTTGGCAGCGCAACGCAACCAGGCATCCTCTCCGGCGGCAGCGCTCGTGCATTGCAACAGCTCAGCCTGCGTCAGGAAACGCACCGCTGCGCACGGGCCGCTTGTACACGTACAGGCCGTCCTGCTTGAAGTCGTGGGCCACAGAGAACAGGTCGCGCCGCAGGCGGGCGCCCAGCCGCCGAAAGAAGGCCGTCCTGCAGCAGGTGCGGCAGACAGGCGGGTAGGTGAGCGGCGGGGGGCGGCGAGCGCCGGCGGCGCCAGCGCCGGCGGGGGCTGGGAGGCAATTGGGGCTGCGAGGCCGCGATCGGGAGGATGCGAGGGACGCAGAGCAGAGGGAGTCATCCAGGGCAGGCTAGGCTGCAGCGAGCAGGAGGTGAGCTTCTGGAGATGCCGTCCGACTGGGCAGCCCCGCCCATCGCCCCTCCCAACAGCCTCCCAGGCATCCACATACTTGGTTTCCAGGCCCAGGGGCGGCAGCAGAGGCGCGGCGTGGTCGAACTCGGCCTGGGGTTCTGCCGGCGCCCGCTCCTGCCGCTTGGCCCGCGGCTGCCCCGCATCGGGCAGCGATGCAAACGACGCCGAGCGCTCGGGGCGCTTGAGCGGTGCTGCCGCCGAAGGCATGGGCGCTGCGTGCAACTCGAAGTGTATGCGGCCGATCAGGCGGTGGATTTCAAGCGGCTGGATGGGGTAGGGCGCGGGGAAGTGGAGACACAGGGCCTGGGCCAGGCCGCCTTCTGCCGCCGATGCTGCGCCGCGCTGTGCCGCCTTCCGGCTGGCCGGATGCGAGCGACGACACAGAACGAGCTTGCCTCTCATATGTGTTCGGGCGGTTGGTGGTTGCATCAGTAAAGCAGGAGGTGGTGGCAGGCATCACACCCCCGCCTGGCCTGCCGCCGGGGCGCTGTGGCGGGAGGACGTGCCGCCTGCTGGCAATTTGATTCGCGCTGTACACACGCGGCGGCATGGTTGCAGACACTGCTCAGATGTGCGCCTGGTCGTGCAGCAACAGATGCTGGAATGCAGATCGCAGGCAATGCAATCTTCCTGCCACGATACCAATGCAGCGCCAACCGCCGTCCCTCATGCGGGTGCCCGCCGCCGCCGCCGCCCGCTGTTTGCCGATCGTCTGCCTGCACCGGAGCCATCCACCTGCGCACCATGGCTTCTGCAGGCGGCGATTTGTGGGCCCTGGCCCGCCAGCAGGTCGCCCAATTCGAGCAGCGGTCGGCCGAGCTGCAGCTCACGCTGGCCGCGGAGCGGGACGCTCTGGAGGCCCAGGAGCGCGAGGCCAAGAAGCTGGAGAGCGGTGAGGGGCGCCGTTTGGGCCGGGGAGTCGTCAAAAGCGCTTGAATCGGATCGCCCTGCAGGAGCCGATTCAGAGCCCGCCCAGCTTCTCAACCCCTGCTGCAGAGCGTGCAGACTTTGCCAAGCGCGCCCAGGAGGCCGAGGCGCGGGCGGCGGCCGCCGCGACCGCTGCCGCCGAGCTGCGGGGCGCTGTCGACAAGGCCGCGGGCCAGCACTCGCTGCTGCAGAAGCACTTGGAGATGCTGCGGGGCGGCCTGCGCGACGCCAGCACCCAGATGGAGGCGGACCGGCAGCGATACCAGCAGCACCTGTCCCAGCTGCGTGCGGCACTGCAGGCGTACGAGGGGCACCTGGCGGGGCGGCCGGGCGGCGGCAGCGGCGTTGCCGCTGCTGAGCAGGAGGCTGCTGATGCGGTGGCCGCTGCTGCTGGCCAGGCCGCGGCGTGAGCAGGCAGAGGGCAGCTGAATGAGTTACAGCTTACAGCAGCCGCTGGGTGCTTGCATGAAATGGGGTGGAATGTGGGCAGACTCATGCGCAGTGTAGCAATCAGTTTTGAGTGCGTAGAGTACAGGGGCGAGGCAAGTACAGAATCAGGATACACGAAGGCTGGCTGCACAGCAGGAGCACAGCAGCAGCAGCAGCAGAGCGCCCAAGCCGCGGCCGCTCAGTGCTTGCCGCCAGGGTCGTCTGGTCTGCCGCCGCCGCCCTCCTCAAACTGCAGCACGTACGCCAGCAGCTCGTCGCACGAAATCTGCGCACAGATGGCAGGGGCAGGGCAGGCTGGGCACTGCTTTGTATGTTTCACAAGCGCACACTTGGCACAACTGCAACATCCCCACTCCGAAGGATGCGCGCATACACCTCGCAAACCTGCCAGCACCCACCCACCTCGCCATCCCCATCGGCGTCCACCTCTGATATCAGCAGGGCCACCTCGCCGCACGTCATGTCCACACCCAGAATCTTCAGCGCCCGCTGAAGCTGCAGCGCATACAGTTGAAAACACGGAATGGTTTCAGCATTGGGAGGGGTGGAGCAGACTGCGAGAAACTTTCACCGCCCGCAGCAGCTGCACCCAGGAGAGGCAGTGCACCCAAAGTGAGCAGCCGTAGCAGGCGGCGGCAGCGCAGCACGCGGCGCGCAAACCGTGCCCACACCGGTGTGCATCAGCGGACGCCACGATGCGGGTGGCAGCACAGCAAGCAGGCGGCACAAGCACAGCGCGGTGCAGCAGCACACCAGGCAGCAGCGCACAGTGCAGCAGACAAGTGCAGCAGACAAGTGCAGCAGACAAGTGCACCTCGTCGGCACACAGCGTGCCCGAGTGGTCGGTGTCAAACAGGCTGAACACCTCCTGCGAGGAAGGGGGTTACGTGTAATTAACATGTCACACTTGGAATGTAAGGGTGGAGCAGTGCGGGGACACAGCTGCTCCCGAGGACCCCCAAACAGGCCGAACACCTCCTGCAGCCGATGAGGGCACAGTTTGCGAAGAGGTCACAGCAGCAGCAACAGGGCAGGGAAACATGCTGAACACCTCCAGCGGCCAAACAGGCCCACATATTCGTGTTGAGAACTGTGTGCGCGGCAGCATGGCATGCTGAGATTGGCCTACTCCGGCCTCGCACCCAGCCCCACCAACGCGATCAGCCCTTGCTGCCTCACCCGAACCTCCCGCAGCTGGCGCTCCGTCTCCTCATCCTCCGCCTGCCCCGCCATGGCGGCCTCAAACTCGTCGAAACAAATCAAGCCGTCCTGCAGCCGTGGAGCATGCAGGAGAGGCTGGTGAGCAGACCAGGCACAACACGACAACACATTTTCGGATGGGCAGAACCCACAACGCGGCTGTTTGGCACCCTGACATCTCTGCTCTGCGAGGCACCGCCCCTCAACCGGCAGGGTGCCCTGCCCTCGCAGAAAAACACGCAAAACCCTCTGCCCTGTGCACCTGGTTGGCATCCATGCGTTGCATGAGCTCCGCCAGCTCAGCAGCGGTGGGGAACTGGCCCAGCGCACGCAGCACAGCGCGCAGCTCATGAGCGTCGATCGTGCCGCTGCCTGCAGGAGGTGTGGGCAAATAGGGGTGAGGGTTGCCCGGCGCGCACAGCGTTGGCTCGCACGGCTGAGCAGATTTGATGCCGCTGCTTTTGGCCAGCCTCAACACTCGGACAAAGTACGCTTACTGTCTTTGTCAAACATGTCGAACACCTGCGCAGAGGAGCGGGGAGCAGCACGGATGATTGGACGCGGGAGCAGCGGCGGCGGCGGCGGCGGCGGCGGGCGGCGGCAGCTGAGCGCAGCGACCATCTGGTCTCAAGCGGATGCAATGTCGTCGCACGGCTCCCTATAACGTGTGGCGCACCTCCCGCAGGGCCTTGCGGCGCTGCTGACGCCGGTCGGCCATCGCGTTCGCTGTAGGAGACGCCGCTGCCGAAATGGTCCCTCACTGCATGCTTCAACAGGTTCGATATGGCTGTTTCTGCTCCTGTAAGCGCCGCAAGCGCGGCAAGGGAGCTAGGACGTCGTCTATGGACCATGAATCCCTGCCAGGCTGCCGCTGCCGCCGCTGCCCCAAGCATTTGGGTGCCAGAGCTCTGCTTTTCAACCACCGGCAGCAGAATTTCTTGCACGGTGGGTGCTCACATGGACCCGCCCCACACCAGCTGCTGCCGCTGGTGCCGGTGGCAAACGTCAGCTGAGCAGATCCCCTTATCCCTGCCAGGCTGCCGCTGCCGCCGCTGCCCCAAGCATTTGGGTGCCAGAGCTCTGCTTTTCAACCACCGGCAGCAGAATTTCTTGCACGGTGGGTGCTCACATGGACCCGCCCCACACCAGCCGCCACCCACCGGCAACAGCTGCCGCGTCAAGGTGCATGCTGCTCACAGGTGCCTTGCCTGCTGCGCCTGTTGCTGCACTGGTCTGGTGGGTGCTGCGGCTCTGCTTTTCAACCTCAGGTGGGGAAGTAAGCAGGCATGGCGGGGCCGGTCATGTCCCCGCCCGCGCTGCCGCAGCCAGCAGCATTCGCCAGCTGAGCAGATCCCCTTATCCCTGCCAGGCTGCCGCTGCCGCCGCTGCCCCAAGCATTTGGGTGCCAGAGCTCTGCTTTTCAACCACAAGCACCACTTCTGCCGTCAATGAACCAAACTGCCTTTCGGCAGACAGTGCTCTGCAATGCTTCGGCATCATTCATCATTCAGCACTCGAAGACTGCAGTGGTGTGATGGCCTGCAGGGAGCAGCAATCCAGCCTGGCGCTTCAGCAACACAACCGCAAACTGCTGACCGCTACGCGGCACCGCGCGCCACGCGGGCGGCGGCAGTGGGCAGTGCATCTGCCGGCCGCATCGGCGTGTGCTTTGCACAGATCGCACGCAAACACTCTATTTGAGCTACACAACAGCGGCCCGGGAGCCTATGGCTTGAACTTTGCGGGGGCTCGACCGGTGCAGGCAGCAACGATGGCGGAGGGCGGCGACACCAATTTCCGGGAGCTGTTGCAGCGCATCGAGACGGCGCTGTGCGACGCAGCGGAAGTGGACGCTGCGAGCTTCCTGCAGACGCTGCAGCGCGCCAAGCCCTCGTTCCTGAATCTCTTTAGATACAAGGCAAGCGCATGGGATGCGTCGGGAGGCCGGCTGTCGCCGTTTGGGGCGGTCGGGCCAGCAGTGCTGCTTGTTTGAGACTCCTTCCCGCCCGGCGGCCAGCCCGATGAGCTCTGTAATCGCGCCGATTGCCATCGGCAATGAGCCGCCGCCCCTCGGGGGCATGTGGGCGCCGCCGCCAGCCGCCGCTTGCTGCCGCTCGCTCCTGCCGCCCTGGCTCTCACGGCGATGCCCAGCTGCTGAATCGGTGCACTATCTGCAGGAGCCCAATGCGGAGTCGCGGGCAGCGGTGCAGAGCGGCAAGCTTGTGCTGCCCAGCGGCCCAGTTGTGCTGGACCCGGAGCCCGACATTCGGGAGGTGCGGGGCCAGCCAAACCGCTGCTTTCTTCAGCTCGTGTTGCCTCTTTTGTCAGGTGTTGCAGAGCTGGACTGCCCTGTTGCATGGAGGCTCGTGTTGCAAACGCGCCTAGTCTTGTTTGCTGCGGCACGCACAGCCTGGTTGCCTTTGGCCCACTGCTGCTGCGGCCATGCCTCCTGCTTCCTGTGTGCATGTGCTGAAACATGCCCATTTTTAATGCCCTACAGGCGCTGCTCCTGTCGGACGAGATGAAGCTGGATGAGATTCTGGCAGTGATGTGTGTGCAGGGCGCGCTGCAGGAGGTACGGGCAGGAGGGGAGGGGTGCCAACCTTGGCACAGGCTGGCAGGTTGGGAATATGCAGTGTGTGGTGTGCGGGGCAGCACAGTGTCCCAGGGCAGGAAGGGAGTTGATGGCAGCGGCTGGGCGGCATGCTTGCTGCTGGAAGAGGTTGAGGTGTGTGCACATGCTGCACAGCGGTGCTGGCATTTGCGGCAGGCCCGGGTCCGCTGCCCAACCCACTCCTGCCGCCCTTGTTTCTTCCCTGCCACAGACGGGAGAGGTGTCGGCTGCCGCGGGCGCCGGCATTTACTTTGAGGAGCGGCGCGGGCTGCTCACCTCGCTCTGGCTGCTGCTGCAGGCGCAGGTACAGGGTGGGGAGCCGTAGCAGTTGGGGATTGTGAGCAGTGGGGATGCGGGACATGCAGGTTGTTGCACAGGCCAGGCCCTCCCCTGCTACGCTGTGCGCACGCGCTGCCTTGAAACCCTGTCCTGCCTGCCTGCACGTTCGTCTGCAGGTGATGAGCGGCAACAGCCTGCCGCCGGAGCTGTACGCTGTCACCTGCCTTGATTCGGTAAAGCACAATCCCTCCAAATCTCCCCCTTTCGTTGCATTCTTGCAGGTGATGAGCGGCGACAGCCTGCCGCCGGAGCTGTACGCCGTGATCTGCGCCTTCAACGCAGACCTGCTGTCGCAGTCGCTGGGGGACCGCACCATGCTGGTGCAGCGGCTGGTGGAGCTTGTGCGGGTAAGCAAGCTGTTTTTTATGTGATTTGCCCGACAACTTTTTTCAGGGGAACCTACTTGTGTGAGCTGCTGGTGGAGCTCTTGCGGGTGGGCTACAGTCCAGGTTGGGTATGGTTTAGGTGTTGTCTGTTTGCCGCACCAACGCTGATGCATGGATGCCGGTGCTGAGCTGTACCACTTGGCTCACTCGTCCTTCGCAGGACAACCAGCTGGAGGCGCAGCCCGGCAGCCGCCTGCCCACCGTGATTGACAGCCACGGGCGGGAGGTGGACCGCAATGCCCTGGTGGCCCGCGAGCAGACGGTGCGTGGTGGGATGGTGGACATTGGTATTTGCTGTGAGCAGTGATTGACAGCCACGGACCGAAATGCTCTGGTGGCCCGCGAGCAGACGGTGCGTTGCAGCAGGGGCGAAGTTGGCGGCGGATTGGCGGGTAGCGTGGCAGTATCGCCACGGTACGCGGTGTGGCACAGGGGAGACTGCAGTGCTGTGCATGCTGTGACCTACTTGCTGCACATGTCGTCCATGCCGCGCGTGCAGGTGCTGTGCGAGTGCCTCGCCTACGCCTGCTGCATCCGCCAGCGGCTGACCACAGCGGACATAGCAGACATCACGGGTGAGCATGAGCACAGCATGAGCACAGCACGACCATAGCATGAGCACAGCATGAACACAGCATGCTGTGGGTCGTTCAGTGCATGCTCACAGAAGCCGGGGAAGCACGGTCTGCTTGCAAGCTGCTGGGCAAGCGAGTTCGCTGCAATGCTCCTGCTGATAGCACGTCATAAATCCTGCCCTTTTGCCCCGCAGAGCTGCTGCACCGGCTGGCGCTGAAGGCTCGGGCGGGCGGCGGCGGCGACCTCGCGGTGCAGCAGCAGGTGGGTGGGCGGTTTGGGTGGGGTGCAGCTGCCCTGATGCTAGCACCATCCAGCTACATGTGGCACCTTGCTACTTCAACACTCCTTTTCTCCTGCATGCAAGTAGCGTGCTGCTGTCCACGCTGCTCACAATTTCTCGTCAGAATGCACAGTGCACCTTGGCTCACTTCCCTGCCTGCAGGCCTACATCGTGCTGCTGTCCGCGCTGCTCGCAGCTTCTCATAAATTTGTTATGCGGCTTGCATGTTTCTCCGCTGCAGGCCTACATCGTGCTGCTGTCCGCGCTGCTCGCGCTGCTGCCCCTGGAGAATGCGGAGGGGCCGGATGCCGAGGCTGACGAGCGCCTGCTGCGGGAGCTGGCGGCCACCAAAGACCTGGACGCCAAGATTGGTGAGCAGGCGCAGGGAGCGGCGGTGTGGCGTGCAAGCCGCGGCGTTCTTGCACCAGCACTGAGCGACCCTAAACCAACCTCACCATGCTTCCCATTTTTGTGATTCTCATCCTTGCCGCGCTGCGGTTTTTTCGAACCCTGCAGGCAATGGCGGCTCTGCCGAAGACCAGCACTGGGCGGTCCTCAAGCTGGCCTGGGGCGTGCTGCTGTCGCAGTATGGGCCGGAGAGCGCGGCAGGTGAGGCCAGCGGCAGCCCTGTGCTGTGCTCTGCCTGCCTGAATGCACATCGCTCGCCACGCAGTGTATGTCACGCCACTCGTAATGTATTGTCGGTCGGCCTTCTGTCATCTCTACGCAGAGCGTGCGCGGCAACTGGTGGGCGCGGCCACCCAGGCTGGTGCCCTGGCCTTCTTGCGGACGGGCGTGCTAGACAGCGTGCCGATGCAGGTGGGCAAGAAGTGGCGCCAGGCTGGGGGCTTACCGCTCGTTTCCGCTTGTGCCAATGATTCAGCAGGCTTGAACCCTGGTCAACCCACCTCACTGAGGACGCCACCGGTCTTTAGTGGGAGCCGTATGCCTCCACCACTGCCTAGGCTCTGTCAAAGCAGTCTGCATGCTTCCATCTAACACCTAATGTTAACATGGACATGCTTCCTACTCTTTCAGGACGACACCGACCACCAGCGGGAGCTGTACGCCTCCATTGTCAACCAGCTGCTGATGGGATACCTGATGAGCCCCGCTGGGAAGTGAGTGAAGCGCTGACTGGAATCATGCTGTGCTAAATGACTTGTATCTGATTGGCTATTGTGGTATGTTATTGAATGTGGCGGTGGCCTTTGTGGGAGCGCTTGTTACGCAACCCAGCAGCATCCACGTGCTACTCCTCCAAACTCAACCCCATGCAAACTCCACTCCTGCAAACTCAACCCCATGCAAACTCAACCCCGCAAACTCAACCCGGCAAAGTCAACCCCTCCAAACTCGACCCCTCAAAACTCAACCCATGCAAAGTCAACCCCCCAAACTCAACCCCTGCAAACCCAACCCTTCCAAAGTCAACCCCTCCAAACTCAACCCTGCAAAGTCAATCCCCTCAAAAGTCAACCCTTGCACACCCCACCTTATTCTGCAGGGCCTCCGCCGACACGCTGAGCACGCTGAGCATGGAGCAGGGCGCTGAGGAGCTGGCAGCGCAGGCAGCGGGCCCAACAGGCGCAGCGGCAGCGGGGGCGCTTATGGCTGTGGATGCCGCACAGGCGGCTGCCCCGGCTGCTAAGCCTGACAGCCTGGCATCTCTGCTGGGCCTGCTGGCATCCACGTATGGCATGCACCCGGGTGAGTGTGGTTTGGCTGAACTGAAGCAGGCCTGCAATTCAGGAGCGCACAAGGCTGGCGTGGGGTGTGGTGACCGGGGAATGTCTGAATGTCTGGCAATCATAAGAACCTGCTTCCCTGCTTCCTGCCCTCATTCATTGCAGACCTGTTCCTCGACGACAGCCTGCGCCTTATGAAAACTCTTTCCTGCTTCCTGCCCTTCTTTTGCAGACCTGTTCCTCGATGACAGCCTGCGCTACGACGTGTTCGGGGAGTTCATGGAGACGGTGGCCGCCTCGCAGGTGGGCAGCCTGCTGCAGAGCACTGCTGCAGAGTGCTGCTGCTGCTGCGCTGCTGCTGCTGCTGCAAGGCATCACTGCCTCCCCCTGAGCAAGCCTACCTTAGACGTCGCGCATCTCTTCAGATGAAAAGTTTTATCCACTTCCCCTTTCAGGCCATCACCGCCTCCAACCCTGCTCACTGGCTGGAAAATGCATACATTGTTGATTGACCCGTGCATTTGAACACCTCCTTATGCATGCAGGCCATCACCGCCTCCCCCTCCGCTTTCCTGGCCTACCTGCAAGTGCTGACCGCGCTGGCTGCGGGCGACAAGGGCGCTCGCTCCATGTACCTGCAGGCAAGTCCGTTCTTTGATCGCTATTGGTTGCTTGGTAGGAACTGTTTATCGCGTTGGCTGCGGGCGACAAGGGCGCTTGCTCCATATACCTGCAGGCAAGTCCGTTCTTTGATCGCTATTGGTTGCTTGGTAGGAACTTTTTATCGCGCTGGCTGCGGGCGACAAGGGCGCTCGCTCCATGTACCTGCAGGCAAGCCGCAAGTGTGGCATTCCATCTGTGCCCTGCCAGAAGCATTCACGCTGGATTACATACATAGGCGTGCTCTGACGGATAGCCACTGCCCTACTTTGAAACCTGCATGCCTTGTTTCACCGCCGCAGCTATGCGGCGACGACCACTTCGCCATGGTCTGCTGGGCTGGTTCCGTAGCAGGCTGAGCGGTGCAAAGCCGTGCGTTCCCCCGTTCCTGCAGCTGCGCGGCGACGACCGCTTCGCCATGGTCAGCTGGCGCCGCATGTTCCAGTTGCTGGTGACGGTTGTGCGCCAGTACATGCCGGGTGCGTGGTTTTTTTAGGGGGGTTCAGCCTGGGGTTTGGTGCGGTGCAGTGCATGCCTGCTGGTCACGGTTGTGCGCCAGTGCATGCTGGGGGCACGGGCAGGGCAATTTTTATGTGCCGCGTGTGGTGTGCTGACCAGTTCACCTATCCGTTGGGCTTTGCATTCATGGCGAGTACAGCTTCCTGCCCTCCCCCTTCAGAGGACGGCAAGGATGCTGGTGGCACGGGCACTACCACCGCTGCCGCTGGCGCTGCGCAGCAGCGCATGTCGGATTACGTGCTGCCTGCCTGCGACTCCAAGGCGCTGTGCGCCTACCTGGGGCTGTTCAGGTGAGAACTGGGTGCATGTGTGTTTGCATGTGCACTACTGGGCGTGTTTTTGCTGCCCGCCTGCGACTCCAAGGCCCTGTGTGCCTACCTGGGGCTGTTCAGGTGCGCACGCGTATGTATGTCTGTGTGCATGCGTGTGTGCGCCCTGTGTTTGTGGAAATTCACCTTGGAACCTTGGAATGCGCCTTGAGAACCTCAACACATGAGCGTCAACCAACTCCTTGAGCAACCCTGCCCCACGCTGCAGGCGGGTGATGAGCGAGGGGCGTGTGGAGGAGGTGCTGACCTGGCTGCGGCAGCTGGAGGAGGATGCCGGTGAGGGGGGCACTGCGTTGTGCTGGCCTGGTGCAGCCCGGTCTACTGCGCAGTTTCTGTTTCTTTGGTGCGCAGTGCAGTGCAGGCTTGTGTTTGATGCCAGGCACGTACCGACCGGTGCGCTCCCTGGCGCCCTGCCCCCCATGTGCAGGCGTGTCCCCGGTCTGGGAGGTGCTCTTCCAAGCCATGTGCTGCCCGGTGCCCCAGGTGCGATGCGGGCACTGCCCAGCTGGCTGCCTTTTGCTGCTTCCAAAGTTTGGAGGCTGGGCTGCATGTTGCACTTGCCCCCAACGTGCTGTGCACGGCTGTGTTGCTGGCACTCACACCAACCAGCGCTTGGCCCGCCTTCCAACTCTGCTCCTGACTTTCCACAGGAGCTGAAAGCCGCGTTAGATGAGGCGATTGCCGCCCTGGCCCGCCGCCCCGACCTGGCAGCCGCATTGTGGGAGCGCCTGGTTGCAGCAGTGGTGGTGCAGCCGGCTGCTGGGGAGGCGGCTGCTGTGCCGCGCTATGACCTCAGCTACCAGCTCAACGAGATTGAGGTGAGGGAAAGAGGGGAGCAGCTGAAGATTGCAAGATTGCAAGACTGTGGTGTTTGGACTTGCCGTAGCATGGCCGCCGTCTACCCAACCCTGCTTGCAAGCTGCCTTTGTGCGGTGGCCCTATATTGCCGCCCGCCCGCCTTCCAGCTTTCACCAATTTCCAACCTTATCTCGTGTGCAGGCACGCGCGGAGGACTACTGCGAGGCACTGGCCTTTGTGCGCCTACTCAACGCGCTGTGGCGGTCAGGTGGGGCAGACTGTGCTGCGGCTTGCACTTTTGTTGCGTGCCTGCGTCTGTGCGGTGTGTTGTGTGGTGCGGGCAGGACTTGAGCCATTGCAGCTCAAATCAACTGGCAGCTCTTTGGCCTGCAGGCGGCGCCGAGCTGCCAGACGAGGGGCGCGGCGTGGCGCACCGTCCAAACCCCTGCCTGCTCAATTGACAGTTCTCTGTGTGCTCTTGTTTCCTCCTTGCTGTTCAGGCGGCGGTGAGCTGCCGGACGAGGGGCGCGGCGTGGCGCACCTGTCCAAGTTTGTGCGCGAGGAGCTGCTGGGCACCGCCTTCCAGGTGAGATCCTTGTTCCTGTCTTTTGTTGGGGTCCACTGGGTGCAACACAATTTTTTTAAGGGGATTGTGCTGCCAAAGTTTGTTCGTGAGTAGCTGCTGGAACTGCCTTCCAGGTGGATACTCAGTGCTGCATGCACAACGGCCGATGCACAGAAACATGTCAGGCTGGGGGCGTGCACTACAGCAGCGGCTGGGCTGCACCGCTGGACGCATGGCAACACCCCATGAAGCATACCACACCTGCCCACCCTCTCCCACCCTCTCCTCACCCGCCACGCGCATACCGCGAGGAGCGCCAGCGCTGGCAGCTGGTGGGCGCCTGCCTGGAGCACTGCGAGCTCACCCTCACCTCCCTGCGGTCTGGTGAGAATTTGTCAAGAGTCGCCGCTGCTGTTATCATTTGATTACTGGAATACCTGTGCCTGCCTGGAGCACTGCGAGCTCACCCTCAGCTCCCTGCGGTCTGGTGAGCCACGGGCGACTTTGTTCTTCTGCCTGTGTATCGAAGCTGCTGTTCTGGCTAGCAGGCACGTACTCAAGACCGCATCGCCTTCTCTCTGTGGTTGCCCTCTGCTCCATCCGTTGCACTGCTGCCCCACCCGTTGCAGTGGCTGCGCTTGCGGGCGATGCCGCCTCGTCGACCGCAGTCAAGCCGCCCGGCCTTGAAGTGCTGCTGGACTTGCTGGGTGAGCTTGTGTGCAGGGTGTTGAACAAAATGTGTCCGAATGAATTTAGAATGTAGACTTCACGATTTTTGACTGATGTGGTGCTGCTAGACTTGTTGGGTGAGCACCATTGAGTTGTGGATCGGCTCAAGTCTGGTCGGATTGCGCTTTTATCGAGTTGCCCTGAGATTCGGATGAAGTGGCCAAGGCACGAGGTGTTGCTGCGACGCGGCAAGATGTCAAATGCGCACAGCCCAGTACAGCTGTACAGTTCCTGCTTTGGCTCGATTTACAACATCCGCATGTGGCGCCGGGATGTGCCCCATCACCAAGGAATGCCTGCCATATGTGGATTCCTCCCTGCAGCCGGGCGCTCCACGCTGCGTGCCACCATGACGGCGGCGATGCAGGAAGTTGACCGACTGGCCTACGAGCGCCACGCCACACCCTTTGGTGAGTCAATCATGTTGGGAAAGCGTGGGGCGCAGTGTTGCCTATGCAGCTGGTGTGCACTGCCCCTGAAAGTTTGGGCTGGGCTGGCTATGCGCCAATCCAAAACCCCTCCTCCACGTATCCCCACACCACCCAACAGGCGCCGCCAAGGAGGCCGCTGTGCTGGCCGCGCTGCGCCTGCTGCGCGCTGTGCTGGACCGGGACGCCGAGCTGGTGGCCGCGATCCGGGCAGCCACGCACTCGGGTGGGTTGTCGTATTTTGGTGTGACACCAGGCCAACGTCCGCAGTAGCCACATCAATGAAGGCTTCAGCTGCTGCGGAGAAGCCAATGCCTGCAACAACCATGATTTGCAAGTACTGGCCAGCCTCCTAAGAGACCTGGGTGACTGACCTGGGTCATCACAATTGTTGAGTGGCACGTGCCTTCTCCAGGTCCCAACCAATCTCCGCTCTGGTTGTCCTTGTTCCCACAGCTTCCTACGAGACGTTGGACGGCGTGCTGCGCCACGACCGCCGCCGCGTGCCGGTGCTGTTGGACTATGTTCGCTACCCGCACAACCCCGCCATCCAGGTTTGTTTGTTTGTTTGTTTGTTTGTGGTTTGACCAAAGGTTTGACCAGAGAGCCGGCCAGCTGGGTGCTGGGTTTGGGAGGCTGTGCCCGTGCTGCTGGACTATGTGCGCTACCCGCACAACCCCGCCATCCAGGTATGTGTGACCAGTGATCAGGGCCTGCCCTGCCGCCTTCCGTGCATTCAACGAGGCCCTGCATCCACGCCTGGCTCTGTTTGCCCTGAACCACCCCACCTCACCAGCCCTGCCATATCCATCCTGGCATGCAGGCTGAGGCTGTCCGCATCGCAACCCACCTGTCCGGTGAGCTCCTGACGCCGTTTTTTTGCCCTGCTGTGTGTTGATATTTTCCTGCTGCGTGCCAATGCTCAGACATGCCACCATGTCGTGCGCGGCTGCACAATCAAGCTTCCAACAAGAAAACCTTGTCCCTGGCGCCCAAACCCAACCCTGCCGCAGAGCGCATCCCCAACCTGGTGCCGCTGCTGCTCAACTCGCCGCCCACGGGGGCGGTACCGGCGGTGCAGCGCCTGCAGGACGGCTTCGCCGCCTGCCTGCAGGTGAGTGCTGACACCTGCATCTGGGGGCCTGCTTTGCTTGGCCGCTGCAACACTGGAGCGCTGTGCCGTGACCCGCCTGCATGCGCAGCATGGCACCTGCTTCTTTGGAGCCCATGCCCGTCCATGCCAGTCCATCCCACCCCAAGCCTTCCCTTCCTCTTTGGTTGCAGTCCTCCCTGTTCAACCTGGCGGCCAGCGTCACTCTGGAGGACAGCGATGCAGCCGCCGCAGCCGCAGGCGGCGCAGGTGCGTGGGCCAGCTGGGCATGGGGAGCCACGCTGCCAGCTGCTAGCACTGCCGACTGAATTTGTTGCCCTGGCTCTTTCTTTGCCGAGTCAGGCAGAAAACAACCGTGAATGCATGCTGTGTTGTGCTCACTTTGCAACCCTGCAATCCCCCAACACACCCTGCAGATGGAGCAGAGGGCGGGGAGAGCGGTGGCGACCCGCGTGCCGCGCTGGTGCTGCAGCTGCTGCTGTCCAGCCTGGAGCAGCCGGCCCCCAACCTGGCCCACCTGCTCTGCGGCTTTGACTTTGATGCGGGTGAGCGGTCGCTTGCATAGCAGGGAGGTAGCTAGTGGCCAGCCAGCCCTTGCATGGCATCATATCTTGTGTTGTCGGGTATTGGTCACTTTGCAAACAAGTTGTGGTCATGCCTCCACCCGCCCATCCCTTCTGATGCAGGCATGGGCCAGGTCTTCCTGCCCGACCCCCGAGCCCAGTACAACGTGCTGCGCGTCCTGCTGGCGGCGGTGCAGGTGCGGCAGGGTTGCATTGCCAGGGTTGCTTACGTGAAGTGCTGGGGCCCTTCTCCCTTCCTTGCAAGCTGCAACCATCCCATCCCTATTTGGCCCTGCAGGAGCCGAGCCTGGCGGGCCGCAAGCCCGCCCTGTTTGAGCAGTGCCTGGAGCTGCTCTACGAGTTGGCGGCCTCCCCGGAAACCGGTGAGGGTGCTTTTGCTGCCTTGGCTTGGCCCTGGCTTGGGTGGCAGCTTGACATGCCAGCTGGCTTGGCATGGCATGGCTTGGTGTACCAAACAGCTGCTGTGCGCACCCGTGCTGCACATCTGGCACCCAGTTTAATGTCCGCCCTCCCATCCTTGCAGGCATCGCCACGCTGGACCTGCTGCGGGGATACTAACACACCATGCCTCAAAGTTTACCCACTCACTCATCCATCTTCTCTATCCACCCATGCAGGCATCGCCACCCTGGACCTGCTGCGGGGATACTACGGCCTGCTGGCGCCGCTGCTGGATACCGTGGCATGCGCGCCGCTGCCCGAGGGCGCTGCACAGCGCGCCTCCTCCCTGCACCAGCGCGCCTGGCTGCTGCAGGTGCGGGTGGCACGCAGGCAATGTTTTGTTGCATGCACGGATTTGTGCGTGGAATGCAGTTTGCGCATGCGCGTGCATCCCAGCGTTTATATGCTGCAAACATGCACGCATGTTTTCCTTCCTTTTAGTGCTGTATCATCGTTCCTCAGGTCCTTAGCCTTACACACTGCTGTATTCAATGCAGCTGCACGCCCTGGAGCTGCACCGCGCTGACGTGGCGCTGGCGCAGCACGGCGAGAGCGTGGAGGCGCTGCTGGCCGCCCTGTTTGCCCCCGAATCCGATGCAGCTGAGGGTTAGTAGTAGCGGTCTTGCCGTGCTGCGTTTTTTTGTTAGCCGCCCTGTTTGCCCCGGAAGTCGCCGCAGCTGAGGGTGCGCTGCTTGCATCAGGGACTTGCACTGACTCTGTTGGAAGGGGAGGGTGTGGTAACACAGCTGGCCGCGCTGTTTGCCCCGGAAGTCGCCGCAGCTGAGGGTGAGCAGTGCGGCTGCTGATCGGTTTGCTTCGTTTCCTGGCATTCCGAACTGCGTCGCCCGTCCGCCGCTTGCACCCCGCAGGTGCCTTTGCTAGCGCTGCCATGCTGTTGTGACCCTCCAACGTGCCGTGTTTGCTTGTTGTTGTTCCGTTACTGCAGGCCTGGGCCAGGGCCGGTCGCGCATGCTGGACCTGCTTGACTTGGCAGCTGGGGGCGTGCCGCCCGAACCGCAGCTGGCTCGGGACGCACACCCCGAGGCCCGCCGCATGCTGCAGGTACGCGCCTTCATTGCTGCCTGTGTGTCAGCAAAACGGGCAGTTAACTTGAAGCGCCAAAGATCTGCAATGTTTACACCCGGCTTGCGGGCGGTGCCAAAGCGGCCGCCAGCTCTCTAGCCTGTACTGTTTGAATTCGCTTGATTGGCTTGCGTGATCCGCATTCCGCACCGCACAGGCGCTGGAGCTCGACGCACTGCTTGCGGGCGGCGCAACCGTGGCGGCTGGTGGCGTGCGGACCGTCAGCCACCGCGGCGTCGGGCTGTACGATGTGGTTGCTCTCAAAGACGAGCTCATGAAGCGGTGAGTAACTGCAGAAAAGGCAAATTTTGTGAGCAACTAATAGCTGCGGTTGCCTTGAAGGACGAGCGAATGAAGCGGTGAGCTGCAAGCTGGTTCAATGCATCAGTAACACACACTGTCCGTGTGCTGCCCATGCAGGTATAATGAGTGGGTGGCGCGGCACGGTGGTGCATCCGAGGCGCTGCGGGAGGCCTGCAGGTGTGCACACAGCAGTGGTTGTGCCTGGTTGCTGAAGCATTTGCTTGCACTTTCGGGTCGGCGGGAGGCGCCGGCTGTCCTTCACCCCCACCCGCACACTGCCGCCCTGCAGGCTGGTCCTGCAGTAAGCACAGCCGCACCGCTCGAAATGACTTGCAATCACCACCCCTGTCTCCCCCCGGCTCATGTATACATGCAGGCTGGTCCTGCAGTTTGCGCAGCAGTACAATGCATATGCAGAGGTGCTGGCGGGTCAGGCGGCGCTGCTGGCCGCCTGGCAGGCCGTGCTGCTGGTGGCCTTCACGCGGCGGTGAGTGGGTAAAGGGTTTGTTTTTGTTTGTTATTCGGTGCTCTTTGGTGTTATTTGCGACCCGTGAGCATGCTAAGCATCCTGTGAGAGTGGACTGATCGAAGGCAGCCAATGTACAGAGCAGCGATCTGGTGGTGGCTTTGCATTACGATTGCTCCCCTGCCCCCCTGCAGGTTTGACCAGCTGGCGGCGGCAGCAGGAGCGGGCTCCCCCGCAGAGCTGGTGCTGCAGATGGCTGAGGAGTGCCTGCGCGTGCTGGTGGGGGTGAGTCCATTAATGTTTTTGCCGGGGCTTGGCTTGATTGTTGTCGCGGCCGTGCCCCTGTGCATCGCTGTCGCGTGCTGGCCCCACTTCTTTATCCAGCCCTCTTGCTACCCTCCATTTGCAGCTGACGGTCGGCGAGGGCCTGAGCCTGGCTCCTCCGCTGTGCGAGGCGGTGCAAGCGCTGCTGGCCCGGCTGCAGGAGCAGGCGGCAGCCGCTTCGGCTGCCGACCCGCTGGCGGGCATGCCGCTGCCGGCGCGCTGTCACGGCCTGCTGCAGCTGCTGCTCGAGGTGGCTTACCAGGTGGATTATTTGGTGTCCATGCTTGGTGTCCTATGCCGCGCAGCATGGCTTAGGGTGTGCTCACAGCGGCACATCAGTCTGGCATGCTGCGCTTGCCGCTCAACTTTTCTTCGCTTCCAACCGGCTCACTCCCCCTCCCCAACCCCACTCCACGGGGCCGCACCCTGGACTCGGTTCGCCTGCCGCTCTATTCTGCTTTCACTGCCTCTTCTGTTTTCAACTTGGCCCCTCCCCCTTTCCACTACCCACCCACTCCAGGGCCGCACCCTGGACTCTGTCCGCCTCCCGCTCTACTCGGCACTAGCCAGCTACCTCACCATGTGCAGGTGGGGGCAGCTTTGGGCTGAGGAATGGAGAAAGGGGCTGTGCATGACTTGTATTCCAGGGTGGTTCTTCACAAGATCAGTAAGCAGCTACCTCACCATGTGCAGGTGGGAGCAGTTTGGGGGGCTCGGGGGCTGTAGGGTTGGTGGCTGGTTAGTCGGGGCCAGCGCTGCCGCATGCACCATGCTGAGCTCTCATGGTCGCAGCTGTTCTCATTTACCCGTCATCTGCTGGTCACATGTGCGTGCAGGGGCCCCGCGCTGCTGCGTGCGCCGCCACCCGTTGTTGAGGCGCTCCTCAGCGGCATGCCAGCTGGCGCTGCGGCTGCTTCACAGCTGGACGCGTTGCAGGTGGGGGCTTACTTGAGGATGTTGTGAGAAGGTTGGATGGCTGGCCTGGCATCAGCCGCCACTGAGCATGCACCGGGCGGGGTTTGGGGGAGGTGGGAGGGCACAAGCGCGACACATCAGCGCAGCGTCCATACTATGTGACCACCTCCACCCCAGCTGAATGATGGTCTTTTCCAACTTTCGATTCGCAGAGCCAGCTGGAGGAGGGCAACGCAGCGCTGCTGGCCGAGGCATCTCCAGTTCTGGACCTGCTGGCAGCAGACGCGCTGTCGGCGCAGCCGGCGCAGGTGCGCACTAGGAACCTGCCGTGCTTCGTGCCTATCTGCACCCGTCGCGTGCAAGCTTGGTCCGTGTTGCTGCAAGCACTTGCATCGACGGTGGCCAGTTGCACGAAGGTGGGGCTCACAACTTGATCAACAAATCCATCTACCCTTCCTCCCTGCAGGCCACCGCCGCGCTGACCGCGCTGTGCGCTGTGCTGGCAGCAAATCCCCAACATCTCTGGCTCATTAACCCTCCACAACATCGCCTTGCAGGCCACCGCCGCGCTGACCGCGCTGTGTGCTGTGCTCGCAGCAAATCCCCCAACATCTCTGGCTGATCAACCCTCCACAACATTGCCTTGCAGGCCACTGCTGCGCTGACCGCGCTGTGTGCTGTGCTGGCAGCAGACCCCAGCGGCGGCGCAGCAGATGCGCTGTACCGGACTTCGCTGCCCGCCCGAGTGCTGGCTGACCTGGCCGAAGCACCGCACAAGGCGCTGACGCAGGTGGGTCTTTTGGGGCATCACCTGTCATGCGTAGTTTGGGATCGACGGCCGGTCCTTGTACGATTTGCAGCTGGCACTGTTTTGGTTGCCACCAAACCATCCGGTTGCTGGCCATGACATCCAACCCACACCCCACTCTCCACACCCACCCTCCCCTGCTTGCAGCCGCCACCCCGCGGCCAGGCGCTCATGCTTGTTGTGGAGGGCCAGCTCACCCTGCTGCTGCGCCTGGCGCTGACCGGCCCGCCAGCACAGCGCGCCGCCGCTGCGCAGCGCCTGTTTGCACTGCACGCGCTGCCGCGGCTCAGCCAGTGCCGCGCGCTGGACCTGCAGCCCGAGGAGCCCGGTTTTGGGCAGTACAGCGGTGAGGCTGGGCGGTACAGTGGTGCGACCAGGCACTGGGGACAACTGTTGTGCTCATGGGCTTGCTGGCGCCAGTGCCTGATTCTCCTGGCAATGCTGCTTTCACAGCGCCCCTTACCTGCGTTCCAACTGACCCCTGCAGGCGCGGCCTCGCTGCGGCAGCGCCTGCACCAGCTGCTCACCCCGCTGCTACGCCTGGTGCTGGCCATTGTGACCGCGCTGCCCAGCAGCAGTGCTGTGCGGGAGCAGGTGTGTATGCTGGTCAGGCGGGGCAGGGAGGGGGTGCATTGGGGTTATGAACCGATAGTGCTGGCCAGGCGGGGCAGGGAGCACACTGGGTCGTGAACGGCAGTGCTGGGTTGGCCACTCCCGGGCTGGACTGGAATGTCCTGCACTGCCGATGCTCACTGTGCCACACCTGTTTGCAACACCCGCAGGCGCTTGCGTTTGTGGACTCGCACGCTCGCACCCTGACCCGCATCCTTCACGACGCGGCCAGCCCAGGCATCAGGTGCGGGTGAACCGCCGGTGCTTTGTTGGCTTTGCAACCGGCAAGCAAGTGGTGGCAGGAGGCTTGCACGCATGCCGTAGCACTCTGGCCGCCATCAACTGTTTTGTGGTCCTATTGCAGGGGCTGGGAGCCCGCCGATGCCGAGCTCGAGGAGGCCACCCTGGCAGTCCAGCTACTGGCCGAATCACTGCTATGTTGCTGATTTCTGCACACCTTGTACTCATCCAACTGCAGGGGCTGGGAGCCCGCCGATGCCGAACTGGAGGAGGCCACCCTGGCGGTGCAGCTGCTGGCTGAGCTGGCACCTGGCCGCCACCTGCTGGCCGCGGCTCCACAGCTGACCGAGGCGGCCTACCGCCTGTCGGCACGGTAAGGATTGCACCGGCGATGTTTACATGCATGGGCTTTGCATGCATGTGGTCTGCTCCGGGTTTGCATTTGCTGGGGGTTGCATGTGTGAGGTTCGCAGCTAGGCCTCCCCTCCCTACCAACCATCCAACAACAATGTGGCTCGTCATTTGTGTTTCCCTCGCCGCAGGTTCCTGTGCCTGAGCAGCAAGTCGCCCAGCCCCGTGGTGGCGCGTCTGCAGGCGGCACGCGACACTGGGCGGCTCACGCCCCGCGAGGAGCGCACGCTGATCAAGTGAGGATCGCGATCGTCATCTTTGCACTGTCCTCGATTGTAGGCCAGTGGTGCTCTGTGGGGTCCCTACACCCCCTGGGTTTTCTGCGCGCTGCGGCATTACTGCTTGTTCTCTGCCCCTGCCTCATGCACCCTCTGCGACCGCTGCCCTGCCCCATCCCACCCCACTCTGCAGGGTGCTGTCGCTGCGCTGCGCGCTGGCACACTTTTTGCTGCAGCTGGCCGCCGACCCGCGCGCCCCCGTGCTCTTCCGGTGCACCACCCCCGCCGCCGGCAGCGGGCTGGATGTGGCTGGGCTCATGCCCACCCTTTTCTTGCTCAAGGATGCGCTGATGCAGGTGAGCAATGGTGATGGTGGCGTGTTCTTGTTTTGCTTTCGTTTTTGCGATGGGCGTGGCTGGCACCACCTCTTTTTGCTCAAGGGCGCGCTGATGCAGGTGAGACTTGCGAGTTTGCAATGCGGTTGATGCCCTCGTTGGTTGTCGGTCACCTGGCCTAGTGCCGCACCTGTTGGGGCTGCTGTTGGTCCTGTTACTGCCCACCCACCTGCTCATTGCTTCTGTCTCCATCCATCCCGCCCCATGCAGGCCGTCGTGCACGACATGCCCGAAGTGGTCGGTAATGAGCCGCTGCTGCTGGAGGCGCTTCGTGCCGGCGACGATGCGGGCTCAACTGAAATTGTGGCAGCCGCTGCCGCCGCCGTTGGCGCCTCACCTGGCAGCCCTGGGAGCGGCCGTGGCGGGCGGGCGGTGCTGGCACGTGCCGCCGCTACCTCCAGCGCACAGCTGGGCAAGCTGCTGTACCTGACTGAGCACCTGCTGGCCATTCTATACACCCACCTGCGGTTGTGCCTGCCGGCGCCGGCGCTTGGTGCGGCCAGCCCGGATAAAGGCATGCTGGCGGTGGCAGCCAACGGCGGGGCGGCGGCGGAGGGAGGGCCCACGCTGGCGGCCCTGGGCAGCGAGCGGGTGAGCGGCTGGAGGGGGTCAATTGCCTTTGGGTCGACTGGGGAATAGAGGGCTGACTGCTGCTGCGCTGCAGCTGTTGCCGCCGAGCAGTCGCAAAGCGTGGCTGCTGTGCACGGGAAGACATACGGCGCTGGCCTTCAACCTTTGTCTGTTGCAGCATGCATCGTTTCGCACATGCCTTCCCCGGCCTCTTCTTCCTTTTATTCACCCGCTTCTCTCATCCCATTTTTTTCTTCCAGGACCTGGACCAGCTGCGCCGCCTGATGGAGCCGGTGGTGATGCACCTGGAGGCCCTGACCGCAGCGCCCTCCCTGGCCGGCAGCAGCCGGCGCGACGCCGCCTCGCTGCAGCTGCTGGTGCGGCGCACCAAGGAGTACCTCAGCATGCTGTGAGGGGGCACAGCATGCGCAGCAAGCGCAGCATGCAGGAAGCAGTGCTGTGAGGCGCTCCCGGCAGGCTGTGTTTCAGCTCACGCACTGCTGCGGCGCGTCTGGGTGTGAAATGTTGTGTGGCACCCATGCTCTGGCAGTGTGCGTTGACTTTGGTTTGTAATCAAAGTGTGATTGAACATCTTGCAAGATCGGTGGCAAGGCGCACCGTTGGGATCACAGCTAGCAGGCAAAATTGCACTGGCCACAGCCTACGCATGGCACGCACTACCGGCCAGCGTTACAGCACGTTGTCTGCACAGCTTTGAAGCGTGAGGCATGTCGCTAAAACTCAGATGCAGCATAGTGCTGACGAATCAGCCAAGTTCGGCGCAGGCTCAAGGGGGCAAATGTCACGGCAGCAGCAGAAACAATGAAACCGCTCTAAGGGGCGCTGCTGCTCACAAAACAGGCCCGGCCAATTTTGGCAGCAGGCTGGACGCTGTGAAATGGCGGCATCACTTAAAATGGGCGGTGGGACAGATGCCATCACCTGAAATGATCGGATCAGAGAGGAGGTTGCAAGAAAGGATCACGGTGGATAGTTCAACTGCAGCACGTGTCATCCATGCATATATCAGATGCGCTGTCGGTGACACCTGTTCAGTGCCGCACACGTTGTGCGGCACGACGGCTCAGGGGCGGCACTGCACGCCCGAGTGCCCGCACTCCCACAGGTTTGATTTGGAGGTGTGCACGGGGCAGTTGCCGAAATTGTCGATGGTGGCGAGGTAGAACTTGCTACCTTGGTACACCAGGTACTTGGGGCAGGGATACTTTTTGGAGCCGTATTTTTTGCAGTACAGGCCCGCCTTGGACCTGGTGAACGACGTGCAGGTCTTTATGGGCTTGTAACGATTCTTCCACAGGCATGTGAAGGGCGCTTCGTTGACGCGGCAGGACAGGCGCGTCTGGCCGTTGCAGTAGATGCGCGTGACTGCAAGCGGGGGTGGCGACCGCACATGTGGGGGCAGCAGGGCAGCTTGCTGGTGTTCACAACGAGCTGGCGTGCAAGGCGAGCTCCCAGCTTGCCTGCGTCCACGGGACACATTGCTGCCAGGAACAGCAGCAGCACTAGTGAGCAGAGCGCGGCTCTGTTGCTGGCCATCCTGCGGGGGAGGATGGAGAGGAGCAGCTACAGTGGTCACGACTGCTGTCAGCAGTCGGGGGCAGGACGTGCACTATTGTGGGGCAAGGGAGAGGCGTTCAGCTGCGCCGCCAGCATGCCGCTTGCGGCCGGCTGGCTGGATTCCGCCCGGCGAGCTGTCCCGCCGACCACCTTCCCGGGACTTGGGAGTCGCATGCCAATAGCACTGGGTCCAAGACAGCTGCCAGCACGTCACTGTACCCTCCGGCATTAGAGCAGCCCCGGGGAAGGTAGATTGGTGCCACTGCAGGGACCTGCACATCCCAGCGGGCCTTGCATCCCGCCGCCCGGGCGCCGCTCGGCAGAGTGCGCCCAGCCGGTCCCTCTGTCCTCCTTACCCGCCGGCATCAGCGTTACAAAACGCTCCCAAGGTCAGGAAGCTTGCCTGTGGGCTTGTCACAAGCACGGGAGACGAGACCGCAAGTGCCGACGGCTGTGCAGCGAGCTAGGGGGTGCGAGGAGTTGGGGATGACTGCAAATGCGCGGCAGGGGTGGTGAACTTGAAGGGAGACAGCGCGCGGAATGCGCGTTGCCCCAAGCAGGTGCACCAGTATCTCGCCTCGGCGCTGCCGGGAACGTCCGGGCCGAGGAGGAGCTGCAGGAGGGCAGCACTGCCGTGCGCAGGCGAGGGCACAGCAGGGACAGCAATGCACAATTCGTGCAGCCGTCAATGCCAGGGTGGTGCAGCTTGAAGAAGGGCGCTTTGTATAAATACTGTCTAGACGAGGCTGGGAACTGAGCTCGTTTATAGACCGCTGCACATGGCTGGCTTACAGGCGGCGTGCACATACGCAACATTGGGATCAAATCAGCAGGCAGACAAGTCAGCAAAAGTCAGCAGGCGGGCAAGTAAGGCACGCAGAAATATGGCATCGCTCGCTCACACAGCAGCTCCCACTCTCAAAAGTGAAATGCATAATTAGATACAGCGCTCACTGCGCCTCATCCACAGACTCAGCCCGAGGCGGCGGCGAAATGCCCTGCTCGCCGCCGCTGCTGCTGCTCTTGCGCAGCGGCTGCACCCGCCGCGCCGACTGCGCGGCGGCGGCGCCAGGGGTGCCGTCTGCACCTGGCAGCCGCGCTTGCTGCAGGAGGGGGATAGTAAGGGAGTTGGGCAGTTGCTGGGTGGGGAGGTGGGCGGTGGGGCAACAGGCTGAGCACCTGTGCAAGGCATGGCAGGGGCCTTGCAATGCACACACAAGCAAAGCATGGACAGCAGTGAACTGCGTCAAGCAGACGAGCTGCAGCACTGTACTGCAACTGCCTCAAGCAGACGGGGCTGCAGCAGTTCACATCCCAGGGAAGCAGCAGCAGAGCTCCAAGCAGCAGCAGCAGCAATAGCGCAAGCTCACCCCCGCCGCCACGCGCCGAGCCAGCAGCGCTGCGCCGCCCGCCACCAAGCCCATGGATCCCACCACTGCAACAGGTGGAGGAGCAGTAGGAAAACAGGCCAGCTCAGCGT
>VFQQ010002002.1_pt1 | contig 25301 bp, 17 predicted proteins | sample 3512341 | NCBI WGS metagenome assembly VFQQ01 (sample SAMN10412373, study PRJNA504923) | tailings metagenome | isolation source: Relicate 2 Philex TSF1 revegetated site | place: Philippines: Tuba, Benguet | collected 2017-08-29 | reverse complement strand
GCTGCTGCTGGCCGAGCCGCCGCAGATCGACCGCGGCGAGGTCACCGACAAGGGCAGCATCAACCAGCGCGCGGTCCTCGCGCACCGCGCCTCGTACGTTTCCCACCTGTGGGGCGAAGCCCCCGACACCCAGGGCCTGCCCACCGTGCTGCGCCCACGCCGTTCCTGAACCCCACCGCCATCCGGAGACAAACCCATGCTCGACCGCCGACAAGTCCTTGCCGCCTCGCTGCTCGCCTCCGTGCCCTGGGCGGCGCGTGCGCAGGCCGGCCCCATCGACACCACGCGCCTGCTCGTCGGCTTCCCCGCCGGTGGCACGGTGGACGCCACCGCGCGGCGCCTGGCCGACAAGTTGCGTGGCAGCTACGCCAAGACCGCGCTGGTGGAGAACAAGCCCGGCGCCGGCGGCCGGCTGGCCGCCGAGGAACTCAAGCGCAGCGCGCCCGATGGCACGAGCCTGCTGGTGACGCCGGCCGCGATGATCACGCTCTACCCGCACCTGTACAGCAAGCTGCCCTACGGCCCGGACGACGTGGCCCCGGTGGCCGGCGCGGTGATGGTCAACTTCGCGCTCGGCGTCGGCCCCGCGGTGCCCGACAGCGTGAAGAACGTGCGCGACTTCATCGCCTGGTGCAAGGCCAACCCGGCCAAGGCCAACTACGGCTCGCCGGGCGCCGGCAGCCCGCCGCACATGCTGGGCGCCTTGCTGGGCAAGGAAGCCGGCATGGAGTTCTCGCACGTGCCCTACCGCGGCAGCGCGCCCGGCATCCAGGACCTGCTGGGTGGCCAGGTCACGTCGTTCACGAGCCCGGTGGGCGACTACCTGCCGCACGTGAAGACCGGCAAGCTGCGCGTGCTGGCCACCTCAGGGCCCACGCGCTCGCGTTTCCTGCCCGACGTGGCCACCTACACCGAGCAGGGCTTCAAGGCGCTGGAGCAGGTGGAGTGGTACGGCGTGTTCATGCCCGCGAAGACGCCGCAGGCCCTGGTGGACCGCGCCTCGGCGGCCATCAAGGAACTGATGGCCTCGCCCGAGGTGGCCGAAGCCTTCGCGCCGTTCGGCGTGGAGCCGGCTTACCAGAGCCCGGCCGCGCTGGCGCGTGCGGTGAAGGCCGAACACGCGGCCTGGGGGCCGATCGTCAAGCGCGTGGGCTTCACGCCCGAGCAGTAGCCTGCGCCGCCGCGTGGGCGGCGATGAAGTCGCGGTAGGCCAGCGCCGAGTCCTTGGCCCGCCGCTGCTGCGTCTCGAAGTCCACGTGCAGCAGGCCGAAGCGCTGCGTGTAGCCGCGGCCCCATTCGAAGTTGTCCATCAGGCTCCACACCAGGTAGGCATCGAGCGGCACGCCAGCGGCGATGGCCTGCGCGCAGGCGGCCAGGTGGCCGGAGAGATAGCGCGTGCGCGCGGTGTCACGGATGCGGCCGTCGGCATCGACCTTGTCGGGCTCGGCGGCGCCGTTCTCCGCCACGTACAGCGCCTTCGGTGCGTACTCGCGGTGGATGCGCACGAGCATCTGCGTCAGGCCATCGGGCCAGTCCTCCCAGGCCATCGTCGAGTAGTGCGCGCCGGGCACATGCTGCTCGGCCGCGTGTGGATGGCGCCTGGCCGGGTCGTGCAGCACATGGCCGCGGGTGTAGCAGTTGATGCCCAGGTGGTCCATGGGCTGTGCGATGAGGGCCATGTCGCGGGCATGCACCGGCGGCATGCTGGCGGCGTGCTCGGCGGCGATGTCGGCCGGGTAGACGCCGCGGAACAGCGGGTCGAGGAACCAGCGGTTGAAGACACCGTCGGCGCGGCGCACGGCGGCTTCGTGTTCCGCGCCCGGGGCCGCGGCGGTGTAGGGCTTCACGTCCAGCACGATGCCCACCGAGGCCTTGGGCGCCTGCGCGCGCAGCGCCTGCAGCGCCAGGCCATGTGCCAGCAGCAGGTGGTGGGCGGCGGCCAGCGTCGCCGGCAGGCTCTGCAGGCCGGGCGCGTGGCGGCCTTCGAGGTGGCCCACCCAGGCGGCGCAACGCGGTTCGTTGAGAGTGGCCCAGCGTGCCACGCGGTCGCCCAGGCGCTGCACGACCGCGGCGGCGTAGTCGGCGAAGGCCTGCGCCGTGTCGCGCGCCTGCCAGCCACCGGCGTCCGCCAGCGGCAGGGGCAGGTCCCAGTGGTAGAGCGTGCCGTAGGGGGTGATGCCCCGCTCCAGCAGGCCGTCGACCAGGCGGTCGTAGAAGTCGAGGCCGGCGGTGTTGATGGCACCACGGCCTGCAGGCATCACGCGCGGCCAGGCGACGGAGAAGCGGTAGGCGCGCAGGCCCAGGCGCTGCATCCAGGCCAGGTCCTCGGGCCAGCGCTTGAAGTGGTCGCAGGCGGTGTCGCCGGTGCTGCCGTCGCTGATGGCGCCGGGGGTGTGCGCGAAGCGGTCCCACCAGCTCGGGCCGCGGCCGTCGGCGGCTGTCGAGCCCTCGATCTGGTAGGCCGAGGTGGCGGCGCCAAACAGGAAGCCGGGCGGGAATGCGCCGGCATCGGGGAAGCTGCTCATTGCGCCCGCACCCGCTTTCTTGATATCGTTTTCATGAGTCATCATTCTGCCACCTCACAGCGCTCAGCCCGCCCCCCGCCGATGAAGCCCAGCTCCCCCTTGCTCAACCGCCGCAGCGTCCTCGCCGGCGCGGGCGCCCTGCTGGCCGGCACGGCCACGCACACGCGGGCCCAGGCCCCTGCGCAAACGCTCACCGTGGCCTCGTTCCCGTCGTTCGACGACGCCGTGAAGACCGCGGTGCCGCTGTACAAGAAGGTGGCGCCCGAGATCACGCTCAAGCTCACGAGCCTGGCCTATGCCGATCACCACGCGGCCATGGTCACGGCGCTGTCCACCGGTGCCGGCCTGCCCGACGTGGTGGGCATCGAACACGCCTACCTCGGCCGCCTCATCGATTCCGGCGGCCTGGAGGATCTGTCCAAGCCACCGTACGACGGCCTGGCGCTGAAGGGCCGCATCGTGCCCTTCGCCTTTGCGCAGGCGAGCCGGCGCGACGGCGCGCTGTCGGCCATCCCCGCCGACCTCGGCCCCGGCTCGCTCTTCTACCGCCAGGACATCCTCACCAAGGCTGGCGTCACCGAAGCCCAGCTGACCAAGTCCTGGGAGAGCTACATCGAGGCCGGCAAGCAGATCAAGGCGCGCACCGGCGCGCTGCTGGTGCCCAATGCCAACACGCTGCTGCGCATCGTCACGCGTGCCGACGTGCCGGCCGGACAGGGCATCTACTTCGACAACAACAACAAGCCGCTGCTGAACACGCCGCGCTTCGAGAAGGCCTTTGCGCTCTCACGCGAGGTGCGGGCGAACAAGCTCGACGGCCGCTTCGTGCGCTTCAGCAACGAGTGGGCCGAGGGCTTCAAGCGCGGCACCTACGCCACCGAGATGGCCGGCGCCTGGCTCGGCGGCCACCTGGCCACCTACCTGGCGCCCGCCACCAAGGGCCTGTGGCGCGCTTCGCAGCTGCCTGCCGGCGCCTACGCCTCGTGGGGCGGCTCCTTCTACGGCATCCCCAGCCGCCTGCCGCCCGAGCGCAAGCGCATGGCCTGGGCCTTCATCCGCTACATGACCACCAACCGCGAGATGCAGCTCGCGGCCTTCAAGAGCCTGGACGCCTACCCGGCGCTGATCGAAGCCGCTGAAGACCCGTTCGCCGAGCAGCCGATCGATTTCCTCGGCGGCCAGAAGGCGCGGCTGCTGTGGCGCCAGGCCGCGGCGCGCATCTCGCCGCTGGAAGTGCACCGGCTCGATCCCATCGCCGAGGAGGTGGTGGACAAGGAGCTCGACCTGGTGCTGGAGACCGGCAAGGACATCAAGGTGGCGCTGGCCGACGCGCAGCGCCAGGTCGAGCGCCGCGTGCGCCGCTGAGAGGCTGGCTTGGCCGCTCCTCCTCCTGCACCGCGGCCAACCCGCCGCCGCTGGCTCTCGCGCCGCTGGGCGCCGTACCTCTTCATCAGCCCGTTCTTCGTGCTGTTCGCGGCCTTCGGCCTCTTCCCGCTGCTGTTCTCGGGCTACGTGTCGCTGTTCCGCTGGGACGCGGCCGCTGGGCTTTCGGCCATGCGCTGGGAGGGCCTGGGCAACTACGCCTACGTGCTGCAGCTCGAGGGCATCGAGTGGAGCCAGTTCTTCACCAGCGCCTTCTGGCAGGACATGGTGCGCCGCGACTTCTGGCGCGCGCTGTGGAACACGGTGTGGATCGGGCTCATCGCCGGCGTGCCGCAGCACCTGGTGGCGATCCCGCTGGCCTGGTTCATCCACAACCGGCTCGGCCGCATCCGCAACCCGCTGCTGGCGGTTTACTTCCTGCCCTTCATCACCAACATGGTGGCCATCGCGCTGGTGTTCGAGGCGCTGTTCTCGTCGAACTTCGGCATGGTCAACACCGTGCTCACCGCTTTGGGCAACTGGAGCATCGGCGGCTGGGCGCCGCTGGGCTGGCTGTTCCCCAACGCGCCCATCGACTGGACCCGGCCCGACCAGGTGCCCTGGGTCGTGGCCTTCGTGGTGTGGTGGCGCTACGTGGGCTGGAACACGGTGCTCTACCTGGCCGCGCTGCAGACGCAGCCGCGCGACATCTACGAGGCCGCGCAGGTCGACGGCGTGAGCGCCTGGCAGCAGTTCCGCCACATCACGCTGCCGCTGTTGCGGCCGATGATGTTCTTCGCCGTCACGCTCACGCTCATCGGCAGCCTGCAGCTGTTCGAGGAGCCCTACGTGCTCACGCGCACCACCGGTGGCATCGGCCAGGTGGCCGAGACCGGCGCGATGTACATGCTGAAGACCGCGATGACCGATGGTGACTTCGGCACCGGCTCGGCCATCGCGTGGCTGCTGTTTGCCATCGTCGCGCTGCTCACCTGGATCAACCACCGTGTCTTCAAGCCCAAGGACTGACCCGGCGCGCGCGCTGAAGGCCACCACCCGCTGGCTGGCCTACGCGATCGTGGCCGCGGGCGCGGTGATCATGCTGGCGCCGTTCTGGTTCATGCTCGTGTTCGCCACGCACAGCAACACCGAGATCCTCTCGGTGCCGCCGCCGGCCTGGTTCGGTGACCACCTGATGGCCAACCTGGCCGATCTCTACGAGCGCCGGCCGCACTTCTGGCGCTCGCTGGGGCTTTCGCTGTGGATCGCCGCCGCGGTGGCGGCGCTGAACCTGTTCTTCTGCTCGTTGGCCGGCTACGCCTTCGCGATGTTCGATTTCCGCGGCCGAGAGCCGCTGTTCGCGCTGGTGCTGGCCACGATGATGCTGCCCACCTTCGCCAGCATGATCCCCACGATCCTGCTGATGCAGAGCATCGGCTGGATCGACAGCCCCAAGGCGCTGATCGTGCCCGGTGCCTGCGGCGCACTCGGCATCTTCATGATGCGGCAGTACATCGGCAGCTCGATCCCGCGCGAGCTGATCGAGGCCGCGCGCATGGACGGCTGCAGCGAGTTCAGCATCTACTGGCGCGTGGTGCTGCCGCTGCTGGGGCCGGCGCTGGGCACGCTGGGCCTGGTGACCTTCATCGGCTCGTACAACAACTTCGTCGGCGCGCTGCTGGTGCTGCGCGACCAGGAGCACTACACCGTGCCGCTGGTGCTCCGTTCGCTGCAGGGCACCACCGCCGTGGCCATCAGCGCCTTGAGCGCGGGCGCGGCGGTGACGGTGCTGCCGCTGCTGGTGATCTTTGCCTTCTTCTCGCGCCGGCTGATCGAGGGCCTGACGGCGGGCGCCGTCAAGGGCTGAACGCCGGGCGCCGGGCTCAGGGAGCCAGCGGGCGCGTGGTGCCACGCACCGCCAGCGTGAGCGGCGGCAGTTGCGTGGAGGGCACCGGCTGGCCGGCCAGCGCCGCCAGCACCGCCTGCGCGGCGGCGCGGCCCATCTCGAGGATGGACTGGTGGATGGTGGTCACCGGCGGTGTCATGTACAGGCATTGCGGCAGGTCGTCGAAGCCCACCAGCGAGACGTCACGCGGCACCACCAGGCCATGCTGGTGCAGCGCCAGGTGCGCACCCCACAACGTCTGGTCATTGGCGCAGAAGATGGCCGTGAAGGGCAGGCCGCTGGCCAGCAGGTGCTCGGTGGCGCGCAAGCCGCCGGACTCGAGGTAGTTGCCCGGCAGGATGAGCCGCGGGTCCACCGGCAGCCCGGCTTCGCTGTGCGCGCGCAGGTAGCCCTCCTTGCGCTCCACCGCGTCGGCATGTTCCATGGGCCCGGCGATGTGCGCGATGCGCCGGTGCCCGAGTTCGATGAGGTGGCGCGTGGCGGTGCGCGCACCGTCCACCTGGTCGAAGTGGAAGGAGGTGACGTTCGGCGCCACCAGGTGGCGGCCGGTGATGGCGATCGGCAGCTGCCGCGCCATGTCCGCCACCTGCGCGTCCTGCAGCGAGCCGCCGAGGATGATCATCGCGTCCACCTGGCGTGCGATGAGCAGCCGCGCGCGGTCCAGCTCCTCCTGCGGGTTCCAGTGCCCGGGCACCAGCAGCGGCGCGTAGCCACTGCCTTCCAGGCCGGCCTCGATGCCCTTGGTGCCGCCCGTGAAGTAGGGGCTTTCCAGGTCCTGCGTCAGCACGCCCACGGTGGCGGTGCTGCCGCTGCGCAGGCTGCGCGCCGAGAGGTTGGGCCTGAACTGCAGCTTCTCGATCGCGGCCTCGACCGCCGCGCGCTTGTCGGCAGCCACACGCGCCGTGCCATTGAGGATGCGCGAGACCGTGCTCACCGACACGCCGGCCAGCAGCGCCACGTCGGTCACGGTGGCCGGCGCGGAGACGGCGGGGCTTCGGGTGGTGCTGTTCATCGCAGTCGTTCTCAGGCAATGGTAGTGGCCCGCTCGCGGGCTCCGGGCATACCCGAACCCGAGGGCGCCGCCGGTTGACCACGCACGGTCCGGCATGCCAGACTTCATGAAAACGTTATCACGATTCAGGCTGCAGCGGAAAACTGCGGCAAGACCGCAAAGATGAAATCGATTGCTCCGACACTGTCGGTGGCGGCCGCCGAAGCGCTGCGCGCCAATTTCACCTGGGGCGTGGCCACCGCGGCCTACCAGATCGAGGGTGCGGCCGCCGAGGGCGGGCGTGGCCCCTCGATCTGGGACACCTTCTCGCACACCCCCGGCAAGACCAAAAACGGCGATTCCGGCGACGTCGCCTGCGACCACTACCACCGCTGGCAGGACGACGTGGCGCTCATCGCCGGCCTGGGTGTGGATGCTTACCGCTTCTCGATCGCCTGGCCGCGCGTGCAGCCGCTGGGCCGCGGCGACTGGAACCCCGAGGGCCTGGGCTTCTACGACCGCCTGGTCGACGCGCTGCTGGCGCGTGGTATCCAGCCCCATGCCACGCTGTACCACTGGGACCTGCCGCAGGCGCTGCAGGACCGTGGCGGCTGGGGCTCACGCGAGACCGCGCTGCGTTTTGCCGACTACGCCGAGCTCATGGGCCGGCGCCTGGGTGACCGGCTGAAGTCGCTCGTCACGCACAACGAGCCTTGGTGCACGGCCACCATGGGCCACGAATGGGGCCAGTTCGCGCCCGGCCTGCGCGACCCGGCGCTGGCCGCGCAGGTCTCGCACCACCTGCTGCTCTCACACGGCCTGGCGCTGCGCGCGATGCGTGCGGCGGGTGTGGCCTGCCCGCTGGGCATCGTGCTGAACCAGTCCAGCGTTTCCACGGCCAGCGACAGCCCGGAAGACGCCGCAAAGGCACGCACGGAGTACGCCCGCTTCGTGCGCTGGTACATGGACCCGATCTTCCGCGGCGCCTACCCCGACGACCCCGGCATCGTGCACCGGCCGCAGGTGCAGCAAGGCGACTTCGACATCATCGGCGCGCCGCTGGACTTCCTGGGCGTCAACTACTACACCCGCACCTGGGTCAGCACGGCCACGCCGCCGCGGCCTGCGCCGCGCGAGCTGGGCGTCACCGACATGGGCTGGGAGATCCACCCCCAGGGCCTGCACGAGTTGCTCACCGGCCTCAACCGCGAGTACAAGCTGCCGCCGATCTACATCACGGAAAACGGCATGGCCAACGCCGATCAGCTGGTGGACGGTGCGGTGAACGACGCACCCCGTATCGATTACGTGCGCCGCCATCTCGAGGCCATCGCGGCGGCGCGGGCCGACGGCGTGGACGTGCGCGGCTACTTCTGCTGGAGCCTGATGGACAACTACGAGTGGGACTCGGGCTACGCCAAGCGCTTCGGGCTGGTGTACGTGGACTACCCCACGCAGCGCCGCATCCTCAAGGCCAGCGCGCACTGGTACCGCGACACGATCGCGGCGCTGCGCGGCCACGGCGGGGCGCCGCATGGCTGAGCTGGAAGTGCACCAGGTGCGCAAGCGCTTCGGTGCCGTCGATGTGCTGCACGGCATCGACCTCACGGTGCACGACGGCGAGTTCATGGTCTTCGTCGGCCCCTCGGGTTGCGGCAAGTCCACGCTGCTGCGCCTGATCGCCGGCCTGGAGGACCCGAGCAGCGGCGACATCCGCATCGGCGGCCGCTCGGTGGTGGACGTGCAGGCCGCCGACCGCGGCGTGGCCATGGTGTTCCAGAGTTATGCGCTGTACCCGCACATGACGGTGGCCGAGAACATGGGCTTCGCGCTGAAGATGGGCGGCGCCTCGCGCGCCGAGGTGGCGGCGCAGGTCGGCCGTGTGGCCGAGATCCTGCAGATCACGCCGCTGCTCGACCGCAAGCCCAAGGCGCTGTCGGGTGGCCAGCGCCAGCGCGTGGCGATCGGCCGCGCCATCGTGCGCAGGCCGCAGGTGTTCCTGTTCGACGAGCCGCTGTCCAACCTGGACGCCGCACTGCGCGTGCAGATGCGCATCGAGCTCGCGCAGCTGCACCGCGAGCTGGCCACCACGATGATCTACGTCACGCACGACCAGGTCGAGGCGATGACGCTGGGCCAGCGCATCGCCGTCTTCCACGCCGGCCGGCTGGAGCAGGTGGGCGCGCCGCTGGAGCTTTTCGAGCGGCCGCGCAACCGCTTCGTGGCCGGCTTCCTGGGCTCGCCACGCATGAACTTCATCGCCGCCGAGGTGATCGGCGGCGATGGTGGCCAGACGCAGCTGCGCGCCGGCAGCGGCACGCTCACGCTGCCGCGTGCCGTGCAGGGCCGCTGCACGCTGGGCGTGCGGCCGGAAGACCTGCGTGTGGTCGCGCGGGGCACGGGGCTGGCGGCGCGCATCGACCTCGTCGAGCACCTCGGCGACCTCGTCATCGCCTACGCCACGCTGGCTGGCAGTGGCGAGGCGATGGCGCTCAAGCAGATGCCCGGCTCCGCGGTGCTGGCTGCGGGCGACGAGGTCGGCTTGCTGCCCGACCCGCAGCGCGTGCACCTGTTCGACGAACATGGCCTCGCCCTGCACTGAAGCGCGCCCGACGCGGCGCCACATCGTCACCGCGGCCGCCGCCGGCACGGTGGCCGCCTGGGTCGGCGGCTGCGCGAGCGTGGCGCGCCACGCGGGCCCTGCGCTCGCCGACTTTCCGCCGATGCCCGGTGGCCCGGCGCCTGGCGCGAGCGCTGCCGCGCGCGCGGCGGCGGCTTCGTTCGGCCGCGGCATCAACTTCGGCAACATGCTCGACGCGCCGCGCGAGGGCGACTGGGGTCTGCGCGTCGAGGATCGCTTCATCGCGCTGGTGGGCGAGGGCGCTTTCAGCCGCTCGGTGCGGCTGCCGGTGCGCTGGAGCAACCACGCCGCGGCCGATGCCGGCGCCGCCATCGAGCCGGCCTTCATGGCACGTGTGGAAGGCGTGGTGTCGCGGCTGCTGGCGCGGGGTGCGAACGTGGTGCTCAACATGCACCACTACCGCCAGCTCGACGGCGACAAGCCCGACCCGGGCGAGCGCCCGGTGGAGCCCGCGGTGGTGCAGGTGCGGCTGCTGTCGATGTGGCGCCAGATCGCCGAGCGCTTTGCAGGCCACGGCCCGCGCCTCGTGTTCGAGATCTACAACGAACCACACGGCGCGCTGGAGCCGCACTGGAACGATCTCTTTTCGCGTGCGCTGCGCGTGGTGCGCGCCTCCAACCCCGCGCGCCCGGTGGTGGTGGGGCCCACGCACTGGAACGCGGCCATCCACCTGCCGCGCCTGGTGCTGCCGCCGGACCCTGGGCTGATCCTCACGGTGCACCACTACGAGCCTTTCAACTTCACGCACCAGGGTGCCGAGTGGGTCGAGCCGCGCCTGCCGCTCGGGGTGGATTGCTGCGATGCGGCGCAGGTCCGCGCCATCGAGGCCCCGCTGGACCTGGCGGTGGAGGACGCACGGCGCCGTGGCTACCCGATGTTCGTGGGCGAGTTCGGCGCCTACGGTCAGGCGCCCGCCACGGCTAGGCTGCGTTACCTGCGCCTGGTGCGCGACGCGATGGAGCGCCGCGGCCTGCCCTGGTTCTACTGGGAGCTGGCGGCCGGCTTCGGCGTCTACGACCCCGCCACCGCGCGCTTCCGCGAGCCTGAGATGCAGGCCCTGTTCGGCACCTGAGGCCCGCCGAGGCGCGGCTTTCACTGCGCCACAATGCGCCGCATGCCCTGGTCCGGCCGCCCGCCCGTGCGGCGCCCCGTTGCCACGCAGCCTCCGGTCACCGGCGGGCAGCAGCTGCTGCGGCACATCAACCGCGTGGCGCTGCTGCGCCTGCTGCGGGACACGCCCGGCCTGTCGCGCGCCGAGCTCGCCGAGCGCAGCGGCCTCACCCGCTCCACCGTCAGCCTGCTGACCCAGGGCCTCATCGACGAAGGCTGGGTGGCCGAAGACGCCGCCGAGGCCACCGGCGCGCTTGGCCGCCGACCCACGCCGCTGCGTCTGGACGGCCGCCGCTTTGCGCTGGTGGGCGCCGAGCTCGCGCCCGACACGCTGCGCGTGGTGGCCGCCGGCGTGCAGGGCGAACTGCTGCACGACGAACTGCGCAGCCTGCCCTCGCACGAACCCGAGGCCGTGGCGGCGCAACTGCGCGAGCAGGTGGTGGCCGTGGTGCTGCGCGCGCAGCGTGAGCAGCGGCGTCAGGTGCTGGGCGTGGGCGTGGGGCTGCCCGGCGCGGTCGAGCCGGCCAGCGGCCTGCTGCGCGTGGCCCCCAACTTCGGCTGGCGCGACTGGCCCGTGGTGGCGCCGCTGCAGCAGGCACTGGCGCAGGCGGGCGCTGGCGAGCTGCCCGTGCTGGCGCAGAACGAGGCCGACATCGCCGCCATCGGCGAGATGGAGTTCGGCCCGCGGCCCATCGGCAGCCCGCTGGTCTACGTGTCCTGCGGCGTCGGCCTGGGCTCGGGCATCGTCGTCGACGACCGTCTCTTCACGGGCGCGGCGGGTGCGGCCGGCGAGATCGGCCACCTCACGCTGCACGTGGGCGGCCGGCGCTGCTCTTGCGGCCGGCTCGGCTGCGCGGAGGCGTACGTGGGCTTGCGCGCCGTCGCCGAGCAGGCCGCATCTCCTGCCGCAGCGGGTCCGCACACGCCGGCCCTGCTGCAGGAACTGCTGCGCCGGCGCGATGCGGCCACCGTCGCCGCCTTCGCGGCGGCGGGGCGCGAACTGGGCGTGCTGCTGCACAACGTGTGGTCGATGGTCGACCCGCAGCTGATCGTGCTCGGCGGCGAGACGGTGGCGATGGCGGGGGGCGACTTCGTCGAGCCCGCGCGCCAGGTGCTGGCCGAGTCCGCGGCCCGTGCCGGGCTCGTGGCGCCCACGCTGCGCGTCACCCGCTTCGCCGAGCGCGCGGTCGCCATGGGTGGCGCGGCGCTGGTGCTGCGCCGGCTGCTGCAGACCCACCCGGTGGGTGCCGCTGCCGGCGAGAAAATGATTTCAGAGCCGCCGCCGCGCCGGCGCTGAGCCACTGCCCAAACCGGCACCGCAGGCACGCCCTCGCCGGCGAGCCCGGCCTGCCCGGGCGCGTGGTCTCCGCCGCCGCAACGGGCCCCTGGTGGCCCGATAAGCCAGTGAAGACGCCATCCAACCGGCGGTGAAGGCCGTTGCGGGGCCGCCAGATTCGGCGTAAACCCTGTTTAGTTCGACCGCAACACAAAATATGATCCACCCCGATCCAGAAAAAGCGCCCTTGGTGCGGCGCAATAAGAAAACGATTTCACATGGTTTCGTGCCTGGCCACATGCGGTGGGGGCGGTTGGTGCGCAAGAGGGGTGACAAGACCCCAGGTTCAAACACCCAGCGGGCCCGACATCGGCCCGCGCGAAATGGAGTCGAGGAGACACATGAAGATCCTGTCCCGCCGGGCCCTGAGCCCGAGTGTTTCGCGGACCCGTCGGCTCACCCCGGTGGCTGCGGCCTGCGCCACCTTCGGCGCGCTCGGTACGCTGGGCGTCATGCCCGCGCTGGCACAGCAGGCGCCGGCCGCCGAGCCCAGCCAGACCATCGTCGTCACCGGCATTCGCGGCTCGCTGGAGACCTCGCTCACGCTCAAGCGTGATTCGCGTGGCCTCGTCGATGGCATCGTGGCCGAGGACATCGGCAAGTTCCCCGACACCAACCTGGCCGAGTCGATGCAGCGCATCGCCGGTGTCTCGATCGACCGCGCACCCAGCGGCGAAGGCTCCAAGGTCACCGTGCGCGGGGTCGGCGCGGACTTCAACATGGTGCTGCTCAACGGCCGGCAGATGCCGACCTCGGTGATCAGCAACGAAAACGGCGGCGCCAACGGCTCGCGCGCCTTCGACTTTGCCAACCTGGCCACCGACTCCATCGCCGCGATCGAGGTCTACAAGACCTCGCGCGCTTCCACGCCCACCGGCGGCATCGGCGCCACGATCAACGTCAAGACGTCGCGGCCGCTTGACGTGAATGGCACGGTGGCCTCGTTCGGCATCAAGGCCAACCACGACACCTCCAACGAGCGCCTGCCCGACTCCTTCAAGGGCGACACCGTCACGCCCGAGGTCGCCGGCATCTACAGCACCGTGCTGGCCGACGGCAAGGTGGGCATCTCGATCAGCGGCAGCTGGTCCAAGCGCGACTCGGGCTCCAACAAGGCCTACACGCAGAACGGCTGGCGCACCTTCCCGGCCAACTCGGGCGACTGGGGCACCGTGCCGCCGCCGCCGGCCAGCGGCCCCGATCCCATCACCAACCGCCCCACCGGCAACACGCTGTACTCCACCTCGGTGGACATGCGCTACTCGGTGACGGCGCTGTCGCGCGAGCGCACCAACGGCCAGGCCGTGCTGCAGTTCGCGCCGAGCAAGGACCTGAAGTTCACGCTCGACCACACGATGGTCACCAACACCATCGACAAGAAGAACGCCGAGAACTCCAGCTGGTTCAACTTCTCCTTCGGCCCCACCACCTTCACCACCGGTGGCCCGGTGGTGTCGCCGGTGATCCAGACGGCGCTGTTCCCCAGCAACGACCACGACTACGCTGTCAACAACGGCCTGTACGGCGAGAAGACGCGCATGAACTCCACCGGCCTGAACGTCGAGTGGAAGGTCAGCCCGGCGCTGCGCGTGGAACTCGACGCGCACAGCTCCAAGTCCAAGACCTCGCCCAACAGCCCGTACGGCACCTACTCGCTGATGGACCTGGCGCTGTTCAACCAGGGCAACGCGATCGCCTACTACGACCAGCCGTTCCCGATCGTCAGCATGCCGACGACGACCTTCGACCGCAGCAAGCTCCTGCTCACCGGCTCGCAGTTCGTCAACAACCTCAGCGACCAGGGCGTGGACCAGTTCCAGACCTCGGCGCGCTGGAAGCTCGACGACGTGAACACGCTCAACGCGGGACTGGGCTTCACGCGCATCAAGGACCGCCGCGCCAGCTACAACAACCAGAACAACGACTGGGGTGGCGTCGGTGCCCAAGGTGACTACGCCAACGTGGCCACCTCGATCGACAGCCTGCCGCGCTTCTTCAACCGCATCCCCGGCTCGGGTGACCCGCGCCTGTTCCAGCAGTTCTACCTGTTCGACTTCAACAGCCTGCGTGCCCGCTCGATCGAGGTGCTGATGGCCACGCGCGGCGTGACGCGGGCCCAGGCCGAGGCCTACTTCTCCGGCGCCAGCGACTACACCCGCGGCAACGACTGGCGCACCACCGAAGACAGCTCCAGCGTGTTCCTGCAGTGGGAGCGCTCCTTCGACCGCTCCAACGTGTCGGTGGGCCTGCGCTACGAAACCACGAAGATCGAGGCCTCCTCGCAGGTGGTGTCGCGGACCGCGTCGTCGTGGATCTCGCAGAACGAGGTGGCGCTGAACTCGGGGCCCACCACCTTCGGCACGGCCAGCGGCAAGTACTCGTACTTCCTGCCCTCGATCGACTGGGACATGGACGTCACCGACAAGGTCAAGCTGCGGGCCTCGTACGGCGAGAACATCGGCCGGCCCGGCTTCGAATCGCTGGTGGGCGGCATCAACGTCGATGCCACGGCCAACGCGGGCGGCGGCCAGGGCAGCACCGGCAACGCCAACCTCAAGCCGCTGCTGTCCAAGAACTTCGACCTCTCGGCCGAGTTCTACTACGCCAAGTCCAGCTACGTGGCGGCCTCGGCCTTCTACAAGAAGGTCAGCAACTTCATCGGCACCTCCACGCAGACGGTGACGCTGCCGGGCCTGACCACACCGATCGGCGGCGCCTACTACCAAGCGGGCCTGGCGGCTTGCGGCGGCAACACGCAGCCGCTGTGCATCCGCAACTACATCTTCAACAACTTCGCCGGCCAGCCGGGAGTCACGGTGACCGGGACCAACGCCTCGGGCGAGATCCTGGGCAGCATCGACGGCCGCCCCGGCGACCCGGCGCTGCAGTTCCGCATCACCACGCCCTCGAACGAGAAGGGCGACAAGATCAAGGGCCTGGAGCTGAACTTCCAGCACATCTTCGGCGGCACGGGGTTTGGCGTGGCCGGCAACTACACGGTCGTGAAGACCGGGCTCAAGTACAACAACGCCAGCCTGGCCACCCAGGCCGCACTGGTGGGCGTGAGCGACTCGGCCAACGTGGTGGGCTTCTACGAGGCGGCGGGCTGGTCGGTGCGCCTGGCCTACAACTGGCGCGACGAGTTCCTGGCGGCCAAGGTCGACGGCGCAGGCAACAATCCGATCTACGTGGAGCCCTACGGCCAGTTCGACCTGTCGGTGGGCTACAAGATCGGCAACAACCTCACGCTGCAGGCCGACCTCGTGAACCTGAACGACGGCTACATCCGCGCGCACAGCCGCACCAACGAGTCGCTGCAGTACGCGATCCAGACCGGCCGGCGCTACCTGATCGGCGCGCGCTACAAGTTCTGAACCATGCCAGGGCCCCCGCACACCCGCCACCAGCCGGCGGGTGTGCCGCGGGGTTTCTCTGGGGCCCTTGACGTGGGGCTTGCGGAGAATCGGACCTCACCATGACCGGCAGCGTTCAACAGGTGGTGATCCTCGGCGGCGGCTCGGCCGGTTGGCTGTGCGCTGCCGTGCTGGCCGCCGAACTGGGCGGTGCCAGTGCCGAGGCGGTGCAGGTCACGCTGGTGGAGTCCCCCGACGTGCCGACCATCGGCGTCGGCGAAGGCACCTGGCCGAGCATGCGCGCCACGCTGCACCGCGTGGGCCTGAGCGAAACCGAGCTCGTGCGCGAGTGCGACGCCGCCTTCAAGCAGGGCTCCTGCTTCCAGGGCTGGGTCGACGGCAGTGCCAGCGATCGCTACTACCACCCCTTCATGCTCCCGCACGGCCATGGTGATGCCGATGTGGCCGGTGCCTGGCTGCAGCACCCTGAAGCCGGCCCTTTCGCCGCCTGCGTGGGCGTGCAGCCGCGCCTGTGCGAAGCGGGCCTCGCGCCCAAGCAGGTCGTGACGCCGGAGTTTGGCGGCGTGGTGAACTACGGCTACCACTTCGACGCCGTGAAACTCGGGCTGCTGCTGCGCCGCCATGCCACGCAGGTGCTGGGCGTGCGGCATGTGGTGGACCACGTGCAGGTGGTGCATTCGCACGAGAACGGCGACATCGCGGCGCTCGCCACCGCGCAGCACGGCAAGGTTGAAGGCGATCTCTTCATCGATTGCTCGGGCATGGCCTCGCTGCTGATCGGCCAGCACTACGCCGTGCCGCTGCGCAGCGAGCAGGCCGTGCTCTTCAACGACAGCGCGCTGGCGGTGCAGGTGGCCTACGACAAGCCCGATCGGCCGCTGGCCTGCGCGACCATCGCCACGGCGCAGGCAGCAGGCTGGACCTGGGACATCGGCCTGCCCACGCGCCGTGGCGTGGGCCTCGTGTACGCCAGCGCGCACATGGGCGATGCCGAAGCCGAGCGCACGCTCGAGGCCCACCTGCGCGCCACCCACGCGGGCGAAGCCGCCGCCGCGCCGCGCCGCATCCGCTTCCAGCCTGGCTGGCGCGCGACCTTCTGGCACCGCAACTGCGTGGCCGTGGGGCTGGCCGCGGGTTTCATCGAGCCGCTGGAAGCCTCGGCGCTGGCCCTGGTGGAGCTCTCGGCGGCCATGATCCGCGACGAGTTCCCGGCCACCCGCGCCGACATGGATCTCGTGGCGCGCCGCTTCAACGAGAGCTTCCGCTACCGCTGGGCGCGCATCATCGATTTCCTCAAGCTGCACTACGCGCTCAGCCGGCGCAGCGACACCGGCTACTGGCGTGAGCACCGCGAGCCGCGCACGCTGCCCGATTCGCTGCGCGAGTTCCTGCAGCTGTGGCGCCACCGCTCGCCGTCACGCAACGACCTCCACCGCAACGACGAGGTCTTCCCGGTGGCCAGCTACCAGTACGTGCTCTACGGCATGGGCTTCAGGCCCACGCAGCAGCGTGCGCCACGCGAAGGCGAGCTGGCGCGCGCCCGCGGCTGCCTGCAGGAAGCCGACCGCCTCGGCCGCCGCCTGCTGGGCGGCCTGCCGCGCCACCGCGAACTCATCGCCCACATCCGTGCCCATGGCATGGCCCCCGCCCAATAGGACCTCCCTTGCTCGAACTGCTCAACAACATCCAGCACAAGGACCTGCGCGTCGTCACGCAACGCGGCGCGGCCTGGGGCGACGCCGTCATGTCCTGCCCCGTGGTGCCCGACGAGTTCCGCAGCCTGCAGGCGCATTACCCGGTGCTGTTCCAGCCCGATGGGCAGGGCAGCTTCTTGCCGGTGGCGCTGTTCGGGCTGGTCGAGGGCGAAAACGTCTTCGTCAGCGATGACGGCTGGGACGCCGACTACATCCCGCTGGCGATGCGGCGCATGCCGTTTTCCATCGGCGTGGCCGGCGAGGAGCTGCGCATGATGGTGGACATGGCCAGCCCCCGTATCGCCCGCGGCGCCGAGGGCGAGGCCGTGTTCCTGCCGCAGGGCGGCACCACCGAGTACGTGGAACAAGCCAACGCCACCCTGCTCACGTTGCACGAAGGCCTGCAGGCCGTGCCGGGCTTCGTGCAGACGCTGGTGTCGCTGGGTCTGCTCGAATCCTTCGTGCTCGACGTCGAGCGGCCCGACGGCACCCATGGGCAGCTGCAGGGCCTCTTCATGATCCACGAGGAACGCCTGGCCGCGCTCGACGCCGCCGACGTGGCGCTGCTGCACCAGGCCGACTACCTGCAGCCGATCTACATGTCGATCGCCTCGCTGTCGAACCTGCCGGTGCTGATCCGGCGTCACCTCGCGCGCGAGGGCTGATTGGACGAGGCGCTGCTCACGTCGACGCAGCCGGTGCTGCGGCGCGGGCTCGTCTCGCACTGGCCGCTGGTGCAGGCGGCGCGGCGCTCGGACGCCGATTTCTGCGGCTACCTGCGCCGCTTCGGCGCCGACACCCGCGTGGGCCTGTGGCGCGGCGCGCCAGAGATCGCCGGCCGCTTCGGCTACAACGCCGCGCTGGACGGCTTCAACTTCGAGCGCGAGATCGGCCGCTTCGGCGCGCTGCTGGACGAACTGCTGGCGCAGGCCGAGAACCCGCAGCCGCCGGCGCTGTACCTGGGTTCCACCGAGCTCGAAGGGTCCTTCCCCGGGCTGCAAGCAGAGAACGAGATCGCCCCGCTGCGCGCACGCGGCGCGCAGGCCAACCTCTGGCTCGGCAACCGCACGCGTGTGGGCGTGCACTTCGACCTGCCCGACAACCTGGCCTGCGTGGTGGCCGGGCGGCGCCGCTTCACGCTGTTCCCGCCCGGGCAGCTGCCCAACCTCTACGTGGGCCCGCTGGACCTCACACCCGCCGGCCAGCCCATCAGCCTGGTGGACCACACCAGGCCCGACCTGCAGCGCCACCCGCGCTACGCCGAGGCGCTGCGCCACGCGCAGGTCTTCGAGCTCGAACCCGGTGACGCACTCTTCATCCCCAGCCAGTGGTGGCATGGCGTGGAGAGCCTGGCGCCCGTGAGCGCGCTCGTGAACTTCTGGTGGCGGCAGTCGCCGCCCTGGATGGACACGCCGCTGAACACGCTGATGCTGGCGCTGCTCTCGTTGCGTGACCTCCCGCCCGCGCAGCGCGCCGCCTGGCGCGTGTTGTTCGACCACTACGTGTTCGATGCCGACGAGACCACGGCAGCGCACATCCCGGCGGCCGCACGCGGCCTGCTGGGCCCGCTGACCGAAGACCGGGCGCGCCAGCTGCGCGCCTTCCTGCTGAACCGATTGAAGCGCTGAGCCATGGACCCACTGCTGCCCACACCCATTCGCCGCATCGTCATCGCCGGCGGCGGCACCGCCGGCTGGATGGTGGCCGCGGGTCTGGCCAAGTGCCTGGGCCGCCAGTACGAGATCCGGCTCGTGGAGTCGGAAGAGATCGGCACCGTGGGCGTGGGCGAAGCCACGATCCCCACGCTGCACTTCCTGCACGAGATCCTCGATCTCGACGAGGCCGAGTTCATCCGCGCCACGCAGGCCACCTTCAAGCTCGGCATCCGCTTCGAGAACTGGCGCAACGTCGGCGAGCACTACTTCCACTCCTTCGGCCGCACCGGCAAGCCGCACTGGACCGCGGGCTTCCAGCATTTCTGGCTCGAAGGCCGCAAGCGCGGCCTGGCCAGCGACTACGGTGACTACTGCTTCGAGCTGCGCGCGGGCCTGGACAACCGCTTCGAGGCGTTGCGCGACGGCGCCATCAACTACGCCTACCACTTCGACGCCACGCTCTACGGCCGCTACCTGCGCGAGTACGCCGAAAAGCTGGGCGTGCAGCGCATCGAAGGCAAGATCGCGAAGGTCCACACCGACCCCGCCAGCGGCGCGCTCACCGCGCTCACGCTCGGCCGCGGTGAACAGGTGCCAGGCGACTTCTTCATCGACTGCACCGGCATGCGCGCGCTGCTGCTGGGCGAAACGCTGGGGGTGGGCTACGAGAGCTGGCACCAGTGGCTGCCCTGCGACAGCGCGGTGGCGGTACAGACCACGCTGGTGGGCGAACCCGTGCCCTACACACGCTCCATCGCGCACCCCTGGGGCTGGCAGTGGCGCATCCCGCTGCAGCACCGCGTGGGCAACGGCGTGGTCTACAGCAGCCAGCACATCAGCGACGATGAAGCGCGCGCCGCGCTCTTGGCCAACGTGCAGGGCGAGGTGCTGCGCCAGCCGCGTTTCATCAAGTTCCAGCCCGGCCAGCGCGACGTGGTGTGGAAGCTCAACTGCGTGGGCATCGGCCTGGCCAGCGGCTTCCTGGAGCCGTTGGAATCGACCAGCATCCACCTCATCCAGAAAGGCCTGACGCGCCTGGTGCAGATGTTCCCCACCGACGGCATCTTCCAGAGCGACATCGACGAATACAACCGCCAGACGCGCGTGGCGATCGAGGGCATCCGCGACTTCGTCATCCTGCACTACCACGTGCAGAACCGGACTGACAGCGCCTTCTGGCGCGGCTGCCGCGAGATGGACGTGCCCGAGCCGCTGCGCCACCGCATCCAGCTCTTCCGCGACAGCGCGCGCGTGAACGTCGGCGCCGACGAGCTGTTCGCCGAGAACTCCTGGATCCAGGTCATGATGGGCCAGGGCATCGTGCCCACGAGCCACCACCCCATCACGCGGCAGATGGAAGACCGGGCGCTGGCCGACTTCCTGGGCGAGATCCGCAAGGACGTGGCGCGCAAGCTGATCCAGCTGCCCAGGCACCAGGCCTTCATCGACCGCTACTGCAAGGCCGGGCCGCCGCCGGACACCAGCGGCATGGGCGCGGGCATGGCGGTGGCCGCGCCTGCAGCGCCTGCGTTGCTGCTGCGTCCCGACGCGCAGCTGCGCGAGCTGGTGCTGGAAGGTGGCGCACGGGTGTTCATCGTCGATGACTTCGCGCAGGACCCCGAGGCGCTCGTACGGCTGGCGCAGGATCGCAGCGCGCAGTTCCAGGTGCCGCCGCGCCACCCCTACCCGGGCCCGCAACTCGCGCTGCCGCCGGCAGTGGCGGCACCTTACGAGGCCTTCTTCCACCGGCATTGCCGCGCGCCGCTGGGCGGTGGCGAGCCGGTGGCTTCCATGCTGCGCTTCTCACGCGTGACGCTGGACCCGGGCTTGCTCGACCCGCGCCAGCGCATCTGCCACCGCGACGACTCCGGCCTCGAGCGCGGGCAGGGCATCGGCGCCATGGTGCACTACCTGTTCAAGGACGAGCAGCTCGGCGGCACGGTGTTCTTCCGCTCGCGCCTGAACGAGGCCGACACGGCGCGGCTGTTCCACGACGCCAACACGCTCGACGGCGCCAGCTTCGAAACCCTGTACGGCCTGCCGCCGGCCTACATGACCACGGGCAACCGCTACTTCGAGGTCATCGGGCGTGTGCCGGCCAAGTGGAACCGCGCCATCTTCTACGACGGCGGCACGCTGCATTCGGGTGACGTGTCCGCCGCAACCGCGGCCGCGCCGGGCCTGGGCCGCCTCACGGTGAACGCCTTCTTCCAAGTCCGGCGCGTGCCGGTGCCGGCCTGAGCGCGCCCGGCAGCACCGCAGCTGCGACAGCCGCCAAGGGCTGGCTGCTCGCGGTCGTCTACGTCGCCTTCGTGGCACTCGGCCTGCCCGACACGGTACTGGGCGCGGCCTGGCCGGCGATGCATGGCGACTTCGGCGTCAGCCTCGGCGCGCTCGGTGTGCTGGGCGTCACCGGGGCGCTCGCCGCCGTGGCTTCGAGCGTGGGCTATGGCTGGCTGAAGACCAAGCCGCCGCCTTGGGTGGTGCTGGTGGGCAGCGTGGCGCTGATGGCGGCATCGATGCTGGCCTTCGGCCTCACGAACACCTGGTGGGTGGCCATCGCGCTGTGCGTGGCCTGGGGGCTGTGCGGTGGTGGCATCGACATCCAGCTCAACCACTTCGCGGCCAAGCACTTTTCGCCGCGCCACATGAACTGGCTGCACGGCTGCTGGGGCATCGGTGCTGCCACCGGGCCGCTGCTGGTGGCCGGGGCACTGGCCTGGACGGGCCATTGGCGTGCCGGCTTCTGGATGCTGGCGGCGACCATGGCGGCGCTGGGGCTTGCCTTCTGGCTCACGCGCGGCTTGTGGCCTGCGCCCGAAAGCCCTGCGGCACAGCCGTTGGATGCCGCTGCCGACGTGCCCTCGATCGCCGACCTGCAGCCGCCGACGGCTGCCGTGTGGCTCAGCCCGGTCTGTTTCTTCCTCGTGGTGGCGGCAGAGTTCGCCACCGCGATCTGGGTGCCTTCGATCATGGCGGACGGCCATGGCCTGAGCGCCGCCGATGCCAGCCGCTGGGCCACGCTCTTCTTCGGCGCCATGATGGTGGGGCGCTTCGCCATCGGTGCCTTCAGCGAAAGCGTCGGCAACCGGCGCCTGGTGCGGCTGGGCATCGTGGCCGCGATGGTCGGCGCCGCCCTGTTCCAGGCCTGCGGCGCCACCGCCTGGGGCGCCGCGGGCCTGGCGGTGATGGGCCTCGGATCGGCACCGCTGTTCCCGGGCCTCATGCACGAGACCATGGTGCGTTTCAGCGCCGCCTGGGCCCAGCGCATGGTGGCGCGGCAGATGACCGGTGCCTACCTCGCCGGCGCGCTGATGCCGCTGGCCTACGCGCTGCTGGTGGACCGCGTGGGCGTGTGGGCCATCATCCCCACGGCCATCGCGCTGCAACTGCTGCTGCTGCTGTGCACGGTGGCGCTGGACCGCGCCACGCCGCCCCCGTCCTCGCCGTCTCCCGATGCAAGACACTGACACCCCTGGCGCAGCGCCGCCCTACCGCGATGCAAGCCTGCCGATCGGCACGCGCGTCGCCGATCTGCTGGCCCGCATGACGCTGGACGAGAAGCTCGTCCAGGTCTGCGCGATCTGGGACCTGAAGGGCCTGGTGCTCGATGCAACGCGCTGCGTCGACCCGGCCCTGCTGCGCGAGCGTTTCCCGCTCGGCGTGGGCCAGGTCTCGCGCCCCTCGGACAGCAAGGGCGAAGGCGGCCACGCCGAAAACAACGGCCGCGGGCCGGCGGCCACGGCTGCGCTCGTCAACGCCTTCCAGCGCCATGCGCGTGAACACACGCGGCTGGGTGTGCCGGTGCTGTTCCACGAGGAAGGCCTGCATGGTTATGCCGCCGTGGGCGCGACCTGCTTCCCGCAGGCCATCGCGCTGGCCGGCAGCTTCGACCGTGAACTCGTCGAGGCCGTGAACGCCGTCACCGCGCGCGAGATGCGCGCCCGCGGCGCGGTGCTGGCGCTGACGCCGGTGCTGGACATCGCGCGCGACCCGCGTTGGGGCCGCATCGAGGAGACCTTCGGCGAGGATCCGCACCTGGTGGCCGAGCTCGGCATCGCGGCGGTGCGTGGGCTGCAGGGCCGCGGCGAGCATCTCGCGCCCGACAAGGTCTTGGCCACGCTCAAGCACCTGGCCGGCCACGGCCAGCCCGAAGGCGGCGTGAACGTGGGGCCGGCGCCGCTGGGCGAGCGCGAGCTGCGTGGGTACTTCCTGCCGCCCTTCGAACGCGCCGTGCGCGAGGCCGGCGCGAGCGTGGTGATGGCCTCGTACAACGAGATCGACGGCGTTCCCTCGCATGCCAACGCCTGGCTGCTCGGCGAGGTGCTGCGCGGCGAATGGGGTTTCACCGGCGCCGTGGTGGGCGACTACTTCGCCGTCGAGCAACTGGCCAGCGAGCACCACGTGGCCGCCGGCAGCGATGACGCTGCCGTACGAGCGCTGGCCGCTGGCGTGGATGCCGACCTGCCCAACGGCGCGGCCTACGCCAGCCTGGCTGCTGCGGTGCGTGCAGGCCACGTGCCCGAGGCGCAGCTCGACGAGGCCGTGCGCCGCATGCTGACGCTCAAGTTCCGTGCCGGGCTGTTCGAGCAGCCCTTCGTCGACGAGACCCGGGCCCAGGCCCGCACACACGATGCCGCCGCGCGTGCGCTGGCGTTGCGCGCCGCGGAGCGGTCGGTGCTGCTGCTCAAGAACGACGGCGTCTTGCCGCTGGTGCTGCCGGGGCAGGCGGAGCCGGGTGCACCACGCCCGATCTGGGCCGTGATCGGCCCCAACGCGGCGGTGCCGCGCCTGGGCAGCTACAGCGGCACGCCGCCCGAAACGGTGAGCCTGCTCGAAGGTCTGCGCCAGGTGGTGGGTGAGCGAGTGGAGCTGCGCCACGCCCAGGGCGTGTGCATCACCGAAGGCGACGACACCTGGGCCGACGAGGTGCGGCTCACGCCTCGCCAGCTGAACGTGCCGCTGGTCGACGAAGCGGTGGCCGTGGTGGCGGCGGCCGACCTCGTCATCCTGGCCGTCGGCGACGACGAGCGCACCAGCCGCGAGGCCTGGGCCGCGCACCACCTGGGCGACCGCAGCGCGCTCGACCTGCCAGGTGACCAGCAGCTGCTGTTCGAGCGCCTGCAGGCTGCCGGCAAGCCGGTGGTGGTGGTGCTGATCAACGGCCGGCCGGTGGCTTCGGAGCCGCTGGTGGCCCGCGCCAGCGCCATCGTCGAGGGCTGGTTCCTCGGCGAGCAGGGCGGCCTGGCGCTGGCCCGTGTGCTGGTGGGCGCCGTGAACCCGGGCGCCAAGCTGCCGCTGACGATCCCGCGCCACGTGGGCCAGCTGCCGCTCTTCTACAACCACAAGCCCTCGGCGCGCCGCGGCTACCTCTTCGACGACATCACGCCGCTGTTCCCGTTTGGCTTCGGGCTGAGCTACACACGCTTCGAGATCGGCCCGCCGCGCCTTTCCCAGCCCACGATGCCGGTGGATGGCGTGGTGCAGGTCGAAGTGGAGGTGGTCAACGTCGGTGAACGGGCCGGCGACGAGGTCGTGCAGCTCTACGTGCGCGACCGCGTGGCTTCCGTGGCGCAGCCGGTGAAGGCACTGAAGGGCTTCGAGCGTGTGTCGCTGGCGCCGGGCGAGCGGCGCACGGTGGCCTTCACGCTCGATGCCGCCGCGCTGGCGCTGTGGAACCTGCAGATGCAGCGTGTGGTGGAGCCCGGCGGGTTCGACGTGATGGTGGGCCCCGATTCGCGGCGGCTGCAGTCGGTGCTGCTGACCGTCACGGCACGCTGAAGGCCACACGCATCCAGCGCTGCAGGCGCTGGCCGGGTTGCAGCAGGCAGCCCATCTCGCGCCAGGCCGGGTGGTTGGGGCTGTCGGGCAGGAACTGCGGCTCCAGCGCGATGCCGGCGTGGCGTGGGTAGGGCTGCCCGCCGCGGCCGCGCGCTTCGGGCAGGTGGTTGCCGGTGTACACCTGCAGGCTGGGGTAGTTGGTGTACAGCTGCATCGCGAGGCCGCCGTCGCCGGCGACGAGATCCGCGGCAGCGGCATCGCCGCTGGCTGCGGCTTCGTCGAGCCGGTAGCAGTGGTCGAAGCCGCCGGCGCGGCGCTGCTGCTCGTGCTCAACCAGGCCCAGGCCGATGGGGCGCGGCTGGCGCAGGTCGAACGGCGTGCCCTCGACCGGGGCCAGGTGGCCCAGCGGCAGCGCCGCCTCGTCCACCGGCAGCCATTGCGAAGCGCCCACGCGCAGCCGGTGCGCCAGCACCGTGCCCGGGTTGGCGTCGAGGTTGAAGTAGGCGTGGTTGGTGATGCTCACGGGGCAGGCAGCGCTCACCACGGCGTCGAAGCCGATGCTCACGGCCCGTGCATCGGGGTCGATGCGGTAGCTCACCTCGGCATCGAGCGCGCCCGGGAAGCCCTGGTCGCCGGCCGGCGAATGCAGCGCCAGCCGCAGGTGCAGCGGGCCCTCATCGCGCAGTTGCCAGCGCCGGCGGTGGAAGCCGTCGGCGCCGCCGTGCAGGATGTTCGGGCCCTCGTTGGCCGCCAGCACATGCTCGCGGCCGCCGAGCGTGAAGCGCGCGCCGGCGATGCGGTTGGCGTAACGCCCCACCGTGGCGCCGAGAAAACCCGGCTCGGTGGCCTGGCCCGCCGCCGTGGCATGGCCCAGCAGCACCTGGCGGGGCCCTTCACCCGGCACCGGCACGAGGCAGCCGAGCCAG
>VFQQ010002001.1_pt1 | contig 25315 bp, 24 predicted proteins | sample 3512341 | NCBI WGS metagenome assembly VFQQ01 (sample SAMN10412373, study PRJNA504923) | tailings metagenome | isolation source: Relicate 2 Philex TSF1 revegetated site | place: Philippines: Tuba, Benguet | collected 2017-08-29 | reverse complement strand
GCTTGGGTTCAAGGAAAAGCACAACTGGCGGCAATATGTACCCGGGTCTGAGCGCAAGACCCAATAGGTCGGCGTGATTACAGGCAGCGCTTAAAAGTTCGGATCGCGCTTGGCGCGAAATGCGCTCAGGCCCTGAGCGAGATCGTTGCCGTCGAGATGCCTTGCGAAGCAATCGATCTCCGCTTCCAGGCGCTCGGCGCGCCCAAGCGGCCTGGCGGACGGGCGGGTCAGGTGCTTGATGTGGCGGACGACCTCGGGGCTGGCGCGGCAGATTGAGCTTGCGATCTCCAGGGCGCGGTCCTGCAGCTGGTCGCGCGCGACGACTTCGTTGACGAGGCCCCATTCTCGCGCGGTCGCAGCGTCGATGAGCGCGGCCGTGTAGAAGAGTTGAGCTGCCCGTCCAGGGCCGATCCGCTCGGCGAGCCGCACCGTCGCGCCGCCTGCCGGCACGACACCATATTTCGCGTGGCCGTCGCCGATCCGCGCGTCTTCGGATGCCACGAGGATGTCGCAGGCGAGAAGGATTTCGAGCCCGCCCGCAACCGCGACGCCGTTGACGGCGCCGATGACCGGGACCGGCAGCTCCTCGACCATCTGGATGACGCCCTGATTGTAGCGCAGCGTGTCGATCAGCTGCGTCCCGCCCGCCGGACGCGCCGCGTCGAACTCGATCAGATCGCCGCCGGCGCAGAATGCCCTGCCGGACCCGGTCAGGATCACCGCGCGCAGGTCCGGGATCGCAGCGACGTTCCGCAGCGCGTGCTCCAGCGCGCGCATCAGCTCTTCTGATGCCGCGTTGAGGCTCTGCGGCCGGTTGAACGTCAGGGTGGCAATCCCCGCCTCGAACGAAAGAATGACGGCGTCGTCGGCCACGGCTTACCCCCTGATGACGAAATCCTGCGGCAGCGGCTTCAGCGCTGCGTCCAGCTCTGCGACCTGGGCCGTCGTCGCACCCGGCACGTGGACATCCACGCAGGTGCGCTTCTGGGCGTCGAGCGACACCGCGGTCATCACCTCCGCCTGCGACCCGCAGATTCGCTCGACCTCGAGCCGCACCTTCTCCCTGATCGCCATGTCGCGCAGCGCCGGCTTGAAGATCTTGCCGACGGCCGTCACCGGCAGGGCGTCGATGACCAGGACGCTTCTCGGTCGCGCCGGCGGCTCGTGGACGTTTGCCTCCAGGAGGGCGCGCAGAGCGTCGAGATCGATGTCCGCGCCGGGCACCGGCACCACGAACAGCGCCGGCACCTCGCCGGCATACTGGTCGGGCATGCCGACCGCCGCGCTGATGTGGACGCCTAAAAACCTGTTCGCGACGTCCTCGATCGCAGCGGGATCGATGTTGTGGCCGCTGCGCACGATCAGATCCTTCTCGCGGCCTGTCAGCACGAGGCGCTCATCCGCCGTCATGTAGCCGACATCGCCCGTCGTCAGCCAGCCGTCGGGACCGAGCGTGCCGATGTCATGGGCAGGATCGACATAGCCGGGAAATACCTGCGGGCCTCGCACCTGCACCAGCCCGCTCTCGCCGGGCTCGCAGATGCCGGCGTCCTCGCCCAGCCGGACGATGCGGGTCTGCGAGAACGGAGCACGGAAACCCACGCTGCCGGCCACCGGTTCGCCGCGACCGGGGTTGAAGGCGATCGCGGCGGCCGTCTCGGTCATGCCGTAGGTCTCGTAGAGGCGGATGCCGGTCGCAGCCTCGAACCGGGCGCCGATCTCCCGAGGCAGGACCGCGCCGCCGGTGCCCGCCATGCGCACGGTGGAGACGTTGAGGCCCGGCCTGAAGCTGGACGTCAGCGCCGCGATCGATGTCGGCACGCCGCTGACCATCGTGGCGCGGAAATGCTCGACGAGCCGCCAGTAGTTTTCGATCACGGACAGCGGGCGAAGCGCGTAAGGCGACGGCACAACAACGTGGCCGCCGGCTGCCAGCACGGACAACCCGACCGTCATCGTGCCCCCGACATGAAAGAACGGAAAGCCGTTGATCACGATCTCGGCCTCGTCATAGCCGAACACCTGCGCGAAGCCGAATGCGGCGTGGATCTGGTTGCCGTGGGTGATCTGCACAAGCTTGGGCCTGCCCGTGGTGCCGCCGGTGTGGAACAGGGCGCAGACCGTATCGCGGTCGGCCGAGGGCGCGAAATCGAGCCCATCGCACCGGTGCTCGGCAAGAAGATCGCTCAGCCGCTGGTGGCCCGCGGGCAGATCGCCCGTGCCGCCGATGACGATGACGCGGCGAAGGGACGGCACGGCATCGAGAACGCCGCTCGCCTTCGCCCAGCAGGTCTCGTCCAGTTCGCGCGCCGCGACAATCAGGATCGTCGCCTTCTCCGCGTCGAGAAGGTCGATGATGGCCTCGCGGCTCAGCAGATAGTTGAGCGTGCTGGCCACGCCTACGACCTGGGCGCCGAGAAGCAGAATGGGCAGTTCCGGAACGGTGGGCGCAAGGAAGGCGGCAACGCCCGCGCCCTCCCGTAGCCCCAGCGCGCGGAAGAGATTTGCCGCGCGTGTGATTTCGGCCAGCAATTCGCGATGCGTGAGCGAGACGCCGACATCGGCGGGGTCGGGCGAACGGAGCACGGTCAGGGCTTGGCGATCGCCAACGTCCTGCGCGGTAGCGAGAAACAGGTCGTAGAGGTTGTGCGCCGTCACCAGCTCGTCATAGGGCCGGCTCTCGATCGCGACGACGTCCTCGATCGTTCGCACGTCCAGGACGGGACGCGTCGTCTTCAAGACGCGGTCCATCAGTGGACCGCCGCGTACATGATCGTTTCTTCGTCCACCGCATTGCCGGCGAACTCCTCGACGACACGTCCCTGCCGGCATACGAGAACGCGGTCGGAGAGCTGCAGGATCTCGGGCAGGTAGGACGAGATCACCATCACGGCGATCCCCTCGTCGGCGAGCCGGTTGATGAGATGGTGAATCTCGGCGATCGCGCCGACGTCCACGCCGCGGGTCGGCTCGTCGAAGATGACGAGCTTAGGCTTCTGCACAAGCGCCTTAGCGACCACCACCTTCTGCTGGTTGCCGCCCGACAGTTCGATCACGCGGGCGTCGGCATTGATGGCCTTGACGTTCAGGGCCTTGATCCATTCGGTGGCGATGGTGCGCATCTCCTTCATCGAGACCGTGGTCGACTTGCTCTGCCCACCCGCCATCGCCGCCAGATGGATGTTCTCGGCGATCGACATGGTCTCGAAGAAGCCTTCGAGCTTGCGATCCTCGGTCACGTAGATGATGCCGTCGAGGACGGCAGGTCGCGGCACGCGGTAGCGCACCGGGCGACCCTGGAAACGCACCTGCCCGCCGTGGAACAGGTCGCGCTTCATGACGCCGGCGACGACCTTCGCCGCTTCCGTCCGCCCGGATCCGATCAGGCCGAACACGCCCGTGATCTGGCCGGCGAAGATCGAGAACGACGTGTTGCGAACCATGTTACCCATCGACAGGTTCTGGACGCTCAGGAGCTTCTCGCCTGCGGGGCGCAGCGTCCGGTCCCGATGCGAGCCGTAGAGTTCGCCGGTCAGCGTCCGGCCGACCATGGCGCGCACGACCTTTTCGCGATCGAAGGCCGAAGCGACGTCGGTGACGACATGTTCGCCGTCGCGCATCACGGTGATGCGGTCGGCGATCGCCAGCGCTTCCTCCAGCGCGTGGGAGATAAAGATGATCGAGACGCCGCGCTGCTTCAGCCGCGCAACCAGCGAGAAGAACTGGTGCTTCTCTTCGGGCGTCAGCGTCGCCGTCGGCTCGTCGAAAATGATGACCCGCGCATTGTGATGCACGGCGCGCGCGATCTCGACCATCTGCTTCTGCCCGGCACCGAGGCCCGCGACCATGGCGGTCGGGTCGACGTGGAAGTTGAGCGACTGCAGGAACTGCTGGCCGGCGATGTAGATGCCGCGCAGTCGGTGGAACCGCTTGTCGTCGGTGAGGTAGATGTTCTGGGCGACGGTGAGCGACGGCACCAGGCTCGTCTCCTGGTAGACCATCGCGATGCCGCGGGCGAGCGCCTCGGAGGGCGTGTCGAGCACGACCTTCTCGCCCTCGATCCACACCTCGCCGGAACTCGGCTCGACCACCCCCGCGATCATCTTGCTCAGGGTCGACTTTCCCGCGCCGTTCTCGCCGAGAAGCGCATGCACCTCACCACGATGGAGGGTGAAGGACACGTCCTTGACGGCCGGAACGCCGCGATAGGCCTTGGTCGCGTTGCGCAGTTCGACGATAGGCGTCACGCCCGGCCTCCGAGATCGACAAGTGGGATCGAGACGACGACGCCGTCGCCGCGTGCGGCGACATGCAGATTTCCGCCGTGCTCCACCGCGCTGGTGACGCCATGGGTGCGGCCGTCAGCGCGGCTTTGCAGGCTTGAGCGCGGCTGGAAGCCGGCGTCGAGCCGCACGCACAGGCCGGCCGACATGGTCGGCGCCCAGGGTTTCAGCATGCCAAGATGCTTTACCGCGCCGCCTTGAAGCGTTTCGTAAAAGCTGCGGCCGGACCTCAGCCGCGGCGCGACCCAGTAGGATTGTGGAACCTCGGCCATCATGCGCTCGCGGTAGGCCGGCTCGCGCAGCACGAATTCGATGATCTGGCTGCGCGGCGCGAACATGGAAAGCCAGTAGCCGTCGGTGGCGCGCGACAGGCGACCGGGATAACCGGGCAGATCGGCATGCAGCACCTCGAGACGGCCGGCGCTGCCGATCCTGACGAGCCGGTGGTTCCAGGCCTCGGACACGACGACGTCGTCGCCGTCAGCGACGATCCCTGCAGGCCATGCAAGCCCCTCGGCGATACGCGTAGTCGCGCCGTTTTCCAGATCGATCCGCCACACGCTGCCGGAGGCGTTACGCTGGAGCAGGTCGCGTTGCCAATCCTCGGCGGCGTTGGCGGCGGATCCGATGGCGACGAGCAGGGACGAGCCTGTCGCCGTCAGTGACGTGATGCAGGCGAACCCACCGCCGACGCGGTAGGTCCGGCCGTGATAGCGACCCCCGTCGATCACCACGTCGCCGTTGGCAAGCCCAACGGCAAGCGCGTCATCGCCGGCGGGCGCAAGTGCCGTCACACGCGCTTCGTAACTTCTCAGAACTTTCCACTGGCCGTCAGCACCGGTGGTGAAGAGATTTGCGCCGGCCGATGCGAAGAGCACGCCGCCGCGGACCGCGAGGCAGTCGACGTCGTCCAGGTCCGCACGCGCTTCCGCCTCGTCCAGCCGCCGGTTGGGCTGCAGCGCACCGTCGAGCGGCGGCACGGTGACAGCGGCCTCGCCGCGGCCGAACAGATTGTCGAACGCCCGTCCCAGCACGCCGATCATGACTGCCCCCAATAGGATTTCTGCGCTGTCCAGCCCGCGTCCACGCCGTCGAGCCTGAGCCTTCCGACGCGGTTATTGAGGATGCCGCCGATGTAGAGGTGCCCCTTGTGCTCGCGCATCGAGGTGATCATCGGATGGTTGTCGCCGGAGCGGTCCCACAGCGTCTCGATCACCCGTCCCGTCTCGTCAAAGCGCAGGACGCAGCCCGTATTGATGTTGGGGTAGATCCATTCGTCAGGGGCGACGCGGCGTGCCATGCGGCGACGGAAGCCCGGCATCCTCAGCGCCAGGTCCAGCGCCGGCGTGCGGATGCCGACAAGTGCCAGCCAGTAGCTGCCATCCGAGGCGCGGTTGATGTTGTCGGGATAGCCGGGAAGGTCGGCGATGACCGTCTCGACCTGCCCCTTCTTCGGACCGTCGAACCAGTAACGGCTGATGCGGCATGCCCAGGTTTCGGCGAACAGGAACGACTGCCCATCATGGGTCATGCAGATGCCATTCGGGAAGACGAGGTTCTTGAGCACCGTCTTCGTCGTTCCCGTGTTGGGATCGAAGCAGATGATGCGACCGTTGCCCCGCGATTCCAGGCAGTCGACGGGCCATTCGTGCATTTCGTAGCGCACGGTCGCCTCGCTGAAGAACACGCGGCCGTCGCGGGCGATGTCGAGGTCGTCGGCAAGGCGCAGGCGCGAATCGTCGATGATCGAGAACCAGGATCGGTTGGTCTCGTCGGTCAACTTCTGGATCTCGCGGTCGCGCGTCACGCGGTAGAGGCCCATTCCCCCGATGCAGACCACCAGCGAGCCGTCCTTTGCGAACGCCATGCCCAGAGGGCGCCCGCCGACATGCGCGAACACTTCCTGGCGCTGATAGTCGGGCGCCAGGAAGCGCACGATGTCGCCGGTCCGGTTGCCGACATAGATGTTGTCGTCCTCGTCGAGGATCACGTCCTCGGGGCCGTCGATACGGTCGAGACCGATCGCTTCGACCGGGCTCAGCCGGTCGTTGAGGGCATAGGGCGAGGCTCCGTCGGTGGACGGCGCTGGCGGCAGTTCGGCATAGGTCGGCGACACGTAGACCTTGGACAGGAATTTGGTGCGGTTCTTCAGCCAGCGCACGTCGATCATGACCGCGGCAAGGAGCACGATGCCGAGCAGCAGCGAATTGCCGCCGCTGGTCACGCCGATGCGCACCAGGCTGTTGACCATGATCATGACCGTGATCGAGCCGATCACCGCCTTGGCCGCCGAGCCGCGACCCCCGCCGAGGCTATTGCCGCCGACGACGGCGGCGGTCAAAGCCGCGATCTCGAGCCCGATGCCGATATCTGCGCCGGCCGCTCCCAGCCGCGAGGCGAACAGCACGCCCGCGAGCGCGGCAAGGGTGCCGGACACCACATAGGTCGCGCAGATGACGCGACGGACCGGGATGCCGACATTGTGGGCCGAGCGGCGCGACCCGCCGACGGCGAGCACATGCCAGCCCGCGCGGGTGCGGCTGAGGACGAGGTGGACGACGATCGCGATCGCAACTGTCAGCACGACGCTGAACGGCAGGCCGACGAGATATCCCTCGCCGAGCCAGTACCAGACGTCGGAATCGGGGAAGGCTGCCGCAATGGATACCGCGTAGCGCAGGAGCAGCATGTCGACGATGGCGCGCACGATGATCAGCGTGACGAGCGTGGTCAGAAACGCGCGCAGCCGCAGGTAGCCGACCAGCACGCCATTGACGAGACCGACGGCCGCGCCGCACGCCATCGTGGCGAGGATGACGACCGGAACCGGCAATTCGGCGACGTTCATCAGCGCCAGCGCCACGATGTTGCCGAGCGCAAAGACCGAGCCGACCGAGAGGTCGATGCCGCCGGCGACCATGACGATGGTGAGTGCCAGCACGATCAGCCCGAACTCGCCCCATTGCCGCATCAGGTTCGAGATGCTGGCAGCACCGAAAAAATCCGGGATGAGCGAGCCGAAGACGGCCACCACGCAGAACAGGATGAGGGCCGGGATGGCGTTATCGACCCAACGCTTGGTCAGGATCTCGCCGAGAAGATGGTCGGGCACAAGGCGATAGCGCCAGCGCACAATCCTGTCAGAAACTGTCATGATGCTCATCCGGCTTGCAGGAAGAGGCGCGAACGGCTCATGCCGTCCGCGCTCAAGGTCACTCCGGCATCAGCCGTTGCTCGGCATGTCCCAGCACGATGCCGCCGTCATGTTGTCCTTGGTGACGAAGTCGAGCGGCGTGAACAGCGTCGTCTTGGTCGTGCCGGCCGGCTGGCCGTGTTGCAGGAGGTGCTTGATCATTGTTGCCATGTCGCGCGCCTGGCCGGGCACGAAATAGACGACCGCTTCGGAGAACGTCCCGTTGGCGAGGTTGTCGCAGACCATGCGATTGCCGCCGCCCTGCGTCAGAAGGTAGACGTCCTTGCCGGACTCCTTGATCGCGGCGGCCGTGCCGATGTCCATCACGTCCCAGAAGCCGGTGATGGCGCAGAGGTCCGGATGCTGCTGAATGACCGTGGCGGCGATGTTCTTGGCCTTGGTCGAGTCCCAGTCGGCAGCCTGGTTGGAGACGAGCTGGATTTCGGGATGCTGCGACAGCACGTTGGCGATGCCCTGCATCTGGTAGATCGATGCCGCTGCCGTCAGCACGCCCTGGGTGATCGCCACCTTGCCGCTCTTGCCGTTTGCCGGCGAGCAGACCTCGACCAGCCGCTCGCCGATCTGCTGGCCCATGCCGACATAGTCGGCGCCGACGAAAACGTCGGTCGAATAGCTGGAGCGCATGTTGACCTGCACCACGTAGATGCCGGCCTCCTCTGCGCGCCGCAGAAGGCGGGCATAGGACTGCACGTCGGGATTGTGAACGACGATCACGTCCGGCTTTTCGGAGATCAGCGAGGTGATCGCCTGAGCGCCGGCGTCCGTGCTCCAGTTGGGGTCACGGATGTCGACCGTCACGCCGAGCGGCTCCAGTGCCTCCTTGAGGCCCGCGGCCCATCCTTCGGTCAGGTCGAAGCCCATGGCGACCGGCACATAGGCGATGCGCTTGCCGGCAAAAACGTCATAGTAGGGTGCCCGCGTCGGGTCATCGATGCCGTCCTGCGCGAGTGCCGGAGCAATGCCGAGCATGGATGCAGCCGAAACGAGCAGTGCGCTGAGAAGTCTCATTGTAGTTCCTCCCGTTAAGAACAAGCCTAGATGTCTCCCTGCTGAGCGGTCTGCTCGTCGCGGGGATTGAGGATCGTGTCGATGATGATGGCCGTGAGGAGCAGTCCGCCCTTGATGACGTTCTGGACCGTGTACTGGATGTCCATGATCGTCATGCCGTTGAGCAGGATGCCGATCAGAAGCGTGCCGACGATGACATTGCGGATGCCGCCCCTGCCGCCCGACAGACCGATACCGCCGAGCACCACGACCAGAATGACGTCATAGACGTAGGTCGAAAGCGCCAGGCGCGTGTTCATGCTGGCGACCGACGCCGCGGTGACGATGCCTGCCAAATAGCCGATCAGCGCCGACATCACATATTGCTGGACGATGATCGGCCGGACCGGGACGCCAGTAATCCGCGCTGCAAGGATATTGTCGCCAACGGCGCGCACGTAGCGTCCCGATTTCGCGTAGCGAAGGAACAGGTAGCCGAGGAGGCAAACCGCCGCGAAGATGACGATCGGCGTCGGCACGCCAAGAAGCGTGCCCTGCCCCAGCCAGAGCAGAGAGCTGGCAGAGGCAGGCATGTAGGCGACATCGAGCGAGAACAGGAAGTAGCGGCCGAAGCCGTAGATCAGGGTACCCATAGCAAGCGTCGCGAAGATCGCCGGCACCTCGGCATAGGCCACCAGCCAGCCATTGACGGCGCCGACGACGAGGCTGAAGCCGAGGCCGATCAGGATGGCCTGCGGCATCGGCATGCCGGTGGCGATCATGTTCAGCGTCCAGGCAACGGACACAGCCATGGTGGCAACCAGCGACAGGTCGATGCCGCGGCCGATGACCACGAGCCCCATCGCCACGCCGAGAATGCCCAGGATCGAAACGCTGCGGACAAGATTGAGCAGGTTGTTCGTGGCCATGAAGCCGGGCAGCGACAAGGCAAACCCGATAGCCATCAGCACAGCCAGGCCGAATACGATCTGTTCCTGGTTCAGGCGTCCAAGAGCCGGCATGTCTGGCGTTCTCCCCGCGATCGGGACGGTCTCCTCCCGCCGATCGCGATGGGACACTAGCAATCCCGCACCGCCGTTCTTTCATCAGCATGCAGTGCTTTTGCTCGCCAGCGCAGTCGCATTCCAATGCAGTGGACGTCGATTTGGGGCTCGACTATCGTCGCCATCTGCATCTTCGTAACAGCACGAAGTTGAGGACCGTCTGGCCCAGCCGGACATACCGACTAGGCCGCGGGTGGAGGAGCCCATGGACCTCGTTTTCTCGACGGACAACTATGCCCCGTCCGCCCGATACGCGGCTTGGCGGGACGCCATCTGCGACGTCTACGTGCATGTCGACGTCAAGGCGACCGATCCCGAGCGCTATCGCGGCTTCATCCGCGAGGCGAAGTTCGGTGACGTCGTGCTGACAGATATCCTGCTCTCCGAACAGCGCATCCGCCGCAACCGGCAGCACATCTCGCAGCTGGACAAGGAGTGCTATTACCTGCAGCTGATCCACAAGGGCCGCATCAGCGTCGTCCAGCGCGGCGAGACGCGCCACTCCAATGCGGCGCGGGGTGCCGTCTTCTCGGCTGCTGAACAATACGAGCTCCACGGACAGGGCGATGTCCGCTCGTTCTATCTGGAAATCCCGCGCGACGAGTTCGCGCAGCGGTTCCCGCGGGAGCGGATACCGGTCTCGGCGTCGCTCAACACGACCACCGGCCTTGGCCGCATCGCCACCGAGTTCTGTGCCTCGCTCGCGAGCGAAGGCTCGAAGCTTGCCGCAGACGTTCGCGGCGGGCTCGGCAACCAGCTCATGGACCTCCTCGCCTTCTCGCTCCTGACGTCGGAAGGCGACATGACATCGGCCGAGGGATCGGTCCGCCGGGCGCGCCTGCGCTCCGTGCAGACCTGGATCGAGGCGCATCTCAGCGATCCCAATCTGTCTCTCGAGAGGGTCGCCACCGCCAACACGATGTCGCTGCGATACCTGCACATGCTCTTCGAGGCGGAGGAGATGTCGGCGTCGGAATGGATCTGGAACCGCCGACTTCAGCTCGCCTATGACTGTCTCGCGCGGAGCGACGGGCGGACGATCACCGCGATCGCCTACGACAATGGCTTCAACAGCTCGGCGCATTTCTCCACGCTCTTCCGCCGCAAGTACGGCGTTTCGCCCAGAGACATCCTGCGGGGAACGCCGTAGCGGGCACTGCAGACGCCCCTGCCCCGCTCAGCACTCCTCCTCAGACACGATCCTCGCATGATCAGGTCGCGACCAGCGGCTTTAGATCATTCGCGTGCCCGTTGCGCTCGGCTGGAAGCCGTCGAAGGCGCTCCAGGCGCGTTTGCGGAAGAACGCCCCCCCCGTAAGCCACCACGGCGTTCCAGGCGATTTTCTAACCCTTGGCGCTATTGCTATTCAGCGATTTTCGTCCGGATACGCTTCGGAAGCCGGCAGCTTCAACCGTAACCATGACAATCCGGAATTCGGCGTGGACGCAGGCCGCAGCCCGTGGAACATGGTCGTCCACGCTTGCCAGGAGCGGACGATGATCGCCAGGTCCGACATGCTGATTGATGGCCGCGACAATGCGTTGGCCACCATCCTGCTCGCTCACGGCGCGGGCGCGCCGATGGACTCTGCCGGCATGACCGCGATCAGCAGGGCGCTGGTGCAGGCCGGCCTGCGCGTCGCCCGCTACGAGTTCGGCTACATGGCCGCGCGCCGGTCCGGCCAGCGCAAGCCACCGCCGAAGGCCGAACTGCTGCAGGACGAGTATCGCCAGGCCGTCGATGCGGTCGGCGCTTCCGGCCCGCTCATCATCGGTGGTAAGTCGATGGGCGGGCGGGTGGCGTCCATGGTGGCGGATGAACTCCACGCCGACGGCCGCATCGCCGGACTGCTCTGTCTCGGCTATCCCTTCCATCCGCCCGCCAAGCCACAGCAACTCCGCACCGCGCATCTGGGGACGCTGCGGACGCCGACCCTGATCTGCCAGGGCACACGCGATGCCTTTGGCACGCGCGACGAGGTGGCGACCTACAGCCTCTCGCCATCCATCGAGCTCCTGTGGCTTGAGGATGGCGATCATGACCTGAAGCCCCGGAAGACCATCTCCGGCTTCACGGCTGCCGATCATCTGGCGACCGTCGGCGGCGCAACCCGGGACTGGGTCGCGCGCGTTCTGGCCAGATGAAGATCGCGACCTTCAACATCAACGGCATCAACAAGCGGCTCTACAATCTGCTCGACTGGCTTGCCGAGGCCCAGCCCGACATCGTCTGCCTGCAGGAACTGAAGGCAGCGCAGGACGCGTTTCCGGAAGAGGCGATCGCAGCCGCCGGCTATGATGCGGTGTGGGTCGGGCAGAAGAGCTGGAACGGCGTCGCCATCCTGTCGCGGATCGGCGAGCCGGTCGTCACCCGCCGCAGCCTTCCCGGCGATCCGGCCGATGAACAGGCCCGCTATATCGAGGCGGCGGTCGCCGGCATCCTCGTCGCCTCGATCTATGCGCCCAACGGCAATCCGCAGCCGGGGCCAAAGTTTGCCTACAAGCTCGCCTGGCTGGAGCGCCTGAGGAAGCACGCCACGACACTGCGCAAGTCCGGCGCGCCGATCGTGCTTGCGGGCGACTACAATGTCGCGCCGACAGATCTCGACATCTACCCGACTTCCTCATGGGACGATGACGCGCTCATCCACCCAGACAGCCGTGCGGCCTACCGCAAGCTCGTCGGCCGCAGCTGGACGGACGCGCTGCGTCACCTCCACCCAAACGAGCGCATGTACACCTTCTGGCACTACAAGCGCATGCGCTGGCAGCGCGATGCCGGGCTCCGGCTCGATCACCTGCTCCTGAGCAGCAACCTCACCGAGCGGCTCGTCGAGGCCGGCGTCGACCGAGAGGTGCGCGGTGAAGACGGTGCCAGCGACCACGCTCCGGTGTGGGTGAGATTGCGGGAGGGCTGAACGATCGGGTCCGACAACCGGGAGCCGGCGCGGCCGCAATGTCGCTGAGCCTTCTCATTGCCCACGCCGAAACCGGCGCTTGATACGGCTCGATCACCTTTGTTCACGCGGGTTCGACACCAAAGGCATGCAGCGCTGTGGCCAAGGAATTGGGCTAGCGCCCAATTCGCGCCAATTGCATCGCGCCTGGGGCCATTGCCACCGATCTCACGGGCGGCGCGGTGCGCGACAATGCCGAAATCAACGCCCTTGTCTCTTCGATGGTCGAACTCGGCCGTGTCGGGGAAGCCGACGATATCGGCCGCGCGGTGGCGTCCCTTCTGTCCGACGGAATGGGCTGGACCAATGGTAGGCGTATCGAAGTCTCGGGAGGTCAAGGGCTCTGAACACCTGTGGGGCGATGTCGTTACACGGCCTGCGTGTAGACACAGTGGCAGCGTGCCCTAGGAAAGCTTCTGCCTGAGCCACGGCTGCATCACGTTTGAGGCAAGCGTCAGCGGGTCGCTGTCCAGCCGATCCGTCAGCAAATATAGCCAGGCGTGGGCGAGGATGGATTCGGCTATGACCGGGAGGTCTGCGTCAGTCGACAGCTCACCGCGTGCAACCGCACGCTGCAAGACGACCTGCCATCCGGCGATGCGATCCTGCCGGAACGCCTTGAGGCTCTCGGCCACCGCTTCGTCGTGCTGCGCCTCGGCGATGATGAGCGCGAATATGCGCCCCTCATTCCGCCAGGCAGCAAAGACCCGGGCCAAGGTCTGGGCGACATCGTCGACGACAGACCCGGTATTCGGATGGGCGTGCTCCCCTTTGATCCGCATATAGATCGCAAGGAGAAGCGCTCCCCGGTTCGGCCACCAGCGGTAGAGAGTCGTCTTGCTGGCCCGGGCTGCGCGCGCAATCGCGTCAAATGTCAGCCCCTTCAGGCCCTCACGCCGCAAGAGATCGGCCGCAGCGTCAAGTATGGCGGCCGCGGCCTCGGGATTCTGCCGAGCACCAATAGAGCGGCGGCTGACATCGGAATACTGCATGGAAGCCCGCAAGCTCTGTGTTGACTTATAGATACGCAACGTACATATATAGGTACGAAGCGTCTCATTAGGTCTTTGCCATGTCCGCCAGCGCCCGTAAACCCGCCAGGTTCGCCTTCAGCGTCCTCGTATCTCTCGGCGTCTATCCGCTCGTCACAACATTGTCCTACGCCTCGCAGCCGCTCACGGCGCACTGGGCGATATGGCAGCGCAACCTGCTGGTCGTGCCGGTCATGGTGCTGGCGATGACCTATGTGCTGATCCCTGCGATTCACGCGCTGCTGTCGCGGTTTGACACGACGCAATGAGCAGGCTCGACCCATGAAGATCTTCATGACTGGCGCCAGCGGCTATGTGGGCAGCGCGGTCGTTGATGCGGCGCTTGCCTCCGGCCATCAAGTAACAGCGCTGGCGCGGTCGGATCGCTCCGCAGCGGAGCTGGGCGCAAAGGGCGTCACCGTGATCCGCGGCAGCCTTGCCGACGAGGCGGTTCTTGAACTGAATGCCACCGCTGCGGATGCCAGCATCCATACTGGCTTCGACCACGATTTCACCCGTTTTCGGGAAAATTGCGAGCAGGATCAGCGCGCTATTGCGGCACTGGGACGCGGGATCGCCGGCTCCACCCGGACGCTAATCGTGGCGTCGGCCATCGGAATCCTGCCGCGTGGTGGATTCTGGGATGAAAGCGCGGTTGCGGCAACGGACTTGTCGGCCAGCCCGCGCGCCCTGACCGAGAAGGCTGCAGATGTGCTGCGCCGTGCAGGGTCCCATGTTCATGTGGTGCGCTTGCCGCCGGCCGTGCACGGCCCGGCAGATCCTCATTTCATCAGGACGCTGGTGCGCATCGCCCGGGATCGGATGGTGTCCGCCTATATGGATGCGGGCGACAATCATTGGCCGGCCATCCATCGGAGCGATGCAGCGCTTGTGTTCCTTGGCTGCGCTGCAAACCCGCCAGACCTGACCGTGCTGCACGCGGTTGGAGAGACCGGCATCCGCTTCGAGGACATCGCCCGCGCGATTGGCGAGGGCCTCGGCCTGCCGGTCGCATCGATCGATCCGGTGACCGCTGCAAACCATTTCGGCTCGTTCGCCCACTTCGCCGCCATGGATGTGCGAGTCAGCGCAGATAGCACCCGTCGGGCGTTGGCATGGGAACCGCTCGGCCCGACGCTCCTCGAGGACATCAGAGCCGGGCACTATTTCTGATTGAAGCACCGCACCGAAAGGACCGAAAAATGTCGAAGAAGGCTACCGTAGGCGTTGCTGTCGTTTCGCTTGCCGTTCTGGGACTGGGCGGAGGCGTGTTTGCCCATCACGGCGTGACTGGCCAGTATGACGGCGCGGTGCCCATTGTTCTGCACGGAACGGTGACCGCCGCAACATTCTCGCCCCCACATCCTGTCCTCGCGGTCGAGGTAACGGGGCGCACACTCCCGGATTTCGAGGTCGGTCGCGCCGAGGAGTATTTTGGCCCCGTCGTGATACGCCCCGAAGATGTCGGGCAGGTGCTCCAAGTCGAGTTCGCGCCGGCGCGCATGTTCTACGAGTTGTCAGGGCAGTTGAGACCGGGCGACGAGGTGACGGTCCTCGCCCTTCGCAATTGCCTGCCGCCGCACCAGTTGAGAAGCAGCTGGCTGCGCCTCTCGGACGGCAAAGTTCTGTCCTATACGGGCGATTGGGCGCCGAGCGTGGATGGTTGCCCGTGACCGCTGTCCTCGCCGCAATCGAGACCCATCCATGGATAAGGCTGATCGTCAGCGTGCCATGGGTGTATCCCACGATTTCTGCGCTGCATATGCTCGGGATCGGCATCCTGATCGGCTCCATCCTGACGGTGGACCTACGGCTCCTGCGCGCTCTGGGATCGACACTGGACGCATCCTTGCATCTGCTCGTCAGGATCGCACTCTGCGGATTTGCGATCGCCGCGACGACGGGCCTTCTGCTCGCGTCGGTGCGCATCTCCAACTACGCCGCCAATCCGGCCTTTCTGGCCAAAATTGCGATCCTGTGTGTCGCAGGGCTCAACGCAGTGGTGCTGAGGGTAAGCGCGGGCAAGGACCTGCCCGGCCTCATCGGAAATTCGCGGGCGATTAGGGCTGCGTCGCTATCCGTCAGTCTTTGGATCGGTGCGGTCTTTGCCGGCCGATGGATCGCCTTTGTTTGACCAACGTAATGTTCATGAGGTCGGCATGATGAATGGTGAGCGAATGCTTTCCCGGCGGCAGCTTCTTCACGGCGCGAGGGTAATGGCGGTCGGACTGGCCCTACCTTCGATCGTGGGCGGGCCTGTCCGTGCGCAGGCTGATGGCCTTACCCGCATCCTGGATGAAGCGGAACGTCTTCCTCCCCTAAGGACGATGATTATCGCCCGCAATGGGGAGGTGCTGGCGGAACGCGGCTTTCGCGGCCACAGCCCTTATGCACCGACCAACATCAAGTCGGCATCCAAGCCGATCCTTGGGACCCTCGTTGGCATTGCCATCGCGCGTGGCATCCTCAGCGGCGTCGATCAGCCAATAGCGCCGATCCTACGCGCCGACATCCCGCCCGGTGCTGACCCGCGCATCGAAGAGATAACCATTGGGCATCTTCTGACCATGCAGGCGGGTTTGCAGCCGACCTCCGGCGCGCAGTATGGCCGTTGGGTGAGCAGCGGCAATTGGGTGCGCGATGCCCTTTCGCGGCCTTTCGTGGACGAGCCCGGTGGCAGCATGCTCTATTCGACCGGTTCCACGCATCTCCTATCCGCGATCCTGACGCAAGTCACCGGGCGTTCGACACTGGACAACGCTCGAGCTTGGCTTGGTGAGGTGGACGACTTTTCGATCGCCGGCTGGGAACGCGATCCGCAAGGCATCTACCTCGGCGGGAACGAGATGGCGATGAGCGCGCGGTCGCTGCTGGCGTTCGGGGAGTTGTATCGCAAAGGCGGCCGCTCACGGAATGAACAGGTGCTATCGCCGGATTGGGTAGCGCAATCCTGGGCCGCTCACACAAGCTCGATCTGGAGCGGCGACAGATACGGCTATGGCTGGTTCCTGCGTCGCATGGGCGGTGAAGACATCCGCTACGCGTGGGGATATGGCGGGCAGATGCTCTATGTCGTGCCGCGGCTGGGGCTGACTGTGGTCATGACTTCAGACGACACGCCCCGCTCCACCACCATTGCCGACCGGGACAATCTGCACGCCTTGAGCGCGCAGATCATCGAGGCTGCGCGTGCCGCGTGACATTTGACGACAGCCCATTTCATCGCGTCTCACCCTCGCCATCATTGGCAGGCTGCCATGCTTCGTGGCCGATCTTCGGCGCGGCACCCGGATTGCGCTCGGAGCGGTCGCGGTAGAGGGCGGCGCGGCCGAGCATCATGAGCGTTATCGGCGTGGTGACGGTGACGAACACGCCGATCAGGATTTCGTGGAATACCGGCTGGCGCAGCGTCGCGCTGAAGATGATCATCGAGCCTATCACCATGCCGCCCGCCCCCCAGCTGGTTGCCAGAGTCGGGGCATGGAGGCGGTCGTAGAAGCGGTCGAGGCGGACAAGGCCGAGCGTGCCGATCAGCGTCAGCCCGGCGCCCAGAAGGAGGAAGGCGGAACCCAAAACCGCGGCCCAGGCCGGGACGTCGGAAAGCTCGAACATCATTCGATTACCTCCCCGCGCATCAGGAACTTGGCGAGCGACACGGTCGCGACGAAGCCGAGCATGCCGATGACGAGCGACGCCTCGAAATAGTGCCGGTTGCCCGTGCGCACACCGAAGGCGAGCAGGAGAAGCATCGCGCAGACATAGAGCGCGTCGAGCGCCAGGATGCGGTCTTGCGCGCGCGGGCCGACGACCATGCGGTAGACGCACAGGCACATGGCGAGCGCTATGGCGCCCTGGCTGATCCAGAGGCTGGCGGAAAGTATGGTCGCGCTCATTCGAAAATCTCCAGAAGCAGGCGTTCATACCGGTTCGAAATCAGCTCCTTCCACTCGCTCTCATCCTTGAGGTCGAAGACGTGCAGCAGAAGCTCGCCGCGCGCGGAATTGTAGTCGACCCAGGCCGTCCCCGGCGTGCTGGTGAGCACGATCGACAGGATCGCCAGCGCGTTCGGATGCGTCAGTCGCAGGGGCACCACGATGAAGCCCGACAGCCGCGGCCGGGCCGAGGGCGACACCAGGATGCGCGCGACCGCGATGTTGGAGCGGACGATGTCGTAGAGCACGATCCCGAGGAGCTTCGGGATCGCCAGCCAGCCGCGCACTCTCGGGCTCGTCTCCCCCAGCACGCGAAGGGCGTGGGTGGATGCGACAGAGACGATGACGGCGAGAACCAGCTGTCCCGGCGTGAAGCCGCCGAGCAGCAGCCACATGATGGCGAGCCCGAGTGCCAGCAGCGGATAGGGAAGGATCGCCGACAAGTCAGTCGCCCTCCTGCCGCAGCACATTCTCCGCGCCGGTGACGGCATCGAGATAGTAGGCTGGATTGTGGAGTTCGTTGGCGGTCATGGTCAGCAGGTTCATGACAGGCCCGGCACCGATCGTCATTGCCACGAGCACACCCACGAGCATCAGGATCGGCGCGGTCTCGGTGATGGTGACTTTCGGCTCGAACGCCTGGACGGGCGCCCAGAAGGTGCGGATGCCCATGCGCAAGAGCGCGATCATCGTCACGAGGCCGGAGAGGATCAGAAGGCCGGCCAGGACGAAACGCATGGTGCCGTCGCCGTCGAGCGAGGCCGCGCCTGGGCCGACGATCGCCGTCAGGATCGCGAATTTGGCGAGGAACCCGGAGAAGGGCGGAAGGCCGATCAGCACGATGGCGAGGACCGTGAACGCGATGCCGAGAACGGCCAGCGCGCCGGGCATGAGCCGGCTCAGTTCTTCCTCGTTTGCCCCATCGTCGACATCGTCGCCATAGGCTTCCATCGTCACGGCGAGAACGTCCGAGGCCACGTCCTGTTCGCGCTCGATCAGCTCGACGATCAAAAAGAAGGCGCTGACGGCGATGGTGGAGCTGAGCAGATAGTAGAGCGCGCCGGCGGTGCTTGCCGGCTGCGAGATGCCGAAGGTCGCCAGCAGCGTGCCCGACGACATGAGGATGAAATAACCGCTTGCGCGCCGCATCGACTGCGAGGCGAGGATGCCAAGCGAGGCGAAGACGAGCGTCGCGATGCCGCCGAGGAAGATCAGGATCGACCCGAAGGCCGCGCCGTCGCCCGGCAGCAGCAGCGCGAGCCGCAGGAGCGCGTAGATGCCCACCTTCGAGAGGATCGCGAAGATCGCGGCTGCGGGACCGGGTGCTGCGGCATAGGTCGGCACCAGCCAGAAGCTCAGCGGCCACATGCCCGCCTTCACAAGGAAGGCGAGGCCGAGCATGGCAAAGCCCGCCTGCAGGCCGGGAATGGCGAAGCCCTCGAGCGATTCTGCGCGGATTGCGACGTCGGCCATGTTGAGGCTGCCCGTCACGCCGAAAACCACGGCGATGCCTATCAGGAAGATCAGTGCGGCTCCGAGATTGATCGCGATGTAGTGAAGCCCCGCGCGGATGCGCACGCCACCGCCGCCATGCAGCACGAGACCATAGGACGCCGCCAGCATGATCTCGAAGAAGACGAAGAGGTTGAAGAGATCGCCCGTCAGGAAGGCGCCGTTCACGCCGACCAGCAGGAACTGGAACAGCGTGTGGAAGGCCGGCCCCACCTTCTCCCACTTCTCCGATGCGAAGATCAGCGCCGGGAAGGCCAGGATCGCGGTCAGGATCAGCATCACGACTGACAGGCGGTCGGCCACCAGGTTGATCGCGATCGGCGCCGGCCAGTTGCCGACGAGATAGACCAGCGCCAGCGAGCCGTCCGTAAGATGGACGCGCGCCAGAAGAAGGACCGAGACGCAGAGCAAGCTGAAGGCCGACAGCAGCGACAGCACCAGCTTGAGACGCCGTTCGCGATCCTCGAAGAACAGCAGCGCCGCCCCGACGATGAGCGGAATGAGGATCGGCGCGATGACAAGGTTGGACGGGGACATGGTCAGTTCTCCCGTCCGTCGACATGGTCCGTTCCCGTCACGCTGCGCGAGACGATGATCACGACCAGGAACAGCGCCGTGGTGGCGAATCCGATGACGATCGCGGTGAGCACGAGCGCCTGCGGCAGCGGGTCGGTATAGGCGGTCACATCGACGGGATAGCTGCCGTCGAGCACGGGCGGTGCGTTGAGCCTGAGCCTCCCCATGCTGAAGATGAAGAGGTTCACGCCGTAGGCGAGAAGCGCGAGCCCGATGACGACCTGATAGGTGCGCGGGCGCAGGATCAGCCAGACGCCGGAGCCGGCCAGCATGCCGATCGCGATGGCGATGACGAGTTCCATCAGCCGGCCTCCTCGGTCTGCGCGGGAACAGCTTGTTGCGGCCGCGATTTCACGCGCAGCGACTGGTGCGCGATCGCGATCAGCATCAGCACGACCGAGCCGACGACGAGGCTGAAGACGCCGAGATCGAAGAGCAGCGCCGAAGCGGTCGGCATCTCTCCGATGAACGGCAGCTCCGTGTACTGGAAATACGAAGTCAGGAAGGGATAGCCGAAGAGGAAAGAGCCCATCCCGGTCAGCGACGCCATGATGAGCCCGAAGCCGATCCAGCGCACCGGCAGGATGCGCAGCCTCTCCTCGACCCAGCGCGTGCCGCCGGCGAGGTACTGCAGCAGGAAGCCAATCGCCATGGTGACGCCAGCCGCAAAGCCGCCTCCCGGCAGATCGTGTCCGCGCAGGAACAGATAGGCCGCCAGAAGCACGATGACCGGGAACATCCATCTCATGATAACCGACGGGACCAGCAGGTAGTCCTTCAGCGTCTCGCCGACATCGCGGTCTCGCTGGACCGTATCCAGCTCGTCCTGCTCGCGCTGCTGGTATGGCGCGCCGGCATTGTCTTGCGCAGGGCGGAAGCGCCGGAGCAGCGCGAAGACGGTCAGCGCGACGATGGCGAGGACGACGATCTCGCCATAGGTATCGAAGCCACGGAAATCGACGAGGATGACATTGACGACATTCGTCCCGCCGCCCTCGCTGTAGGCCCGCTCCAGGTAGAAGTCGCCGACCGACGGCGGCAGCGGCGTCATCATGACGAAATAGGCGAGCAGGCCAGTGCCGAGGCCGGCGGCAACCGCCAGTCCGAAATCGCGGTAGCGCTTGAGCTTCGTGACGATGCCAGACGAGCCTGCGATTGCCTCGCTTCGCTTCGGCAGCCAGCGCAGGCCGAGCAGGATGAGCACGGTCGTCACGATCTCGACCAGCAGCTGCGTGACGGCGAGGTCCGGCGCCGACAGCCAGACGAAGGAGATGCAGGTGGCGAGCCCCGCACCGCTCATCAGGATCAGCGCGGCAAGCCGGTGGAACTTGGCCTGGTAGGCGGCGGCGATCGCGCAGAAGGCGCCGATCGCCCACAAGGTGCCGAGAACGGGATCGAAGCCTGCAAAAGTGATCGCCGGGAAGCGATCGCCCGCGCCCCACATCGCCCAGACGCCCGCAAGCACCGCGACAGCCACCAGGAGCCGCATCTGCGGCTGCAGCCGGCGCGTCGCCACCATGCCTTCGGCCGCGCGTGCCCAGCGCCAGCTGACGGTGACGAGAATGCGCTCGAAGATGCGCTGGCCCTTGAAGCGCCGGAAGAAGGGCGGCCCTTCCTCGCACGCCTGCAGGTAGTCCTTTAGAACCCAGTAGAGGAGCACGCCCGCGACAAGCGCGATCACGCTCATCAAAAGAGGCAAGTTGAAGCCGTGCCAGATCGACAGGCTGTAATAGGGCGTGTCTTCGCCGAGTACCGCAACGACGCCGGTGTCGAGGAACTGCCCGATGGTGAGGCCTGGAATGGTGCCGACGATCACGCAGGCGATGACGAGGAACTCGATCGGCCTGCGCATCCAGTGCGGCGGCTCGTGCGGCTCCTTGGGCAGGTCCACGGCCTTCGGCCCGAAGAACACGGTGTGGATGAAGCGCAGAGAATAGGTGACGGCGAAGGCTCCGGCGATGGTCGCGACATAGGGCGCGATCCGGTCGAGCAGCGATGCCTGGTGCTGCTCCAGCGCCTCGGCGAAGAACATCTCCTTCGACAGAAAACCATTGAGGAGCGGGACGCCTGCCATCGCCGCGCTCGCCACCATCGCCAGCGTCGCTGTGAACGGCAGAGCACTGAAGAGGCCGCTGAGGCGTCTCATGTCGCGCGTGCCGGTTTCGTGGTCGATGATGCCTGCGGCCATGAAGAGCGACGCCTTGAACGTCGCATGGTTGATCATGTGGAAGATCGCCGCGATCGCCGCCAGCGGGCTGCCGAAGCTGAGCAGCGTCGTGATCAGGCCGAGATGGCTGATGGTCGAATAGGCGAGCAGACCCTTCAGATCCTGTTGGAAGATCGCGAAATAGGCGCCGAGGAGCAGCGTCGACAGCCCTGCCAGCCCGACCAGCGTGAACCATTCCGGCGTGCCGGACAGAACCGGCCAGAAGCGCGCAAGCAGGAAGACGCCCGCCTTCACCATGGTGGCCGAATGACGATATGCGGAGACCGGCGTCGGCGCCGTCATCGCGTTGGGCAGCCAGAAATGGAACGGGAACTGCGCGCTCTTGGTCAGCGCGCCCGCAAGGATGAGAAGCAGGACCGGCAGATAGAGATCGTGCCCGCGGATGAGATCGCCCGATGCGAGCACCACGTCGAGATCGTAGCTGCCGACGATATGGCCGAGCATGATCATGCCGAGCAGCAGGCAGAGCCCACCCGTGCCGGTGATCGTCAGCGCCATGCGTGCCCCGTCGCGCGCCGCCTGGTTGTGGTGCCAGTAGGCGATCAGAAGGAAGGAGAAAATGCTCGTGAGTTCCCAGAACACGGCGAGCAATATGAGGTTGCCCGAGAGCACCAGCCCCTGCATGGCGCCCATGAAAGCAAGCAGAAAGGCATAGAACCGCGCGACCGGCTCCTTCGGCGACATGTAGTAGCGGGCATAGATGACGACGAGCACGCCGATGCCGGAAATAAGCAGGCAGAAGAGCCAGGCAAACCCGTCCATGCGCAGCGCGATGTCGAGGCCAAGCGCAGGAACCCACTCGATCTTGGCGCGGATGACGCGGCCTGCGGTGACGCCCGGATAGGCGGCGACCGCCAGGACCAAAGCGGCAAATGCTACGATGCCGGCGAGCCAGGCTTCCGTGTTGCGGGCATTGGGGGACAGGAGCATTGCGAACAGCGCTCCCATGAAGGGCAGAATGACGAGGACGACGAGAAAATTACTACCCCACAAAACTCCGAACCCTCTCCATCTCCATTCCCAGCCGACCGAGGCCACAAGAAATCGCGGACCGGCTTCCGTCCAAAACCGAGCGGTCGCGCGATCGCCAAGGCACTGCGAAACTTGATGCTTTCGACCTACACGAGCATTCGTCGTGCGTCCATGCTTGCTTCCACGCCCGGCTAAATGGTTCGGCGGCTCACGCGATGGAGCACGCGCAGGCACTCGCGATTGCTGCCTGCCACGCGGCCCAATGCCTCGTAATTGTCAGAGGCGAGAATTCGGGCGCGGACGCGTTACGAGCCGTGTTAGACAAGCCGATCCCTTAATTGCTAACCCAGCTGTGAAGCAGCTTCCGCCGATCAGGCGGTCGGTCGACGTGTGACGAGCGCATTCATCGTCCGCCAGCAATCAAACCCGAATTGGCTGAACGCACCCCAAGCAGCCATCGCGCGGCCGCCAGGACGGTGATCACCAGACTGGTCATCAAGCACGGACTGGGCGGGCAGCCACCCGGAGCGCGTTCAAAGCCCATAACGCGCAACGACTACAATTGCTTGAAGAGAACTGGCTGGGGAACCTGGATTTGGAGACAGCCAAACCCGCGTCCCCAGCTAGACCATTGAGATCACTGGGAAATCCGGACCGGCGAAGAGGCCTCGCCACAATTTGTGCTTCACCTCTGTGCCCAGATCTCGGGGCGACGTCAAGCATGAAATCGGCAGTTGGCTCGACTGCGATCGGGCTGATGATGAGGCAAACTTTGCCTAGCGGCCGATCTCAGATCATCGACGGCGCGTGCTCGAAAGTTCGCCGACATATGCGGTGTCGATCATGGGGCTGACACCAGACTGTCCGGTTTTGGGGATCGACCAGCGGTAAGCTGCCGTTCGCGGGTCGCCAGATCGGGCAAAGTCTGCCTTGTCCGCTGCCGACGCCATTGTCGCCGTTCCGGCTGCTCCGATTGCTGCCCGAAGCCTGCCGTTGGTTCGGCTGCCCTCCGATGGCAGAGCCGGGGTCGTGAGCGGACTGTCCGTTTCTAGGGATCCACTAGCGGCAAGTTGCCGTTCTCGATCAGCCGCTGGCGCCCCTCCTGCCACGCTTTCCTCTGGCCAATCAAAGCCGAGGAGAACTCACATGGGCCTTTTCAGTTCGATGATGCTAGCCGCGAGCGCGCGGCTTGGAATGCTGGCAATAGGGTCGGCACAGCAAGGGGCCGTTGTGCGAGCGATCCCATCGGAGCCGTTCGAGCCAGAACCCGCAATGCTACTCCTTCTGCCGCAGCAACTTTGCACCTCGGGCGTAGCAGTTCGTGGGAGAGTAATCGATCCGCTGGTCAAGTAGGCAGCGGAGCGGCCAGGCTGACGAGGCCTTCGGCGCGGAGCTCCTGCCAAAAGGCAGCAGGGATCGGTTCGGCGAGCGCGGCGGTATCCTCAGCAATACGTTGCGGACGGCTTGCGCCTGGAATCACTGCTGCGACGGCGGGGTGGGCGAGCGAGAACTGAAGGCCCGCAGCCTTCATGCTGATGCCGTGCCTGTCGGCGATAGCCCTAATCGCGGCTACCTTGGCGAGGATCGCAGGCGTCGCCGGCGCATATTCGAAGTTCGGACCGCCGACGAGCGCGCCGGAGCTGTATGGCCCGCCGACGACGATGCCGATTCCGCGCTCCGCCGCCTTCGGCATCAGTCGCTGCAAGGCGCGGTCGTGGTCGAGCAGCGTATAGCGGCCGGCAAGCAGCGAGCCGTCGGGACGCGGACCGTCTAGGTCGAGCAGGAGTTCGATCGCCTCGACGCGGTTGACGCCGAGCCCCCAGGCCCTGATGACGCCCTCGTCGCGGAGCCGGTCCAGCACCGGGAAGGCGCCGGTACGGGCCTCCTCGAACTTCGACAGCCAGGCGTCGCCGTAGAAATCCTGCGCAACGTCGTGCACCCACACGATATCGATGCGGTCGGTTTGCAGGCGCTTCAGGCTGTCTTCGATCGAGCGCATCGTGGCGTCGGCCGAATAGTCGTTGAGGACCTCGTTGGGCCGGCCATGGGCGAAGACGTCGCCCTTCTCGCCATTGTCGCGCGGCGCATCGTCGACTTCGTCGAGCACGATGCGGCCGATTTTCGTGCTGATCACGTACTCGTCGCGCGGCTTGTCCTTCAGCGCCTCGCCCATGCGGATTTCGGCGAGCCCCGCGCCATAGAAGGGGGCGTTGTCGAAATAGCGGATGCCGTCGGCCCAGGCTGCTTCGACGGTGGCGAGCGCCTCATCCTCGGGGATGGCGCGGAACATGTTGCCGAGTGGTGCCGCGCCGAAGCCGATGCGGGACGTGAGAAGATCCTTGAGTGCCATAGGTGTGATCCTTTTCGGGTCAGGCGACGTCGCGGGCGGACAGCACGAAGGCCGTGCGCTCGGCGAGATCGGAGATAGCTGCCAGATAGGTCTGGAAATGCGCGCCGGCGCGGTGGGCCGCGACGGCGCTCTGGCTGCGATAGAGTTCGTCGAGAACGAAGCGGCCGGATTCGGCCGGGTCGGCCCAGAGATCGTAGCGCAGAGTGCCGGG
>VFQQ010002000.1_pt1 | contig 25322 bp, 28 predicted proteins | sample 3512341 | NCBI WGS metagenome assembly VFQQ01 (sample SAMN10412373, study PRJNA504923) | tailings metagenome | isolation source: Relicate 2 Philex TSF1 revegetated site | place: Philippines: Tuba, Benguet | collected 2017-08-29 | reverse complement strand
GGGAGGGAATGAGGGGTGGAAAACCGAGGGGCGTGCATTGCGGCACGCCATGGTAGGACAGCAGTGAAGAGTGACGGGAGCAAAGCGAGGAGTGGGAGCGAGGGTTGGTGAGGGACGGACGGTGTCAGAGGCGGGGCATTTGTTATCATGGCCACGCAGCGGCGCACGGGGCAGCCAGGCGGCCGCCGATCAAAGGTCTAAGCGAGGGAAAAGCAGTGGGCACTGCGTGTGCTAATATGCATGTCACGTAGGGCGCATGCGCAGCAGCGCCGGCAGCAGCAGCGTGCCGAGGCTATCGGTGCTGCCGCCCGTCTTGCGCCGGCTGCGGGGAGATGCCTCTTCCTGCGGCCACGCCAGCAGGGCACTGAGGCCCACGCTGGAGCTGCTGCCGCAGTTGGGTGCGCACGTCACCGGCAGCAGGTGATCGCCGCTGAGCAGTGCTGCGGTGAGCGGGATGTCGCCATGCTGCTCAGCCTGGAGCCAGCTGGCCCAGAGGTCGCATGCCGTGGCCAGCAGCGCCGCCGACCAGGCCAGGCAGCCGGCCACGCAGCCAAAGCTGTAGAGGGCCTGCTCCTCAGCCGTCCAGCGCGAGTAATAGTCAAAGTAGTTGATGCGGCGGCGCACTGCAGGGGGAGAGGAGGGGGGAGGAGGGGCAGGCTAGTGAGCAGACGTGCAATTTGGTATGCAGCGGGGGGTGAGTGATGACAGAGCATGTGCATGTGTGCAAACCGCTGTGCAAGCCCGGTAGATGCATGCAAGGTGCACCAAGTCGACTGCTCTTCGTCTCACCATGGAAGGCGCGGTCGGAGTTGCCGCCGTAGCCCTGGTAGTAAGTGCGGTAGGCCAGGTAGCGCCAGTAAACTGCATTGCAGGAACGGGAGCAGGAGAGTGACGGTCAGTTGTGTTGACGAGCGGCTGTGACTTGTAGCAGGTGGGGCCACACAAGCAGCAAGCAGGCAAGTACCCTGCCACCGTGCTCACCGGTGACGCAGGTCAGCATGGCGGCTTGTGCCAGCAGGCCAATCGTCGACAGCACCGCGGCGGCGGTGAGCGCCTTGCAGCTGCCTGCCTTGGGCCGGGCGCAGCAGCGCGCGGCCTGGCAGCAGATGGCGGCGGCGGCACAGAGGGCCGACACTGCGCCCGCTGCAAGAACCACAGAGTCCACCCAAGGAGGCAGGGAGCGGCTGCGGGCGCTGCTGTCCTCTAGCGACACGCCAATGGCGGTGCCGGCGGCCGCAAACTGCAGCGCAGGGTGGCAGGCAGGGGTTGCGGTCAGATGCGCAGGGGGCGGAGGGGCGGTGCAGCGTGTGTGGCAGCACGGTACAATCAGCTGCACGGCAGCCCTGGGCAGGCGGGCGCGGCGGCTCACCGCTACGATGCAGCAGAGTCCTGCCGTGATGCCGAGTGTGAGGGCCCTCATGGTTGGGCGGCTGAAGGAACCGCTCAAACCGTGCAAGGCCGGTGGCGCGCCGGCAAGGGGAACTGGCGGTGACGGTCGGTGGCGCGGTGGGCTGCTGCCTGCAGGGCGCAGCGTGGTTGGCAGCGAGTTTATTGAGATCCAGTGGCAGTCCTCGATGCTTCCGCAACCGCTGGGCGGGCCGCGTTGCAGCGGGCCGCGGCGGGGGGCTCGGCCCTGCTGCAAAAGCCGCGGCCCTTCAGCAGCGCGCCGCAGCGCATGTTCGCACTTGCACACACCTGGAAAGGGCTGGGAGCGTGCTGAACCGAGGCGCGCTGCGAGTTGGGGCGCTGCCTGGTGCTTGAGCGCGGGTAGGGGCGTGCAGGGCGTGCACTGGTTGCTGTGCAGAGATGTGCAGATGCGAGAAGTGCGAGGAATACCGCAGGCGGCTGGTAGGTGGCGACAAGAGCAGGGAGGCGGCTGCATGGGAGCGCCAGGGCTACCCAAGGGGAAGGGACACCAGGCCGCATCGGTGGCGGCTGTATGTGCTGACCATTACATTCAGGGAGCCCATTGGTGCATATTGGGCGGGCTACTGACCCCGCGACCCGTGCCGACCGGGCGCAGCCAGCCGAGCGTCCCCCGCTCCCCACCAAAGCCGCCTGCCCTGCCCGCTCCCCGCCCGACAACCGACTCTCTGGTATCACAGAGGAGCATTGCAGGCGCAGCGCCCTCCCCGCGTCCCACCAACCGCGGTACTGTGGCCTCTCGGCACCGCCCCCCGCGCCCAGTCCCGAGCTGGGCGGCCAGCACCTGCATCCGTCCCCTGCCTCCCCATGTGGCCCAACACAGGTTGCTCCCTGCAGTCCTGTTCTCATGCACAAGCCTGTGCCATTGTGAGCATCATGCAGCGCTCCCAGCCCTGGTGCGTGCTGTTCTGCCAGGTGGCGCTCGCTTGTCCCCCCCTCTCCGGCCGGGCGGCGGCAGGCAGCCCCGCACAACTTGGGTCACTTGTGCAGCGGGTTTCGCCTAGGATCACCGGGGCAGGGAGGTTGGTTCGGAAGGTGGTCCGGGCCTGGAACCTTGTATGCGGCAGTTTTCATCGTCAGGGGGGCTCCTGCCGACTACTGCTGGATACCGGCGCCAGTTGCCCAGCTCCTACCAACCGACTCTGCTCCCTGCACCTACCAGCGCTGCTGCATTGCAACTGGCGAGAAGCAGCGCTGTGGCTGTGCATCCCGAAGCAGATGCAAGCTTGGATGCTACCGTGCGGTGCGGGACTTGCATTGTGGCGGTTCTTTGCCAACGATTCGTTGGCGTCCCCGCAAGCTCCTGCTGCCGATGCGCCAGCTGTAGGTCACCCCTCCTCTCTGCCTGCTCTACACTGCTCACCATGTTTTGTGCAACGTCGGAAACGCTTAGCGGTTGGGCGTCCTTGAACCACGCTTGGATGCATGTGCGGTATGCTGCTCGGCCCGCCGCCATTTCGGCAGGGTCGTGGAGGTTGCTGCCCGCTTCCCCAGCCTTTCTTGGCATGGAAGTGCCTGCTTCTGGCTGTGCGCTGCCAGTCCCTGCAGTTGCCGCCGGGTTGCACGACCCTACTGTCACCCAGCTGGATCGCCCTTGGTGCGCTGCTGCCGCTACTAAGACAGAGGGACAGCAGGTGCACCATGTGGGGTGACGGCGAGGCACCAACACACCAAGTGACTCAACTTGCCCGCCATGCATGTGCCCCAAGTGCGAGCTTGAGCAAAGGCGGGCGCCACCGATTGTCACCTCCTTCCCAGGTCGAGGCGCGCGCTGTGCAGCACGTGTGGCTGAACAAAGCATCGACAAACGCAAGCAAGAGCCGCTGCCCAGCCGGCAGTCGCTGGACACAGGTGGCAGTTGTGCTGCAGCACGATCACTAGCGGCCAACCACCGGCTCCTGGCAAACGCCACCACGGCACAACTCGCGGTTGTGTGGTCATTTCCACGCTGCCTGCTCCCAGCTGCTGCCAGCTGGAGTGCCTGCTGCACCTGAGCACCTGCAAATGCCACCGCCGCTGCGAGGCAGGCTGCCATCCTTCTTCGCTTCTGGTAATGCGGGCGTTACACGATTCATGTGCAACTCAGTCAGTGAGCAGATAGCAGCGTTGATTGGATGCGCAAGTCCTAACAAGTCTTTGTCAGAAGAACTACGTAAGGGTGAGGATCACTTGGATGCATTGATAGCTGAGCTTGGGAGAGGATGCAAAATGAAGGGGATGAGCTGTTGCCTGCACTGAGATTGCCAAACCTACGAGGGCAACTGAGAGCAACAACGGAAGTGGAAGCGGAGTGGGGGAGGGAATGAGGGGTGGAAAACCGAGGGGCGTGCATTGCGGCACGCCATGGTAGGACAGCAGTGAAGAGTGACGGGAGCAAAGCGAGGAGTGGGAGCGAGGGTTGGTGAGGGACGGACGGTGTCAGAGGCGGGGCATTTGTTATCATGGCCACGCAGCGGCGCACGGGGCAGCCAGGCGGCCGCCGATCAAAGGTCTAAGCGAGGGAAAAGCAGTGGGCACTGCGTGTGCTAATATGCATGTCACGTAGGGCGCATGCGCAGCAGCGCCGGCAGCAGCAGCGTGCCGAGGCTATCGGTGCTGCCGCCCGTCTTGCGCCGGCTGCGGGGAGATGCCTCTTCCTGCGGCCACGCCAGCAGGGCACTGAGGCCCACGCTGGAGCTGCTGCCGCAGTTGGGTGCGCACGTCACCGGCAGCAGGTGATCGCCGCTGAGCAGTGCTGCGGTGAGCGGGATGTCGCCATGCTGCTCAGCCTGGAGCCAGCTGGCCCAGAGGTCGCATGCCGTGGCCAGCAGCGCCGCCGACCAGGCCAGGCAGCCGGCCACGCAGCCAAAGCTGTAGAGGGCCTGCTCCTCAGCCGTCCAGCGCGAGTAATAGTCAAAGTAGTTGATGCGGCGGCGCACTGCAGGGGGAGAGGAGGGGGGAGGAGGGGCAGGCTAGTGAGCAGACGTGCAATTTGGTATGCAGCGGGGGGTGAGTGATGACAGAGCATGTGCATGTGTGCAAACCGCTGTGCAAGCCCGGTAGATGCATGCAAGGTGCACCAAGTCGACTGCTCTTCGTCTCACCATGGAAGGCGCGGTCGGAGTTGCCGCCGTAGCCCTGGTAGTAAGTGCGGTAGGCCAGGTAGCGCCAGTAAACTGCATTGCAGGAACGGGAGCAGGAGAGTGACGGTCAGTTGTGTTGACGAGCGGCTGTGACTTGTAGCAGGTGGGGCCACACAAGCAGCAAGCAGGCAAGTACCCTGCCACCGTGCTCACCGGTGACGCAGGTCAGCATGGCGGCTTGTGCCAGCAGGCCAATCGTCGACAGCACCGCGGCGGCGGTGAGCGCCTTGCAGCTGCCTGCCTTGGGCCGGGCGCAGCAGCGCGCGGCCTGGCAGCAGATGGCGGCGGCGGCACAGAGGGCCGACACTGCGCCCGCTGCAAGAACCACAGAGTCCACCCAAGGAGGCAGGGAGCGGCTGCGGGCGCTGCTGTCCTCTAGCGACACGCCAATGGCGGTGCCGGCGGCCGCAAACTGCAGCGCAGGGTGGCAGGCAGGGGTTGCGGTCAGATGCGCAGGGGGCGGAGGGGCGGTGCAGCGTGTGTGGCAGCACGGTACAATCAGCTGCACGGCAGCCCTGGGCAGGCGGGCGCGGCGGCTCACCGCTACGATGCAGCAGAGTCCTGCCGTGATGCCGAGTGTGAGGGCCCTCATGGTTGGGCGGCTGAAGGAACCGCTCAAACCGTGCAAGGCCGGTGGCGCGCCGGCAAGGGGAACTGGCGGTGACGGTCGGTGGCGCGGTGGGCTGCTGCCTGCAGGGCGCAGCGTGGTTGGCAGCGAGTTTATTGAGATCCAGTGGCAGTCCTCGATGCTTCCGCAACCGCTGGGCGGGCCGCGTTGCAGCGGGCCGCGGCGGGGGGCTCGGCCCTGCTGCAAAAGCCGCGGCCCTTCAGCAGCGCGCCGCAGCGCATGTTCGCACTTGCACACACCTGGAAAGGGCTGGGAGCGTGCTGAACCGAGGCGCGCTGCGAGTTGGGGCGCTGCCTGGTGCTTGAGCGCGGGTAGGGGCGTGCAGGGCGTGCACTGGTTGCTGTGCAGAGATGTGCAGATGCGAGAAGTGCGAGGAATACCGCAGGCGGCTGGTAGGTGGCGACAAGAGCAGGGAGGCGGCTGCATGGGAGCGCCAGGGCTACCCAAGGGGAAGGGACACCAGGCCGCATCGGTGGCGGCTGTATGTGCTGACCATTACATTCAGGGAGCCCATTGGTGCATATTGGGCGGGCTACTGACCCCGCGACCCGTGCCGACCGGGCGCAGCCAGCCGAGCGTCCCCCGCTCCCCACCAAAGCCGCCTGCCCTGCCCGCTCCCCGCCCGACAACCGACTCTCTGGTATCACAGAGGAGCATTGCAGGCGCAGCGCCCTCCCCGCGTCCCACCAACCGCGGTACTGTGGCCTCTCGGCACCGCCCCCCGCGCCCAGTCCCGAGCTGGGCGGCCAGCACCTGCATCCGTCCCCTGCCTCCCCATGTGGCCCAACACAGGTTGCTCCCTGCAGTCCTGTTCTCATGCACAAGCCTGTGCCATTGAGAGCATTAAAGGGCCTCCCAGCGCTGGGCAGGCTGTTCTGCCGGGTGGCCTCGCTTGTCCCCCCTCTCCCGGCCGGGCGGCGGCAGGCAGCCCCGCACAACTTGGGTCACTTGTGCAGGATACCTGGTTTGGGCTGAAAACTCCGCAGCGGGGACATTGAATTAAAAGCAGTGCGTTGAAGGCCTGAAACCCTGCATGCAGCGCGCCCTTGAACTGCACTGGGCTCGGCACCAGGGCGGGATACCGGTGGTGCTCCCGCCTGCCCCTCAGCAGAACCTATCCAGCTACCTGTTCCGACCACTTAGTTTATCTCGGCAAGGCATGCCGCAGTATTATGCTTAGGCACAGGTGGACCAAGTGTTGCAGGTCTGTCAAGGTCTGCGTGCTGTCGGGGGCCGGTCCCCCTATGGTGGTCGGTTGCGGCACACCACCGCGCCGGCATTGAACTGCCCAGCAAGCAGCTGTGCACCCTCCGCCGCTTGCCGTACTCCCAGCCCCCTACCATGTCAAGCACGTGTTACAATGAGATGAAGCGATAAAGGATCAAATGGGGGGAACAAGACGTCTGCGTTGCCTGCGCCGGCGGCATTTTTGCGGGTGCGGCGTTTGCCGCTGGGCGAGCTTCCAAGGCTCCCCATGCTAGACACAGCTGAGCAGCAAGAGGACCGTGGCGCACAGACGAGTAGAAGAAGAACGAAAGCACTTATTGTACATGCAATGCTATCTGGCAGCAGCCTGGGAGTGGCGCGCTAATGCAGAGATCAAATGCACAGTGTGGAGGAGGCCAGGGAGGGCATATGCTTGGGTGGTAGGGGCACCGACTGCCCAGGTACATGGGGGGACGACACAACAATCAAGTGTGCGGATGCATTCACAGGTCGGCAAACAAGCTGAAGTTCACAGAGTCAACAATGATCCACCGCACTGCACCAATGGCAGCAATCAGGCCCACCAGCGCAAAGAAGTAGGCTCCGGCGGTGTGCGCCCAGCGCCGCAGCCGGCCGACGGAGCCTTTGAACGCCATGTTGTACAGCAGCATGGGGAGGCAGAAGTCCAACGGAGTGAAGCCGATCGCTCCGCACTGCAGGTGCAGGTTAAGAGGAAAGAGGAGGGATGAGGGTGGGGCAGGCGTAGCAGGGAGAATCGGCCGCCGTCCGACCTGCCTGCCGTGCATTTGCAGCTGCCGAACCCGCCTCCCCAGTGCAAGGAAGTCGCCGAAGAAGGGCATCTGCACCGAAGGGGCGTGCGGCACAGACAGAGGTGAAGGCAGGCGGTTTGGTGCAGCAGGCAGATCTCCGTGAGGACCTGGAGGGGCACAAGCTGTCCCAGCAACAATCACCCGTGATGCTTTGCAAAGCCGCCAGCATAGGCTTACCGCGCAGCCGATGCACGTCAGCACGGCCACATACACCACAGAGATGAGGAAGCGGGTGAGCATGTTGCGGGGGGAGGTGAGGGGCTGCACAACAGAACAGGCAGCGCCAGCAGGAGGGGCAGGCTTACGGTCAGAAGGGGGCAGCGGGTATGGTGGCTAAGGCGGAATGGCGGCAGGGCATCACAGTGACTGAGGCCTCACACAAAGCAGGGACGGCATTTGACTGAGGCATGCACTCACGTGCATGTGTGTGGCCTCCACCCGACTGCTGTGCCTCTCACCTTGCTGGTATCCATGGTCTTCAGTTCCACCGCTTCAAGCGTGGGCCGCACATAAATCTGAAGCGAGGTGGTGGTGGAGTGTGTGAGGCAGCAAGCAGTGGGCAGCGCATGCTTCCTAAGGCGCATGGCTTTTCGCCCTCAAGCTGAGCGCGCAAGTGACCAAGGTTCGTCAAATCACACGCTAGCTAAGGCGCGGCAACTGCAACCCCTCCAGCGCTGGTGCAGGCATGCCTGTGCAGTGCCCAAGCAAGCCGCACCTGGTAGCAGCCCGCGATCTGGATGAGGGCAAAGAACTCCACCATGCGGTTGGCCCAGGTGGGGCCGTAGAAGCTGGCAGGCAGGTAGGGAGTCACGGCATTGCCAAATGCCTGTGGGTGGTGCAAGCAGGGGCACAGACGACAGGTTTGTGGCGCAAGGCAGCAATGCGCAGCGGTGGGCACCACGGCGAGGACATAGCGGCACGTCGGCTCTGGCCTCCCATGCCACGAGCGAGTGCCACCAAATCACACTGCTGCAGCAGGCACCGCTCTCCTCGTGACAGGTCTGTTGATATCAGCATGCAACCAATCGAAAAGTAGTACAAGACACACCCAGTAGCCAGAAATGGTGACGATGAGGTAGGAGGCGGAGATGATCGCGTAGCACATGGCCACCGCCCTGTGCATATTACGCTTCACTGGTGCTTTGACGGTGGCCTGGCCGGGGAGGGCGGCAGATGTGCGGGCAATGGTGGCAGCGCGAGGTGCGGCGGCAGGTTGCAAGCACAATGCAGGCCGGCCGCAGGGAAAGGCTGGGCGTGCACCTCACCTGAATCTCAACTAAAATGACGTCGCCAAACGCGAACGCAACTGTCCCGAGAGCAGAGAAAACGCCAAAAGTGATGGATGCGGGGCTGCCGGCGATCGAGTAGTCAGCGGGCGGGACGTCCGCGGGGTTGTACCCTGCAAGGGGAGGGGCGGCAGGGACGGAGCGGCACACCGTGGGACTCCCATACACTCAGATGTATCCCATATGAGTGTTAGAATGCTCAGGGACACGTTGGAGGAGGTCGAAAGAAAGGTGCCTGCAGGCCCGCCTGCCGCCTTGCCCGGCGGCGGCATGGCGGCCGTGCTGGGCCTCGCCCGCGTCGGCCGCGGCCCAGTTTCTCGTGCGGCAATGTCGTTCGGGGTCACGCAGATGCATACAGAAGCCTCATACAGCCCAGCAGGGCTCGAACGGAGCTCGGGGGGTCGCGCGTTTTCACCCCAGCCCGGAAGGAGCCGCGATCGGTGCAGCAGGTCGCTCTGGTATTGAGGAAACAGCGTCCTAGGCTCGTAAGCAGGAGTTCTGTGGGGCTTGGCCCGCCTGACGGTGGCGGCACTGGTGGTGGCGGCGGCAGTCAAGGCGGTCATTTGATGGCACCCATGGCTACCTCCCACCCCCACCTGAGTAGATGGAGAGGGCGGTGGCAGTGACAGCAAAGCCCATGGTGCAGAGCGTGGAGGCCAGGTTGAGGATGCGCAGGTCGTGGATGGACGGGAACTGTGGTGCTCGACAGAATGGGCAGGGCAGTGGGTTGGTCCTCAGTTCCGAGACGTGCAACTGGAACGAGCTGTTCTGTTTATGAGTGGCATTACACAGACCACCAGGCCGGGTATTCAGCCTTTACAGGCATCAGCTGGTCATGATTGCTATCATGCAGCCTGCACGCACTGCGAACCGGGGGGTGACGTTTGTTCGCTGAAGATCGGTTGTGGACCACATTGCCCGCAGTGCTGCCACCCACCTGGCACAGCAGCAGCTGGATGCACCCGAAGATGATGATGAACTGCTGCAGGGTCATGGTTGAGTCCGGGTTGAACGAGCGGTTGAGCGCCTGCAGCAGAAGAGGATGGGAGCAGGCTCGCCAGTTTGATGGGTGCAGTTGTGCCCTGCGGCTGCCTGCCAGCCGTGAGGCATAAGCAGCTGGGCGGGAGGATGGCGCTTGTTTAGCCACAGCCTTCTCAAGCAAGTGCAGCAGAGTGAGACCAGCATGGGATGTGGTGGGCAGCTAGCAAACGATGCCCGGCACATCAACAGCAGCGTATTCACACCCAGGCGCACCTTCATTGAAATGCCCGCCACGATGCCCAACGTCACGTTGTTGCCCAGGCCGGCGATCTGTTGGAAGAAGATCACCGCTCGCCCCGCCCAGGGGCCTGCAGGCAAGAGGAGGCACGCGGCGGCAGCAGCAGCAATCAGTTTGCGGCCTGCAACCGGGCCGTGTAACGCTGCCCTGGTGCTTTCATGCAGGCCGAAGCACCGTCAAGCCTCTGGGTGAATGGCAATCGGTCAGAGCTCAGGCATCACCCACCGGCGATGGACGCGGCGAGGTCAGAGTAGCGCAGGTATCGCACGCCATTCCACTCGTGCAGGGAGGCCAGCAGTACGGAAGCGTACCAGGTGGCTGCAGAAGTCGGGGGTGCCGCAGGAGGATGGGAGGAGGGCGTCAGCAGAAACAGAGAAGCGGCGGGGCAGCGGTAGCCATCTGCACGGCAGCCACCACCATCGGAGCAGGCAGGTGCCGGCCAGGCTGCGGGTACATGCGACATGCCACAGCCCACACTGCTGTGCCGCAGACGCAGGCTGCAGCAGGTCACACAGTCATGCGCCCACGCACTTGCGATGCCGATCAGCAGCGCGACCATGCCGGGCCCCCAGGAGAGCGCCGCAAAAGCAAAGGGCAGGTAGGCGTCTGCAGGAGGGGGTAGGCGTCGTGCACCAGTGTTGTGGCAAGAAGCGTGCACCGGCAGCAACAGATGCATTGGGCCAAATCAGAAAGCGTTGCAAGAGCGGCGTCGCCTCTGCACTGCAGCATGGCATGTCTCTCTGCAGACTCACAGGCGGCGGGAGTGGCGATGGTGGTGGCCAGGTGGTAGCCAGCATGCGCCCATGTGCCCGCGCCAATGTCACTCCTCAGCGTCTCCTTGCCCTGCAGGGGTGGCGGGTGTGCAGGGCCCCCTGTTGGGTGCACCAGTTGCAGGCAGCGTGGAGGGCATATGCCTTGCCGCAAGCAGGGCAGTGCCCCCACATGTGCCAAGGCCTTGGCGCATCGCTGCCCAGCCCCTCTGCCCTGCCATGCCATGCAGCCAGAATTGCCTGGACTTGCCTGGAACTCGCGGCTGGTGTCCCGCTCAATGTCGGCGCCCTCAAACGAGTCGGCCAGGGAGCCCGCCTTGAAAGACGCGTCCCCGCCCTTGCCAAGCGCGCCCGATGGCGCTGCAAAGCGCTCCTGGCCGCCATGAGCTGAGTCCTCAGGGCGGCGCGGCATGGCGGCGCGCGTTGGCAGTCAGGGCCAAGGGCGGCTGTTGAGGTCAAGGTGCCACGACACTGCGTTGCATGGTACACGCGTAAAGGGCGGGGGTGAGCACATTCGCCGCTGGGTGGGCCCTTGTGCTGGCGGTAGGGCGGCAGCGGCGGCGGCACAGGCAACGCGACGGGCGATCAGCGCGGAACACAAGGGCTCAGGGCATGTGCCAATGATGCCAGAACGCACCTGCTCAGGGGCAATGCGCCGCGGCTGGAGGGCTGCGGAGGGCCACCTTGGATGCACAGTGCAAGTGAGCTCGATCGCAGCCGGCACAGCGTCAAATGACAGCACATGAGCACTGCGTTGGGCTGCCCACGTGCTGCGTTGGGGCAGCCCGGGCGGACTCCAACGAAGGTCGCTGCGTTGGGACCGCCCGACCGCATATGGTCTGGCGCAGGATGGGCCACACACCAATTCCCTTCACCGTTTCCATTGCTGCCAAGCAGCTCCTCGCCTCCAGCACTGCTAGGGCTCCACCACCACCATGCAGGCCTCCGCTCAGGTCAGCGCTTTGCACAGTCACACACACTGCAAATGAGCTTTAGAGGACCGATCTGCTGGCCGATGGCTCGCCGCCGCGCCGCGCCTTGCCGCCGCCGCCGCCAATGCACCGCCTGCTGGCCTCGCTCTTGATCATCCTCTCCTCCCTCCTACCCCATTGCCCTCAGGTCCTCGGCCTCAAGGCCCCCACGGCACGCGCAGGCCCATGCCGGGGTGAGAGCAGCTGTTGCATGCCCGCTGCCTGCCGCCGCCCTTGCCCTTGCTCCTAGCCCTGCCCCCTCGCCACCGCCGCCGCCGCCCTGCCCTTGTTCCCCTGGCCGCCAGCTTGCTGATCCCTGCACCAGCCTCATACCCTACACGCTGCACTCAACATCACCGCAATACGCTGCCGCCCTGACCCGCAGGCCGGCGCAGCGTGGCCCCCAACGCCATCGCCGCCCCCGAGCGCACTTCGGTGTACGAGAGCATCAAGCAGAACAGCGAGTTCCCGCCTGAGACCGCGGTGAGCTGCCCTAGGGCTGCTGGTTCCTGTGGTGGATCGTTTGGTGGGTGATGGAGCGTTGCATCACACCCAGTGTCCCGCCCTTGCCGCCTCATGGCGGCTTGGCTGGCTCTTGGCTTAGCGCGCAGCATATGCCCGCTGTTTGGTGGCACAAGCGTTGCTCCATCGGCGCGCCTAGCCCTAATCTCCCCTCAACCTACCTGGTCCTGCAACCTCTTTTCCCTTCCCTCCAACAACAATTGCAGTTCCCATGGGGCTTCCAGCCGCCCAAGGGCTTCAAGCTGCCGCACTACGTGCCGCGCACCCCCGCCTCCGTGCCCACCCCCAAGCAGCTGGGATACACCATGCCAGGTGAGGCCTGCTCCCTGAGTTGGCCCTAGCGCTGCTGTGCTTGGTCATGTGCTTGCATGTCGCACATGAAGTGAAGCCGTGCTGCACAGTAATGCCTGTGCAGCCATGCTGGCAATGCATGGTGGAATAACACCCGCCATGCTCGGCCCCTTCACCTCCTGCCTGCCAACCCCTCTCCCACGCCCCTCCCCCATTCACACACAGGCGAGTTTGAGCCGCACGCGGCGTGCTGGATGGGCTGGCCCACCTCTGGCTACCTGTGGCGCGAGGGCGCCAAGCCCGCACAGGCAAGCATGGGCAGGCATTGGTGGCAAGTGATGTGCTGGCCCCAGCGCTGCTGCCATGGGCACATGTGAGAAGGGCAAGTGCACCTCCCCTGTCCCACCCACTAACCTGATGCTGCCTCGCTGGGCCCCTCCCCTCGTTCTTCTGCAGGAGCAGTACGCGGGCATCGCCAAGGCCATCTCCCAGTTCGAGCCACTCAAGATGATCGCCTCCCCCGGCGCGGTGAGCAGTGCGCCTAGCCGGCAGTCTGTAGCATGCGACAGCGTGCCCGTAGCAGGCATGCCGGCTGGAGTGGCAAACCTTCCGCACAGCAACCACGACAGCGGCACAGCTCTGTGCATTTGGCGCCGGCTGCTCCATGCTCTCTTGTGATCCTCGTTGCCTCCGCAGGACGCCGAGCTGGCTCGCTCCTACTTCACGGACGCGCCCAACGTGGAGGTGGTTGAGATCCCCATCCGCGACGGCTGGACCCGCGACTGGGGACCCAGCGTGAGTGGGTGGGGATGGGGCCGAGGGGTTTTGTTCTGCAGGGGTGGGTTGTGGGCAGTCTGCCTTGAGCAATGCCATGGCATGCTACCGCATGGTTGCAGCGCAGGGCATGCTCGAAACGACGATTGACGTGCCAACTTGATCGACAAACTCAAAGCCTGGACTGGACCCATTTTGCAGTTTGTGGCCAAGACCGTGGGCGGCAAGCGCACCGTAGCGGGCGTGCACTGGGACTACGACGGCTACGGCGCCACCCTGAAGAAGGTGCGGTTGATGGTTTGACCACTACAGCGCGTGTATGAGCTGTCTGCAGTGCAGTGGGCAGCGCTGCCATCTACTGGACCAGCTGCTTTGCTCCCTGCCCAACATGGGGGCTCTCTCCCCCCTCTCTGCTTGCTTCTCCTCCACCTCTAGCGCCTCGCACCCACCCTTTCTGACTCGTGTGTGCAGCTGCTGGGCCTGCCCACCTTCATGCCCGAGGAGGACTGGGCTGTTGACTACGAGGCCGGTCGCAAGCTGATCGAGGCCACCGGGACGCACGTGTTTGAGGCGCCCATCCACATTGAGGGCGGCTCCATCCACTCGGACGGCGAGGGGTGAGCAGCAGCAAGGGCGGTGTACTGGCTGCTGGACTGCCCTGCTGTGGCTGCTGGAGGGGGGATTTTTGCCGCGACTGGTCCATCCAGCCCTCCGCACTTTTGCTGCCCAACCTTCTGGTGGCAAGTAGACGATGCTCTGACTTGCCCGCCCGCTGCCATTGCCCCTCCCCTTGCTCGCAGCACCCTGATCGTCACGGAGGAGTGCCTGCTGCACCCCTCGCGCAACCCGCACTACGGCAAGGCGGGCATCGAGGCGGTGCTTAAGGTGGGGGCTTGGCTGAGTTGGCTGTTTTGCTTGCTGCAGGGTTTAATCATGGTGGAAGGCACGCGCTGTTGCTTGATCGCTGGTGGAGTGCAGGGCGGATAAATATCAGGCGGTTGCAGCGGGCGGGGCAGAGCACCAAGCGTACAATGCACCCTGCATTATGGTAAGGCAGTGGGGCATCGTGCATACGTTGCACCCACAATTTCCGCCCTGCCCATACTTTTCCACGGCAGGAGTACCTGGGCCTGGACAAGATCATTTGGCTGTGGAAGGGCGTGGCGGGCGACGACTCGGTGGTCAACGGTGAGCCGCCACTGTGCCCTGCTGGTGTTTCCCTGCGCTGTCGTCAGCCATTGCGGTTGGGGTATGGCAGCAGGCGGGTGCTTTGGTGGCACCAGCAGCTTCCTGCTGCAGCATGGCTCCATGCCTGCCGTGCTGCTTACTTTGTGAGGCACTCATGGGCCCCATAACATAATGCACCGCCCGCTGACCTGTCACAGGTCACGTGGACAACTTCTGCTGCTTCATCGCCCCCGGCGTGGTGGCGCTGGCCTGGCCCAACGACGAGAACGACTGGAACGACCCTCAGGTGCGTGCGTGTGTGTTTTTGGGCACCGATCATTGCAGCGCACGTTGTGCATCTCAGCATGGGTTGCAGAGCGCTCCAGCAATGCCCCTGTGGGCATCCAGTTCCCACCCTTGCGGCGGCTGCGGCCGGCCGTGATGTACCTCCCTGGGCTGCCACCGCACTCACCGCCGCCCCTACCCACCCTCTTTTGTCTCTTGCTTCTCCTGCATTGCAGTACGAGATCAGCATGGACGCGTACGAGCGCCTGAGCAACACCACCGGTGCGTGGCAGCTAGATGAGGAGAACGTTGCCACCAGCTGTGGTGGCCTGAGGCTGCCCTACCCTGCCACATGTGCCTCCTCATTGAGGCACGCTGCTGGCGTTGGTTGTGCCACCTCTATCACGTCAGCCCGCCTGCCATCCCGATCGCCTGAGCTAGCCTGCCACCTCGGAACACCTCAGCTAGCCTGCGACCCCTTCACCTCAGCTCGCCTTCTACTCTGCACACGCACTGCTGCAGATGCCAAGGGGCGCAAGCTCAAGATTGTCAAGGTGCCCTGCCCGCCCGCCATCTTCCGCACCTACAAGGAGGCGGGCGGCCTGCTGGTGAGCTTGACTCTTGCTCAGGCGTTCGTGTTGCTTCGGTGAAAGCAGTGCCGGTCTGGGGAGGACCAGGCAGGGCAGTTGCACGGTTGCCTTGGTTTTGAAGACGTCCGCTGTTGCATTGATCTCGCCGCTGTTGCATTCATCCTTTGTTGCCGCAGCCCGACCACTACGACAAGGGCTACACGCCCCGCATCCCCGGCGAGCGCCTCTCCGCCTCCTAGTGAGCCTCGAGGCCTGGGTCATTGTGCTGTGCATGGCTTGCGGCATGGGGCGTTGTGCTGGCCGTAAGCGCCTGCCCATGCCAGCCGTACAGAGGTCACCGCGCGATGTGCAGGGCCACGGGTTTAATGCAACCAGATTTGTAAACAGGACACTCTCTCCCTCCCTCCCTCCCTGGACTGCAGCATCAACCACTACAAGGCCAACGGCGGCGCTGTGCTGAGCAAGGTGAGCCTCAAGCCCTGCCTGAGTGCTGCATGCAAGCGAGCAAAATTGGGCGCAGACATCCACAGCCTGGCATGCAGCCTGAGCCCATGCCTTCTGCCACACCTCAAGTGTCCTCCAACTGCTGCAAGCACATCACTCTCCGAGCAAGCGCTGCCCGTCCCCGCTTCTCTGCCGTGCAGTTCGGTGCGGGTGCCGCCATGGCAGACCAGCGCGCGCTGGACATCCTGGGAGAGGCCTACTGCAAGTGAGCGACTCAAGCTTGGCATCGTGAATTTCGTGCATCTAGCTGCCTGCCCCAGGGCACATGGTCGCCACTGGCACGCCGCCGCCGCTGCTGCTTCCCCTGGTGGTGTTGTCGTACGCTGGCCACAACTGGTGCATTCAACATTTCTGTTGACCATCAGCAACCCACTGTTTTGTGCCTCGCAGGTACCTGGACCCCAACACGCGCGTGGTCAACGCCGCCTCCCGCGAAGTGCTGCTCAACGCCGGAAACGTGAGTTGTGCTGCATGCTGCTGCCTGCTCCGCGTCTCCGCTGGATAGGGTCCTGCTGCCGTGCTGGCAGCAGGAAGGGTGTGGTACAGAACTGCATGCTGCAAGCTGCTGCTGTTCATTCAGCTGACGTTTGTGCGCGATGTTGCCTTGGTTCCTGCAGGTGCACTGCATCACTCAGCAGCAGCCCCTTGCTTGGTAGAGCGGCCAGACATCCATTGAACCACCACTACCGGCAGCGCCCTATAGATAGCCCTAGTGGAGAGAGCCCAGCGCCACAAGACCGCGCCCTCAGCCCCAACGCGGCCCTCTGAGTCCATTTGATCGCTGTGCCTGCCTGCGCCTGCACATTTCCATTGCCTTGCGTACTTTCGATTTCCTTACCCCTCTGGTACTGCTCCTCTGCTGCTTCATTCGCACCCCATCCTGGCTCCCGGCAAATTGGCGAAAGCCGCTCGCCATGTGTAAAACACCTTCTGCTGAGCTGGAAGCGGGCAACGGCAGTTGGGGGCGAGGGCAGGGCACCACCGTGCTCTCACCTCAACAGGCGGGCTCAGCGTGGCCGGCGGCGGCGGCGACGGGGCCACATTGACACATGCAGGCAAGCCGTTCCTGCCCGATCACTGAAATAAGTTCTTTGCATCATCAGCTTACAGCGCTGCTCATCAGGCATCGGCCAGCCCTAGCGATGGCCAGCAGGCAGGGGCTGGCCTTCACGGCGTGGCTGGGCTGCAAGGAGCCCGGCAATCCTCGCACAGTGCTGATCGAGATAAACGCGGTGCGTAGCAGGCGCGGGCAGCGCACACTCGTCAAAAGCCTCGCCTGTGGCCCTTGCCCTTGGCATCATCAGGCCTGCGCCCGGCCTTGTTGGCTTGCAGGACGGATCGCTGAACGTTACACGCACAGGCGGCGACGCGTGGTCCGTTGATGCTGGCGGCGGCGCCGCCGCCGCCGCTGGCGTGGTGCAGACCTGCAACAAGTGGGATGCAAAGGGCCGCAACCCAGCCATGAACGTGTACATCGACATAGACACCTTCCGATGCAGCAGTGCCACACCGCCAGAGGCACCCAGCAGCAACGGCGGCGGCAGTGGTGAGGCCGGCAGCAGCAGCAGCGGGGGTGAGGAGGACGATGAGCACGACGGCCCCTCCCGCTGCAAGCTGGGCCACCTGATCCAGCACTGCCTGCCGCAGCTGGCCGCCCAACTGGGCGGCTACAGCCAGCTGGCGCTGTGCCGCTGCACCTGGGTGGCGGACGAAGCGAGCGGCCGGCCGCTGCCGGGCAGCATTCTGACTGTTGGTAGGCAGGATCCGAGCCACTGGCGACTGCTCCGGCAGCTGGTGCGTGTTGGGTGGCTTGCAGGGTTTCGTTGGAGGCCTGCCGGGCTGCCTGTCCCCTTGCTGGCACGGAACGCAACCTGACCTGCCGCCTGCTGCCAAGCCTGCTTAACACGCAATCTTGCTCGCTATCTGCTGCCCCTACCGCGTAACAGGCCAAGCAGAAGGAGACCGGGGCGGGCGTGCGCAGCGGCAGCCCTCCACCACCCGATGAGGAGGCAGCGCTGAAGCGTGCTAAGGTGGGTGGCGCTGCCATTCGCTTTCCACTTTCTTTCGCGTCCTTGCACTTTGCTTTGTATACCTCCCCAACCTTTCTTTTTGGGGGTCCGCCATCCAGCAAGTCGCATCGCCAGCCTGCAAGCCGCATCCCTGCGCTACCTGGCAGGCGGCAGTGTCGCTGCTGGCTGCAGCTCTACCGCCCACTGCCGATTGTTCCAGGGCACCCCTGCGATGGCCGGCACCACCGCAAGGTGGTTCAAGGGGCTGCTGCAATTGCTGGCGTGCCACTAAACGCTTGCGCCTAGCTTAATAAATGTGCGCAGGAGACGCTGCTGGAGGCGGCTGCCCACTTTGGCCCGGCAGTGGCGGCCAAGTGCAGGAGCCTCACCGTTCGCAAGCTGTACCTGCGAGAATATCATTTCTTCAGCCCAACCGGGGAAGGTGAGGCAGGTTGTGTGCTCAGAGCACGAGCAAACCCAGTGGCTTGGGATGCATGCGGATCCACAGTGTTATGCACCCTGTAGCCAGCTGTGGGGATGCCGCGCACCCTGCTTTGGCAAACAGCCATGGCCAACGTATGGCCTGGCATGGTAGGCGAGGCGACACAGCGCTGTGCAAGCGGCGGAATGTGGCACACAGTGGCGACACGTGCTGACGTTGCTCACAAGTGCCGTTGTGCGCCCGCTGTTTGCCCTGTCCTGCCCTGAAGATGTGGCTGACTCGCGGCGCCGAGCGCTGGAGTGGGCGGCAGGCCTGGCAGCTGTAAATGATATGCTGGAGCGCTGCCCGGAGGTTCGAGCCAAGATCAGCGAGCGACTGACCGGCCCGGGTGCAGGCGGCGGCAGCAGGCCGCGCAAGCGGCCGCGCCAGCAGGGCGCCAGCGGCGGCGGCAGCGGCCGCCGGGTGGTGCTTGCAGTGGGCCCGGCAGCTGCAGCCTCACTGCGTACGGCTGGAGCAGCCAGGCCTGGTGCAGCGGCTGCAGCTGCAGCTGCAGCAGGCGGCGCCCTTGACGCGCAGCATCTTGGGCTGAGCGGCCTGCTGCCACTGAACCCCACAGCGCTGCCGCCGCTGGCGCTGCCGCCCGGGCCACCGCTGCTGCGAGAGCCTGAGCAGCCGGTCGCAGAGCTGCCGCATGGGCAGCCGCCTGAGCCAGCAGGGCATGCACAGCCCTCTGGACAGTCAGCAGCTGAGCGGCAGCCAGCTGGGAGCGGCCTCGCTGCCTCACAAGGCTTCACAGAGTGGCTGCGGATGCAGATGGCAGCAGAGCCCTCCTGCAGCTTTGGCCTCAGCCTGCTCCGGCCGGGTGCAAGCGCCAGTGCAGCAGTTGAAGTGGAGCAGCGGCCGGCCAGCACTCCGCAGCAAGGCCAGGCAGCAGCCCCTGCCGCGGCAGCGGAGCAGGAGCAGCCGGCCAGCCCGCAGCCGCCGCCGCCCTCGCCTGCCTCCCGCTGCGCCCGCTGTGCACGGCTGCAGGGCACCGCCGCCCCCGCTGCGCCTGCTGTGGCAGGCGAAATAGCAGCCGTGCCGCCTGCAGGCGAGGTGGTACCTTTGGACGCCGTCCTGCTTGCCTGGCAGGAGCATGATGCAGCCCGGCAGGAGCTGTCGCAAACGCAGCAACAGCTGGCGGAGGCTGAACGCGAGCGAGACAGCCTGAGGCGCCAGCTAGATGCAGCACTGGCCCGCCTGCAGAGCCTTGGGGGCGGCGCAGCGGCGCCTGTCGCGCTGGCGGCCGTGTGAATCGATTTGCATTAGCTGAACGTTGTTGCTGGACAGGAGCCCAAAAGAACTGTGCAGCCATTTAGTTTGCCCTGCTGTGCATGCATCTGCACGTTTGATTTTAGTGGCGTTCTCTGACGTTTCATCAGGCTTTTATACTTGCATGCTTCAGCTCTATCACCAATCCATCAGTCTATCTGACCAGACTCCTAACTAGCTGCGGGCACATTCGTGGTGCACCCAAACAGTTCACAGCACCGGACTTGCGCTTTGATGCTTTGATGTCCCCAAAAGCATCCTTGGCAACAAATATATGTGTTACAATTGCACATCAGAGCCAGCTCTAGGCCTTAGGAAAACCAGCTGCATGCCGTCAGGCTGCCACCCGCCGCCGCCGCATGCTGCTGCGGAGGCGGGCCGTCAGCTGCTGCCATGGCCGCAGCTGCTGCCTGTAAGCAGCAGCAATGGGCTGGAGCGGCTGCAGCGGTGAGGTGTGTCCCTCTACAGCCGCGCTTGTGTGAAGCAGCCAGGCGGCAGCCACCAGCGGCACTGCAAGAAACGCTGCTGCCACTGCTGCCTGCCCTGTCGCTGCTGCCGCCAGCGCCGCTTGCAGGCAGGCAAAGGCGGTTGACCAGCTGGTGCCTGCAGCGTGTGCATGGAGGGGCACGTGTGGCAGCCTTGCCCTACAACACAATTCAAACTCGCCCTTCTTGGGCATGATTGCCCGTCCCAGCAGCCTACCAAAACGTGGACTAGCCGTAGTTTGGCTGCCCCATCCACACCTGTTGTCCACATGTGGTCCCCAGCCAGCAGGGCCCGCGGCACCTGCAGGCCCGTTACCAGTGGCGGCAGCAGGTAGGCGGCTGGAGAAGCAGCAGCTAGCGAGCTAGGGTCGCGCGCTGCAGCGGCCTGCATGGACTGGACAGAAAGCAGCAATTAGGACCGGGGCATGCCCGGTTCCCAGGCATCATGCAGGTAGCTTGGAAGATGCTGGATTACAGCCCGTGTGGATGCACGTTCGAGCCAAACGCACACCTGGCACCAGCGCACCAGAGCTGCCAGCGGCTCCAGCATGAAAAGGAGGGTGGCCGTCCAGGCAGGCACATCCCACACCTCCCAGCAGCTGCGTGGCAGCCACCGCACTTGCAGCGCCAGCCCTAAGCCGGCAAACAGGCAGAGGCCGGCTGCGGCAGGGGCCCAGCTTGCACTGGCTGCCGCCCCGTCGGGCACGCCACACGAGGGCAGGACGACAGACAGATAAAACACCTGCAGTGCAAGGGCAAGGGCAAGGGTTCGAGGAGTTGGCTGCAACCGACGTTTGTGACAGCACACCCTGTGCGGGAACCTGAGCATCCCTTTGGCATCCATGAGGGCTGCAACCTCACCTGCGGCAGCACGGCAAAACCGACTGCACCCAGCACCCCACGCCACAGCTGCCAGGCTGCTGCAAGCTGCGGTGCCTTTCCTCTGCAGCCGTGCAGCAGCGCTGCATTCATGGCCACCCCTCCGCTTGCCAGCAGCAGCGGCACAAGCAGAAGTGGTGGTGGAGCGCTGCCCAGCAGCCATAACTGCGGGCAAGGGATGGGGCAGATGGCCAGTGGTGACCACCCAAGCATTGAGGAAACTGGTTGCAGCTGTTGCACATTGCACACCAGGCCATGGAGCTGCCTGTCATGCAGGACGGTTGCTGCCCAGGGCTGTCGGACATCACGGGAAATAGCTGCACCTGCTCCGCACGCAATAGCAACAGCATCACACAACATTTCTGCACCTGCAGCAGCAGCGCGAGGCTGCCGACCAGCCCTGACACATAGCACGCCGCCGCCTCCCGCTCGCCGTCATTGACAAACACAGACGAGAGGATCAGGAAGGAGACACAGTTGCTGGCCAGTGGCTGCAGCAAGGGCCGGGGGCCAATGAATTGGAATGTCTAAGTGAAGTGCACAGGTTGGCACAGGGCAAGCTGCAGGGAAGCAGACAAGGCAGACAGCAGTGTTGCACCGCTCAAGCTCACCACCCATGCATCGCTGGAGGCCAGAGATGGGACAGCGGTGGCAGCATGTGCTGCCGCACGTGCTGCAAAGTCTGGCAGGGTAAGCAGCGTGGCTAGGCGCAGCAGCCGGCGGGTGGCGGACTGCCATTCCTCCAGCCGCCCTGGTGCCAGGACGGGCGCTGGCGGCGTGTTACTGATGGGTGCAACGGCACAAATGTCGCTGATGGAGCTGTGGCTTGCAGAGCTGCGGACGTTGCTGCCATCAATTGCCGCAGGCTCCGCCCGACGGGCAGCGGCTGCAACGGAACGCCGGCAGCGAGGTGGCGGCGGCAGGCGGCGGGCGGCGGCAGGGTTTGGAGCGAGCTTGCTGGTGATCAAAGCCGCACGCGGTGCAGCAGGAGCAGCTTGCAAGGACATGGGGGGGCCGCCTCAGCCCGGGCTGCCCTGGAGCGGTGCACAGGCGGTCGCCCGGTGCTCGGGCGCCGCTCCAAGAGCGATCGCAAGCCAACATGTGCATGCTAGGCCCAACGAAGCCGCCTGTGCGAAGGGGTCCCAACGGAGGCAGTGCTCCCAACGAGGGCAGCCTAGGGTTTGCGATTGAACGATCGAGTTGATCAAGCTTGTAGCAGGGAGCTGAATAAGCGAAGGGATGGGGCGCTCCGCCCTTGGTCCAGCGCAATGGAGGGCCGACTGGCACAGCATGGCCGCGTGAGGCGCCCGCCCTTGCTCCACTTTTCAAATTCTCAGTTTCTTGCGCTTCACAATCGAAAGGAAGGGCAAGAAAGCACAGTGGAAAGAGAGGTAGGCACGGGGCCGCAGGCAGTAAAGAACGCGTGTGCTGCCCCGTACCGCACTCGTGTCAGGTCAGTGCAGCGGCCGCCGCCTGCTTCCAGCCTTGCACGCATTGGCACGGAAGTCCCTGCTGCTCTGCTTCTCGCTGTATCCAACTTCTCTTTGTCTCTGCCTCCGAGGTGCTCCAGCTGCTGGCCAGCCAGCAGGCGTTTGATGGGTTCCTGCAAGGCGACCGAGTGCAGGAGAGCAGGCGGGGTGAGCGGGCGGGATGAACGGCAAGCCACCTGACCTGCCGAGTGTGTCCCAATGAGCAACAAACAAAGAAACAAGCGGTCTACGACAAATGCCAAATCATGTCAACATGGTGTGTGTCTGACTCGTCATCTATGTTGTGTCATCATCGACCAAGCTTGCGCACAGTGCATGTTGCTTGCAGGCGGGCCAGGCGGGCGGCGGCGACGGCGGGGCATGCACATGTGTGATAGCAAGGCAGCAGCAAGCTCACACAATACGCGTGTGCGAGGGAGGGATCAGGTGATCTGGCTAGTTGAGTAAACAACCGATACAGCGAAGGTGTCATCAGCGTCGATACTGATGGGGAAAGTGTCCTCACGCCCCTCTTGTGCGAAAAAATGCAGCACGTGATGCAGGCATTGTGCAAGTGTTTGTTGAGGAGCAGCAGCAGCAAGCAAGGGTGAGGAACGCCATGCTCGGGGCAGCAAAACCACCCACCTTGAGGCGAAGGCGCCACAACCACAGCTCGATCGCGAGTTACATTGTACGAGCCCCCGCCTTGCGCCGGTCGTCCGAACCTGGAGGCAGCGGCAGGCAGGGCAGGCAGGTGAGCGGCTGATTGAGCACAGGCTGAAGGCGGTGAGTAACTAGTGCAGGGATGCTGAGCAAGGATGGCTTGCTTGGCGAAGAAAGGTGTGTGGGTGTGTGTGGGGTGGGATATACCGGTACTTAATTCTCGGGCGCTCATGGGGCCGGCCTGGGCCGGCCCTCTGGCCCAAGACTCAACGACCGACAGCCTGTCCGCCTCTTGGGGCCCCCTGGCGCCATGCGCAGTTGCAACGGCTGAGGGGGAAGAATGGGCGGATGCATGTGCGCGCGCATATGCATGTGTGCAGCGAGCACACGATGGTGTGCACACAGATGCAGCAGTGGCAAACATGCAGTGCGCCAGCCAGGCGAGCACCCATGGTGAACAAAAGCAAAAGCTCACCATGAGTGCATGAAGCTCAAGTCATCAAGGCCGTTGGCTGTCACGACAGGATCATGCTTGGGCAGCCTGCAGCAAATGGGGCGAACATGTACACACAGGTCAGGCCCAGTTCAGGCGGAACACGGCCATTCAATCATCAAAGCAAGGGCGCGAGGCCTCAGCAACAGCCTTGTTATCCTCAGGCCTGGGCACGAGGCCCAGCCGGTAGGTCGGTAATTCCATTGAAAGACCGTCATCGGCCCCGCGCCCACACCCAGGCCAGTGGATGGGTTGCAACGAAAAGCAGTTTGTGCAAAAAATGTGCAGCGACGAAGGAAACAGTGAGGAAGAAAGGTCTGCTCAGCGGCCGCCCGTGTCAGCGACGGCGCTGAGGGCAGGAGGCAGGAATCCTCCTTGTGCGGCCGGGCATCTTCACAGCAGACCCTTGTAGACTAACAAAAGTGTGGTGAATGATGCACGGGACTACACTGTTTCTCGACGGCTGCTCGGCAGCCCCAGATTGTCAGGCAGGAGCCTGAACAGCGGGTGGCAGGAACGCACCCAGCGGGGCAAGGCGTCTTCAGCGCAGCATCAGAAGCAAAATCAATGTGCAGCACGGGCAGGCGGTCAAGCTAGAAGGCGATCTAGACTGCTCAGGAAGCTGTTTCAATCCGGCATGTGTGGGCCGGGCGTTGGTGGCAGGAAACCACCACAACAGGTGTCCTCACGGCAGCTGAAGAGGCAGTGCAGCACAGGCAGGCAAGCAGGCAGGCAAGCTTTCAACGCGATCTAGACTGCTCAGGAAGCTGTTTCAATCCGGCATGTGTGGGCCGGGCGTTGGTGGCAGGAAACCACCACAACAGGTGTCCTCACGGCAGCTGAAGAGGCAGTGCAGCACAGGCAGGCAAGCAGGCAGGCAAGCTTTCAACGCGATCTAGACTGCTCAGGAAGCTGTTTCAATCCGGCATGTGTGGGCCAGGCGTTGGTGGCAGGAAACCACCACAACAGGTGTCCTCACGGCAGCTGAACGGCACGGACTGCAGCAGTGTGCAGCAAACATTGAAGCAACACGGAAACAAAAGGGAGGGGGCAATTAAAAAGGCAGCAGCGCTCAGGGTGCCCTGGTGTCTGGCAAGCGCCAGTCAGGCCGTGGCAGGAACGCACGGGTTGGGCGGGGAATCCTCACAGCGGGGCGGCTAAAACGAACAGGGGACAGCTGGATGCCGGTCCTCCAACAGGATGCAAGCGTGCAGGGTGGGAGGGTGTGCTAGTCGTGCACAGAACGGAGAACAAGGTGCAATAGGACGAATGGTTGACTGTCTGCTCAGAGGGCCCTTAAGTCCGGCACAGGCCAGGCAGCGGAGGCAGGAAAGCTCCGGTTGGGCTGGGCTCGTCACGGCAAGCAGAGACACAGGCAGAGACACAAAAGCAAAAATATGATGCAGCAGTGCAGGGTGCTCGCTTTGCGACACAGCTCTCAGAGACCCGTGAATCAGTCACTCAGATCAGACGACTCTTCCAATCATTACAGGTTGGGGTGTCGTCCCGGAGCGGTGCCGTGCCGGGGAGAGGCCGGGCAAAGCATGAGGAGCGGTGCAGCGTGCAAGGGAAGAACGACATGGTGCAACTAAGGGGGCAGATCCAGGCCAAAACAGCCAAAAGCGACGATAAGCTAAGCAGCAACACTTGCCTGCTGGGCTGTGGGCGGCCATCACGCGCATCTGTTGGCAGACGATGAGCCGCAATGATCGCCAGCACTCGCCGCAGCCTGTACAATACAGCGGTGACAAAGCACAGCTGGTCAGCGTCGCTTGTCAAGTGCCTTCGAGCAGCAATTTGGAACAGCTTGAAAGCCACAGGAGTGGCGTGCAGCAGTGCGTGGGGTGAAGGTCAGGGAGGATGGAGGGAAGAAATGTGGGCATCAGCACTCGGCACCGAAGGGGCAGTGGTAGGTGCGCCC
>VFQQ010001999.1_pt1 | contig 25329 bp, 30 predicted proteins | sample 3512341 | NCBI WGS metagenome assembly VFQQ01 (sample SAMN10412373, study PRJNA504923) | tailings metagenome | isolation source: Relicate 2 Philex TSF1 revegetated site | place: Philippines: Tuba, Benguet | collected 2017-08-29 | reverse complement strand
GCTCGCCCTTCCAGGTGCAGGTGTGGCGCTCCTGGTCCATGACGAGTTGGCCGCGTTCGAGCGAACGGGCCTGCTGGCTCGGCGTCTTGGCGGCGGCATCACGGGCGCTGGCGCGACGCAGCACCGCCTTGACGCGCTCGACTAGCAAACGCTGCGAAAACGGTTTGCGGATGAAGTCGTCGGCACCCATCTTGAGGCCGAACAATTCGTCGATCTCGTCATCCTTCGAGGTCAGGAAGATGACCGGAAGATCGGTTTTCTGACGCAGGCGGCGCAGGAGCTCCATGCCGTCCATGCGCGGCATCTTGATATCGAGGATGGCAAGATTCGGCGGACGGGCGGCGAGCCCCTCGAGCGCGGATGCGCCGTCGGTGTAGGTCTCGACGCGATATCCCTCGGATTCCAGCGCGATCGAAACCGAAGTCAGAATGTTGCGGTCGTCGTCGACAAGCGCGATTGTTGCCATTTCAAGCGGCTCCCTCATGTGCGGAGTGTCCCTTCTTGCGTCGGAAGGGGCTATTGGCGGACAAATTGGGTACAAAATGTGGCACCGCCGCCGCTCCTTGTCGCATGGGCTCTGTCCGCATACTCCCTCTTGGCGACCCGGCTTCGCCTGAATGCCAGATTAAAAATTGCATGCTTATTGTGCAACCCTAGCATCTTTCGTCGGATATAAACGATTTAAAAGTTTTTCAAAATTTTTAAATCGATTAATGATTTGAAATTGCTAATCTTTTCTGGTTCTGACCAAATTCTGCTCCCATTTGGGGAGAAACAAGGTCCGGCGATCAGGCTGGACCACTGGCGCTGTTGAACTGGATGGAGAGCTGCGCATGAGCGAGACCGGCAAACGAAACCCGAATTTCGGGATCGATAAATCCGGCCTGAAGACCTCGGGCACCGTACACTATAATTTCGGTGCCGCAGCACTCTATGAGGAAGCGATTCGGCGCGGCGAAGCCAGGCTGACCGCGCATGGAGCCCTCGTGGCAGAGACCGGCCAGCACACCGGGCGTTCCGCCAAGGACAAATTCGTGGTGCGCGATGCAGCCACCGAACCGCATATCTGGTGGGACAACAACAAGCCGATGTCGCCCGAGCATTTCGAGCTGCTGCTGTCGGATTTCATCGCCCATGCAGCGGACAAGGATCTGTTCGTGCAGGACCTGATCGGGGGTGCTGACGCAACGCAGAAGCTGCCGACACGGGTCGTCACCGAATATGCCTGGCATTCGCTGTTCATCCGCAACCTGCTGATCCGCCCGGCATCGAGCGAACTCGACGATTTTGCGCCGAAGATGACGATCATCGACCTGCCGTCCTTCCGCGCCGATCCGGCACGGCACGGCTGCCGCACGGAGACCGTGATCGCGGTCGACCTGACGCGCATGATCGTACTGATCGGCGGCACCTCCTATGCCGGCGAGATGAAGAAGTCAGTCTTCACCGCACTGAACTATCACCTCCCGGTCAAGGGTGTCATGCCGATGCACTGCTCGGCCAATGAAGGCCCGAACGGCGACGCTGCCGTCTTCTTCGGCCTGTCCGGCACCGGCAAGACGACGCTATCGGCCGATCCGGCGCGCACGCTGGTCGGCGACGACGAGCATGGCTGGGGACCCGAAGGCATCTTCAACTTCGAAGGCGGCTGCTACGCCAAGACGATCCGGCTTTCGGCAGAAGCCGAGCCGGAGATTTTTGCGACGACGCAGCGCTTCGGCACAGTCCTTGAAAACGTCATCCTCGACGAGGCTCGCGTTCCCGATTTCGATGACGGGAGGCTGACCGAAAACACGCGTTGCGCCTATCCGCTGGATTTCATTCCCAATGCCAGCGCCAGCGGCCGCGCCGCTCATCCCAAGAACATCATCATGCTGACCGCCGACGCTTTTGGCGTCATGCCGCCGATCGCCAGGCTGACGCCGGCGCAGGCCATGTACCACTTCCTGTCCGGCTACACGGCAAAGGTCGCCGGCACCGAAAAGGGCGTGACCGAGCCGGAAGCGACCTTCTCGACCTGCTTCGGCGCTCCCTTCATGCCGCGCCATCCTTCGGAATACGGCAATCTGCTGCGTGAACTGATCGCCGCACACGGCGTCAACTGCTGGCTGGTCAATACCGGCTGGACCGGCGGCGCCTATGGCACCGGCAAGCGCATGCCGATCAAGGCCACGCGCGCGCTGCTGGCCGCAGCCCTCGACGGTTCGTTGAACGGCGCGGAATTCCGTACCGACGCGAATTTCGGCTTCGAGGTTCCCGTGACAGTTCCGGGCGTCGACAGCGCGATCCTCGATCCGCGCTCGACCTGGGCCGACAAGCAGGCCTACGACCAGCAGGCAAAGAAACTGGTCAACATGTTCATCGACAATTTCGGCAAGTTCGAAACCCATGTCGATGCCAGCGTTCTGGGTGCTGCGCCGCGCATACTGGACGCCGCCGAATAATCTTCCGGCGAACAGCAGAACAGGCCCGGCAAGTCCGGGCCTTTTCTTTTTGCGCGGCGCACGTCATCAGTAGCGTCATGAGCGCCGACGAAAAGATCATCATAGCAGAAGATGCCGTCATCCATCCGGACGACCTCGAGGAGAATTTCATCCGCTCCTCCGGTCCCGGCGGCCAGAACGTCAACAAGGTGGCAACGGCCGTGCAATTGCGCTTCGACGCCAGGAATGCACCGGGCCTGAGCGAGCGCGTGCGCGAACGCACCATCAAGCTGGCCGGCCAGCGCGCGACCAAGGAAGGCGTCATCGTCATCGAAGCCGGCCGCTTCCGCACGCAGGAGCAGAACCGGGCGGACGCCCGCACACGACTGACCGAGCTGGTCGCCAAGGCGGCCGAGCCGCCACCGCCGCCACGCCGGAAAACAAAGCCAACGAAGGGTGCGGTCGAAAGACGGCTGAAAACCAAGGCTGGGCGCTCCACCGTCAAGAAGCTGCGCGGCAAGGTCGATAACGACTGATACGGCGAACGCCGGCAAGGGCGAATTTCAATCACCGCTTTCAATTTCCGGCGACAGATGCAAAATTCGCGTTGCGGATCAATGCGGCAGCAAGGAGATACTGACCATGGGTATGTTCGATTTCGTGAAGAATGTCGGCAAGAAGCTGGGCTTCGGCGGCGACGACGAAAAGGTGGCGACGGCTGAAGAGCTGAAAAAGGAACTCGATTCCCACAAGCTCGGCACCGACAAGGTTCAGGTCGAAATCCAGGGCGACAAAGCCGTTCTCAAAGGTGTCGTCGCAGATCAGTCGATCTTCGAGAAGGCGATCATCGCGGTCGGCAACACGCTTGGCGTTTCCAAGGTAGAGGCCGGCGAGTTGAAGGTCGTCGCACCTGAGAGTGGCCTGAAGCTCGACGGCAACGTCGATATGAACGCCGTGGTCGCGGCGGCAACGCCCGCCAAGGAGCCGGTTTTCTACACCGTGAAAAAGGGCGACAACCTCTGGAAGATCGCCGAGGCTCAATATGGCAAGGGCAAGGGCGCGAAGAACACGCTCATCTTCGAGGCCAATAAGCCGATGCTGACCCACCCCGACAAGATTTATCCGGGGCAGGTGCTGCGCATTCCCGATATCGCGCAGGCCTGAACGGCTTCAAGTTGCAACGAAACGGCGGCCTTTGTGCCGCCGTTTTCACTTTCAGGCTCGTCAACCGTGTTTAAAGCTTCCGTAGCGCCACTTCCTCGACCAGATGATCCTCGCCCTTGCGCAGGATCAGGTCGGCGCGGGGCCTTGTCGGGAATATGTTTTCCCTCAGGTTCTTCAGGTTGATGTTGCTCCACAAACCCTCGGCAATCGCCTTGGCGGCATCTTCGGACAGTTGCGAATAGCGATGGAAGAAGGATTCGGGATTTCGGAACGCCGTCTCCCTGAGCCGCATGAAACGCTTGATATACCAGCTGTGAATCAGTTCCTCGTCGGCATCGATATAGATCGAAAAATCAAAGAAATCCGAGAGGAAGGGCACGAACTTGCCGTCCTTGGGCAAGTCGCGCGGCTGCAGCACGTTGAGCCCTTCGAAGATTAATATATCAGGCCGGTCGACGGTGACGAACTCCCCCGGCATCACGTCGTAGGTCAGGTGCGAATAGAGCGGTGCGCGCACATCGCGCTGGCCCGACTTGATCGCTGAGAGGAAACGCAGCAGCGCGCCGACATCATAGCTGTCGGGAAAGCCCTTGCGCTCCATCAGGTTCTCGCGGCGCAGCACCTCGTTGGGCAGCAGGAAACCGTCGGTCGTCACCAGATCTACCTTCGGGCTCGACGGCCAGCGCCCGAGAAGCTCCTTCAGGATACGCGCCGTGGTGGATTTGCCGACCGCAACCGACCCGGCCATGCCGATGATGAAGGGCGTCTTGGCGACCTGATCGCCGCTGAAGAAAGCCTGGCGCTGGCGAAACAGAAGCTGGCTCGCCTCGACATGGGCATAGAGCAGGCGCGACATCGACAGGTAGATGCGGCGAACCTCGTCGAGATCGATCGGATCGTAGAGCGAGCCCAGCCGCTTGACCTCGTCCGCCGTCAGCGTCATCGGCGTGTCGGCGCGGAACTCCGCCCATCGCTCGGCCGAAAAGAAACGGTAGGGTGAGTATTTTACGGTCGGAGCGAGTTGATCCATCGCTTACCCTCAGGCCAAGCACTCGTTTTTACGCAATTCCCGGCGGAAAGCCGCCATATACGTTTCGGGGATTGCTCTAGCTGCGTGACGCCTTTTCGGCAATCCCGGATTGCGCCGTGCGTTTCTCCAGTTCGGCCAGTACGTCGGACAACGGCACGCCGGCGACCGCCAGAACGACCAGCCAATGATAGAGAAGATCGGCGCTTTCGGAAACGAGGTCATTCCTGTCGCCCTTGACGGCGGCGATGACCGTTTCGACGGCTTCTTCGCCGAGCTTCTTGGCGGCGCGCTCCATGCCCTGCGAAAAAAGCTTGGCGGTCCATGATGACGGATCGCCGGAACGGGCACGCTCAGTGACGATGCGTTCGAGGTCGGTGAGGGAAAAACCGGTCATTCGCGTCTCGGCGACAGAGGTCACGCGGCAGCATCCAGCCGCATCGGCAGGCCTGCTTTTGCCATGTAGTCCTTGGCCTGCGCAATGGTGTAGGTGCCAAAATGGAAAATGGAAGCAGCCAGAACGGCAGTTGCATGGCCGTCGCGGATGCCCGCGACCATGTGATCGAGCGTGCCGACGCCGCCTGAGGCGATCACCGGCGCGCGCACCGCATCGGCAACCGCACGCGTCAGCGCGATATCGTAGCCGGCCTTGGTGCCGTCACGGTCCATCGAGGTGAGCAGGATCTCGCCGGCACCCAGATCGACGACCTTTCGTGCGAACTCGACAGCGTCGATGCCGGTCTTCTCGCGACCGCCATGGGTGAAGATTTCCCAACGGTCGCTCTCGCCCGGCTGCGATACCTTCTTGGCATCGATGGCAACGACGATGCACTGGTTGCCGAACTTGTCGGCTGCCTCGGCAACGAAATCCGGGTTCTTCACCGCCGCCGTGTTGATCGACACCTTGTCGGCGCCAGCCAGCAACAGCTTTCGTATATCAGCCACCTGGCGCACACCACCGCCAACGGTCAGCGGCATGAAGCATTGCTCGGCGGTGCGGGCAATGACATCGAAGATGGTCTCGCGGTTGTCCGACGACGCCGTGATGTCGAGAAAGCAAAGCTCGTCGGCACCCGCCGCATCATAGGCCTTGGCCGCCTCGACCGGGTCGCCGGCGTCGATCAGGTCGACGAAGTTGACGCCCTTGACGACTCGACCGTCCTTCACGTCGAGACAGGGAATGACACGGGCTTTGAGGGTCATGCGCGTTCCTCGAACAATCCCGGCTCCGGCTTCAGGTCACCGCGCAAAATCGCCAGCGCTTCCGCCGGATCGATGCGCCCATCATAGAGCGCGCGACCGGAGATCGCGCCTTCGAGGTTTTTTGCGTCGGGCATGGTCATGCGGACGATATCCGCGATCGAGGCCAGGCCGCCCGAGGCGATGACCGGGATCGATACTGCTTCGGCAAGGTCGATGGTCGCGTCCCAGTTGATGCCGGTGAGGATGCCATCGCGGTCGATGTCGGTGTAGATGATGGCCGATACGCCCGCGCCCTCGAATTTCCTTGCCAGCTCGACGACGCCCAGACTGGAAGCCTCGGCCCAGCCTTCGACCGCCACCTTGCCGCCCTTGGCGTCGATGCCGACGGCGATCTTGCCGGGAAACTTTTTGCAGGCTTCTTTCACCAGATCGGGATCGCGCACCGCGACCGTGCCGAGGATGACGCGGGCAAGCCCCTTGGAAAGCCACGCCTCGATATGGTCGAGCGTGCGGATGCCGCCGCCGAGCTGCACCGGATTTTTCGTCGCCTTGAGAATCGCCTCGACCGCCGCCCCGTTGACGCTTTCACCGGCGAATGCACCGTTGAGGTCAACGACATGCAGCCACTCAAAACCCTGATCCTCGAAGGCTTTCGCCTGGGCGGCGGGGTCGGCATTGTAGACCGTGGCCTGATCCATGTCGCCGAGCTTCAGGCGCACGCACTGGCCGTCTTTCAGGTCGATGGCGGGAAAAAGGATCATGGCTTCCACTTCAGGAAATTGGTGATCAGGGCAAGGCCTAGCGCCTGGCTCTTTTCAGGATGAAACTGCGTGCCGGCCAGATTGTCGCGCGCGACTGCGGCGGTCACCGGGCCGCCATAGTCGGCAGTGGCGAGCACCTGTTCCGGCCTGCTGGCATCGAGATGGTATGAGTGGACGAAATAAGCGTGAAGACCGCCCTCACCCGTGCGGATTCCGTCGAACAGCGGGTGCGAATGTTTCACGTGAATCGTGTTCCAGCCGATCTGCGGAATCTTCAAAGCCGGGTCCGACGGGGTGATTTCCCTCACGTCGCCGGCGATCCAGCCGAAGCCTTGGGTGATCGTCTTTTCGAGCCCGCGCTCGGACATCAGCTGCATGCCGACGCAGATACCTAGAAACGGACGTGCCTGCTTGATCGCGACCTCGTCGATCGCTTCAGTCATGCCCGCCACCGCGTCGAGCCCCGCGCGGCAATCGGCATAGGCGCCGACGCCCGGCAGCACGATGCGGTCGGCGGTGCGGACGCGCTCGGCATCGGCGGTCAGGTCGATCTCGGCTGAAATGCCAGCCTCGCGCGCGGCGCGTTCGAAAGCCTTGGTGGCCGAGCGGAGATTGCCCGACCCGTAATCGATGATGGCTACGCGCATATCAGGCTTTTCCGGGGTACTGAACGAGGCCGAGCGATTGTGCAGGCCGACCGAATGGCTGGGACGACGCGACCATGACCGGTTTTATGATCTCTTCGCTATCGCCGAAGTCCGCGCCGGCTGCTTCCGTCAGATAGCGGATTTCCGCGTCCGGCACGCTATCGGCCTCGATGGCACCCCATTGATGCCAGCCGCGGCGGCGAAGCGCTGCCAAGCGCAATGCCGGTCCTTCGAGGCCGACATAGATCGAGACGAGAAGCGACAGCAGCGAGCCGGTTACGCCGAAGCCGGCGACTTCGCCAAGCCCTGCCAAGGCCAGAACGGCAGCGAAGGCAAATGCGGCTTCGATCCAGAGCCGGTGCCAGAGCAGCCAAAGCGGCGGCACGAGGAAAGCCAAGAACGCAAAGCCGTCGCGAACGAAGACGGCCTTGTCCGATACCGGGTCGCGCCTCTTGAGCGGCGGTTCCATCACGACATAAGTGCTCATCGGCGTCAGCCTTTCAGCGAACCTTTGGTGGAGGGAACCGCGTCCGGCTGGCGCGGGTCGCGCTCGAGAGCAGCACGCAGCGCACGTGCCACTGCCTTGAAACAGGTCTCGGCGATGTGGTGATTGTTGGCGCCGTAATGGTTGGTGACATGCAGCGTGATGCCGGCATTCTGCGACAAGGCCTGAAAAAACTCGCGCACCAGTTCGGTGTCGAAGGTGCCGATCTTGGGCGCGGAGAATTTCACGTCCCAGACAAGGAACGGCCGGCCGGAAACGTCGATTGCCGCCCGCGTCAGCGTCTCGTCCATGGCAAGGTCGATCGAGGAATAGCGCATGATGCCGCGCCGCTCGCCAAGCGCCTTCGCCAGCGCCTGGCCAAGGGCGATGCCGGTGTCTTCCACGGTGTGGTGATCGTCGATATGCAGGTCGCCCTTGGCCTTCACCGTCATGTCGATCAGCGAATGGCGCGAAAGCTGGTCGAGCATATGGTCGAAGAAGCCGACGCCCGTCGACATATCGGAACGGCCGGCGCCGTCGATATCGATGGAAACGGATATCTCCGTTTCACGGGTCTTGCGGCTGACTTCGGCGGCGCGCTTGCTCATGGAGCGATCCCTGGATTGAGAAAACGTGAGCCTTCTAACAGCATGCTGCCACGATTTCCAGTTGGCATGACGCTGGGTGTTGCGGCGCTCGCAGCGGGGATTTGCAATCATGCGGCCTATGCATACATATGGCGAAACAATCCTCGTAGCGCGCCGATTGCCTTTAAGGGATGGCGCGAAATCGGAGCTACATATGTCGAATGAATTGACCATGCACGCCACGACGATCGTGACTGTGCGCAAGGGCAACAAGGTGGTGATCGCCGGTGATGGCCAGGTCAGCCTCGGCCAGACCATCATGAAGGGCAACGCCAAGAAGGTGCGCCGCCTCGGCAAGGGCAATGTCATTGCCGGTTTTGCCGGCGCGACCGCCGATGCCTTCACCCTGCTCGAACGCCTAGAAGCCAAGCTCGAACAATATCCCGACCAGCTGACGCGCGCCTGCGTCGAACTCGCCAAGGACTGGCGCACCGACCGCTATCTGCGCCGGCTGGAAGCGATGATGCTGGTGGCCGACAAGAATGTTTCGCTGGCGCTCACCGGAACCGGCGACGTGCTGGAGCCGGAATTTGGCGTGATGGCGATCGGCTCGGGCGGCAACTATGCGCTGGCGGCAGCCCGCGCGCTGATGGACACGGACAAGGACGCCGAGGAGATTGCCCGCAAGGCGATGGAAATCGCAGCCGACATTTGCGTCTACACCAACCACAGCTTCGTCATTGAAACGCTCGATGCCGCGTGAGGCAGCGCCGCGCTACAGTTTTAGGCCGGTGGTCGAGGCCGATCTGCCGATGATCGCCGGCTGGCTGCGGCAACCGCATGTCGCGGAATGGTGGGACAATCCGGAAGACGAGATCGCCTCGATCCGCGAGCATATCGACAGCGTTTCAGTCGAGCCGCTGATCGTGGAGCTGAACGGCAAGCCCATCGGCTATCTGCAAAGCTACGACCCGCATCTCGAGGACGACCATCCCTATCAGGACCAGCCATTCGGCACGCTCGGGCTCGACGTGACCATCGGCGTGCCGGAGTTGGTCGGCATGGGCCACGGCTCCGCACTTTTGCGGCAGTTCGTGGAAGAGCTGTTTGGGGAAGGCACGCCGCGCGTGATCATCGATCCGGACCCGGCCAACAAGAGAGCCATCCGCGCCTATGAAAAGGCAGGATTTCGGGCTTTCGACACAAGAACCTCGATCTATGGTCCGGCGCTGATGATGGCGATCGACGCCGACCCGGACGATGAAGCATGATCGTATCGGACGAGCAATCGAAGAGCGCATATAGCCTGTCCTGGCAGGCGGGCATCGCCATCGCCGCGGGTCTGATCATCGCGCAGGCGGTGATCCTCTACATGATGGGCCGCGTGCCGATCTGCGAATGCGGCTACGTGAAACTCTGGCACGGCGTGGTGCAAAGCTCGGAGAACTCGCAGCATATCAGCGACTGGTACACCTTCTCGCATATCATCCACGGCTTCCTTTTCTACGCGCTGGCCTGGCTGATATTGCCGGGACGGTCGATCTGGATAAGGCTGGCGCTGGCCATCGTCGTGGAAGGCGGCTGGGAGATACTGGAGAACAGCGACTTCATCATCAACCGCTACCGGGAAGGCACGATCTCGCTCGACTATTACGGCGACAGCATCGTCAATTCGGTGTCGGATACGCTGGCGATGGTGCTGGGCTTCGTGATGGCGCGGCGGCTACCGATATGGAGCATCGTGGCCTTCGCCCTCGTTTTCGAGATTGGCGTCGGTTATCTCATCCGGGATAATCTGACGCTCAATGTAATCATGCTGATCCATCCTTTCGATGCGATCAAGCAGTGGCAGGCGGGGGTTAACTGACATCATGACGAAACTTCTCACACCCGACAGTCCCATATCGAACGAGGCGCTGCTTGCCGCGATCGAAAGCAGCCTGCTGACCGCTGATCAGGCGCAGGGCTTGCGCGATCTGGAACGGACCCGGACCGCTGCCGCCGACACCGAGCCACAGGACGACGAAAAATTCCGTTTCATCAGCGGTTTCAGCGATATCTTCGTAACGATCGGGCTTGGCCTGTTTCTCGGTGCTCTTACCTACTTTTCCAACGAGCTGATTGGCGGCGCCGGCATGTTTGCTATCGTCGCGGCAGCAAGCTGGTTGCTCGCCGAATATTTCACCCGCAGACGCCGCATGGCGCTGCCAAGTATCGTGCTGCTACTGGTCTATGCGGTGGCGGTGTTCGCGGCGGTCGCTTTAACATTCAATCCGGCGCTGGGCTTCGGTTCAGCGCTTGCCGATGATTCCGACTGGTCGATCGTCGTCGCAGGGTTGGTCACTGCCGGCGCCGCGGCGGCGCATTACGCGCGTTTTCGCGTGCCGGTCACGGTCGCTGCCGGTGTTGCCGCTCTGGTCGCCTCCATCGTCGGACTTGTTTTCCTCGCAGCGCCCGATCTCATCCAGCAGGTCGCAAAGCCGTTGCTGCTCGTCTGCGGGCTCGCTGTATTCGCGCTCGCCATGCGTTTCGACCTGAGCGATCCGCAGCGCCAGACCCGACGCACCGACATCGCCTTCTGGCTACACATGCTGGCTGCACCTTTGATCGTCCATCCACTGGTCAGCGGTCTGGTTGGCCAAGGAGGTCCGGAGGCCATTTCGGCCTGGAGCATCCTGGCAATTTTCATCGGCCTCGCAGTCGTCGCGGTTCTGGTCGACAGGCGCGCCATTCTGGTCTCGGGCCTGTCCTATGCCGGCTTCGCCTTCGGCTCGCTGGTGCTCAAGGCGGGACTGTCGGACAGCGTCGTGCCGCTTACCATGCTGGTGCTCGGCGCATTGGTCCTCCTGCTCAGCGCCGGCTGGCATTCGCTGCGCCGGGCTCTTCTTTCGCGGCTGCCGGACGCCCTTGCGGGCCGGCTTCCGGCGCATACATAAGCAAAATCAAAAACGAGTATCCGATATGTCCAATTTTTCCCCCCGCGAGATCGTTTCCGAACTCGATCGTTTCATCATCGGCCAGAAGGACGCCAAGCGCGCCGTGGCCATCGCCTTGCGCAACCGCTGGCGCCGCCAGCAGCTCGAAGGCGACATGCGCGAAGAAGTCATGCCCAAGAACATCCTGATGATCGGACCTACCGGCGTCGGCAAGACGGAGATTTCCCGCCGTCTCGCCAAGCTGGCCAATGCGCCCTTCATCAAGGTCGAGGCGACCAAATTCACCGAAGTCGGCTATGTCGGCCGCGACGTCGAGCAGATCGTGCGCGATCTCGTCGAGGCCGCGATCGGCATCGTGCGCGAAAAGATGCGCGAAGACGTCAAGGCACGCGCCCATATCAATGCCGAGGAACGCGTACTGGAAGCGCTCGTCGGCAAGACGGCCAGCCCCGCCACCCGCGACAGCTTCCGCAAGAAGCTGCGCGACGGCGAGCTGGATGACAAGGAGATCGAAGTCGAGGTTGCCGACACCGGAACCGGCGGCATGCCGGGCTTCGAAATTCCGGGCATGCCGGGCGCAAATATCGGCGTCATGAACATCAACGACATGCTTTCCAAGGCCATGGGCCAGACGCGGACCAAGACGCGCAAGACCACGGTCAAGGAATCCTACGAGCTGCTGATCGCCGACGAATCCGACAAGCTGCTCGACCAGGACGAGGTGGTCCGCAAGGCGCTGGAATCGGCCGAGAACGACGGCATCGTGTTCCTCGACGAAATCGACAAGATCGCCGCCCGGAGCGATATTTCCGGCGGTCCGTCCCGCGAAGGCGTGCAGCGCGACCTGCTGCCGCTGGTCGAGGGCACGACGGTTTCGACCAAATACGGGCCGCTGAAGACCGACCATATCCTGTTCATCGCGTCGGGTGCGTTCCATGTCGCCAAGCCTTCCGACCTGCTGCCGGAGCTTCAGGGCCGTCTGCCGATCCGCGTCGAGTTGCGGGCACTGGAAAAGGACGACTTCCGGCGCATCCTGACCGAGACGGAAGCCAGCCTGATCAAGCAGTATATCGCGCTGATGAACACCGAGGGCGTGACGCTCGAATTCACCGACGACGCGATCGATGCGCTGGCCGGTATAGCGGTCGACCTCAACGCCAGCGTCGAGAATATCGGCGCGCGGCGTCTGCAGACCGTGATGGAGCGCGTGCTGGACGAAATCTCCTACACCGCCCCGGATCAGTCGGGAACCTCGGTCAAGATCGACGCCGCCTATGTCGAAAAGCATGTCGGCGATCTGTCGCGGAACACAGATTTGTCGCGATTCATCCTGTAAGAGATCGCATCGAAAACGATCCTGGCCTGTGGAAAGCGCTCGACTCGGTCGAGCGCTTTTTCTAATTTGGCAGGCTGATGGCTATCGAAGGTTGCGGAAACGCATGAAAATCTCGTCTATCCTGGCGTTTCCGGTTCTGGCCTGCCTGGCCCTGCCGGCCCATGCGCAAACGCTGGTGCCGCCGGGAAACCGCAACGCCGAACAGCCGACAGTGCCGGGCGCTTCATCAAAACGCACCAAGGCCGGCAAAACCAGCTTTGACGCCAAATACCGCAAGGTTTATGCGCTGTTCAAGAATGACGGCGCGTTGCGCGCGAAGATCCGCGAGGTGGCATCCGCCTACAGGATCGACCCGATGCACATCGTCGGCGCGCTGGTCGGCGAGCACACATACAATGTCGATGCCTACGATCGCCTGCAGACCTATTATGTGAAGGCGGCCTCTTACCTCAACAATGGCATCAGCTTCACCTACAAGGGTGAAGACGTTACCGACTTCATCCAGCGGCCGGAATTTTCCGGCTGTGCGAGCAAGACCGACAGCTACGATCTGTGGGAATGCCGCGAAACCGTGTGGAACCGCCAGTTCCGTGGCAAGACCGTGGACGGCAAGAGCTTTCCTAACGACCGTTTCAGCGCCACCTTCTTCCAGCCCTTCTATGCCGGCCAGACTTTTGGCCTCGGTCAGCTCAATCCGCTGACCGCACTTCAGGTGAGCGATCTCGTCCACCGCGTCTCAGGGCTGCCGAAACTCGACGCTAGCCGGCCGAACCAGATCTATGAGACGATCATGGATCCGGACCTGACCTTGCCTTACGTCGCCGCCGTCGTGAAAACGTCGATCGACGCCTATCGAAATATCGCCGGCTTCGACATTTCGAAGAATCCGGGAATAACCGCGACCTTGTACAATATCGGCAATCCGGAAGCGCGCGCCTATGCGCTGAAGGCGGAAAACCAGAAGCGCCAGAGCGAAGGCCAGGAAGCCAAACTGCCGGAAGAAAATTATTACGGCTGGCTGGTCAACGAGAAACTGCCGGAACTGCAGGCACTTTTCTAAGCCGAACCGAGGCCAAGATCAGCGCCGGCATCCGCGAGCAGCCTTTAGTTGCGCGGTGAGGTTCAGTATATCCTCCTCGCCGATCCGGTTTATCGACCGCGCCAGCAGATTGGCGAGTTCGGTCGCTGCCGGGGAAAGCCCCGACGTATCGATCACCACGCGCGGATGCGACGTTTCGGCGAGACGCTGCAAATCCTCGGCTTCATCCCAGATGATGTTGAAATAGCCGATGATCTTCTGGATCAGCGCCCAGGTCGGGGTGCCGCGCCTGCCATGCTCGAGCGCGGAAAGATAGGCCGCGCTGACGCCCAGGGCAGCGGCCATTTCCTTCTGGCTGACGCCCTTTTCCTGCCGCAGCGCCCGCAGCCTTTCGCCGAGCGGCGTCATGATTTCGGCACGGCGTGGCGGCGCAGCCGAATGTAGAGCGCGCCCGAGCCGCCATGATTGCGCGCGGCATGATCGTGACTGCTGACCAGCAGGCGAAAGGGCGGAGTCATCAGCCAGGCCGGCACGGCACGGCGCAACACGCCCTCGCCGCCGGAGGAAGAGCCCTTGCCCGTAATGACCAGAACGTAGCGTACGCCGCCGGCATAGGCCCGGTTCAGGAAGGAAAGCAGCAGCGAATAGGCCTGGTCCTGTGTCAGGCCATGTAGATCGACGCGCCCCTCGATTGGCAGACGCCCCTTGGCGATCTTGTCATGGGTCGGAGCATCGAAGGAATGCGTGACCGTCTGGCGCGGCTTGGCGGGTGCCGAAGCCGCCGGCCTGACGACCGGCTTGTCCATGGCCATAGCCTGTTCCATGGTCATCGGCTCCGGCGACGGCTGCTCCACACCGACCTTGCCCTTCAGCGGCTTGGCCGAGCGCGCGACGAGGTTCCAGAGAACGCGATCCTCGTCGCTGAGTTTCTTGCCGCGCCCGGTCATGACACCTCGCCCACAAGCCCGCGTGGAACAAGAGCGAAGAAGTCGGCTTTGTTGCGGACCACGCCTGCCACTTCGCCGGCTTCGAAGCCGGAACCGGCGAAGAGGTCGCCACGTGCCGCGCCGACGATGGCCGAACCGGTGTCCTGCGCGATCATCAGGCGGCTGAAGGGCTTTTTCTCAAAGGCCGTCAACATCGGCGCATGGATGAAGAACGGCGTGCCGAATGTATGGAGCAGCCGGTCGACCGCCATGGACCGGCCCGGCGTCAGCGGCACTTTTGCCGCGGCGATGGGGCCGAGTTCGGGATCGTCAACGGATGCATCGCGGAAAAAGATGTAGGACCGGTTCTGCCAGAGGATTTCGCTGACCCGGTGCGGGTTGGCGGCCAGCCACGCCCGGATCGACTGCATCGTGACCTGTTCGAGCGGGATTTCGCCGAGATCGGCAAGAATTCTTCCCGGGCCTGAAAATCTCTGGCCGGATTTTGCCGCATAGGTGACCCGGCGCAGCGTTCCGTCCGTCATATTGAGCCGGGCAGCACCTTGGACATGGATGAAGAACGCATCGACCGGATCGGCAACCCAGGCGATTTCCAATCCTCGGCCCGCCAACGCACCCTGTTCGATTGCCGCGCGATCGAAATATTCAACGAGTCCCGCTGATGTAGTGCGTCCGAAGGCGAGATAAGGGTCCATGCCGGCGGGGCGGTTTTCGTCGTCGATATCGACCAGATCGTCGGGCCGCGCCAGCAGCGGAACCTTGAATTTTTCGGTTCGGCTGGAAGACGCTTCCACTTCGGGCTCATAGAAGCCAGTTACAAAACCGGCTTCCGAGTCATTCGGCACAATGAGCGCCGGGACGAAATGACGCTCGAAGAAAGCCCTGGCATCGCCTGCGTTTTCGGCTCGGGCGGCGGCATAGGCTTCTTGAAAGGCCGAAAAATCGATGCCGAGCGACCCTGTTCGGTAGGGTTTGTTCAGAACGTGGGATGCTGAGCGGCAAAAGGCGGCATAGGCGGCGGCATGGTCGTCATCAGCCCAGCCGGGCAGGTCGTCGAAGGAGACGATGCGGAAAACAGGCGACAAAGGCACCGGCCCGGCTCCCGCAAAGGCTCAATCTTCTTCTTCGGTTGCGACCAGCTTCCAGTTCGGATCGCGCGAGCGCGTGTCGCGGGCGAAGGTCCAGACGTCCTTGACCTCGGCCACGGTCTCCGGATCGCCGTCGATGACCTCGCCGGCCTTGTCACGCGTGGCGGAAATCAGCTCGCTGACGATACGGAGCGTGATATGCGCCTCACCATTCTTCATCTCGGCCGAGACGATATCGGCCTTGTCGATGCCGACGAAGGAGGACTGGATCTTTTCCGAACGCCCTTCGCGATCGGAAATCGCGGCGACGAAGCCGTCGTAAACTTCGCGCGAAAGCAGGTTTTTCAGGGTTTTGCGGTCGCCGTCGGCATAAGCCATCACGATCATCTCATAGGCCATCTTGGCGCCATCGACGAAAGTCTTCGGCTCGAAGGTCTGGTCGCCGTCCTTGATCGCGCGCAGACCCTTGTTCAGGTCCGTGCCGGGCTTGGCGAAAGCATCGATCGCGACATAGGCCTCATCGTTGTCGGCCGAAACACGCTTGCGCGGAAGCGAAACGACATTTTCGGGTTTTGCCGAAGCATCCTTGTCGCTACGGGTTCGCCCGGCGGTATAGGGGTCGAAGGGCGGGCGCTCGTTGCCCGTGCGGCGGCCGAGCACATTGCGCAGCTGAAAGAAGATCACGACAGCCGCGATCAGAAAAAATATCGTGCCGAAGTCGAAGAATTCCATGTCTTTCGCCACTAGTCCTTTTTCTTCGGCCGGCAACACCGCCGTTTCGCCGCATTTAGCACTTCAATCCATGCATATAGAACGCATGCCGTCATCATTCAAATCAAAGGCATGCATACCTATCTATCGTAGAATGTGCCAGCATCGGGTGCTGGGCATTTTGATGCAACCTCAATATTTGGCGGGCACGTGCGCGTTTCCCTTATTCCTTTGTTTCTTCTTCTGCTTCCCCTGATCGAAATCGCCGGTTTCGTGATCGTTGGGCGTCAGATCGGCGTTCTGCCCACTCTGGGGCTTACCATTGCCACGGGAATCGCCGGCGGCATGCTGATGCGCTATCAGGGATTCAGCGTTCTGGCGCGCATTCGCGCCGAAATCGAGGCCGGGCGCGACCCTAGCCGCACCCTTGCCCATGGCGTGATGATTTTGGTTGCCGGCGTCCTGTTGCTCATTCCGGGCTTCGTGACCGATATCCTCGGCATATTGCTGTTCGTTCCGCCGATCCGTGACCTCGGCTGGCGCTTTCTCAAACGTCGGGTCAATTTTTCGGCTGATTTCGGCCGAATGGGCGGTTTTCCGCGGGACGGCAGGCGTGAAAAGACCATTGATCTCAACCAAGACGACTATACCAAAGGTCCTGATCCACGCTCGCCATGGCGGCAGATCGGCGACGATTGATCCGCCAAACAGCCTGAAACCGGCAAAAACTTGTGTTGGCAAGAACACCATGCTAGCCAACGCACGATTTCAATCCGGGCCGCCGGGCGGCTGAAGCAAGAGGATCATGGCTCATGGCCAAGAACGACAATGACGCCGCGGGCGCTGTGAGCAACGGAAACGGCAACACCGGCGCACAGCCTTCGCTGAACGTGCTCGCCCAGTATGTGAAGGACCTTTCGTTCGAAAGCCCCGGCGCGCCGAATTCGCTGCGCGGTCGCGACAAGGCTCCTGGCATCGCCATCAACGTCAACGTCAACGCCAATCCGCTTTCGGATAAGGAATTCGACGTCAATCTGTCGCTGACGGCAAAGGCTGCCTTCGACAAGGACGTGCTGTTCAATGTCGAGCTCGTCTATGGCGGCGTCTTCAAGATCGAAGGCTTCCCGCAGGAGCACATGCTGCCGCTGCTGTTCATCGAATGCCCGCGCCTGCTTTTCCCCTTCGCGCGCCAGATCATCGCCGACGCAACGCGCAATGGCGGATTCCCGCCGCTGATGCTCGACCCGATCGATTTCGCGCAGATGTTCCAGCAGAAGATGGCCGAGGACCAGGCCGCCGCCAAAGTCCAGGTCAGCTGATTTTAGCCAAATGCATTGAAAAACCCGGCCTTGCGCCGGGTTTTTGTTTTCAGGCCTGGTTTTGGTTTCAGCTCTTTTGGAAATTTTGCCAGAGGGCTTTTTCGCCGAGATCGGCGATCAGGCGCATATGCGCGGCATGTTCGGCGTCCGTCAGGCGGGGCGGCAGAGGTTCGGGACGCGGCGCAATCGAAATCTCGATCTGGATTTCGGTCGTGGCATCCGAACGCGTTTCCACGCCGGCGTCCAGGACAAGCGCTGTCTGCTTGCCGCCGATCAGCTCGATATAGACTTCCGCCAGAAGCTGCGAATCGAGCAAGGCGCCGTGAAAAGTGCGGTGGCTGTTGTTGATGCCGTAGCGGCGGCAGAGCGCGTCGAGCGAATTCGGCCCCATCGGGTGCTTGCGCCGCGCCAATGCCAGCGAGTCGATGACGCGTTCCGAGCCGATCGCCGGCTGGCCTAGCCGGGCAAACTCGGCATTGATGAAGCCCATGTCGAAATTGGCGTTGTGGGCGACCAGCTTGGCGCCGTCGATGAATTCCATGAACTTTTCAGCAATTTCCGGAAAAGCCGGCTCGTTAGCCAATCTTTCATTGCTGATGCCGTGGACGGCCAGGGCTTCGGCGTGAACGGCCCGCCCTTGCGGATTGATAAAGACGTGAAAGGTCCTGCCGGTCGGGAAGCGGTTGATGAGCTCGACGCCGCCGATTTCAATGATGCGATCCTCGCGGGCATCGAGGCCCGTGGTTTCCGTATCGAAAATGATTTCGCGCATTCGAATCACCACTCCTTGACCAAGCATGGCCCCGACCGAGAATCCCGGCAAGGTCAGGCTACTGGCTGTCCCGGCATTTCCTTGGTCAGCGTGGCAATGATCTCTTCGACCGACTTTTTCGCGACCTCCAAACCCTGGCCGGTATCGATGATGAAATCCGCCAGCCGGCGTTTTTCGGCATCCGGGACCTGTTTTGCCAGAATGCTGGCGAATTTTTCCTCGGTCATGCCGGGCCGGGCAAGCACGCGTTGCCGCTGGACATCGGCAGGTGCCGTCACGACAGCCACCTTGTCGACGCGATTACGGCCGCCGGTCTCGAACAGCAGCGGGATATCGAGCACTGCCAGCGGCGCACCAGTCGCACGGTGCCTTGCCAGAAAGGCGTCGGCATCGGCGCGGACCAGCGGGTGGATGATCGCTTCGATCTTCTTCAGCGCTTCCGCATTGCCGAGAACATGACGCGCGAGCAGCGCACGGTCGACGACGCCGTCCTTTACCGTTCCGGGAAAAGCCGCTTCCACAAGCGGTGCGGCCTTTCCGGCATAGAGGCGATGGACGGTTTCGTCTGAATCATGCACCGGCACGCCGGCATCTGCGAACATCTTTGCCGTGGTCGACTTGCCCATGCCAATCGACCCGGTCAGCCCCAGCACGATCATTTGGCACCCAAATCCGAAACGATGAGGCTGCGCAGCTCCGGTGTTACCGCCGGCCTGACACCGAACCAGCGCTCGAAACCCGGGACCGCCTGGTGCAGCAACATGCCGAGGCCATCGACGGTCTTCAGCCCGCGCATCCGCGCCGCAGCCAGCAGCGGCGTCTCCAGCGGCACATAGACAATATCGGTAACGATGGCATGATCGGGCAGATGCGACGGATCGGCTGGGATCTCCGCATTTCCATGCATGCCCAAGGCTGTGGTGTTCACCAGCAGGCCGGCGTCGGTGAGCAGTTCCGCAACGGCATCGGACGGATGTGCCGAAACACCTTCGCCAAAGCGATCAGCCAGCTCGGCGGCACGCGCGACGGTACGGTTGACGATGCGAATATCGCTAAATCCACGCTGCTTCAGCGCGAAAATGACGGCGCGGGATGCGCCGCCGGCGCCGAGCACCACGGCAGCTCCGGCTTTCGCCCAGCCCGGCGCATATTCATCGAGATTGGCGGCAAAGCCATGGGCATCGGTGTTGGTGGCGCAGAGCCGGCCGTCCTCGAACCACAAGGTGTTGACCGCGCCGATTTCCTCGGCGGCATCATCATGACGATCGGCGATGCGGTAGGCTGCTTCCTTGTGCGGTATGGTGATATTGCCGCCGGCAAGCCCGTTTTCGGCCAATTCACGCAGAAAAGCTTCAAAGTTCTCAGGTGCGACATCGATGGCATCGTAAGAGCCGGCGATACCGTGCTTTTTCAGCCAATAGCCATGGATCTTCGGCGAACGCGAATGGGCAATCGGGTGGCCGCAAACAAACGCCTTAACGGCACGATCAGCCATCGATCGCTCCGAGTTCGCGGAGCTTCGCCAGAAGCGGCAGCAGTGGCAGGCCGACAATGGTGAAATAGTCGCCATCGATCTTTTCGAAGAGCTGGATGCCCTCGCCCTCGATCTGGTAGGCACCGACGCTTGCCAGTGCCTTGTCGCCGACCCTGGCCAGATGCCGGCCGATAAAGGCGGGATCGAGCTTGCGCATGGTCAGCCGCGCGATGCTGACGTCGCGCCACAGGGTTTTGCCATCGCGCACCAGCACGACGGCGCTGTTGAGCTGATGCGTCTTGCCGGAGAGATCGAGCAGATGGCGGCGCGCATCTTCCTTGTCGCGGGGTTTGTGGAAAACGCGATCACCCAGCGAAAGTGTCTGATCGCAGCCGATGACCAGGGCCCCGGGGTGACTTCCGCTGACATTGATCGCCTTGGCCTCGGCGAGGATCGACGCAACATCTTCAGGCGTAGCGCCTGTCCCTGCGAGCGGCGCCTCGAGCACCCTCTCGTCTACATCGGCCGGAACAGCCTCGAACTCGATTCCGGCATTGGCCAGAAGCGTCTTCCGGAACGGGCTTGCCGAAGCCAGTATGATTTTCGCTGCCATGCAAACCTCGGTCGAAGTGGCGGTCGCGCTTCGACTAGCGCGTCTTGCCGCGCAGGGCAACGATTGCGGCAGCCGTTTCCTCGATGGAACGGCGGCTGACATCGATCATCGGCCAGTTGTGGCGCGTGCAGATCTGCCGCGCATAGGCGAGTTCTTCGGCAATCGAGGCGCGATCGACATAGCTTTGCGAGTCGTAGCCGGTCGTCGTTCCAAGCACCCGGTTCTGACGGACCTGCGAAACCCGTTCGGCTGTGGCCACCAGGCCGACAATCAGCGGTTTTTTTGCCTCGGCGAGATTTTCCGGCAGCGGCACGCCGAGAACGATCGGTATGTTGGCGGTTTTTATGCCACGATTGGCCAGATAGATGCTGGTCGGCGTCTTCGAGGTCCTCGATATGCCGATGAGGACGATATCGGCCTCGTCGATATCGGCGGGCAGCTGGCCGTCGTCGTGCTCCATGGTGAAATTGAGCGCATCGATCCGCCGGAAATACTCGGCGTCCAGCACATGCTGCGCGCCGACGCGCCGGCCGGCCGGCGTTCCGAGATAGGACTGGAAGACAGCAAGCACCGGCTCCAGCACGGAAACGCAAGGCAGGCCCATTTCAGCGCAGCGAGCATCGATCTGGCCGGCGAGGTTCTGATCGACAAGCGTATAGAGAACGATGCCGGGTTCTTCCTCGATGTCCTCGAACACTTTCATCAGCTGCTTGTCGGTTCGGATGAGCGGATAGATATGCTCGATCGCCCGCGCATCCTTGTATTGCGCGGATGCCGCGCGTCCCGCTGCCAGCAGCGTCTCGCCGGTAGCGTCCGAAATCAGATGGAGATGGAAGAAGCTCTGGGGTTTATTCACAAGGTGCGCCCGGTTCTGTGGTCAAATGTGGATAAGGAGGATGTTTGCCCCTCTCGGCCACGGCGGACTGTATCAGAAGCCAGCTTGTCCACAATTCGCCCTGCTGTCTGTTTCGTCTTCGCGGCAAGGAGGGTTATGGGGATAAGTCTAACAAGCCTTCGAAGATCGTCATCGGCCTGAGATTTTAAATCTCTCAAGGCTTTGATATTCCTCGCCGAAATTCATTCGTCCCCAGAGTTTTCCAATTCACATCGAAATCGGCGCGACAATATGCTTTCTGGTTGCGAAGGCTCGTTCGGGGATAAGTCGCAATTACCGATTCCAACAGAGTCTAAGAATCAGAAGACTCTTTTCATAGAATTTATATTTATAGAAAGAGCTGGGAGGATAACGCTCTATGCCTGCGCAACGCGTCATGCTGGACGTCCTGAAAGGCGAGACAGCTTCTCCGCCTCCGCTCTGGATGATGCGGCAGGCTGGCCGATACCTTCCCGAGTACAGAGAGCTCAGGAAGAAGGCAGGAAGCTTCCTCGACCTCTGCTACAATCCGGACTTTGCAGTGGAAGTGACATTGCAGCCGATCCGCCGTTTCGGCTTCGATGCTTCGATCCTGTTTTCGGATATCCTGGTCGTGCCTCACGCGCTCGGCCGCGACCTTCGCTTCGAGGAAGGGCGAGGCCCGCTGATGACGCCGATTACGGCATCGGAAATTGCCGCTCTTGACGGATCGAACTTCCATCACCATCTGAAGCCGGTCTACGAGACGGTAAAGCGCCTTCGCACTGAGCTCCCCGAACAAACCACATTGATCGGCTTTTGCGGCGCGCCGTGGACGCTTGCGACCTATATGATCGCGGGCCATGGAACACCCGACCAGGCGCCGGCCAGGCTTTTTGCCTTTCGTGAGCCAGAGGCGATGGCACGGTTGCTGTCGATGCTGTCGGACTATTCGGCCAAATACCTGATCAGGCAGATCGAAGCCGGCGTGGATGTCGTCCAGATATTCGACAGCTGGTCCGGTGTGCTCGATGAAGCCTGTTTTGAGGCGTTCTGTGTCAGGCCGGTGGCCGAAATCGTGCGGCAGGTTCGCGCGGTCTATCCCGAGGTTCCGATCATCGGATTTCCCAAAGGCGCGGGCAGCCGCTACTCTACCTACCGCGAGAAGACCGGCGTCACCGGCCTCGGACTGGATTGGACGGTTCCGCTATCCCAGGCGCGGTCCTTGCAGGCCGGTGGAGCCGTGCAGGGCAATCTCGATCCATTGCGGCTCGTAGCCGGCGGGCGTGCCCTCTCCGAGGGCGTGGACGCCATTCTGAAGGCATTGGGCGCCGGGCCGCTGATCTTCAACCTTGGCCATGGTATTACGCCGGAAACGCCGATCGAACATGTCGAGGCAATGATCCGGCAAGTCAGGAGCTTTTCAGGGCGATGAGTGCTGAAAGCGAGAAAGTTTCGCCAAGCGGCGGGCAGGCAATGAAGCGCGCGGCGATCGCGATCGGCATCTTCGTCGTTCTGACGGGATTGCTGTTTTATTTCGACCCGGAAAATCTCTATCTCTGGGCCAAGGCCGTGCATGTCATTGCCGTCATCTCGTGGATGGCGGGCATGCTCTATCTGCCGCGCCTGTTCGTCTATCACGTCGATGCCGAGCCTGGTTCCGTGCAGTCGGAAACCTTCAAGGTGATGGAGCGGCGTCTGCTGCGGGCAATCATCAATCCCGCAATGATCATTACCTGGGTGTTTGGCCTGTGGCTTGCCTGGAAAGGCTTTGGCTTCTCAGGTGGCTGGCTGCATGCCAAGATCGCCGCGGTCGTTGCCCTGTCCGGCGTGCATGGCTATCTCGCCGGTGCGGTTCGCCGTTTTGCCGAGGACCGCAACACCAAACCGGCGCGTCACTGGCGTATGATCAACGAGATTCCGACCGTCTTGATGATCGTTATCGTCATTCTCGTCATCGTGAAGCCATTCTAACCTCTTCGATCTCGCGAAATCGTGCCTTGCTCTTTGCCGGGTAGCCGGATAAAAGACAGGTCTTCCTTTCCGCCACGCGCCGTCTTCACTGACATATTGAGCGCGCCCGGCGCTCATCGCATTCGCCGATATTTTTTCCCCTTATCTCATTCAGAGTCTATCTATGCAGGAAATGAAACTCCAGGAGTTCAAGAACAAGAAACCTACCGATCTCATAGCGTTCGCCGAGACGCTCGAGGTCGAGAACGCCAGTGTCATGCGCAAGCAGGAGCTGATGTTCGCCATCCTCAAGAAGCTGGCAGCGCAGGACATCGAGATCATCGGTGACGGCGTCGTCGAAGTGCTGCAGGACGGTTTTGGTTTCCTTCGCTCCGCAAATGCCAACTATCTGCCGGGCCCGGACGATATCTACATCTCACCTTCGCAGATCCGGCGATTTTCGCTGAAGACCGGCGATACGGTCGAGGGTCCGATCCGCAGCCCCAAGGAAGGCGAACGTTATTTCGCGCTTCTCAAGGTCAATACGATCAATTTCGACGATCCGGAAAAGATCCGGCACAAGATTCACTTCGACAACCTGACGCCGCTCTATCCGACCGAGCGGCTCAAGATGGAAGTCGAGAACCCGACCACCAAGGATATCTCGCCGCGCGTCATCGATCTGGTGGCGCCGATCGGCAAGGGACAGCGTGCGTTGATCAACGCGCAGCCGCGTACCGGCAAGACGGTTCTCATGCAGAACATTGCCCATTCGATCACGACCAATCACCCGGAATGCTACCTGATCGTGCTTCTGATCGATGAGCGTCCCGAAGAAGTGACCGACATGCAGCGCTCGGTGAAGGGCGAGGTGATTTCGTCCACCTTCGACGAGCCGGCCGTGCGTCACGTCCAGGTCGCCGAAATGGTCATCGAGAAGGCCAAGCGCCTCGTCGAGCATGGCCGCGACGTCGTCATCCTGCTCGATTCGATCACGCGCCTCGGCCGCGCCTATAACACCGTCGTGCCGTCCTCCGGCAAGGTTCTGACCGGCGGTGTCGACGCAAACGCTCTTCAACGCCCCAAGCGTTTCTTTGGTGCGGCACGCAACATCGAAGAGGGTGGATCGCTCACGATCATCGCGACCGCGCTGATCGATACCGGCAGCCGCATGGACGAAGTCATCTTCGAAGAGTTCAAGGGCACCGGCAACTGCGAGATCCAGCTCGACCGCAAGGTCGCCGACAAGCGCATCTACCCGGCCATGGACATTCTCAAGTCGGGCACGCGTAAGGAAGACCTGCTGGTCCCGAAGGCCGACCTGCAGAAAATCTTCGTGCTTCGCCGCATCCTCGCTCCGATGGGCACGACCGACGCGATCGAATTCCTTATCGACAAGCTCAAGCAGACTAAGACCAACGCGGATTTCTTTGATTCGATGAATACGTAGGACTTGGTTAGGGCGATGGATTCGGCAACGGAACGATCGCCCTCCCTGTCATACCATGACTGAAATGGCTGCATCTGCAGACACCATTGTTGCCCTCTCAAGCGGGCGGTTGCCCTCTGGAATTGCGGTCATAAGGATTTCAGGGCCGCAGACTCGATTCGTTATCGAAACGATGGCTGGTGTAGCCCCTCCGCCAAGACTGGCGACCCTCGCCCAGTTTCGAAGCCGCGCTGGCGAAACGATTGATTCGGGCCTGTTACTATTTTTTCCGGCTCCACACAGCTTTACGGGCGAGGACAGCGCGGAGCTTCAGGTTCATGGCGGCAAAGCAGTCGTTGCCGCGTTATTGAATGAAATTGTCGCCATTCACGGTATACGCCCGGCCGAGGCCGGAGAATTCACGCGTAGGGCCTTTCTTAACGGCAAGGTCGACTTGCTCGAGACGGAAGCGCTCGCCGATCTGATTGCAGCCGAGACCGAGGCGCAGAGGCGTCTGGCAGCTCTTAATGCCCAGGGAAGACGGTCGGAAACCTATACCCGTT
>VFQQ010001998.1_pt1 | contig 25330 bp, 39 predicted proteins | sample 3512341 | NCBI WGS metagenome assembly VFQQ01 (sample SAMN10412373, study PRJNA504923) | tailings metagenome | isolation source: Relicate 2 Philex TSF1 revegetated site | place: Philippines: Tuba, Benguet | collected 2017-08-29 | reverse complement strand
ACACGGCTGCCCGTCCAAGGCCCCGCAGCGCGCCCACTCACACCCCCTGCCTGCCGCCGCCCTGCCGCCCCGCTGCCACAGGCGCCCCCCTGCTTCCCCAGCCGACAGCTGCGTAGCGGGTTCTGTCTGAGTAGGAGTAAACTAAAGCAGCCATGGCCGGCGAGGACTTCCGCCAGTGGGTGCTGCAGAACAAGCTTAAGGCCATCTGTGAGTCGGGCGGAGCGCCGCCCGCCCGCAAATGCCAAGCACTCGTGCTGGTTGAACTGAGTGCAGTCCACCGCACTCGCCTGGCACTGCTGAATCATTGTATGGCGCTCCTGCCACGCCGCAGCACTTGTCAGCCCACTCTTTCACAGCAGCCCTGCTCTGTCATCCCCCCGCAGTCAGCTTCTGGGCCACAGGCCTGGGCGTGAGCTTGGCGTACCAGTGGAGCCGCCCCATCCCCACCCAGGTGCCGGTTCAATTTGGTGGAGCTGGCGGCGCCGCCTGCACTGCCGCCTGCACTTTCCACGATGGGATGCCTGCATAAAGATTCATCTTAATACTACCGCTCCTACAAACCCAACCATTTCTGCAGCTCAAGCTCATCCACTCGCGCGTCTATGCCCAGGTCCGGCAGGCGTTGAGCCACGATGGCTTGCCGCATGCCCAGCGCGGTTGTGCAAGTACTTGCTACTGCCTGGCAGCATGCCTGCCATCTACATGCTCAATGCTGTGCCGCGCTTGCCGGCGCCTCACTAGCCAGTCGCTGCCTGTGCCTCCTGGCCTTCCTGCTGCAGGCGCTGACACTGGCGGGCCTGGGCATTGCGGGTGTCGTGCAGGCAAGCGGCAGCATGCTGCAGTGCAGTGCCAGGCGCAAGCTAAATTTGTAGGAGCAGGGCAGCTGAACTCCTGCCTGTCCTTTGCATTTTGGCCTGCAGTGGATGGAGAGCGACAGCTCCGGCACCAGCCCTGCCCCCAAGGCCACTGGCATGAGCTGAAGACCGCTCGGCAGCACACGTCATTCAGACAGCGCACGTTCCTTGTTGCCATTTGATCCTCGCCTGGCTGAGTGTGCATGTTGTTACAGCGTGCGTGCATTGTGGCTTGTTTGTAGCGTGTCAAACGGTCAGCAGAATGAAAGAGGAAAAAGCAGGCAAGCAGAGGGAAAACATGTTAGGGGCGGCCCTCGGCAAGGAGCTGCACCTGAGAAGAGTCGAACGGAAACATGAAACTTAACCAGGCTAAACAGGCGCGAGCCTCGGGGCCCCGCATGTGAGGCGCAAACGCGAAAACCCCAGTGTGCGGGTGAATATGCAAACGGGCTGGAGTGGTGGAGTGTGGAGGCAGGCATGCAAGCGCGCCTCACTCGTCCGTGGTGTCCCTCAGAAAATGGGGCAGGTCCTGGAACAGGCTCGCTTCCGAGGGCAGCCCCAGGCTGTCCCGCCGCGCATGGGGCGGTACCGCGCCCTCCCGCGCCTCACCCCAAGCCTCCTCCTCTCCCTCCCGCGCATCGCCAAAGTAGGCGCTATAAGCGTAGCCCTCTGGCCCCTCCTCCCCCTCCTCGCCGCCCAGGGCCTGGCTGTCCACAGCATCCTCAAAAGTCTCGGCCTCGGCGGAGGCACGCAGGTCGTCGCGCGGAGTGGCAAAGGCTGCAAGGCGAGAAGGGTGTGGGGTGCGGGATAGTGTGCCGTCGGTCAGCTGGGACAGTGCGGCAGCAGGTAGGATGCTTGTGCGGCTGCTTCGCAATGGCATGTTGGTATTGGCAGCCGGCGCAACTCAGTTGGGACTACAAATTGCTGCCTCGCGTGCAGCTGGGAGCTGGAAACCTCACACCAACTGCTTTTGGCCAAGGACACCCCCGCCCCACCTGAGTTGGCGGCGCTGCCGGGCCGGCTGCCATAGCCGCCACCGCCAAACTGCTCGACTGCCAGATGGGCGGGCAGGCCGCCATAGCCGCCAGCTGCCGCCGCCGACAGGCCTGGGTCGCGAGGGCTGAACACGGGGGCAGTGACCGAGAAGCCGCTGCCGCCGGCGCTGGCGCTGCTGATGCCGCTGCGCTGGTGCAGCAAGGGCATGCTGGGCGTGCTTCCGCTGCTGCTAGATCCAGCCCCGCCTGCCAGACGGATCTCAGGAGTGCCGCTGCGCGAGCCGCCTGCGCTGCCGCTGCCGCCCGCCGCGCCTGCAAACGCGGCCGCGCCCGGCGCGCCAAAAGACAGCAGCCCGCCGGCACCCGGCTGCTGCTGCTGCTGCTGCTCGAAGGCGGCGCCAGAGCCGGCGCTGAGGCGCTGCAGGTTCAGCAGGTGGGCTGGCGAGGGCTGGGGCGGGTCCATGCTGCTGCGCAGGCTGGAAGGAAGGACATGAGAGAAGCGGCAGGCGTCGCCCTGCGGCATTGGGGATTGGCAGGGAGCAGCAGGGGTGCTTCAGTGGCAGGTGCGGATGAGGAAGGGTAGGTTGGTGGCAGTGGCTGGCACCCGCAAGTGGAGCTGTGCAAAGGCGGACTGTATCCTCCGGCCCCAAGTTGAGAGCCAAAGGCAGAGTGTGCCCCATGAATCGCGCAACAAATGCGCACCTCCCGGCAGAAGCCGTGCAGAGAGCACGTGCCCCAGAGCAGCAGCACAGCAACCTTAGAACAATCACTAACTATGCGAGCGAAATAAGCGCACCTCTCGACAGAAGCCGTGCAGGAAGTACTTGCAGACCGAGCGGTGCTGCCCCTGCTGCCCCGCCGCCTGCCCCGCCGCCTGCATCAGCAGCTGCGCCTTGGCGGCATCAAGCGCCGCCACCAGCTGCTGCTGCCGCCGCTGCTGCAGCAGCGCGAGGGCGGGGCCTGTCAGCCCAGCAGCGGCGCCTGCGCCTGCGTTTGGCGCTCGTTGTGGTGAGGTCAGCAAGCTGCCGCCGCCGCCGCCGCTGCGCTGGCTGCTGGCGGTGGCACCGCTCAGCAGAGCGTCCCAGCCATCGCCGCTGCTAGAGGCAGCGCCGGACGTTGGCTGCCACAGCCGACTACCCAGTCCGGTCAGGGCTAGATCGTCCTGTGCCATCGGCCGGCCGGGGCTGGCGGCCGCAGCAGAGGCCAGGTTGCCGCTGCTTCCCCACAGCGCGCTGCCGCTGCCGGCGGCGTGCTGCAGAGCAGCGGGGTTGGAAGGAACTGCTGGCAGGTCGACCGACGACCAGCCGGTTGCGCTGCTGCCGCCGCCTGCCGCTGCACCGCCGCCGCCGCCCAGCCACAGCGTGCCTCCCAGGTCCAAAAAGCCTCTGCCGGCGCCGGCTCCGCTGGCTGCTGCTGCCGCCGCCGCCGCCGCTGCTGCTGCCGCTGCTGCTGCGGCGGCGGTGCTGGAGGGACCCAGTGAGGCAGGGGCCTTAATGGGGCTTGCTTCGGGTGTCAGGCTGGCAGAGGGTGCACGAGAGTCGCCTCCGCCTCCCAGACCTTCCAAGCCGCCCTCAAAGCTGCTCCACCGACCGCTGCCAAACGCCGGGGCGCCGAGGGTGCCGCCAGCTGCCGTGCCGGTGCCGCCGCCGCCCAAAGCCACTGCACCGCCCAGGCCTGGTGCAGCCGGCTCCCAGCCATCGCTGACTGTGGTTGCTGTGGGGCTGCGGAGCGGCTCACCGGCACCAGCCATCTGCTCGCCGCCCTCGCCCATGCTGGCAGCCGCAAGGGCCGCCTCGGCGGCAGCAGATGCAGCTGCCGCGCCGGCCGCATCTGGCGTGTGCTCGTTCAGCAGATCCAGCAAGCCCGTCTGCTCTGAGAGCCGCTCCAAACTGTCGCTGCGGTCGTGCTGAGCTGCCTGCAGCAGCCCTGGCAGCCCAGCAAAGCCAGCAGCAGGGGCCGCCGCTGCCGCCGCACCGCCGCCGGCATTTGCAGCCGCCCACAGCGCCAGGGCCGATGGGCCAGACAGGCTGCTGGGCGGTTGGGGCACAGAGGTAAACAAGCTGCTGGGCTGGCCCAGCGGCTGCTGCAGCGGCAGTGGCAGCTGCGCCTGGCTGGCCAGCGGCTGAGAGACTGCCATGGCTGCTGCAGCAGCCACCGCAGCCGCCGCCTCTGGCCCTAGCAGCGAGGCCTGCTGCGCTGCCTGCTGCGCCTGCTGCGCCTGCTGTGCCGCCGCCTGGTGGCCCAGCAGCCGCCGCTGCTTCTGCAGCAGCGCAAAGTGCTCCTTGGCCAGCTTTTCACGTTCCTGCAGGGCAAAAAACGTGGCAGGAGGGTGTGGATGTGGGGATCTCCTTGGAATTTCGTGTAATAAGGGGTCGAAAAATGAACAAAGCGCAAAGTGCTCCTTGGCCAGCTTCTCGCGCTCCTGCAAGACAGGTGCATAGGTAGGTAAGTTCTGCCGCTGCCGCTCCTCCAGGCGCTGCCGCCGTTCTGCAACCATACAATGCATGCCCAACTAAAACTTGGGCACAAGGAGCCACAAGATCTCCCCACCTGGCGCTGCCGCTCCTTCTCAAGCCGCTGCTGCCGCTCGCGCTCCCGCCGCTCGGCCTTGGCCTGCTCAAGAGCGGCCTTGCGCTCTGCACGCTCGGCCTTGGCCCTGCAGAGGAGCCACAGTGACAAACTCCACAGTGAATTGCATGTCTGGTATGGACTGACGGGCTGTTCAGCCGGCTTGTGCCGCTGCGTCTGCGCATCTGTGCTCAGCACATCCCGCACACGACGCAGCAGCCTGCCTCCCCACCACTCACTTTTCGGCGCGCTCGCGGTCAGCCCGCTCCCGCTCCGCCTTCTCGCGCTGCTGCTGCTCGCGGCGCAGGCGCGCCTCCTCCTGCCGTTCGTGCTCGATGCGGGCCTGCATCGCAATTAACAAGTAAACTCAGTTGAGAGAGGGCCAACAAGCAAGCTTGCTCCATCCTCTGCCGCTGGCGTCGGTGGCAAAGCCAAAACTCGTCTGAACACCCACCTGCTCAGCCTCCTCCCGCGCCAGCTGGCGGCGCGCCTGCCGCACCATGTGCCGCACAACCGCAACCTCGTCGCCTGCGGCAGGGTGTGTTGGAGTTGAAGCTGTTTTCGGCAACCGTGCAGCTGATAGCAGATTGCATGTGCGTCAGCACGCAGTAGCCAAAACAGCCCGCAGCGCTGGCCATGCTGCTGGCACAGTCGGCGGGACCGCTGATTTGCGAACACAATTGATGAGTATTGCGGACAAGCAAACCCACCTGCCAGCTCGGGTGGCAGCTCGCCCTCTGACTCCTCATCCTCCTCTGCCTCTGCCTCAGCCGCCCCCTCCTGCTCCGCAGCAGCAGGCAGCAGGATGGACAGCTGTACCGAACCATCTGACAAAGTCTCCAGCAGCACGGTCGCTGCCACATCAGCTGCCGCCGCATCCGCCGCGGCGTCAGCAGCCTCCAATTGGACCGAGGGCGCGGCTGAAAGGTAGACAGACGGCGCGCCGGCTGCCGCTGCAAGGGGGCTCTCAGGCTCTTGAGAAGCAGTTGAGGCCATGCGCCCGCTGCCGCCGATGCCAGGCGGCAGGCTGCCGCCGCCCTCCAGATTGCCCGTGTCGCTGCGGGCCAGCGGCTGCGGCGGGCCGCCTGCCGCCTCAGCGCCTTCTGCCGCCGCGGTTGGCTCGTCCTGCTGTGCTGCCTGCTGTGCCTGCTGTGCTGCCTGCTGTGCCTGCATCTCTTCGTCCATGGCCAGCACGACATCCGCCTTGTCCAGCACAGCCTGCATTTGGAATGCAACAAACACTGACAAAGGTCAAGCGAGGTTGCCTGCACCGTGCCCACAAAGCAGTGCCCCTGAAAGAGCAACCAAAACGTGTCACGTCGCAACTTCACAGCCCCTGCCTTGCCTTGAGCGAGGACAGGCGCTGGGCGACCGACTTCTCTGCTCCGCGGCTCAGCTTGAGCACTGCAAAAGGGCGGGGGTACCAGCAACATGTTGATGCTCGGGGCAAGCTGCCGGGCACTTCTGAGCACTGGAAATGCAGTCAGTCGCTTTGCTGGGTTGGTAAGGATTCTGTCTTGGGATACTGTTAGACAGATTAGACAGAAAAAGAGCCATCGAAACGATGATTGGACAGGTCAGTCACCTGCTTCCAGCTCCGCTCGCACTTCGGCCAGCAGCAGGCGGTGCAGCTGGTGCTTGGCCTCGGCTACCAAGCCCTCGGGGCAGCCGCCCGCCTCGGCCTGCTCGATACGGGCCTGCAATTAGATGGAGAATTGGACGCTGGACATTGAGTGGATGGGAGGTAGACAACGCTGCCGCCGAAAGCAGGTAGAGCGCCACTGCCATCCACCGCTGCTGGTCGGACCAACCGATTGCCAGCCCGTGCGGCAGGCTGAGATGCGCTAAAAAGGGCACGATGCGGCTGTGCACAGCGCTGCGCGCAAGCCATGCAACACAAAAACAAGCAGCCGACCTTGAGGGCCTGGTACTGAAAGGGGCCCTCTGTCGCCTGCTGCATCGCCGCCTCCAGGCCCTGCAGCATTCGGTGCATGGGCAAGGAGCGGGTGGTTAGACCTGGAAGGCCGCACACAGGGCGTGCTTTGGGGGCCACAGCGGCGATTGCTAAACGCAAGAAGCGGGAAACAAGACGCATTGCCACCAGGTGCAGCACGCCCTGCAGGCTAGCCAGGCAGGCTGCACATCACAGCTGTGTCCTGCACAGAGCAGGAGCAGTCCAGGCGACGAGCAGCCCTTGCCTGCATGAGCTTGAGCAGTCGGCGCGCCTCTCCGACCTTCACGCCCGCGGCCGCTGCGTCCTTGATGGCGCGAGAAAGTGCGGCAGTGCCCACGCCGTCCCTGCAAGTGGGGCCACGTGGCACAACACAGCGGTAAAGGTGGGTGGGCAGTGTGCCCTCAGTGAAGGGTTTGCTGTACTGCGTTGGTACCAGCAGGTGGCAGTGCGGCTGACCAGGTGTGTGTGAAGCAGGGCCAGTCGCAGCCACCCACCAGCTGAACAGCACCCACCCACCTGATGGCACGTGTCAAGCGGGCCTCGGCGGCGGCCGCCAGGCGCCAGCGGTGCACCGCCTCGTGCGCCCGAGCCGCCTCTGGCAGCAGCAGCTCGCCGCACTGCTCGGCCTCCTCGATGCAGCGCTCGACTGCGGCACAGATTTGAGAAGGGGTGGAGGGCTGAATGGCGCAGGGTGTGTGGCTGTGTGGCAGATGCAGCTGACCAGAACGATGGCAGCATTGCATGCCTCGTGTCTGCAACTGCAGCTGCTTGCAACAAGCAGACACAAGCTAATGCCCTTACCAGCATCCGCATCGTCCTGCCGGCCCTGCTTCTCCAGCGCCCGCAGAGCGGCGTCCAGAGCGGCCCGGGCGCGGGAGGCGCCGTCCAGGCGCAGGCGCAGCTCCGAGGCAGTCCTGCGGGGCAGCATGCGGTGGCATCAGTTAGCTCGCCATAAAAACCAACCGAAAAGCCGAAAACGGATGCAGCGGTGCACTTGTTAGCAGGGTCGAACCAAACGAAACCGGCTGTTGGTTGAGAAGACATGAGCTCACTTGTAGGCTTCTGGGTCCAGCTCATGAGCCCCCACCCGCCGAGCAGCCAGAATGGCGGCCTCCAAGCGGGGCAGGTCAGTCACAGCCTGCAGGGCAGTGGAACAGGGAGCATATGCGTGAGCACATGCATTATGGCGGTCGGCCACAGACCGTAGGGCAGCTGGGCAGGGAGCAGGGGGGGATTGGATGCAGCGAATGTAGGCAGGAGACGCATGCAGAAGCGGGCATGGGGCATGGTAAGTGCAGAGGCGCGGCGCACATTCCATGCCATCCAGTGTGGTTTGCACCGCAACTTGTGCCAGTGCCCGAGGTGCCACCCAGTCGGTAATCCAAGCGGCCGGCTATCCACCCACCTTGCAGCCTGTGGCCGCACGAGCCAGCCCCTCAGCTGCCTTTTCGAGTTCCAGCTTCTGCTTGACCGCCTGCAAACGCATGGGTGGATGTTGGGCGAGCGAAGTTCATCACGTTGCAGTGAATTGGCAGGTGTGTCACTCTGCCCTCACGCTCACTCAAGCAAGGGGGCGGTGTGTTGTGAGAGCATGCGCATGCAACCGTGCAGAGCCGCCACATCGACATTCCCCCCATCCCCTCGCCCGCCCACACACCGCCCCTACCTGGATGCGTGGCAGCAGCAGCTCTGCACCAACCGCAAACTGGCAGGAGCCGGGGGCGGCTGCTGTGGCCGCTGCCTCTGCCTTGGTGAGTGCGGTTTTGAGGGCGGCAGAGGAGCAGCGGGGCTGTGCTAGCGCTTCGTCCAGCCGAGCAGCCGCCTCAACAGCGGCGCCCTGCGGGGTGGGTAGATTGGGAGAGAGGAGCAAGGAAGCTGCTGGGTACTCGCCACCAGCCGTGCAAGCTGCGCCTGTGTGGACAGCAGCAGATGCTTGCAGATATGCAGGCGGTGCGACAAACCCTTGATGCCTTGATGCGGTGCCCACATGGCAGCATTGCATAGCGAGCAAGGGTGCATGCTCAACCCCACCTGAGCCTGCAGCTCCTTCTGCACCCGCTTTGCCTTGGCCACAGCAATATTGGCCTGCGCGGGAGGGAGGGTGGATTGCCGGGGCACCATGGGTGCTAGCAGTGCTGCAGAGAGCACAAACCCCCTCCCAGCACTCAAATTACCGGTTGCGCCAGCACTAGCCAGAAGATGCAACAGGCGCAGCTTGCAGCTTAATCCTGTAAAAGCAAGCCCAACCGCCGCCCACCTGGCGAGCCAGCTCAGTCGCCTCCTCCAGCTGCTGCATGCGCTGGTTCAGCTCCCGCCAAAACGCGTCTGCAAGCCAAAGAGCATTGAATAAACACATCCGTTTTCAGGCATGCACTCCTCATGCACACCTCAATGGGTGCAGCCCTGCCGCACTCTCAGCGCAGCCGCTAGGCACCCCAGCGCAAAACATATTTGCTTGCCTGCGTCGATTGTGGGCGCGGCGCCCGGCTTGCGAGACAGCAGCTCGGTCGTGGCCGGGCCCGACAGCCGCTCGACTGCAGCATCAAACAGGGCCTGCAGGGAAGGAGGGGCGGCAGTGACATGTGTTTGCGACTGCAACACTAGCCCGTGAGGTCTCCGGAACATCCACGCACAGTGCTGCACGCAAAGCAGCCTGCAAGTACCAACGGACGCATGACATCAACGCAACAAACCAAACACAAGCAATTCAACCATCAACCCATTGAACCATTCAACCCGTTCGTACCAAAGTACCAAGGCAGGCACCCACCTGCGCCTCCGCTCGCTTGCGCCACCGCTCCCGCAGCCCCCGCGCCGCCTCAACCTCGGCTGCCAAGGAAGGGTAGCGCTCCGCCGCCCGGATTGCATCTGAAAGCTCGTCCACGCCCATGCCGCCGCTGCAGCAAGCGGAAGGAAAACAAATAGACGAATGGTTAAGACAGGGTAATGGTTTGCTGTGTGGATCGCATCGGAAAGCTCCTCCATCCCCATGCCGCCGCGGCAGCAAAGATAGACAGGAATGTGATGAGTTGGGAAGGCGGGGTGCATCCATGCGTGCTCTTGGCTGCGACGTCAGGCTGCAGCATCCGCCGCGCTGAAGGCAGAGCGGCCCGCAGCGGCTGCGTTCGCCCCTCCCACCTGCGTGGCTGCAGCAGCTCTCGCAGCCGGTCGCCGGCGCTGATCTCTGCTTGCAGGTTGCCCGCCACTGCTTCTGCCACCCGCAAGATGTGATCTGCAGGTTGATAGTGGGAGGGTTGGGAGGGAGGATATGCGGACAAGAGATGAGACAGGCCAACAGACAGCGGAACGTCCCCTTGCAAAGCATGAACAGGAGCCCTCAGCCCAAAAACACCCAAGCAGCCAGCTGTGCAGCTGCTGGCCGGCATCCATCCCCTGAGGTCCTTCCCAACAGCACCTGAGGCGTGCGGGCGTGCCGCCGCCAAGGCCGCCATCAGCTGCTGCACCACCTCCCGCCCCACCGGGCGCAACAGCGTGGGCACGCCTGCAGGGGCAGGGTGGCGGTGCAGAGGCAGGTCAGCGGATGGGAGGCGGGCGGTGGGCAGTTGCATGTAAACGGACAGCCAGCTGCGGGGTGGAACCCCAATGCGCCAGAAAAGTGAGACAAGTATTTAAGCCGGGATGGCAAGAGACTGAAAAACGGCTTAAACTCACCGGTTGCGGGGTCAAGTGACACGGCGGCCGGCAGCACGTCGGCAAGCGGCTGCAGCGGCAGCAGCGGGGCGCCCTGCAGCGCACGTGGCAGCGTGGCAAGCGCAACGGGCGTTCACATGCGCAGGCGGGGGGTAGGTGCAGAGATGCAGAGAGGCTGGCCGGAAATGCAGATACTGACGTGTCGCAGCCATCAGCTGAGCGGCTGACAGAGACAGGCAGCTGCCAAATGCCAAATCAGCCACACGCAGTCGGCTTGCCTGCAGTGCCTCAAGCAGCAGCAGATCTGAAGCAGCGGATCGGGCCCAGGCGTCCAGGCACTGCGATCAAGATGGGAAGGCAGGGTGGTTCAGCAGTCTGGGTGGGACGCAATGTGCAAGCGGGTGAGTGCAGGAGGAAACGGTGGCACCCCAGGCCAGGCGAGGGCAGCTGCTGCAGCCGCATTGAAGACTGATTGCAGCAGAAGCGTGGCGGCTGCAGCTTGTTGCCACAACCGACCAAACACATGGGCGCACACAGTGCACCTGCAGGTCCAGAGCATCATCCTCCCCCAGTGCCGCCGTCATTCCCAGGGCGCGCAGCCGCTCCCACTCCTGTGTGGCGCAGTGTAATGAGGGTGTTTTGGTGTCACTTTGGTTGGTGTTGGGTAGGCGTGCAACTGGAAGTGCGGCGCTGCGGATCAGGCTAATCCACACGGCGGATGGGCCTGGCACCTCGCAATCCAGCGCATGCGCTGTATGCAGCCCAGCTGCTGTAATCACACCCGATGCTGCATGCTGCACCACTCGTGCACGCACCTGCAGGCACTGCTGCGCCCGCCAGATGCCAGCCCGCGTGGCCGACTGCCGCACGTCCGTCTGCAGCAGCAGCGCCGCCTTGCAGTGCACGAGGCGGGCCATGGAGCCGCCCACACGCGCCACTCGCTCCTGCACAGGGGGACAGGAGGGTAAGCGGGACAGGAGGGTGAGCATCAGCAACCATGTGAAGCGGTGGTGCAGACGCAACAATGGGGCATGGCTAGCGCACGCGGATTTGATCTCCTTTGAACCCCGGTGCAGGAGGCGCAGTGCCATTTGCGCCACAAACAGCCCCGCCAGCGGCCACCCACCTCCTGCCCATCCTGCTGCCGCGACAGCTCGGGTGACGCCAGCAGCTGCGCCACCCGCTTCTGCCCCGTCGTCACAGCGTGCATGGCCTGCGCAGCGCACCCAGCGCAGGGGCAGCTCCTGCGGGAAGGCAGAGTGGGGATGGGGTGGGGTGCTGCTCAGTGGTCAATCAGCTGCCTGGGGCATGAAACCAACTCGTCGACTTGTCAGGCAGTGTGGCAGATATAGTGTGCATCGTTTAGGTCACAGTCACCACCCCCTCTCAAGCCATTAGGAAAGGCACAAAGCTGCCAAGTACGCACCTGGCCTTGCGCAGCGCCGCCTCAGCCCAGCCGCAAAACATGGCCGCCTGCTCGTCTGGAAAGACGCAGGCGTGCGGCGTGGCGGCTGCACCCGCTTCGATGAAGCCAGCTGGGATGGAGCCTGGGCGCAGCTCCAGCTCCTGAACAAAGGGCATGGAGGGATTGGTTGTTTCACGGCGCGTGGTAGGAGAGGGGCTGCGGCACGGCGGCACTGCAATGCAACCAACATCAAGCGCTGCCAACCTGGTTGGCAAAGGAACGCCTAGACACCAACACATCACCTCACCTCCAGCAGCCGAACTGCCTGCAAGAAGCAGGCATATGCTTGGTCCGCCTGCTGGGCAGGGCTGCACTGCACCCCCTGCCCAACCGCATTTCCAGCAGCTGCAGCCGGGCTACCGCCCGTATCCGCCGCTGCTGTTAGTGTAGCCTCCAGCAAGTCGCCGTCTGAGCCCCTACTGCCGCCGCCGCTGCCGCCGCTCACGCTGCGGCGGCGCCGCGCTTCGTGCGGATCAGGCGGCTCCTGCGCTGTGCCTGCTGCGCTCGCTGCGCCTCCCCCTCTTCCGCCGCTGTCTAGCGCTTGCCGCCCCGCTGCTGCATTGGTCCGCATTTTCAGCAGGGTGGCCTGTGTGCGCTTGAGCACGCGCTTGCGGCGCTGCTCTGCACGCTTTGCCGCATGGGCATCCAGGGCGGGGCGGTGCAGCGAGGTGTGGTTGCCCCACAGGCCCAGCAGGCACAGCAGGCACAGCAGGGCCATGCGGAACCAGGCCGCCACGCCGCTCCTGCATTTAGCGGGACGGTGCAAAAGGTCACTCCACTAGCACCTTTTGAACTCAATAAGAATTGCCACAGCGATGCAGCGCTGCACAGCCGAGGTTGGAACAGCAACGAGGATAAGCACCGCACCTGAACTGAACCAGGCAGCGGCGCAGGATGAGTGTACGCGCCAGCCGCGAGCGGCACTCCCAGGCCTCCTGCGGGGCAGGATTTGTGACACACGAACGGCAATTATGTCGATGCGCGCAGCAGAGTGTTTCAGTTGGCGGCAGCGTACCAAGTAAGGCTGCACAGAGCTATCTCAAGACTCTAGTGCAGCGCCACACGCAGCTGCACTGTTGGCGCGAAACCACACAATGTGGTGTGCAGCGCCGCACCTGGTCGCGGGGCCCCATGCAGCGGCACGACAGCTTGCCGTTGCCCAGGCAGCGGTCGCCGCAGACGGGGACCACCTCCAGCGGAAGCTCGCCTGCTCAAAACAAGGCATGGAAGGGCAGATTTGGATTCATCGAGTGGCCGGGCATGACTTGCACAGCGGGCGCAAGGCGTACACACATGGCGGGAATGCAGCAACGAAAGCCAGCAGGCGCGGAACCAAGGCAGCCGGCTAGGGCGCCCACCTGCCGCGTTTGGGAGCAGCGGGTCGGCGCCACACAGCAACAGGTGGTCCACCTGCGATGGAATTAAACACAACCAAATCAGATGAAATTGATGGCTTGCACCACCGGCAGCTTTCAGCGGCGCTGCCGCACAGCTGCCGCTGCACGCATGTGCAGCGCAAGGCACTGGCCACCGGCAGCCTCAGCAGCAGCCAACCTCTGCCCAGTGCCAGCACCTGCGCCGGGTTGCCGCGGATCGCTGCGCAGTGCAGCGGCGTGGCTCCGTCCAGCAGCGCCGCCACTGTGTCCCGCGTGACAGCCGCAGGGTCAGCGCTCCCCTGCACATAACGAGGCGCCGGTGGGAGCTCAAGTGGAATCTGCAGCCTCGCCTAGCAAAGTGGCAGCCAGGGCAGCACACTTGCAGCTGCACCGCCCCTTTGCAGGCAGCTACTGACAAAGGCGTGCCGCATGCTGGTGGTTGCATATGCAGTGCCGCACCTTGATTTGCTCGTCCAGCGGGCTGGGCAGCGTCAGCTTAATCATGGGAGGCAGGCTATCCTGGTGCTGGTCGCTGCAGAAGCAGGGTTATGGGGCCAGGCGATGTATTGCACCTGCGCATTTGTGACCTATTCACGCATTGCGACACTTGGCATGGAGCTGCTGATCCGATGGCGCACATATCTGATGGTATTGAGAAGTTTGGAGACCTGAGCAACCGGCCGCTTACCGGTACAGGAAGTCGAGCACGCAGTCCATCAAGCCTGGGTCTAACCGCGAGTTGACTAGCGCTGCTCGCTCTGCTGCGCTGGTCGCCAGCTGCGGGGTGGCAGTTAGGGGCGGCAGGCAGTTGGAGCACATGCAGGACTGGAATGGCTCAAGCACTAGCCGTCTCCCAACTGCCCACATGAGGTCACAGCCTGCTGACAGAACAGACGGCACCAACAGGCACTGCGGCAGGCCCAGCAGCTGAGCACAGCATGCACAGCGGAGCTTGCCTGGGGAATCACCAGCTCGCCCGCACCACCGTCCTCCCGCTCGGGCCGGAGGTACAGCGGCCCCAGGTCGGCCCAGGGCACGCACAGCAGGAATTCCAGGAATCCTGGGGGCGCATTCATTAGGGTGGCGACTGCCAAAGCAGCAGCAGCCACGGAGCGAGCGGCATCCGGCGACAGTCCGGAGGCTGGGTCGGCGCCAGGTGGCAGCACAGCACGCAGCGCAGCGGGGAAAAAGTCGTACAGGATGCCTGCGGTTTGAGGGGGTGGAATGCATGGATTGCAATGCTATGGCAAGCGAGAAAGCTGCTTGCCGTCAGCAGTGCTGCTGCAGGTTGCCATGGCTGCCGCAGTGGCCAGGGATGCAGTGGCAGCGAAGTTGAAAAAGGAACAGTCATGACACCAGCAGCAAGCAGAACCATGTAGCTGCCAACACTAACAGCCAATCAACCCACCTTCAGTCAGCTCCTTGATCCGCCGGTCCTCCCGGTCAATGTGCTGCTGCAGCTGCTGCTGCAGCGGCTGCAGCCCCGCCGGCCCGCCGCTGCCGCCGCTCGCGGCTCGGCCGCCCGAGGCGCGTGCAAACGGCGCGACGCGCGTGCTGCGAGGCCTGCGATGAATGATAGCAGCACACATTAAGCAGCAAGTGAGGCACCTGGCAGCTCAGGCGGCAAGTTTTGCAACCGCCGTCAAGCGGCATGACAGGGCCCCTGCCAACTGCCGGCATGCTGGGCAAAAAGCCGACGAGCTGCCCAGCACCTGTGCTCATTACCAGCTGCTGCAGAGAAAGAGAAACCAACCCCACCTGCCACCCGCCGAGGAGGGACGGCTCGCCGGAGCGCTGCCAGCGCTCGTGCCGCCAGCGGCGGCGGCGGCGCCGCCCTCGTCTCTGCGGCGCTCGGGGCCCGCTTGCATGGCTTGAGCAGCCTTTAGGCGGTTCGTGCCGACATTCGATGCAGCCTGCTCTGCTCCAGGTGACCTGCAGGCGTGGAGCGGCACCAGTGGCGCGGGTATGGGCACTGGAGCGCTGCTGCAGCGCTGAGAGATATACCGAGGGAACATCCGAGCGCATCCATACCATGCACTGCCCGCCAGGCGACGGAGCCAGTTGCAAAGGGGCAAACAGGTCTGCCGGCGCCGCAGGAGCCCGGCTGCAGCCCAGCAACTCACCTGAAATCACTGCCAAAAGCGATTGCTTCAGCCCTGGCGTCGAATTGGGCAGGGGGCTGGGCCTCGCAAACCGGCCTGGCGCTCCTGCAGGCCCAGGCTGCCCCAGAGCGTTGCGATCGATACCGCCTTTGTTCTGTTCAATGCGCCCCGATCGCAACATCTCTGCCTCCGCACTGGCTGCATTGGGTGCCAGGTCATCGCCGAGCGAGCAAGATGGCCGCCAGATCACATTCTGCCGCCATCCTACGATCGTGCATGTCCCTGCTGCCGCCTCCCAGCGGCCAGGGCCTGCTCAGCGCTCTAGTCGCCCGCCTGAAAGGCTTCTGGGGAGGCCCTGGGCCCGACAGCATGCACGGCCAGCATGCCGAGCAGCTGAACAGCATCCTGGATGAGCTGCCCGGCGAGCAGTGCGCCTCCGAGCAGCCGGCCGGCGACGACCAAACGCAGCGGCTGTACGGTGAGCAGATCGCTGGCTGCTGCTGCCGCATCGCCTGGCTGCGATGATGGCCGCTCGCCTGCCTGTGCACGTCTTGCCGCCTGCCGCCGCCGCCCACCCGACTCCACCTAACTTTGCCACTTGCAGAGGAGCATGCCGGGCGCCTGCGAGCCGAGGCAGAGGCGGAGGCCAATGCCCGCCGCCTGCTGGTGGCGCAGGAGCAGTGGACAGAGTAAGGCAGGGGAGGCTGCGGCATCATGCGCCCGGCGGCTGCCGCTGTTGCAATCGAGCCATTGCCTGCACGCCGGTGGCTGCCGGCCTTCTGGGTGCTGCCGGGTACTCATAACTCACCTCCCACCATCCCTCTCCTCTCCCACAACCTTCAGGTACCTGGCTCAGAAGGAGCAGGACACGGGCGCGCTGCTGGGCCGCGCGCAGCAGCTGCAGGGGCTGATGGCGCAAATGGCGGCGGCGACCGGCGGCGACGCCGCTGCCGCTGCCGCTGTGGCCGAGATGGGCCGCTTGGTAGAGGAGCTGGGCGTTGCAGCGGCAGAGGCTCGGGCCTCGGCAGCGCAGCTCAAGGCGGAGACAGAGCGTGGCAAGCGCTCCTCCTCTCAGGTGGGTGCTCGCAGTTGAGGGTCAGCTGGGTGCTGGGTGGTTGGATGCTGGCGAGTACAGCTGGGTGGAAAAATGCTGGCAGGTGCAGCTTGGGCAGTTAATGCCAGCGGTTGGGCTCACCTGGGTGCTCGGCGACACCGCTGCACACTGGCTGCTGCAGCAGCAGCTGCTGCAGTAGGGGTGCCGCAGAAGAAAACCTAGCTGCAAAATGTGGGTACTGCATTCCACGCCCTGCTGACACTACCCTTTGCGTCTGCCGGCAGGCCAACCTGGCGGCAGACGGAGACGTGGAGATGAAGCGGCAGCGGGAGGATGGCGGCTCAGAGGATGGCGCTGCAGAGGAGGAGGATGGGCAGCAGGCAGCGGGCGGGGCGGGTGCAGCGGGTGACCTGGCGCCAGAGCAGCAGCAGCCTGGGTTCATCGGGCCGCAAATCCCGGCGGCAGCAGCGGCTGCGCTGGCGGCGGGCAACGGGGCGGCAGCAGCGGCAGACCCAGACAGCTTCCGGGAGCGCGCCAAGTGAGGAAGAGTGTTTTTGTCGTGTAGGGCTGCTGCTGCCGACGCTGCATGGCTGGCATCGCATGCACGCACAACAGCCTGTAATGCTAATCGTGTCTGTCGACTTCCTGCCATGGAGGCTCAGTGTGAACATCACAGCCTAAACCTGGTGTGCTCCCTTTGTTCCCTTGCTGGCCAGGTACATCCCGCTGCGGCTCAACATGGAGAACATGGAGGAGCGGCGCCTCCTCCTCCCCACTACTTTTACTAACTGTTTTTTGTGCTGCTTTGGCCATCATACAGGTACATCCCCCTCCGGCTGAACATGGAGGAGCGGCGGCTGCTGCGCCTGCTTGAGGCCGCGCTGGCTGTGTCTGAATACACAGGTCGGTGCGCATGGCACAAGGGGCTGTGAATCTGCAAGGCACTAATCTGCTGCTGTTGCAGTCTGCTCAGGCCTCACACATACAGCTGTGGCAGCGCTTGCACTGCCGCGAAAAAAAGTGGACAGCCATCACGTCAATCCTGTGCTACGCTGCTCCCTCGTTGCTGCTGTATGCAGACAAGGTGGATGTGCTGAGCCTCAGCCTCATTTCCCTGAACAACCATGTCATGTGAACTTGCTGCTCGCCCCCGCAGACAAGGTGGATGTGCTGAGCTGCAGCCTCATTTCCCCCCAAAACCTTGTCATGAACTTGAACTGAACTTGAACCTGCTGCTCGCCCCCGCAGACAAGGTGGATGTGCTGAGCTGGCGCAACAAGAGCGGGCGTGTGCACGCCCAGATCCGGGACATGTGCGCCATCCTGTGCGGCCTGGTGGTGGCGCAGGTGAGCAGTGCTGTGGTGGTTGTTCAGGGTTGTTGACCGTGAGGGCTGTTCGAGTGAGCTTCGCGCCCGGATCTGTGACACATGCGCCATCCTATGCGGCCTGGTGGTGGCGCAGGTGAGCGACGCTGTTACCATCCACTGCTCGTTGGGTGTGTGCATGGCACATGTATCTGATGCCTGGCCACCGTTTACGTCATTTAGTGTTTCCATTTGAGTGCTTGGCCCACTCGAGTGACTCAACACTGCGTTTCCTGCTGCACCCTGCACCCCTTGCCCGCAGGACTACCGCCGCGGCCAGCAACTGATTGTGGAGCGCGACTTTGCGCAGCTGCGCCAGTTCTTCCAGGCAAGCGGTAGCCTGATGGACAGGTTATTTTGAAGCAGCTGGCAAGCATGCTACTTGTGGTGTGCACAACATGAACAATGTGCAACATGAGGGAACCCGTGTACCCAAGTTTTGCTTGCAGGACTGCTTCGAGGTGGGGCGGCGCCACAAAATCATGAACCCCGAGAAGGTGGGCAGGCGCTGCTGCGCACCTTGGATTTTGTGACCGCTGATTGGCCGGAGCTGTGTGGATGCAAGGACATTTGGGCCCTCCCGCGTTCCTTGAGCTGCCTCTGTCTGCCTGCAATCTGCCTGCGCTCTTCTTCACTTGAGCGTGCTCGTCCGTGGCACAGATGCACGACACCCATGGCCAGCTGGTCTTCCTGCTCATGTGTGCACCATGCAGTTCACTGTACTCTCAGCTGCCACGCACTGCCCCTGCCCCTGCCACAGATGCGCGACACGTACGGCAAGCTCATCTACCTGCTGATGGACGCCTGCGACCCCGAAATCCAGGAGCTGCTCGAGTTCAAGTGAGCATGCTGTTTATATGCATGTGGGGGCAGATGTGTATGCATGGCTGCCTCTCGCAGCGCCCGCTTCGCGATCAACAGCCCTTGCCCGCCACTACAGGTGCGCGCGCCCGCTGCGTGCAATCGTACATCGTGGCATTTCATGCTCCCCATTTCCTTGCCCTCCCTGTACTGCAGGTGTGTGCGCCCGCTGCGCACGGTGTATTCGATGCTGGAGGAGCGGGGGGCACTGGCTCTGCTGGACGATCCGCTGATGGAGCAGGTGGGCAACACTTGTGTCAGTGGCTAGCGTTTTTTGGCTGGTGATCATGCTGTTTGCATCAGTCATCGTTGCACACTGCTGGAGGAGCGGGGTGCGCTGGCTCTGCTGGACGATCCGCTGTGGAGCAGGTGAGCTGGTAAAGAAAGAGAGTCCAGAGGGAGCAGCCCTGCTCGAGCTTGGTCCAGGCTGCACCGTAGCTCTTGAGCCGCCAGCAGTGCACTCTGCAGCCGCCTCTGCCGCTGCTGCTGACGGAAAACATGCTGAACAGCCTGTGTCGCCCCTGCCCCACTCACATCCCTCCGCAGGCCACAGCAGAGATTGTGTCCGCAGACCGCCCGCGGTTCGAGGTGCAGCGCGCCATCAAGGTGGGAGCGGGTGGTTGAGCACATAAGCTGAAACATGAGAGGTGCTTCGTTTTCTAGCCAGCCTGGGCTGCTGCTCTTTGCAGGCAACCCGAGCCGGGCAGGCACATTCACAGCGAACTGGCGCACAGATCAGTTCCATTGCATGCATTGTCCCGCAGGCCAAGGAGCGGGCGCGGGACCAGCTGGCGCGAAGGTACCGCAGCCGGGGCCTGGACGAGGAGGAGATCCTGCACTGCCTCTATTCCATCAGCGACAACAATGTGAGTATGCGTTGTGGCTGGCTTTTGAGCAACAGTCTGGTTTGCATGCGCATGCCTAAGCCAGCACTTGCAACCGCTCATGGCGCTTCACGGTAAGCTTCTAGCGCTTCCTGTTGCAGCCTTGCAGGCACACCTGCTGTCCAATCCCGACCTGCCCAACTGCACCGTGTTTCGGACTGCAAGCTCAATGTGCCTGTTCTGCCCAACACCTGCAGGCCTACCTGCTGTTCAACCGCGACCCTGTAGACCGCATGATTGCCTACCTGCACCGCTACTTTGTGCCTCACTCGGTGGAGCAGGGCTACAGTTTGGCCATTCAGGTGGGTGCGCTGGGCTTGGAGGAGTGTGATCATATAAGATGGTGGTTTGCCTGCTGTGTGCTTGCTGCCGGCTGCTGTGCTGAGGTGTGCTGCTTCACCTTCATGTCGTGGCGGACGCGATCGTGACAAACTGTTGTTCATTATGCGCCCACCGCAACCACCTGCAGGGCGGCTCCCAGGGCGCGCGGCTCACGCACAGCCACGAGCGACAGGTGCGCTGCAGAGCACACTGGCCTGGCGGTCTGCAGTTTTTGGACGTTACAGGGTGTGCAACCTGAGCAGGGCATTGTCGGTGGATTTGACTGCGTGAGTTCCACACGCTGCAAACTCTCCTGACCTTGCCTTGTCCCGCCTGCCGTGCCCTGCCTGCAGTATCACTACGTGCTGCAGTCGCTCACGCTGTGGCGCGAAATCAGCCACGAGGTGCGCCACTGTTTTGGCGGGTGGCCGTCGCTCGCTGCATTGCAGCCAGCAGCAGTCGCTGGGTTTGCCTTGCAGGCAGGTCTGGGTTGCAGGAGCCTTGATTGTCTGAATATGACTGGCGCAAGCCCGGCATTGCACTGCTACTGCCACAGGAGGCACATGTTCGCTTCATCCTCACATTCGTACTGCAGATGTTCAAGCTGTGGTACCTGACAGACGCGGACATGCTGCGCGAGGGCAACCACTACCGACTGCAGAACACGGGGCAGGGGCTGAACCGAGTGCAGTCGGCGCCGCTGGGTGAGACGCCTTACAGAGCGTGTCCTCATACGCCGTGTGATGTGCTGCATCGCAGTGGTCTGGGAATGTGCATGCGGTTGATAGCTGCGTGCACAGGGCGCCAGCAGCCGCAGCTGCTTCTGAGCGTGTGCGGCGGGGCGCTCGACTGGCTGCTGCCGTGTTGAATACGTGCCTGCCTGCCCTCCTCCCTTGCGTGCTTCTCCTTCCGCCTGCCCATCCAACTGATTCGGATAAAACCCTAGCCAGCGGCCTGCCCTTATTCTTCCTTCTACTTCATCCTTCTGCAGTGGGGCGCGCCATGCAGCAGATCCTGGCGCGGTGCCAGCGGCGGCTGGGCGGCTGGGTGGGCAGCTCTGTGGTGCACCTGGGGTGAGGGGGGCTTGCTTTTGGTTTGCTGTGTGTGTGTGTGTGTGTTTCCATCGCTGTTTGCAGCCTGACTGTGCGCAGCTGTGGGTGCTGCCAGCTGCTGTGCAGCAGCTCCGTGGTGCACCTGGGGTGAGAGGTGGCTGCCTCCTGGGCGGTTGAAAGGGATGCCCTGCCGTGCCTTCCTGGCACAGCAGCACGGGCTGCATCCTGCAGGGTGAGACGGCAGCTGCGCGGGAGGCAGCGAGCCAACACACCTGGCCCCCCTCCACTCCGTTCGTCCCACTGAATCAAACCGCTGCAGGGACCACAACGTGCCGTCAGCGCTCTTCTTCATCGACAAGTACACGCAGGTGCGTCAAATCGTTCACTTGTGCTGCCCGTGTGTTGTTGTGCTATATAGTTAGGCAGCCAGTGTTTGCCGTCGGCGCTCTTTTTCATCGACAAGTACACGCAGGTGCGTCAAATCGTTCAGTACAAGTGCTGCCTGTGTGCTGTTGCACTTTGGCTGTCTGGTTGCGATGATGCAGCCAGTTGGTGCCGTCAGCGCTCTTCGTCATCGACGAGTGCACGCAGGTGGGCTGCCTTTGAAATTCGCAATGTGCAGCGGTTGGCACTGCGGTAGTTGGGCTGGGCGAGCTTCACTGTTCACAGAAACTCGCTGCTGCGCCGCCACATGCATGCATAATTACAGTGCTGCCTGTAGTACTTCTGCCCTCTTGTGACATGTGCCGAGCATCCTCAGCCCCGTCCGTTCCCATCCACTGCAGGTGCCGCGCATCCTGAACCCCGTGGTCCTGGTGCTGGACGAGCTGCCCAAGCTGTGCAAGGATGCGCAGGTGCGCCCTTTCTGGCGTTGATGTGTTGCCTTGTCTTGCAGCAGTGGCAGTACCTGTGCTCCCAAGCTGTGCAAGGATGCGCAGGCGCGCCCTTGCTGCCAAGCTGGCTGCCGGGCTGGCTCGTGAGAAGGAGAGTTGCGCATCTGGCTAGATCAACCACACGGGTGTGTCCTGGCTGCAGCCTCTCAGTCAGCGATGTCGCCGCCACCCCGCCTCCTCTCTTGATGCCCAGCCGCCTGTTTCTTTTTGCCTGCAGATAGCGGCATACGTGCAGTCGACATTCGGCGGCGTGGAGGCGGCGCGCAAAGAAATCCTGCTCGACTTTTTCCGCCACGCGTTTGACGGCAGCGGCGCCGGTGAGGCATGCTGCATTGTGGACAGATCAGTTTGCTGGGTGGTAGTGGGCGCCTGCACGTGTCTCGCTGCATTGTTTGAGTGGTGCCCCAGGCGCACACCTGCGCACCTGTCGCCGTTCCTGACGCTCCTGCCGCCACTGCTCCTCCCGCTGCCCAGACAATTTCTTCGACGCCGGCTCGTGCATCGACGGCCGCCTCACGTCTGCTTGGAACTGGTGCAGCAAGGTGGGGCTGGGTTCGTTTGGGTGGCATGCGCAGCTGCTGGACCCTTGACCAGTCCTCCAGCTCATGCATAAGCAGTGCTAAAACGCAACTCGCATTTCTCCTCCGCTTCCCCAGATCGAAAAGAAGCGCTACCACTCCCTGTTCAAGCTGGCGGGCTTCACCGGCTTTGACGGTAAGCCGATGTGCACCGCAAGCATTGGCCAGTTTGCACTGATTTGGATGCCTTCCGCTGCCAGCAGCGGTCCTGCGTGCCGGGCTGCCCGGGCATGCCAGTGTGCGTGATAAGCTAGCTGCGGGCTCCGCTTCGGGAGGCATGACACTGGCACGTTGACGGGCATGCACCGAAGGCCATGTGCTGCCGCCTGCCCCGTGCTGCAGGCGACTTCAAGTAGGCGGCGGCTGCCGGATCTGCGCTCCGGAATGCCTGTGCACGCCAAGTAGGGCGGCAGCACTCAGGCTTAGCGCCACCCCTCACTTCCCAGCACATAGGCTTTGGACTTTTTTTGCAATGCTGGCTGCTCCTGTGTTTTGCTGCTCTGCTGTGCCCAGTGATGCTTGCTGCCTACCTGCGCTGCTCAGTTTAGTCTGCTCTTCAGCCGTGCCATCACTCACTGTAAAATGTAAAATGAACACCCGCCAGCTCAGCAGGCCCTCTGCCCAACCAACTGCTGTCCGAATCACAGCATGCTGCAGCACACATGCAGGCCTCTGACTGGGGATGCACTCCCCGCCGCCTGCTGCCGCCGCATCGACGTCCCAGCCGCCGGGACGCCAGCAAGCAGGGCAATGGGCCTGCTTACATTTTGAAACATCGACACAACTTTAACGTCGCGATTTTACTCTAATAAGAAGCATACGTGACGTCCTTCGGCGGAGCGACACCGGAGGGCACCGTGGGTGCTCCACGGGCTTGGGCCGCTCGCTGCTGCGGTTCAACAGCCTGCAGGCCCTCAACTTCGCCAAAAATCAGCACACCGGTAGCGAGCCGCTGCAAGCGGCTGGATCGCTCGGTTCTATTTTGCCCGGCGCTCTCAGGTGCCGGGGACGCACGCCCCTTTTACTATAGGTTGTGAGTAACATCTCCGATCGTTACCCAGGCTTGCGCCGCGCGCCGATATGCTCGAGACGCCGCCGCTGCTGCGGCCGCAACTGCTCCCCCGTTGCCGCTCACCCACCCCTGCCCCCCTTCCGCAGGCCAGCCAGGGATGCCGGGGGAGTGTGACGTGCTGCTGCTGGACGGCGGCATAGGCCACCTGTTGAAGGAGCGGGGTGTGCAGGTGGGCTGCACCTGCCGCATTTCATACGGGTGTGCGGGCGGACGCTTGCGGCGCCGCAGGCCCGAGGACGGCCCTGCCTGCTCCGTTGGCTGCACGCTTTTACTGGCAGGCAGGGACCCCCTCTGCCCAACGCTTGTGCAGGATTTGGTGCCCGGTCTGAAGTACGACGAGATGTTTCTGGCTGGAGCGCTGGCAAATGAGCTGGCACCCGAGGCGGTGCTGGGCGTGCACCGGGAGTACATCCATGCGGGTGAGGGTCGATTGAACCACTGGTTCATTTAGCGCCACATCTGGCCGAGCAGCACTCGGAGCGTGGTGTGCATGGTAAACGCCATGCCAGCTGGCATGCGCCCTCCATTCCGTATCCACGCAGGCGTGGATGATCAGCGTCACGCTGTTCACGTGAACAACTTTGCAAGCACTCATGCACATGTCTGGCAGGAACCAGCAGTGCTACGTGGCGCCTTCCACCTCTTATTTCTGCAGGCGTGGACGTGATCAGCGTCAACAACTTTGCATGCACGCAGTGGTCGCTGGGGCGCATCGGCAAGGCAGGCAAGCCTGGGTACTGGTGGGGAACAGTGCAGATGTCAGCCGGTTTTGTGAATTCTTGTGTTCTGTGCGGATGGACCAGATTTTTTCCATGCACGTCGCTTCGCTTCACTGCATTCAACTCATCTCACGCCCTGCAGACATGCAGCTGCAGCTAGTCGAGGCGGCGGCGCGCCTGGCTCGGGATGCTGCCAACGAGGCGGCGGCGTTCAGCGGCGGGCGGCGCGTGCTGGTTGCAGGTAGGAGAGGCTGGGGCTGCTGTTGCGTCTGGGCCGGCTCCGCTTTGGACAGCTGCTGCTGCTGGTGTACACATTCAAGACGTATCAATGCATGCTCATGACAATACGAAAGCTAGCTGTGTTCTTGCCCCTGACCCCACTGCGCAGGCAGCCTGCCGCCGCTGCAGGAGAGCTACCAGGCCAGCGGGCTGCACACAACGCTTGAAATCACACCATACACCCTCCTTCGCCCCTCACAGGCAGCCTGCCGCCGCTGCAGGAGAGCTACTAGGCCAGCGGGCTGTGCACGACGCTTGAAAGTCACCTGGTGCGCCCTCGTCCTCCCCTCACAGGCAGCCTGCCGCCGCTGCAGGAGAGCTACCAGGCCAGCGGTCTGCAGGCGTTTGAGGAGATGCAGCCGCAGTACAACCTGCTGGCGGGTGGGTGGCAAGCTGGCTTGGCTGCCAATGATGCCACACTGAACAGCCCCACCTAGCTCCCAACTGCTGCCCTGCCCAGCTGCTGAGCTTCCCCTTGTGTGTGGCAACGAGCGACACTTTCCTCTGCCCCGTCCCATTCCTCTGCCCGCAGGCGCGCTCAAGCCACACTGTGACCTGCTGTTGTGCGAAACACTTGCAACAGCGACCGAAGGGCTGGCGGCAGCCACCGCTGCCTCGGCCTCGGGCCTGCCTTGGTGAGGCACCGGCAAGCTTCTGTAGTTTGTGTGTGTCGCAGAGCAGAGTGGCGAGCTTCTGGGGTACCGTGCATTACACATGCTTTTCAGATGGTTTTGCACGGCTTGACCGCGTGGGATACCTGAATTCCAACCGCAGGTGGATCAGCTGGACGCTTGAAGACAGCGAGCGCGTGCTGCTGCGCAGCGGAGAGCCCCTGGCGGTGAGTCGTACGGGTATGCTTGCATTATTAGGCTTGCAGCTAGTTAGTACTTGTTAAGAACAGTAGGCAGTAGGGAACAGTCCGGGGCCAGCTGATCCTGTGGCTGTGGGGGACGGCGCAATCACAACCACGCTGGGGTGCAGCCCCCGATGTCTCTCTGCTATGCCAGGTGTGCCCTGAACGCTGATGCAGCTTGTTACATTTGCTGATCTGTGCAGGGGGCGGTAGCGGCAGTAGTGGAGCTTCCGGGCTTGGAAGCCATTCTGGTCAACTGCTGCTCTCCACAGGTGAGGATCGAGGGCTGGCTGCTGAGGTATGGAGGGAAAAGCGGTCCATGCAATCAAGCTGCACTGGAGGGCCCATACTGCTGCGCTGCTGCTTGCGTTGCAGGCGGTCACAGCGGCGCTGCCGTCGCTCAAAGCGGCTGCACCACCGGGCGTGCGCATTGGC